>Ga0208537_1000166_pt1 | contig 10740 bp, 9 predicted proteins | sample MayberrySE_TuleA_FD_185672 | JGI IMG/M metagenome (GOLD analysis project Ga0208537, IMG submission 185672) | Natural and restored wetland microbial communities from the San Francisco Bay, California, USA, that impact long-term carbon... | ecosystem: Environmental > Terrestrial > Soil > Wetlands ...
GACACCGCCTTCCACCAGACGCTCCCCGAGCACGCCTACACCTACGCGGTGCCGCTGTCGTGGCGTGAGGAGCACCGGGTGCGCAGGTACGGCTTCCACGGCACCTCCCATGCGTTCGTCTCCCGGGAGGCCGCGCGCCTGCTCGGCCGCGAGCCGGAGGACGTCAACGTCATCGTGCTGCACCTCGGCAACGGCTGCTCGGCCACCGCGGTCGCCGGGGGCCGCTCGGTGGACACCTCGATGGGGATGACCCCTCTCGAGGGGCTCGTGATGGGGACCCGGTCCGGCGACCTCGATCCGGCGCTGCACGCACACCTGCGCCGGACCTGCGGGTGGAGCCTCGAGGAGATCGACCGGGTCCTGAACCGCGAGTCGGGGCTCAAGGGGCTGGCCGGCGAGAACGACTTCCGCGAGCTGGACCGGATGGTGGCCGCGGGCGACGAGGCGGCGCGGCTCGCCTTCGAGGTCTACTGCTACCGGATCCGCAAGTACGTCGGGGCGTACACCGCCGTCCTCGGACGGGTCGACGCGATCGTGTTCACCGCCGGCGTCGGCCAGCACGATCCCGGGGTGCGGGAGGCCTCGCTGCGGGGACTCGAGACGTGGGGCGTCGAGGTCGACGCCGCGCTGAACACCTCCGCCACCGGCAAGGAGCCGGTCGTGGTCTCCGGTCCGAACAGCCGGGTCGCCGTGATGGTCGTGCCGACCGACGAGGAGTGGGAGATCGCGCGACAGTCGCTGACCGTCGTACAGCCCTGACCCGTCCTGACACAACACAGGTGTGGCACCGGATCCGGTGCCACACCTGTGCCTCCCTCCCCGGAAGGTGGTCCGGCGTCCCCGCGTCGCGCGGGGGACTGCGTCGTACCCGCTGAGTAAAGACATACACGGAACCACCCAGGTCACGCCCGACAGGTATGGACCACCACGAGTCCATCCAAAACGCCCCGTCACACCAGTCACTGTGGTTACGGTTGTCAAGGCGACACGCCCACCTTTGCCCGATTCCGCCTCACCCCTCCAAGGCGACCCCATGACACCCCTCAAGCGACTCGCGACGGTCCTCACCTCCGCCGTACTGCTGCTGGCCGGCCTCCCGGCCACCGCGGCGTCCGGCGCCGTCGTGGACGACTACGCGCGGTACGACGGCCAGACGACCTGTGCCTCCGAGGTCCTCCCCGGCACCGACTACCTGCTGCGGATGCTGGTCCGCACGCACCCCGGCACCAGCTACACCTCGGCCTTGCGAGCGTGCACCGGTGGCTCCACCTCGGAGCACAAGGACGGGCGCGCGCTCGACTGGGGCGTGGACGCGGCCGACCCGGAGCAGAAGAAGCTCGCCGACGCCTGGCTGGCGAAGATCTTCGCGACCGACGCCCGCGGCAACAAGCACGCCCTCGCGCGGCGGATGGGGATCATGTACGTGATCTGGAACGACTACATCTACAGCTCCTACCGGGACTTCGAGAAGCGGCTCTACACGTCGTGCAAGCCGCTCTCGAACTGCTCGAAAACCACGCGCCACCGCGACCACGTGCACGTGTCGCTCTCGCGGGCCGGCGCCGCTGCGCAGACCAGCTTCTACCGCGCGCGCAACGTCCCGTCGGTCCCGGTGCTCTACCCCAACACGCTGCAGCTCGACCCCGTCAGCACCGCCGAGGTGGCCCTCGACGTGCCGGCCACGGGAAGCACGGTGACCACGGACTTCAAGCTCACCCGCGGCGTGACGTACCGCATCACCGCCTCCGGGCTCGTGCGGAGCGGCGCGGCCGCACGCGTCGCGGACGCGGCCTGCCGGTGGACCCGCAACGGGTGGACGCCGACCGGTGCGCTCGAGGTCGGTGGGACGAACCCGTGGGGTTCCACCTGCAGCGCCAAGCACAGCTACCAGACCTCCTACACCGCGACCCGCACCCAGTTCCTGACGCTGCGGGTCCCCACCAGCACGCCGCGTGCGGCCGAGGGCTCACTGCGCTTCTCGATCCTTCGCGAGGACCTTCGGCCGAGGAAGTTCGCCCCTGCCGTGGGGTCGGCCGAGCCGCGCCCCGCCCGCAAGGCAGGCAAGCGTGCGCGAGCGCTCGTCAAGGAGCAGGTGACGGTGCGCGCGGCCCGGCCGGGAGGTGCGCTCACCAAACGATCCCTGCGGCGTGGGAAGAGCTACCGCGTCGTCGTCACCGGCAAGGCCAGGAGCGGGTCCACCCTGTTCGACGGCCAGTGCGTCAAGTACGCCCGGCGGTGGCGCGCCCAGCACACCCTCGACCTCACCACGCCCGCTGCCGACCACCTGTCGCTCTACATCCAGGGAGCGCGCGTGAACCTGCGGGTGCCCAGGTCGTCCGCGGCGTGCAACGCGAAGACCGGCAAGTACGTCGGGGTCTTCAAGCCCGGCGTGAACGGTCGGGCGCGCGTGAAGGTGTGGGACCCCTACACCTACGCGGACAACACAGGCGCCCTGACCGTCGTACTCCGCCGCCGCTGAGGCCCTGGGGGTCGTCCCTGGGGGTCGTCCCGCGGCGTACTTCCCGCGGGGTCGTCCCGCGGCGCCGTCCCCGCGGCGTACTTCCCGCGGGGTCGTCCCGCGGCGCCGTCCCCGCGGCGTACTTCCCGCGGCGCCGTCCCCGCGGCGTACTTCCCACGGCAATCTGTCACTTCCCATGGTGAATTCACCATGGGGGGACACCAATTGCCTGCATCCCCTGGTATTTGGCCGACCCCGACGGGATTCGTCGTGGGCCGGGCATGCGGCCTCTGATTCCGGGGTACCGCCGGGGTCGACGCACACGAGAACCCCTGGGGAGGGAAAGGACGTGCACATAGACAAGGAAGAGGTCGTGGACCTGCTCCGCTCACGCGGAGAGCACGACAAGGCCGCCAACGTGGCCTGCGCACTGCCCCGGCACGTGGACACCGAGGCGGACGCCGGCCTGCTGAACCAGTTCGGAGTCAACGTCAGCGAGATCGGCGACGGAGCCGACAAGGGCGACTCCGGCACTCCGGTCGCCGGAGCCGGCTCCGCCTGACGGGCTCGCTAGAGCCCCAACCCGGCCCCGCAGGTCGGCTCCGGTGCCGTTCAGTTCCAAACCGAGCTTTTCTGCAGTCAAGACCTGCGTTCGGAACTGATCCACGGCCTTCGTCGGGGCTGGTCGTTCTGTCACGCAGAGCCCGGCGCGGCGGCCCGGCGAACTCCTTCCCGCGAGAAATCGACGCAAAGGCCGCGCCGGAGTGTGCTTGAAGTCACCCGAACGGGGGTAGGAGGTGCCCAACTCCCACGGAAGGTGGTCGGGCATGGCTCGGGTAGGACTCGTCCTCGGTGCCGGCGGCATCGTCGGGCAGGCGTACCACGCAGGCGTTCTCGCCGCGTTGGAGCACGACTACGGATGGGATCCTCGGAGCGCCGAGGTCATCATCGGCACCTCCGCCGGCTCGATCACCGGAAGCCTTCTCCGCAGCGGGGTCCCCGCCAGCGAGCTTGCGGCCTGGACGGTGCGGGCGCCTCTCACCGACGAGGGCAGGCTGCTCGAGGAGATGTTCGGGAGCACCCACCCGGAGCTCGAGCCCTTCGAGCCCCTCGAGCTGGTCCGGAGGCTGCCGAACCTGCCCCACCCGACCATGCTGATGCACGCCGTGCGTCGTCCCCGGCAGTTCCGCCTCCTGACCGCCGCGCTCTCCCTGATCGCCCCGGGTGAGCATGACATCGTCGAACAGCTTGCGGCCCTGGGCAAGAAGCACGCCTGGCCCTCCGGGGAGCTGTGGATCAACACGGTCCGTCGCAAGGACGGGAAGCAGGTCGTGTTCGGTCGCGAGGGCGCGCCGTACGCCCCGCTCCACCTGGCGGTCGCCGCCTCGTGCGCCGTTCCCGGCTACTTCGCACCGGTGCGCATCGGCAAGCACACGTACGTCGACGGCGGGGCGCACTCCCCGACCAGCGCCGACCTCCTCCGAGACCGGGACCTCGACCTGGTGATCGTGGTCTCCCCCATGTCAGGTCCGGCCAAGCGACCCGACATCTACGACGCGTCGCGATGGCACTCCGCCCGCCTGGCCGCGCGCGAGGTGAGAACGCTGCGCAGCGGCAAGACGCCCGTCGTGGTCTTCCGGCCCGGATGGGCGGAGCAGGAGGCCATGGGGAACGACTTCCTGTCCGCCGACCGGGTCGACCACATCGTCCAGGAGTCGTTCCTGGCCGCAGGCGCCTACGCCGCCCACTCGCCGCTGCGCGACATGCTCCGCGCACCCGCGATGGCCAGCTGAACGCGAACCCGAGGGTCCGTCAGCGCTTGTGCTCGATGCGGTCCATCTCGTCCCGGATGTCCTCCTCGCCGAAGTCCTCGGCGAAGTAGACGTCCCAGGCGTTCATGACCACACCGATGCCCCAGCCGACGATCGGGAAGATGGGCCAGAAGAACCCGCCTGGCGAGGTCACTGCCCAGATCACGACCAGGAACGCGTTCACCAGCAGGTAGATCAGGACGTGGCCGCGGAAGTCACGGCGCTTCTTCAGGCTTTTGAGGGCCCGGTCCCGCAGCTCGGTGTCGCGAGAGGTGTCGATACTCGTCATCACTGGACCTCCCTTCTCCCACCGACGCTACGCAGGGTGGGCGCCGGGGGAAGTGCCGTTGGACCCCGAACGGCACAACCTTCGACTCCCCGGCTCAGCCGGCGTCGACGACCAGGGCCGGAGCCGCCAGGACCGTGACCTTGACCCGGTCGCCGGGGGAGAGCTGGGTCGCCTCGGCGCTCGAGAGCTGCGCGGTGACCGTCACCCCGCCGTCGAGGTCGCAGGTCACCCGGGAGACGGGCCCGAGGAAGAAGCGGGACACGAGCGTGGCGTTGGCGCTGTCACCGCGTCCGACGCTCAAGGCCTCCGGCCGCACCAGCGCGGTCCCGGCGCCGGTCGCGATGGAGCCGTCGAGGACCGGGACCTTGGAGTCGAGGATCGTGGCGACAGCCCCGTCGACCTGCGCGTCGAGCTTGTTGGTGAGCCCGACGAACTCCGCGACGAAGCGCGTCCGGGGCTGGTTGTAGAGCTCCTCGGGGGTCGCGATCTGCTCCAGGCGCCCCTCGGACATCACCCCGACCCGGTCGGCGATCGCGAGCGCCTCCTCCTGGTCGTGGGTGACGAAGACCGTCGTGCGGCCGACCTCGAGCTGGACCCGGCGGATCTCGTCGCGGAGCTGGGTGCGGACCTTCGCGTCGAGGGCCGAGAGCGGCTCGTCGAGCAGGAGGACGGTGGGCTCGATCGCGAGCGCCCGGGCCAGGGCGACCCGCTGCTGCTGGCCGCCGGAGAGCTGATGGGCGTACCTGTCACGCTGCTCCGCCAGGCCCACGAGCTCCAGCACCTCGCCGGCGCGCGCCGCCCGGTCGCGCTGGGAGACCCCGCGGAGCTTGAGGCCGAAGGCGACGTTCTCGAGCACGGTCATGTGAGGGAACAGGCTGTAGGCCTGGAACACCATGCCCATGTCGCGCTTGTTGGCGGGCACGTCGGTGATGTCCTTGCCGCCGACCTCGACGAGGCCCTCGTCGGCGCGCTCGAGCCCCGCGAGGATGCGCAGTGCGGTGGTCTTGCCGCAGCCGGAGGGGCCGAGGAGGGCGACCATCTCCCCCGCCTTGATGGTCAGGTCGAGACCGTCGAGGGCATGGACCTCGCCGTATCGGCGCACGAGACCGTCGAGGACGACCTCCACCCCAGGTGCCTGCTGCGAGGACACGTCAGCTCCTTTCCGCGCCGCGTCGGCCACGTCCGACGTACGACAGAGCCATGAGTAGGACGAACACGAAGACCAGCACCGCGAGCGAGGCCGCCACCGACGTGCGGGCGGCGCTCTTGCCGAGGAAGTTGATGACGACCTGGAGGTTCTCGTAGTTGGTGAGCGAGGCGATCGTGAACTCGCCCATCACCAGCGCGATGGAGATGAAGGCGGCCGCGAGCACGCCCGACCAGACGTTCGGCACGATGATCCGCGCGATGACGGTGAGCCAGCCCGCGCCGAGGGACCGCGCGGCCTCGGCGAGCGTCACGACGTCGAGGGAGCCCAGCGCCGCGTCGATCGCCCGGTACGCGTAGGGCAGCACGAGGACGACGTACACGAAGGTGAGGGTGTAGACGGAGTCGCTGACCAGGTAGTTCACCCAGGTGTAGACGTTGCGCATGCCCACGACGATCACCAGCGCCGGGATGGTCAGCGGCAGGAGGCACAGGAACTCGATCAGCCGGGTCGCCCCGGGCACCCGCATCCGGACCCAGATCATGGTGGGCAGGAGCAGCAGGAGCATGCCGAGCACGGTGAACAGCGCCAGCAGCAGCGAGGTGATGATCGCCGAGGAGAGCGTGGGGTCCCGGACCAGGTCCGCCCATGCCTCGCCAGTGCGTCCCCCCTGCGTGCTCCGGGTGCTGAAGTCGAGCATCGCGTAGAGCGGGACGATGAAGAAGAGCCCGTAGAGCACCAGCAGCAGCGCCCGCGTCACGCGCCAGGTCGGGGTCGACGTCACCGGAGCCACCTCGAGGTACGGCGGACGAGCAGCGCGTAGGCCGTCATGACCACCGCGACCACGATGATCATCTGGAAGGCGAGGGCGAACGCGAGGTTCTGCCTGCCCAGGAGGATCTCGCTGGTGAGCGCGGCACGGATGAGCAGGGGCACGATCGGGTTGCCCTGGCTGACCAGCGCGGCAGCGGTGGCGTAGGCCGCGAAGGCGTTCGCGAACAGCAGCAGCGTGGCTCCGAGGAACGCCGGTCGGAGCAGCGGGATCGCGACCTGGGTCCAGTACTGCCAGCCGGTCGCGCCGAGGTTCACGGCCGCCTCCCGCCACTGAGGCCGCAGCCCCTCGAGCGCCGGCAGGAAGACGATCACCATCAGCGGGATCTGGAAGTAGGTGTAGACCAGGATGAGCCCCGGCAGCCCGAACAGCCACCCGGTCCCGAAGATGTCGAGGTTCACCGTGTCGCGAAGCAGCTCGGTCACCACGCCGGAGAAGCCGAGCGTGGCGATGAACGCGAAGGCCAGGGTCACACCGCCGAACTGCGCGAGCACGCTGGCCATCGAGGTGACCGACCGGCGGAAGAGGCTCGTCGGCGAGGCCATCACCACGATGTAGGCGAGCAGCGAGCCGAACACCGCCCCGATGACGGCCGTCGACGCAGAGAGCAGCACGCTGTTCCACAACGTCCGCAGCGCTGCCTCGCTGAACAACGCCTCGATGTTCGCCGTGGAGAACTCGCCTCCCTCCTGGAAGGCGCCCACCACGACGGTGACCGTGGGGATGAGCAGGAAGATCGTGAGGAAGCCAAGGAACGGCAGCAGCGCCAGGGACGGTGGGAGCGTGGTACGACGGCTCACACCGTCACCTCCTGGTGGGCGCCCATGTGCTCAGCCAACCACCTTGGCCCAGTTCTCCGAGAGGTACTGCGCGGCCTGCTCGGTCTGCTCGTTCGTGGGGATGACGGGCTCACCCTCGACCGGTGGCAGGGCGTCGTACAGCTCCTGGTCGATCGTGCCCTCCTCGGCCATCGCCTCGGCACGGACCGGACGGGCGCCGCCCTTCAGCCAGAGGTTCTGCCCCTCGTCGGAGTAGAGGAACTCCTGCCACAGGCGGGCGGCGGCCGGGTGCGGCGCGTCGGCGTTGATCGCCTGGAAGTAGTAGCCGCCGACCACTGCCTCCTCGGGGACGACCACGGTCCAGCCGGGCACGTCCTCGGCCAGCGCGGCGTTGAGGTAGTCCCAGTCGATGACGACCGGGGTCTGGCCCGACTCGACCGTCGCCGGGGTCGGGTCCACCGGGAGGAAGTTGCCCGCGTCGTTGAGCTTCTGGAAGTACTCCACGCCCGGCGCGACGTCGTCGGCGGAGCCGCCGTTGGCGATCGCGGCCATCACCACGCCGCTGAACGCGGCGCCGGCCTGGGTCGGGTCGCCGTTGAGGGCAACGCTGCCGCGGAACTCACTGCCGAGCAGGTCGTCGAGGGTGCTGACTTCGGGGACCTCGTTCGAGTCGTAGCCGATCGACATGTAGCCGCCGTAGTCATTGACCCAGGTGCCGTCCGGGTCCTTGAACTCGTCGGGGATGGAGTCCCAGGTCTCGACCTGGTAGGGGGCGAACATGTCGGTGTTGGCGAGCGCGACGGACTGACCGAGGTCGAACACGTCGGGCGCCCGGTCGGTGCCCTCGAGCTGGTTGGCCGCGTTGATCTCGTCCTGGCTCGCGGCGTCCGGCTGCGCGGAGTTGACCTTGATGTCGTACTTCTCGGAGAAGGTCTCGATGATCTCGCCGTAGTTCGCCCAGTCCGGCGGGAGCGCGATGACGTTGAGCTCGCCCTCCTCCTGGGCGGCGGCGACGAGCTCGTCCATCCCGCCGAAGTCCTCTGCGGACGTGGCCTCCTCGGCCGCGGACGCTCCGTCCCCGCCGTCACCGTCGTCCGATGGTGCGGAACAGGCGGTGAGAATCAAGGCGCAGAGCCCGATGCCCACGTTCCGTAGATGGCGAATCTCGCGAGCCATGGCAGCCTCCTCCTCGCGCGGACCCGCGTCCGCGACGGTCCAAGAGGCCCCAGCCGGAGGCATCCCCCGGTGGGGCCTGTGAGACCGAAGGTACCGCAAGCAGCGGCGGCCGGTAAGCCGAGGCGTGTCTCTACCTGCGGCCCATCACCGAGCCGACGACGTCGCGCGTGCGGTCGACGAGCGAGGCGATCGGCCCGGCCACCAGGTTCGCCGTCATCGACTCGACCCCGGGGTGCGGGTGGGTAGGGGCGAGTGCCTCCGCGGCACGGACGGCCTTCGCCATCAGCTCGAGGGTCTTCTCGTCGTTGTCCCTGCGGAGGAGAGGGAGCTCGTCGCGCTCCTCGGCGTCGGCATGCTCGAGCACCGACGTGCGCAGCTGAGCCAGGGTCGGCGTGAAGTCGGGGTCGGCGAGGTCCATCTTGTCGAGCCTGGACAGGATCTCCTTGGCGGCGTGCTCCTCCGCAAGGCGCGCGTCGACCACCTCGCTGCCGCCCTCGGCGATACGGGCCCGCGGGTGCACGACGAGCTCCTCGGCCGTCTCGTGCACGGCGAGGAACCGCCGCAGCTCCTCGAAACGCTCCTTGCGCTCCTCGCCGTGCGCCCTCTCGACGGCGTCGAACATCTCGCGGATCCGCTGGTGCTGCTGGAGTAGCAGGTCGACGACGTCGTGCTGCTCGCTCGTGCCCATGGCCTCGTCCTCTCGTGGTCTTCCTCGACGGTACGCCGACGCGTTCCCCCTACCCAGCCCCTGCACACGCGTGACCTGGCACTCATCGAGCGGCCAGTCCGACGGGCGGCCGGGCCCGCCGCGGGAGGAGTGTGGCCCACCCTGTCCCCCGTGAGTTTCGTCACATGGGGGCCCGGGGACATTCTCAGAGACGCAGCGCGTCGCCGGGTCGGGACAGGGGCCAATCCGGCGACACGATGCAAGGGTCCCGTGGCCGGCGGCCGGCCTCCCAAGGGCTGCCGGACCCCCGGGACGACCCCCGTCGGTTTCCCCCTTGCCGACGGGGGTCTCTCCTTGCCCCCGGCTGCCTGTGACCTTCGGCTCTGTCGCGCAGTGGCTGCCCACCCGACCCTGGACGGGAGAGGTCGGCAGGTGAGCGGACAGGGCGAGCTCGGTGAGCAGGGGTGGCGTGCGGGCCGCCGCCTGCTGCACGGGCCGTTCCGCTCCCTGGTGTCGGGTCAGTGTCTCGGCCAGGGCGGCGACGGGCTCGCCCAGATCGCGTTCGCCCAGTTCATCGTCTTCGAGGTGGGTCCTGGCGCGACCCCGGAGCGCATCACGGCCCTCCTCGCGGTCACACTGCTGCCGTTCAGCATCGTGGGTCCCTTCGCCGGCGTGCTGATCGACCGCTGGTCGCGGCGGCGCGTTCTCGTCGTCATGTCGTGGGTGCGTGCCGCGCTGACCGTCGCCGCCGTGGCGACGCTGGTCATGCGCTGGCAGGTGGGCGCGTTCGTGGTCGTGCTCCTGCTGCTGTCGACGTCGCGCCTGGTCCTCGCGGCGAAGGGCGCCTCGCTCCCCCGGACGGTGAAGGCCCACGAGCTCGTGACCGCGAACGCCGTCTCCGCCGTGGCGGGGATGTCCGCTGCCTTCCTCGGTGCGGTCGTCGGCGCCGGGTTCGTCGACCGGTCAGCTCCGACAGGACTCGTCGTCGCCGGCCTCCTGTACGTCACCGCGGGCACCGTCTTCGCTCGTCTCCCGGACGTCGGCGGTGGGGACGGCGGACAGGCGCTGCGCCGACTCCGCAGGGTCCTCGCCGACGTCGTCGACGGCCTTCGTGCGCTCGGTGACCCCGCCATCGGCCGCCCGCTGGCCGCGGTGTGGCTGCACCGCCTCCTGCTCGGCGCCGGGTTCGTCCTGCTGGTGCTGGTCGCCGACGCCGAGTTCGACCTGGGCATCTCGGGCTACGCCCTCGCGCTCGCGGTCACCGGGCTCGCCGCGTTCGCCGGCTCGGTGGCCGCCCCCGTGGCCGCGCGTCGCTGGTCGCCGATCACGCTGCTGCCGCTCGCGTTCCTGCCCCCGGCCGCCGCCGTGTACGTCGGAGGGCTGGCCCCGAACCTCGTGGTGCTGGTGGTCGGCATCGGGGTCACGGCCCTCTCCTTCCAGCTGCTCAAGGTCCTGGTCGACGCGGTAGTCGGGGGCGCCTCCCCGGACGAGGTCCGCGGCCGGGTGTTCTCCGTCTACGACGTGCTCTACAACGTCGCGTTCGTCGTCGCGGGGCTGCTCATGGTCCCGCTCTGGGACCCG
>Ga0208537_1000167_pt1 | contig 10707 bp, 4 predicted proteins | sample MayberrySE_TuleA_FD_185672 | JGI IMG/M metagenome (GOLD analysis project Ga0208537, IMG submission 185672) | Natural and restored wetland microbial communities from the San Francisco Bay, California, USA, that impact long-term carbon... | ecosystem: Environmental > Terrestrial > Soil > Wetlands ...
TGCACGAGTGCATCGGCGAGCTCTTCGGGATCGAGCGCGACCGGCCAGCGCACGAGCTGTTCGTCGATGTGGGCAAGGAGCTCTGCCCGGAAGTCGTCGGCCTCCGGGTCCGCGTGCTCGAGCACGGCATGGACCAGCGAGCCGAAGGTCGCACCCACCGGCAGCTCGCCCATCGGTGACGGCACCGCCCCGGGAGAGGGCGCAGCGGCGGCGCCCGAGGAGGCAGTCTCCGTGAGCGTGCTCAGGTCGGGCTCGTCGTCCTTCGGTCGCTCCTCCGGCTCGCTGCCGACCTGGGCTGCCGAGGGTGTGGGTTCGGCAGTCACCGAGCTCAGACCGGTGTACGACGTACGCCGCCAGGTCGTGTCGATCGAACGGGAGAACGTCCGCACCGACAAGAAGAGGTCATCGGCGGGCAGCGCCACCTCGGGCAGCTCGGGCCACCGGGCCTCCTCCCACGCCGCGCCTCCCATGCCCTGCCAGATGCTGAGGATCCGGGCGACGTCGGCCTCGTCGTGGAGGTCCTGGCTCGGAGGGACCGTCGGCCAGTCCGGCTGGCGCCCGAACAGCATCCGCTGCAGCGCCGAGCAGGGCGTGTTGCGTGGCGCAGGTGCCCACCAGGCCACCACCTGCGACCGGGCCCGCGTCATCGCGACGTACAGCAGACGCAGGGACTCGCCATCGTCCTCGAGCATCGCCCTCGCCACGTTGCCCGACCAGCCAGGGCCGCCGGCACCCACGTCGATGCAGCGGCGTCCGGCGTCGTCGCCGCCCTGGGAGTGGAACAGCGGCACGTCAGGCTTCGGCGGGAAGCGGTCCCACAGCGTGGGCAGGTAGACCACGGGGTACTCGAGCCCCTTGCTGCCGTGGATGGTCACCAGCTGCACCGCCGCGGCGTCGCTGTCCAGCCTCCGGGTCCGGTCGCTGGCCACCTCGACCTTGTCGTCGCCCATCTGGCTGCGCAGCCAGGTGAGCAGCGCGACCAGGCCGAGCCGCTCCTCGGTGGCGATCTGATGCAGGGACTGTCCGACGTGGCGTAGGTCGGTGAGCAGCCGCTCGCCGTCGACCCGCGAGAGCACCCGAGCGGTCAACCCCCGCGCGGTGGCTGCCTCGAGCACCGCGGCCACGCCACGGGACGTGAACAGCTCGGCCCAGTCGCGCAAAAGCTCCGCAACATCGTCGGTCAGCGTGTCGCCGCCGGAGTCGAGCTCGGTCGCCGCGCGCCCGACGAAGCAGGTCAGCGCAGCGGACCGCACTCGGGACGACCGGTGCGGCTGCTCGAGCGCCTCCAGCAGCTGGAGCCACTCGGTCGCGGCTGGTGTCGCGAAGACGCTGCCGCTGCCGGCGACGACCGCGGGGACGCCGATCTCGGCCAGCGCGCGCTGCACCTCCTGGAGGTCGTTGTTCTTGTAGGCGATCACCGCCACGTCACGCGGCTGGAGCTCCCGTCCCTCGAACGTCGCACCCGAGGTGAGGAGCTGCTTGATGTCGCGGGCGACGTCGGCGTACACGTGCGGGCGGATGTCGGGGACGCCGAGCTTGGCGTTGGGGCGCTTGCCGAGCACCTCGCGGTTGACCACGCGGAGCCGGAACGGCGCACCTGCGCCCGCCAGCCTCGAGCCCTGGTGGGAGGCGCTGACGTCGCGGACAACGATCTGCTCGTCGCCCAGGGCGGCGCCTCGCAGCATCACCTGCAGCGAGTTGACGAGGTCCGCGTCGGAGCGCCAGTTGGTGCCGAGCGTCTTCCGGGTGGTGGCGGTGGCGGCGGCCTGGAGGTACGTCGTCACGTCCCCGCCGCGGAAGGCGTAGATCGCCTGCTTCGGGTCCCCGATCAGCACCATCGTCGAATGACCGGTGAAAGCCCGGTCCAGCACCTGCCACTGCACCGGGTCGGTGTCCTGGAACTCGTCGACGAGCACGACGCTCCACCGCTGTCGCATCCGTTGGCGGGCAGGGGCCTCGTCGGCGAGCAGCGCGTCGGCGAGCTGCGACAGCAGGTCGTCGTAGCTGAGCACGCCCAGCCGACGCTTGCGACGGTCCAGCTCGGCCCGAACCTCCTCGGCGAACACACGCCGCCGACCGGGCAGCGTGTCGGGGTCTGCGTCGCGCGGCTCGAGACGGGCCTGCGGGTCGGTGACCGCCTTCCGCGCCAGCTTCAATGCCTCGCGATGGGTGAACGGAGGCTCGTCGTCGGTGCCGGCGAACTCGCGCAGGTAGAGGTCGTCGACCACGTCCTCGAGGAGGTCGTCGAGGTCCTCCACCAAGGTTGCGTTGGCGTCGGTGTCGCCCGCGACCCCGAGGCTGCGCAGCACCATGTGACAGAACTGGTGCGTGGTGGCGATGGTCGCGGCGTCGAAGGAGCCGAGCGCGTCCCGCAGCCGCTGCCGCCGCCTGGCCCGTTCCTCCGGCGATACGTCGAGCAGCAGGGTTACCAGATCGCTCTGCGGCTGGTCGCCCGGGTGCGCCAGTGCGTGCTCCGCCTCGACCAGCTGGGCGCGCACCCGCTCGCGCAGCTCCTGGCTGGCGGCCCGGCCGAAGGTGACCACGAGCATCTGCTCGAGAGTGGCGACTCCCTCGGCGACGTAGCGCGTCACGAGCGCTGCGATCGTCCAGGTCTTGCCGGTGCCCGCGCTGGCCTCGAGCAGGGTGGTGCCCTTCGGCAGCGGCTCGCAGATGTCGAAGACCTCGGGCTCGACGGTCGCGTCGGTCCGGTCGTTCACGGTGCCCCCACACTCTCCGCGCCTTCGAGCAGCGGCTGCCACAGGCGCCAGGCGTACTGCCCGAGCCGGTGTGGCTCGTCGTTCCACGACTCGTCCTGGCGCGGCTGGCCCAGCAGGCACTCCAACGGTGCCGCCTGCCCGAACACCTGGATGTGTGCCAGGTCGGCGTCCTCCCCCGGGATGCCGGTCGGTGAGAACCGGTCGGTCTCCCACTCCTTCCTGGCCTTCCACAGCGGGTCGACGTGCGCCCCTCTGCGCTTGGTGAAGCTCGCCTCGGCGTACGCACACGCGGTCTTCACGGGAAGCGGCAGCGGCTCGCGCATCCCACGGTCATAGATGTCGACGAGCTCACGCAGCCAGGCCTCGGCGCGATGGTCGAGCGGCCCGGCCAGCGCCCGGGTGATCCCGGCCCTGCCACGTCCCAACGCGTGCGCGGTCCAGCTCTCGTCCGGACGACCGACGCTCAGGGCGAGCAGATCGATCCAGGACCGGAGCCGGTGCTTGGCGGCGAGCCGGGAGTAGGTGACGGTCACGAGCCGGTTGCCGAAGATCGAAGTCACGGTGCCGGTGAGCCGGCGTCCGTTGCCGAGGTCGACGTCCACGTCGAGTGTGCGCGCCGCACCCTGGCGCAGGCCGTTGGTCTGTACGACGAGAGGGCGCACCTGCTCCTCGACCTCCTTCAGCGCGCGCGACCCGAGCTCGCCGGGAGGAAGGACGCCACGAAGCCGCTCGGCCTGGACACTCGTGGCCGGGTCCGTGCCACCGAGCACGGCGGCCAGCATCCGGTCGCCGATCTGCCACTTGTCCAGGCCCTCCAGGCTGATCGGGATCGCGTCGAGGGTCTCCTCGGCCTCCAAGGGCGAGGAGACGTCGAGGCGCGAGCGGAGGAAGGCCCGGACCGGGTGGGCGAAGAACGACTGCAGGTCCTGCAGGGCGACGTCCCCGAGGGGTCGTGCGGGAAGCGGACCGGGCACCAGCGAGCCCACCGGCTCCCGCGGCGTGCGAGCGGCCTTCGCTCCTGCGAGCGCGGCCCTGTCGAAGCTGAACGGCTTGTCGCCGGCGAGCTCACCCGCGGCCAGGTTGCGGGCGTCGAAGGGCTGCAGCGGGTGCTTGACCAGGACCCGGTCTCGCACCGGCCGCGCCGACGTCGTGTCGAGGGCGTCGAGCAGCTCACCGAGCGGCACGGCCGGAGGTCGCACAGCACCCGTGTGCTCGTTGGCGCCGGTGTAGGTGACGACGAGTGTCTCCCGGGCCGCGAGGATGGCGTCGAGGAACAGCTGGCGGTCTTCGCTGCGCACGTCTCGCTCTCCCGTCAGGGGGTCGCGGGCGAGCACGTCGTCGCCGTCGGCGGAGCTGGTGCGCGGGAAGACGCCGTCGTCGAGGCCCACCAGGCAGACGACGCGGTGCGGCACCGATCGCATCGGGACCATGGTGCACACGGTGAGCGTGCCCGTGCGGAAGTTGGACCGGGTCGGCCGCCCTCCGAGGCGGTGGGCAAGGAGGTTGCGCACGTCAGCAAGGAGCAGCGGGGTCGCGTCACCGCTGGTAGAGCCTGTCGCGAGCTCCCCCGCGGAGTCGTGCATCCGGGCGAGCTCCCGGTCGAACTGCGCCTGCTGCCAAGCGTCGGGGGGGCTGACGGTCGCCACCTGCTCCACCGCCGCCGCCAGGGCGGTCGTCCACTCCTCGATGGTCGATGCGGACTCGGCGGCCCGGACGAAAGCATGTAGCCGGTCGACGTACTCGCTGAAGCGACCCACGAGGTCGATGTCGCCACTGGAGACGTCGTCCACCGGCAGCGTGCCGTCGACGAAGCGCAGCTCGTCCTCGGCCATCGCCACCCCGAGCAGGATCCGCCCGAGCCCGGACCACCACGTGTTGTCGCCGAGGTCGAGGCCGTAGGAGCCGCGATGACTCGCATCGAGGCCCCAGCGGATGCCTGCCTGGTCGACCCACATCGCGAGCTGGGCGAGGTCGTCGTCGGTGAACCCGAACCTGCGCCTCACCGGCTCCGCCGACGCGAGGTCGAGCACCTCCGTCGCGGTCACCCGTCCGCCGGCCAGCTCGACGAGTACGGCGGCGAGACCGAGGAGCGGGTTGGTGCTGGAAGGCGCCCGGTCGGCCAGACGCACCCGCATCCGATGCGCCGGATGCCCCTCCCCTGCGCCCGCGACGTCCGCGAGCCCGAACCCGGCGTGCACCAGGGGTGCGTAGGCCTCGATGTCAGGGCACATCACGAGGATGTCGCGGGGCTCGAGCGTCGGGTCGTCCTCGAGCAGCCCGGCCAGCACCTCGCGGAGTACGTCGACCTGGCGGGCCGCGCCGTGGCACGCATGCACCTGCACCGACCGGTCCCCGCTCTGGAGGACTCGTCTCTGTCGCTGAGCCTCGTCCGGCTCTGCGTTGGCACGCAGGTCGTGCTGCAGCCACCCCAGCAGCGTCGATCCCTGTTCGCCCGTCGAACCTGTCGAGAACCCGCCGCCGAGCGAGCCACCACTGGTCGAGCCTGTCGAGGCCACCGACAACGTCCGCTGCAGCTCACGTGCGTCGCGTCCGAGCGACCCGAGCAACGGATGCCGGACGAGCTCACCGGCCCTGTCCTCATCACGTGCCACCGGCCCCGACGCGACCTGACCGGCCAGCTCGGCCCACAGCGACCCGGAGACCTGCGGCAGCCACAGGTGCACGTCGCGCAGCTCCCCCAGCGCGCCGAGCAGCTCCACCTCCGTGACCGGCAGGCGGGTGTGGCCGAAAAGCGAGAGGCGGGGTGGGAGGTCCAGCCCGTCACCGCCGCCACGCAGCCGCTCCAGCGTCTCGGCATGACGGACGTCGGGGGGCACCTCCCCGACACGCTTCACGAGGCGCCGCCACAGCTCGGCCTGCCACAGGAGGTCGTCGTCGAGCTTGTTGCCGGCGCCGTCGGTGTCCAGCCCCTCACGCCAGTCGGTGACCAGCCGGGGGCGCTGGACGGCGTACGAGGCGAAGAGACCGGCGATCCGACGGGCAACGGAGTAGCGGCGGCTGCGGCGAAGCTCGCCTTCGTCACCGTCGACGCCGCACCCGAGGTGCGTCGAGAGCGTCGCGCACCAGGGCTCCCCCATGGCCTCGTCGATGACGTCGAGCAGGGGCCAGACCATGCGGTCGGGGTCCCAGGCGTCGTCGCGCTCCTTTCCGAGCAGCATCGCCACCAGTGAGTGAGGGCTCAGGAACCGGACCCCTGCACACACCCCGTCGCCGCCGCGCACACCCACCCCGAGTCTGTGCGAGAGTCGCTGGGTGAGCCAGCGCTCCACGCCTCTCGCAGGCACCACGACGAGCTCCTCGGCGAAGGGGTCGTCGAGCGGGGACGCGAGGAGGTCCCCCAGGTCGTCCGCCAGGAGGTCGGTGCGCTCGGCGCGATGGATCCTCAAGGTCACGCCCAGCAGGATGTCACGAGCCACCGACACGACCCGCGAGGCGGAGGCTCGAGTCTTCCGCCAGTTCGTGCACCCGTACGCCGGAGCCCACCCGCTGCCCGTTCCGGCGAGCCCGTGACACGCCTACCATCGACCGTGTCAGGTGATTCGGGCGGTGAGGTCGGATGACCGTTGCGGCGGATGTCGAGCACGGACGCAACGCCTTCGAGGCGCGCGCCTGGGACGATGCGTACCTCCAGCTCGTAGCAGCAGATCTCGACTCCCCCCTCGCACCCGAGGACCTCGAGCGCGCCGCAACAGCGGCGTACCTGACCGGGCGGGACCACGAGAGCGACGCCTTCTGGACCCGCGCACACCAGGACTGGTTGGCCGCCGCCGAACCGGCCCGCGCGATCCGATGCGCCTTCTGGCTGAGCTTCCTGTCGCTCCTCCGGGGCGAGGCCGCGCACAGCGCCGGGTGGCTGGCGAGGGGTCAGCGGCTGCTGGACGAGCGGCAGCTGGACTGCGTCGAAGCGGGATACCTCCTCCTCGTGGTGGGGCTCCCGGAGATGGCCACCGACGACAACGACGCCGCCTACGCCACGTTCACCCGGGCCGCCGAGATCGGCGAGCGGTTCCGCGACGCCGACCTGCTCAGCATCGCCCGGCTCAGCCAGGGAGAGGTCCTCATCCAGATGGGGCGAGCGCCGGAGGGCCTACGGCTGCTCGACGAGATCATGGTGGCCGTCACCGCCGGTGAGGTGTCAGCGATCCCTGCCGGTATCACCTACTGCGCCGTGATCAACACCTGCCAGAAGATCATGGACCTGCGGCGCGCCACGGAGTGGACCACCGCACTGGGTGGCTGGTGCGCGGCACAGCAGGCACTCGTCCCGTTCCGCGGGCAGTGCCTGGTGCACCGCTCGGAGATCCTGCAGCTGCACGGAAGCTGGCGCGACGCGGTGACGGACGCCCAGCGCGCGTGCGACGTGTTCTCACGGCCGACCACGCTCGGCATGGCCTTCTACCAGCGCGGAGAGCTGCACCGCCTCTGGGGTGAGCTCGACCAGGCCGAGGAGGCGTACCGCCAGGGCGCTGTCCGCGGCCACGAGCCCCAACCCGGGCTGTCGCAGCTCCGGCTCGCGCAGGGCAAGGTCGATGCCGCCGTGGCAGCCATTCGCCGGGTGGTGGCAGAGAGCAAGGCCGCGCCCGCGAGCAGTCCGCCGCGATGCAGGCTGCTCTCGGCGTACGTCGACATCATGATCGCCGCTGGGGAGGTCGAGGCCGCCCGCTCCGGCGCCGAGGAGCTGGAGAGCATGGCCACGGAGCTGGACGTACCGCTGCTGCGGGGCATGTCCGGGTACGCCGCGGGAGCAGTCCTCGTCGCCGAGGCGAGACCCGACGAGGCCGTCGAGCGGCTGCGGCAGGCCCTCTCGGTGTGGCAGACGCTCGAGGCGCCGTACGAGATGGCTCGCACCCGCGTGCTCTTGGGTGTGGCCTACCGACTGCTGGGCGACCATGACACCGGCCAGATGCATCTCGAGGCCGCGCGCGCGGTCTTCCACGAGCTGCGGGCGACGCCGGATCTCACCCGGCTGGAGAAGCTGACCCTGAGGACCGCGCCGGGTGCCAGCGGCTTGCTGACCGCCCGCGAGACCGAGGTCCTCCGGCTGGTTGCGATGGGCAAGAGCAACCGGGCCATCGCCTCCGACCTCTTCCTCAGCGACAAGACCGTGGCCCGCCACGTCAGCAACATCCTCCTGAAGCTCGGGGTGTCGTCCCGGTCGGCGGCGACGGCGTACGCCTACGAGCACGGCCTCGCCTCCTGACCACCGCACTTCGCGCCACGAGTAGACGCCCTGCGTAGAAGTGTGTAGACACCGAGACACAGATTCCGGCGCATGTGCCGGGCCGTCCTGCTTCCTAGCGTCGTAGTCGAGCTCGATTCGCGGGCTCTCGGCTGGAAGGCGGAGGACGATGACAGGCAAGCACTACGACGTGATCGCGGTCGGGGCCCGCTGTGCCGGGTCGCCGACGGCGATGCTCCTTGCACGCATGGGCTACGAGGTCCTGGTCGTCGACAGGGCGACCTTCCCCAGCGACACCCTTTCGACGCACATGATCCACACGCCGGGTGTCTTGGCACTGCGGCGCTGGGGACTGCTCGGCAAGGTCGTGGCGACAGGGTGCCCACCCGTCGACACGTACTCAGTCGACTTCGGGCCGTTCGCGCTCGCCGGCTCACCCGCGATCGCGGGCGCCCCCTCGTCGTACGCCCCGCGTCGCACCGTGCTCGACCAGATCCTCGTCGACGCCGCACGCGAAGCGGGCGCCGATGTCCGGGAGGGGTTCACCGTCGAGGACCTGGTCCTGCGTGACGGCCGGGTGACCGGCATCCGCGGGCACGGACGGGACGGCAGGACGGTCACGGAGACCGCAAACGTGGTGATCGGTGCGGATGGCCGCCGCTCGCTCGTGGCGGAGGTGGTTCGGCCACCTCAGTACCACGAGCGCGAGCCCCTGCTCGCCGCCTACTACACCTACTTCAGCGGCCTACCGATGGAGGGGCGGTTCGAGACCTACGTCCTGCCGAACAGGGGGATGGCCGCCTGGCCGACCAACGACGGGCTCACCATGGTGATCGCCGGTTGGCCGTATGCGGAGTTCCACGAGAACAAGAAGGACGTGGAGGGCAACTTCTTCGACACGGTCGCGCTGTCACCCGCTTTCGCAGAGCGGGTCGCCGCCGCCAGACGCGAGGAGCGCTTCGCGGGCACGGCTGTGCCCGGCTACTTCCGCAAGCCCTTCGGCGCCGGCTGGGCGCTCGTGGGTGACGCCGGCTACAACAAGGACTTCATCACCGCCCAGGGGATCCAGGACGCCTTCCGCGATGCGGAGCTCTGCGCCACGGCGCTGCACGAGGCCTTCTCCGGCTCACGGCCGTTCGACGTCGCGATGGGCGACTACCAAGCGCAGCGCGACGCGCAGGTGCTGCCGATGTTCGAGTTCACCTGTGAGCTCGCCAGCCTCGAACCACCCCCGCCCGAGCTCCAACAGCTGCTGGGCGCCTGCCGCGGGAACCAGGAGTCGATGGACGAGTTCGCGCTGCTCAACGCGGGAGCGCTGTCGCCGGCGGAGTTCTCCAGCCCCGAGCACATCGAGCGCATCCTGGCGCGGGCCGCCTGAGCAACGCCCTCTGCACGCCACTGCAGAACGGCCCGGTCAGGCGTCCTCGTCCGCCGCGCGACGGGCGCGGGCCCGCCGTTTGCCCTCATGCATCGCACGCACGCGGGCCACCGGGATCTCACGCCCCTCCTCGATCAGCACCGCGGAGATCGGTTGCGGCGCCGGCATCAGCTCCGCCCAGGGATTCGACCCGGCGAGCAGCGCGGCCGCGTTGCGCACCGTGAAGTCCGCCGGCGTCACCTGGTCCAGCTCGTCCCAGGCCACCGGGAACGAGACCGGTGTCCCGGGGCGCGCCCGCGGGCTGTATGCCGCCACCACCGTCGCCCCGCCGGCGCGCGTGGAGTCCAGGAACACCTTCCCGCCGCGATCCTCGCGGATGAACTGCGTGGTCGCCAGACCCGGGTCCAACCGCTCAGCCCGTGCCGCGAGCGCCCGGGTCGCCGCCGCAGCGTCCTCGACGGGCGTGTCCTCGATCGGCACGAACACGTGCAGTCCCTTGGCACCGCTGGTCTTGACCGCCCCCGCCATCCCCACCTCGGCGAGGGCCCGGGCCACCAGGCGTGCCGCACCGACCGCCGTAGGGAACGGGCTGCCGGCCGGAGGGTCGATGTCGAGCACCAGGTGGGTGGGTCGGTCCCAGCGTTCGGCGCGCACCAGGGTCGGGTGGTACTCGACGGCGCGCTGGTTGGCGAACCACAGCAACGAGCGCCGGTCCTCGCAGAGCGCGTAGGCCACCTCGCGCCGGGAGGACTCCGCCCACAACGTGACCCGCTGCATCCACGGCGGGGCGTACTTCGGCAGGTTCTTCTGCATGAACGGCTGCTGACCGCGCAGCACCCGGATCACCGACAACGGCCGCCCGCGCAGCTCGGGCAGGATCAGGTCCCGCACCGTGTCGAGGTAGTCGACCAGATCCCGTTTGGTCACCTGCGACCCGTCGAAGAGTGGCTGGTCGAGGTTCGTCAGCCGCACCTCATCGCGCACGTCGTCCCCGCTCATCGGATCACCCTCGCACGACGGCACCGCAGACGGTCAGACATGCAGCTCATTCCTGCGGCAGGTCCTTCCTCGCCTCCTCGTACGAACCCGATGGCGGGTCGGGGTCCGGCGCATAGACCAGGTACACGACACCTGTCTGGAACGGCTGTGCCGAGATCAGCCGGAGGTGCCGGCCAGGACCGCCGTCCTCGAAGAGCTTGAGCCCGGACCCGGCGGTCGCGGGATGGACGAACAGATGCAGCTCGTCGAGCAGTCCGGCGTCGAGCAGCTGCCGCACCACCGACACCGATCCGCTCAAGGCGATGCGTCGGATCGCCGGGTCGTTCTTCAGCTCGGTGACGGCCTCCACGAGGTCACCGCGCAGCTGCTCCGAGTTGCGCCAGCTGAGCTCCAGGAGACTACGTGACGCGACG
>Ga0208537_1000168_pt1 | contig 10597 bp, 5 predicted proteins | sample MayberrySE_TuleA_FD_185672 | JGI IMG/M metagenome (GOLD analysis project Ga0208537, IMG submission 185672) | Natural and restored wetland microbial communities from the San Francisco Bay, California, USA, that impact long-term carbon... | ecosystem: Environmental > Terrestrial > Soil > Wetlands ...
GTAGGTGCCGTCCGCCTCGGGTGCGACGGCCGCGGTCAGCGCCTCTCCGATCCGCTTGGAGTAGCCGAGCACGCTGGTCGGGTTGGCCGCCTTGTCGGTGGAGATGTTGACGAACTTCGTCACCCCGCTGCGCTTGGCCGCCTCGAGGATCGTGAGCGTCCCCCAGATGTTGGTCTTCACGGCCTCGCCCGGGTACTGCTCGAGCATCGGCAGGTGCTTGAGCGCGGCCGCGTGGAAGACCACGTGCGGCCGCCGGGTCTCGAACAGCGTGTTGATGAACTCGGTGTCGCGGATGTCGCCGAGCACCACGTCCTCGGAGTCGAGCATCGCCTTGCCGTAGATGGACAGCTGTACGGCGTGCAGCGCCGACTCGTCCCGGTCGAGCATGATCAGCTCCGACGGGCCGAACTGCGCGACCTGGCGGCACAGCTCGGAGCCGATCGAGCCCCCCGCTCCGGTGACGAGCACCCGCTGTCCGGTGAGGTAGTCGGCCACCGAGGCGAGGTCGGTCTCGATCTGGCGCCTGCCGAGCAGGTCGGTGACGTCGATGTCGCGGATGTCGGAGATGTCGGCCTTCAGGCTGAGCAGCTCGTTCGTCGTCGGGACCACCTTCAGGTCGATGCCTGCCTCGCTGGCCTGGTGGCTCAGCTCCCGGATGCGCTCGCCGGAGATGCTCGGGATGGCGACGATCGCCGTGTGGGCCCGGACCAGGTCGGCGGCCTCCGTCAGACCCCCTGTGGTGCCCAGGACCGGAACGCCGCGGACGCGCAGGTGGGACTTGAGAGGGTCGTCGTCCAGCAGGGCGACCGGGCGCCACTCGCTGCCGCTGTCCCGCAGCATCGCCGCGATCAGCTGGCGGCCGCCGTCACCGGCCCCGATGATGATCGCCGGCGTCTTCCCCGGTGACGCGACGGCGCTCGTGGCCGGCTCCTGCAGCCGGCGGTACGTCGCCCTCGCCCAGGTCATGAGGACCAGGGAGATGAACGTCGCCGCGACCGGGACCGTCGCAGCGATCCCCGTGTCGGCCGCGATGTTCAGCGGGGTGACGATCGCGCCGGCCCCGAAGGCGACGAGCCCGAGCAGCATCATCTCGTCGAGGGTGCCCGTGATGGCCCGGCCGTGGTGCAGCCGCACCATCCTGCCCAGCGCGAGGTGAAGGGCGGCGGCGGCGAGGCCGAGAGCCAGCGCGGCCGACCACCTGACGTCGCCGAGGTACCTGGTGCTGAGGACGGCGAAGCCGACCACGGAGCACAGCCACACCACCCCGTCGAAGCCTGCTAGTACGAGATGACGGCGCGGTCGTAGTCGTTCGAGCGCAAGGCTCATGAAGACCCCCCGGTCTTATTTGTGACGCCAGAACAAGCCGCCCCCCTGCTTCGGCAGCCTAGGAATACCTGAGGCAAGGGCAATCCCCAAGATGAGGTAGTGGCCATTAGACACATCCAAAGATGTGTGCGAGAAAAGCGTCTGGGGGTCGCATTCTCCGAGATCACGAAATGCGGCTATTCAGCCTTTCACCACGCTCTGGGCATCGCCTCGCGAGGGGGACAATGTGGATTTTCGGGAATATGTGCGTATCGCGAGTCGTCGCTGGAAGATCATCTTCGGGAGCATGTTCGCCGCGATCGCGTTCGCCGCACTCCTGACCGCCCTCGCGACCCCGACGTACTCCTCGAGCGCCCGCCTGTTCGTCTCCACCGCGCAGGGTGACAGCACGCAGGCCTACCAGGGCAGTCTCTTCTCCGCCGCCCGCATCGGCTCCTACGCCGACCTCGTGGGGAGCCGCGAGGTCAGCGAGACCGTGGTCGACGACCTCGGGCTGTCCCTCACTCCCGCCGAGCTGACCGACCGGGTGTCGGCCTCGGTCGTGCCGGAGACGGTGATCCTGGAGATCACGGCGACAGACCCGCAGCCGCAGCAGGCCCAGCGCATCGCCCAGGCGGTCGCCGAGCAGATCAGCGTCCTGGTCTCGGACCTCGAGACCCCGCCCGGCGAGGGCCGCGCCCCGATCAAGGCGACCATCGTGGACAACGCGGCGCTGCCCCAGAGCCCCACGTCACCGCAGCCGATGCGGAACCTCGTGCTCGCGGCGGTCCTCGGGCTCCTCCTCGGCCTCGGGGCAGCCATCCTCCGGGAGCTGATGGACTCCAGCATCAAGAGCCGCAAGGACGTGACGGACGCCGCCGGCCTGCCGGTCATGGGCAACATCGGCTACGACTCCACCGCGGCGAAGCGGCCGCTGGTCACCTCGCTGGACCTGCGCAACCCACGTCTCGAGGCGTTCCGGGTCCTCCGGACGAACATGCAGTTCGTCGACGTCGACAACGACAGCCGGGTCTACACGGTCACCAGCTCGGTGCCCGACGAGGGCAAGACCACCACCTCCACGAACCTCGCCATCATGATCGCCCAGGCAGGCCAGCGGGTCCTGCTGATCGAGGGCGACCTGCGCCGTCCCCGCATCCACCTGAACAGCCAGCTCGAGCAGGCGGTCGGGCTCACGACCGTCCTCGTCGGGCGCACGAACCTCGAGGACGCCGTACAGAAGTGCGAGGTGCCGAACCTCTCGGTGCTGACCAGCGGCATGCTCCCGCCGAACCCGGCCGAGCTCCTGCAGTCGCGCGCCATGGGCGAGGTGATCGAGAAGGCGCGTAAGAGCTACGACGTGGTCATCATCGACGCCCCGCCGCTTCTCCCCGTCACCGACGCGGCCCTGCTCGCGACGCAGTCCGACGGCGCCCTCATCGTCGTTCGCCACGGGAGGACGACCAAGGAGCAGCTCCACCACGCGGTCGAGCGGCTCAGTGCCGTCGGCGGCCGGTCGCTCGGCGTGGTCCTGAACATGGTCCCCGGCCGGTCGACGGGCTACAGCTACTCCAGCGGGTACGGCGCCGGACCGGTCTCGCTCGAGCCGGTCGTCGAGCAGGACCTGGCCCCGACGGTCCCGGCCCCCACTCCGGCATCGGCCCGACCGGAGAACGCCCCGGCGACGAACGGCCGCGCCCCGGCGAAGGCCGAGGGCCTCACCCCGACCGTGCCCGAGCAGAAGCCCCGGTCCATCCGTCTCGGGAGGAACGGCAAGTCGCCCGATGTCCCCGCGATCGACACCCGTTCGGACAACCGGCCACCTCTGGTCGACACCGAGCTCGTGCGGGTGATCGACCACCGCGGGTGGGACGGGCTCATCCGGCGACTGGGCGGCGACGCCGCCTACCACTCCCTGGGCTACCACCGGGCCTCGGCCCACCTGGAGCCGGAGGGCACGCTGCCGGTCCTGCTGCACCACCGCTGCAACCTGGGCGAGTCCGCACTCCCCCTCCTGCTGCGGCCTCTGCCCGACGGGAGCGGCTGGGACGGGACCTCCGCCTTCGGCTACGGCGGGCCGATCGCCGCGCAGGCCGTCGAGGACCCCGACTTCGGGGTGGCCATCGACGAGTGGGCGCATCGCAACCACCTCGTCGCCTCGTTCCTGCGCTACCACCCGCTGCTGGGCAACCACAGGCTCGGCCCCGAGCGCGCCGAGGTGGTACGTCAGGGCTACACGGCGGTCTGGGACCTGAAACGGCGGGCCGACCTGCTCCAGGGCATGCACGCGCACCATCGCAAGACCGTCCGGAGCGCGGACCGCGCCGGCCTCGAGGTCCGCGTCACCCGGAGCCCACGCGACCTCAGCGCCTTCCGAACGCTGTACGAGGCCACGCCCGAGCCACCTGACGCCCGTGAGCCCCGGATCTTCTCCGACTCCTACTGGGACGACCTGGCCCGGGGGTGCTCGCGCAACCTGATCCTCGTCGAGGGCTTCCTGGACAGCAAGCGGGCCGCCGCGATCCTCTGCCTCACGAGCCCGCCCTACCTGCACTACCACCTCGGCGCCGCGAGCGAGGAGGGCGTGGGGATCTCCGCATTCAGCCGGCTTTTCCTGTCCGCAGCGCAGTGGGCGAAAGCCAACGGATATTCGACGTTCCATCTGGGGGGCGATTCCGGAGGTCTGGCCGATTCACCCCTGACGCACCGTTTCGACCCGGTGACGCCACCACGACCTTTTTACGTCGGGAAATGGGTGCATGAAGCGAACCGCTACGAATATCTGACAGGAAGCAGCTCGACCTCAGGGATATTCCCGCCGTGGCGAGCAGAAATCGAAATCCCGGGGGGTCTGTAAATGCAAGCGGTCGTACTCGCCGCGGGAATGGGCAAGCGCCTGGGCGCCCTCACCAAGGAGCAGACCAAGTGCATGGTCCCGCTCCACGGGCGCACCCTGATCGAGCGCACCCTCGACGCCGTGGTCAAGGTCGGGGTCGAGCGGATCGTCCTGGTCGTCGGCTACCACGCCGCCGGCGTCGTCGACCTGGTCGGCGACAGCTATCAGGGCGTGCCGGTCACCTACGTGCACAACCCCGACTACGCCACGACGAACAACGTCTACTCGCTCTACCTGGCCCGGCACCATCTCGTCGAGGCGGACACCCTGCTGCTCGAGAGCGACGTCGCCTTCGAGGAGGGGATCCTCAAGGACCTCCTGGCCCATCCCTCGCCCAACGTCGCCGTGGTGGACCACTACAAGTCGTGGATGGACGGCACGGTCGTCACGCTCCTCGAGGACAGCACGATCGAGCGCTTCATCCCCAAGAAGGACTTCAGGGGCCGCGACGTCGACAAGTACTTCAAGACCGTCAACCTCTACAAGCTCTCCGCGGAGTACCTGCGCCGGACCTACGTGCCGTTCCTCAGCGCCTACGTGCAGACGATGGGCAACAACGAGTACTACGAGCAGGTGCTCCGGGTCGTGACCACGCTCGAGCGACAGGACCTCGTCGCCATGGTCCTCGACGGGCAGAAGTGGTACGAGATCGACGACATGCAGGACTACCAGAACGCGGAGACCGTCTTCGCGCCTGACGAGGTGATGTACGACAGCTACCTCTCCAGGCACGGCGGCTACTGGCGGTTCCCGCAGATCCTCGACTTCTGCTACCTGGTGAACCCCTACTTCCCGCCGCGCGCGATGCACGAGGAGATGCAGCGCTCGTTCGGCGACCTCCTGCAGCAGTACCCGTCCTCCGCGAAGGTCAACGACCACCTCGCGGCGAGGATGTTCCACTGCAACACCGACCAGATCATCACCGGGAACGGCGCCGCGGAGCTGATCAACGCGCTCGGCGGCGCCCTCGCCGAGACCCCGACGGTCGTGCCGACGCCCACGTTCGAGCAGTACCTCGAGCGGTTCGACGCCCGCCGCGTCGAGGCCGATCCGGCCTCCGGCGACGTTGACCTCGACGCGATCTCCGAGGCCATGGCAGGCGCCGACACCGTCGTACTGGTGAACCCCGACAACCCCACCGGCAAGTGCCTGTCCACGGCCCAGGTCGAGGCCCTGGCGAGGGAGGTCGAGAGCCAGGGGAAGCGCCTGGTCCTCGACGAGTCGTTCGTGGACTTCGCCGAGCCGTCGCACTGCGAGTCGTTCCTCACAGCCGACCGGCTCTCGGAGTTTCCCTCCATGGTGGTCGTGCGCAGCATCAGCAAGAGCCACGGGGTCCCGGGGATCCGGCTGGGTGTCCTGGCCACCGGTGACAGCGAGCTGCTCGCCGAGGTGAAGCGACGCCTGCCGGTCTGGAACATCAACTCCTTCGGGGAGTTCTTCCTCCAGATCATCGCCAAGTACGCCCCGGAGTACCGCGAGGCCTGCGCGCAGATCCGAGCCGAGCGCGACACCTTCTACGACGAGCTCCAGGGCGTGGACGGCCTGAACGTCGTCCCGTCTCACGCCAACTACTTCCTGTGCGAGGTCGTCGGGAGGCTCTCCGCGTCCGAGCTGAGCCTGTCGCTGCTGCGCGAGCACGACATCCTGGTCAAGGACTGCACGGGCAAGGTGGGGATGTCGGGCGAGTTCATCCGGGTCGCCGTACGCGACCGCGAGGACAACAGCCGCTTCCTCAAGGCGGTCACCAAGGTCCTGGGTTAGGGGGCAGCGGGGGATGGAGGCCGGAGGACCGATGACGCAGGAGATCGACCACGCCGGCATCGAGCAGTTCCGCGGGATCTTCCGCGACCTGCTCCGAGAGCTGGACGCGGTGGCCGCGAGCGAGCCCGACCTGGCGTACTTCGCCGCCTACGGCACCGCGCTCGGCGCCGTTCGGGACGGCGACGTGATCCCCTGGGACGGCGACGCCGACGTGCTCGTCCCATGGGAGTCGTTCGGCCGGCTGTGCACGGCGCTGCGCCTGAAGCTGCCGGCGTCGTACCACGTCTGCGACCCGGAGACCTACAGCGACTACGAGTACCTCTTCCCCCGGGTCGCCATCAAGGGGATCCACCACAACTTCGCGCACATCGACCTGTTCCCGCTCGTGCCCGCCCCCGTGTCCGGGCTGAAGCGCCGCGGGTACCTGTTCGCGGCCCACTTCCTGGCCCAGGCGTTCTTCGTCAAGCGCGTCGAGCTTCGCAACCGGGAGCACTACGGCACGCTCAAGCGCCTGACCGTGAGAGTCGGCAAGGTCCTGCTGGCGCCGGTCAGGGACGCAGCCTTCATCCACGCGAACCACCGGCTCGAGGAGTGGATGTCCAGGAGGCAGACGGGCTACCTCACGAGCCCGCACTGCCACGAGGACCATCTGCACAACTTCTTCGAGGCCCCCTGGTTCGCCTCGGCCACGGACGCCCCGCTCAGGGAGGTCACCGTGCGCGTTCCCGTCGGAGTCCACGAGTACCTCGAGCGGGTCTACGGGGACTACATGCAGGCGATCGACCCGGCGGAGCAACACCGGGAGCTCGCCTTCGTGAGCAGGTACCAGGTCGCGCCGCTGCGGGAGCAGGGCGTCATCACCGAGCCACCCCGAGCCGATGCGGATGACGCGGCCGGGACGTGAACGAGCTGAACACCAGCCTTGAGGGGGCACCCAGTATGGCCATGACCGCCGACGCACGACCTGCGTTCGTCAACGGTGACGCGGACCGCAAGACGACCAGGCTCCGCGACCTGCTGACGTCGCCCGATCTGTCCTTCATCATGGAGGCCCACAACGGGCTGAGCGCGAAGGTCGTCGAGGAGGCAGGCTTCCAGGGCATCTGGGGCAGCGGCCTCGCGATCTCTGCCGCTCTCGGCTGCCGCGACAACAACGAGGCGAGCTGGACGCAGGTGCTCGAGGTCGTCGAGTTCATGGCCGACGCCACCACGGTGCCGATCCTGCTCGACGGCGACACGGGCTACGGCAACTTCAACTCGATGCGGCGCCTGGTTCGCAAGCTCGAGCAGCGCGGCTGCGCGGGCGTGTGCATCGAGGACAAGCTGTTCCCGAAGACGAACAGCTTCCTCAACGGCACGGCACAACCACTCGCCGACATCGACGAGTTCGCCGGCAAGATAGCGGCGGGCAAGGATGCCCAGACCGACGACGACTTCGTGATCGTCGCGCGAGTGGAGGCCTTCATCGCCGGTCTCGGCCTGGCCGAGGCGCTCGAGCGTGCCGAGGCCTACCGCGCGGCGGGCGCGGACGCCATCTTGATCCACAGCGCGCTGCGCCGGCCCACCGAGATCTTCCAGTTCATGGCCGAGTGGGGCGACCGGCTCCCCGTGGTGATCGTGCCGACGAAGTACTACACGACGCCCACCGACTTCTTCCGCGAGGAAGGGCTCTCGATGGTGGTGTGGGCCAACCACATGATGCGTAGCGCCCTGCAGGCCATGCAGGCGACTGCTGCCAGTGTCCGTGTGCACGAGACGCTCGTCGGGGTCGAGGATGCGATCGCGCCGTTGCGCGAGGTGTTCCGCATCCAGGGCCAGGCCGAGCTCGAGGACGCCGAGGACCGCTACCTGCCGAAGGACACCGCGTCGGCCGGTGCCGTCGTACTCGCCTCCTCACGCGGCGACGAGCTCGGGTCGCTCACCGACGACATGCCGAAGACGATGGTGCCGATCAGGGGCATCCCGCTGCTGGGGCACATCGCCACGGCCTATCGGGCGGCGGGGGTCAAGCAGGTCACCGCCGTCCGCGGGTACATGCGCGAACGGGTCGACGTCGGTGGCATCGACTACGTCGACAACGACGACTTCGGCGCCTCACACGAGGTCGCCTCGTTGTTCAAGGCCATCGATTCGCTGCACGGGCCGATGCTCATCTCCTACGGTGATGTGATGTTCAAGCGGTCGGTCATCCAGGAGCTCCTCGACGTCGAGGACGACTTCGTCGTCTGCGTCGACGCCAACTGGCCCGACAGCGCGAACCGCGACCGCAGCGCCGACTACGTCGTGTGCTCCGAGGCGTACAACCGCTACTCGTTCCTGAACGGGGTCACCTTGCAGCGGTTCTCGCAGCGGCCGGACGACACCGTGACCGGTGAGTGGATGGGCTTCCTTCGCACCTCGGCGTCCGGCAGCGCGCGGCTCTCCTCGCTGCTGCGCGAGCTCGCTTCCTCGGAGCCCGAGCGCTTCCGCTCCATGTCGATGCCCGACCTGCTCGAAGAGCTCGTGGCGCGCGGGCACGACGTCCGCGTCCTCTACTCCATCGGCAACTGGCTCGACATCGACAGCGTCGAGGACGTGGTCGCCGGCGCGAGCTTCTGACCGGACGACAGGACACCTTCCCGACGAGCCAGGAGTACAGATGATCACGGCCGACGTCTTCATGGAGCAGGCCACGGCGAACGGGTTCTCGCTGTGGTCGGGGGTCCCCTGCTCCTACCTCTCGCCCTTCATCAACCACGTCATCGACTCCGACGACCTCGTCTACGTCGGAGCGAGCAACGAAGGGGATGCGGTGGCCATCGCGAGCGGTGGTGCGCTCGCGGGTCGTCGCGGCGTGGCCATCTTCCAGAACTCCGGGCTGGGCAACGCCGTCAGCCCCCTCACCTCGCTCAACGCGGTGTTCCACATCCCGATACTCGTGATCGTCACGCTGCGCGGTGAGCCGGGCGGCCCCGCCGACGAACCGCAGCACGGGGTGATGGGGGCGATCACCACGCAGATGCTCGAGCTGATGGGCATCCCCTGGGAGCACTTCCCCGAGGAGAGCGCCGATGTCGCCGGCGCCCTCGAGCGGGCGGTCGCACACATGGACGTGAACCAGACGCCGTACGCCCTCGTGATGCGCAAGGGCGCGGTGGCTCCACGCGCGCTCCACCGGAGGGCCGAGCCACGGCCTCGTGGCGGCGCCCCGGCAGCGTGGCCGCTCGACGCAGGTGAGCGTCCGACACGACGCGAGGTGCTCTCCGCCGTGCTCGCCGCGACCGGCCCCGACGACGCCGTGGTCGCGACCACCGGCTTCACCGGACGCGAGCTCTACGCGCTCGACGACCGGCCGAACCAGCTCTACATGGTCGGCTCCATGGGTTGCGCGTCGAGCATCGGGCTCGGGATCGCGCTCGCGCAGCCCGATCGCCGGGTGGTCGTCCTCGACGGCGACGGCGCCCTCCTCATGCGGCTCGGCGCGTTGGCCACCATCGGCTACGAGCGCCCGGCGAACCTCGTGCACGTCCTGCTCGACAACGAGATGCACGAGTCCACCGGCGGCCAGTCCACCGTGGCGCACTCGATGGACGCCGCGGGCATGGCGACGGCGTGCGGGTACCCGGAGGTGCGGCGCCTGACCACGGCGACCGAGGTGTCCGCGCTGCTCGGCGAACCCGGCCGGACGTGCTCGTTCGCGCACGTGAAGATCCGCCCCGGCGTGCCCGAAGACCTTCCCCGGCCGGTGGTCACCCCCGCCGAGGTGGCCCGCCGCTTCCGTGCCGCCATGAGCGTGCCCATGACCGGAGCGGCACGACCCGCCGTTGCGGTGGGAGGGCGGTGACGGCCATGACACCGAAGCTCCTGAACCCCGGCCCGGTCACGCTCACCGACCGGGTGCGCGCGGCGATGGCGCGTCCCGACCTGTGTCACCGGGAGCCTGAGTTCGCCTCGCTCGCGCTCGACGTCGTCGCGCGGCTGGGCGACGTCTACGGGGCGGCGGCGCAGGCACACCGAGCCGTGCTGCTCACGGGGTCGGGCACCGCAGCCGTGGAGGCCATGGTCGGTTCGCTCGTCCCCCGCGACGGGCGGGCCCTGGTGGCCGCCAACGGCGTGTACGGGGAGCGGATCGCCGACATGCTCCGAGCCCACGGCAAGGCCTTCGACGTCGCCGCGGCCGAGTGGACGGCGCCGATCGACCTCGACGCGGTCGAGGCGCAGCTGGCGACGGGCCTGTTCAGCCACGTGGTCGCCGTGCACCACGAGACCACCACCGGGCGCCTCAACGACATCGCTGCACTCGGCGCGAGATGCCGTCACCACGGTGTGGCGTTGCTTCTCGACGCGGTCAGCAGCTTCGGCGGTGAGGAGATCGAGTTCGACGAGTGGAACCTCGAGGCCTGCGCCGCGACGGCGAACAAGTGCCTGCACGGCGTGCCCGGTGCCTCGTTCGTGATGGTGCGCGAAGACGCCTTCGACCGTCCGAGCGGCTCGCCGTCGGTGTACCTGGACCTCCACCGGTACCGCCGCGCGCAGGAGACCGGCTACTCGCCCTTCACGCAGTCGCCGCAGGTGCTGTACGCGCTCGACGAGGCGCTCGCCGAGCTGGCCGACGACGGCGGCTGGCAGGCCCGGCGCTCCCGCTACCGAGCGCTC
>Ga0208537_1000169_pt1 | contig 10541 bp, 11 predicted proteins | sample MayberrySE_TuleA_FD_185672 | JGI IMG/M metagenome (GOLD analysis project Ga0208537, IMG submission 185672) | Natural and restored wetland microbial communities from the San Francisco Bay, California, USA, that impact long-term carbon... | ecosystem: Environmental > Terrestrial > Soil > Wetlands ...
GTCCAGTACATCGGCTCGTCCTGGCGTGACCTGATCGCCTTCGGGCTCCTGTTCGTGATCCTTCTCCTGAGACCGCAGGGGCTGTTCGGGGCGCGGAAGGTTCGCGAGGTCTGATGTTCACCGAGTCGACTGTCACCTTCATCGCGCTCGGGGCGATCTTCGCCTACTCGTTCTACGCGGTGCTCGTCGCCGGGCAGCTCAGCCTGGGCCAGGCCGGTTTCGCCTCGGTGGCCGCGTTCAGCGCGGTGACGCTCGCCCCCGACCCTGCGGAGTTCGGTGATCTCCCTACCTTGCTCCTCGCCATCCTGATCGGCATGTCGGTCGGCGCGCTGGCCGCCGTCGTCCTCGGCCTGCCGACCATGCATCTTCGAGGGGTGTTCCTCGCCATCGCCACGCTCGGCTTCGCCGAGGCGATCCGCATCGTGATCCTCAACATGGAGTGGACCGGCGGCGCCCAGGGCATGTCGGTGCCGAAGGTCCTCACTCCCGCAGTCGCCTGGATGGCGCTGGCCGTCGTCGCCTACTGGTTCTGGCGGCAAGGCCGCTCCCGCTACGGCCGCGCACTCGAGGCCATCAGGGAGGACGAGCTGGCCGCGCGCGCGATGGGGATCGACGTGGGTCGCCACCGGCTGTCGGCGTTCATCGCCGCCGGCGCGGTCGCGGGGCTCTACGGCGTGATGTGGGCCTACTTCGTGCGCCTGATAGCGCCGGACGACTTCGGCTTCACCGCAGCGATCGACGGCCTCGTCACCGCAGTCGTCGGCGGCTCCACGATGTTCCTGGGACCGCTGCTCGGCAGTGGCTTCCTGACGATGGTCCCCGAGGTCCAGCGCGCGATGGGGGTCGAGGCGGGCTGGATCCGGCCCTTCCTGTCCAGCGTCCTGCTGCTGGTGGTGATCCTCTTCCTGCCCGGAGGCCTGGCGAGCTTCATCCCTCGCCGGTTGCGTATGCCGCGGGCGCTCGGCGACGACTTCGGCAGCGACCACGTCGGGTTGAACACCCGAGCCCACCCCGCCAGGGGCGAGACGGTGGCGGAGCTGTCCGGGCTGGGCAAGGAGTACGGCGGGGTGCACGCGGTGCGCAGCGCGGACCTGCGGATCCGCAGCGGCGAGGTCGTGGGTCTGATCGGCCCCAACGGCGCCGGCAAGACCACCCTGGTCAACATGATCAGCGGAATGGTCCCTCCGAGCTCGGGGTCCGCGACCGTGCTGGGGGTTCAGGTCGGGCGCACTCCTGTGCACAAGGTCGCCGCCGCGGGCGTCAGCCGGACCTTCCAGCACTCCAAGCTCTTCAGCCGGCTCTCTGCCCTCGAGAACGTCCTGGTCGGGGCGCACCTGGTCAGCCGGCCGACCTTCCTGCGTCGACTCCTCTGGCTGCCCTCGGCCCGCCGCGACGAACGAGAGGCACTCGAGCATGCCGCCCGCTGCCTGAAGCGCGTCGGCCTCGAGGACAAGGCGGCGACACCGGCCTCATCCCTCTCGTACGGCGACCAGCGCCGTCTCGAGATCGCGCGTGCCCTCGCGTCGGACCCGACCCTGCTGATCCTCGACGAGCCGGCGGCAGGGATGAACCACGTGGAGGCCGGCGCCCTGTCGGCGCTCATCAGGTCCCTGGCCCGTGACGGCCTGACGATCCTCTTGATCGAGCACAACGTCGGCATGGTCCTGGAGACCTGCGACCGCATCGAGGTGCTCAACTTCGGTGAGCTGATCGCCAGCGGCACGCCGGACGAGATCGCTGCGAACCCGGTCGTCATCGAGGCCTACCTCGGCTCGGCGGAGAACGGCACCGATGCAGACGCGGAGGAGAAGCTGACATGACCGACCCGATCCTGAAGGTCGAGAGCCTCCGGGTGAGCTACGGCCGCGTCGAGGCCGTGCGGGGAGTGTCCTTCGAGGCCGGCCCTGGTTCCCTCGTGACCCTGGTCGGCGCCAACGGTGCCGGCAAGTCCTCGGTGATCAACGCGGTGTCCGGGATAGTGCGACCCCGTGGCGGCACCGTCACTTTCGCAGGCCTCGACATCACCCGGACCCCTTCGCACAAGCTGGTGCAGCAGGGACTCGTACAGGTGCCCGAGGGCAGGCAGATCCTGGCCACGTTGACCATCGCGGAGAACCTCCAGCTCGGCGGCTGGCACTCGGGCGGCGCTGCCCAGGGGGCCATCGACGAGATGTACGAACGTTTTCCGGTGCTGGCCGAGCGCCGTGCCCTGCCCGCGGGGTCCCTGTCCGGTGGCGAGCAGCAGATGCTCGCGATCGCCCGGGCCCTCGTCGCGGCCCCGAAGGTCATCTTGATGGACGAGCCTTCCATGGGGCTGGCACCGAGGGCGGTCGACGAGGTGTTCGAGGTGATCGAGCAGATCCGTGCCTCGGGAACCACCGTCGTGCTCGTGGAGCAGAACGCGCGACGAGCCCTGCGCGCCGCCGACCACGGCTATGTGATGCAGACCGGGGAGATCGTGCACGAGGGCCCCGCCGACGGCTTGCTTGCCGACGAACGGATCGTCAAGGCCTACCTCGGCGTGGAGACCTCCGACTGACCGTCCGACCCTGCACGTTCAGAGCCTCAGGGCAGCGACGAAGCGGGAGGGTTTGACGCCCACGGCCTTCGCCAGGCGACCGAGGCTCTCCAGGACGCGGTCGGCGGTGAACTCCGTGCCGGGCACCGCGAGGGTCAGCCGACCGTCGTACTCCACGAGCAGGACCTGGCCATGGGTCCACTGCTGGTGCGCGGACCGGCGCCACTCGTCGTCGAGGACCGGCTGCGGGTAGGCCAGGTCGGCCGCGAGCAGGTCACAGGGCAGGGGTTCACTGCCGCCGAACAGGTCACCCGCCACGTGGTGCGAGCCGCGGACGCTGGACCCGGCCTGCCAGGTGACCTCGCGCTCCCCCAGCCACTCGGGCAGTTCGAACGCGTCGACCTCGACCACGAGGCGGCCCGGCACGTCAGTCGTCCTCGTCGAGGCTCGAGGCCCGGACGTCCTCGCGGCTGTAGGGCAGCGGCGAGGCGGCGTCGTCGGCGAGGCCCTCCAGTCCCTCTTCCTCTGCCCGTCTCCTGCGCCTGCGGTCGATGAGGCGCGCGATCCCCTCCGACACCAGGAAGAGCAGGGTCATCGGGAGGGCGAGCATGAGCATGGAGAACGGGTCCGTCGAGGGAGTCGCCACGGCCGCGAACACGAAAGTGCCGACCACGATCCACGGCCGGTAGGCGCCCAGGGACCTGCCGGAGACGACGCCCGCCAGGCTCAGCATGACCACGAAGAGCGGGATCTCGAAGGCGATGCCGAACACGAGCAGCATCCGGGTCAGGAAGCGGAAGTAGTCCCCGAAGTCCACGAGGCTCTGGAGGCTCCCGGGCGTGAACCCGATCAGCACCTCCATGCCCTTGGGCAGGACGTAGTAGGCGGTGGCGACGCCGGCGATGAAGAGTGGGCCGGCGGTCAGCGCGAAGACCCGGGTCCACCGCCGCTCGTGCGGATGCAGGCCGGGGACGATGAACGCCCAGATCTCATGGAGCCAGAAAGGGCTGGTGACGACGACGGCAGCCAGCGCACTGATCTTCAGCCGGAGCAGAAGCGATGTGGCGACGCCGGTGATGACGCCCGTCGAGTTGACGCCTTTGGCCTCGAGCTGCTCTCGCGCGTCCTCGTAGGGCTCGAGGAGGAGGGAGAACAGGAAGTCGTAGAAGAACCACGCGACGGTGATCCCCACGACCAGCATCACCGCGACCCGGAGCAGTCGTGCGCGCAGCTCACGGAGGTGGTCGGCGAGCGCCATCTTCCCGTCGTCGCCGACCGGGTTCTTGGGTGTGGTCCGGAAGAGTCCGACGACTCCGTTGAGAGACAAGGGTGTGGTGGGTCAGACGCCGGCCGTCAGCGCTCGTCGGGGCGGGACTCGTGCACCGTGGTGTCCGAAGTGCCCGTCTCGGCCCGCCGTGCGGCCTCGATCTGCTTCTGCTCGGGGGTCTTGTGCTTGTCGTCGACGTCGCTGTCGTCCTCGTCGTCCATCAGGCCCTTCGTCTCGGCCTTGAAGATACGCAGGGCGCGGCCGCTGCCACGCGCGAGCTCGGGGAGCTTCTTCGCGCCGAACAGGAGCACGAGGACCAGCAGGATGATCAAGATCTCGGTGGTGCCGAGACCGGCGACCATCGGAGTGACAACAGCGTTCATGACGTCCTTCTCGGTTGTGCGGAGCTCATACTCATCCTACGCCGCGTCGTGTGTAGTTACCCAGCGCTTCGCCGGCCGCCCGGTGAACTGCCGCCGAAAGCTCGGCCGGCTCCTCGACACGAGCGGTACCACCGAGCCGCAGCACCAGCCTGGTGAGCCACTCGGGGTCGCCCACCCGCAGCCGGACCCGTAGCCCGCCGTCTCCGGTCTCCTCGACCTGCTCGACAGGGTAGTACTCGGCCACCCAGCGCGCTGAGGGTTCCAGGTGGAGGGTGGCCAGCAGGTCCCTGGGGGACGGCGCGAAGATCCCCTCGGAGAGGTCACGCGGGGGGAGGTCGGAGTGGTCGGCCACCGGCTGGTCGAGGATCTCCGCGGAGGAGACCCGGTCGAGACGGAACAGCCGGCGGTCCTCGGCGGTGTGGCACCAGGCGTCGAGGTAGGTGTGACCCTCCGCGGTCACCACGTCGAGCGGGTCGACCGTCCGCTCGGTGGCCTCGTCCCGGGCGGGGACGTAGTACCCCAGGCGGACCTGGCGGCCCTGCTTCGCGGCCGCCTCGAGGTCCGCGCGGAGGCCCGCCAGCCGCGCCTCGGTCTCGTCGAGCTGTACGTCGACCTGAGCGGCCAGCGCGGCGCCGTCGCCGGCGGCGGCCTCGAGCTTCGCGAGCGTCCTGTCGACGACAGGGCGCACAGCCTCGTCACCGCCGTCGCGCAGCGCTCTCAGCGCCACCATCAGCGCTGCCGCCTCGGTGCTTCCCAGACGCAGCGGGCGGCTGAGGTAGTCGGCGTTGGAGAGCCGGATGACGCCCTCGCCCTTCAAGGCGTCCATGTCGATGTCGATCAGGTCGCCCATCCCGAGCCCCGGGAGGCCGCAGAACCACAGGACGTTGAGGTCCTTGACGATCTGGGCCGGCCGCACACCGAAGTCGGCCGCGACCTGGTCGAGCGACACCTCGTCGCGGCTCTGGATGTAGGGCACCAGGGCCAGCAGCCGGGCCACCTGGTCACGCGCGCCGCTCACGAGGCCTCCCCTGACGCGGTGACCTTCCTCAGCCGCCCGATCACCAGCTCGCGAAGGTCCTCGGGCTCCTCGACGACGACGTCCGCGCCGTAGCTGAGGACCTCGTCGGCCATCGCGTCGGTGCGGCCGTACGGGACGTCCACCCTGTCCCAGCCGGAGGCGGTCTCGCCGGGGACCTGGGCCGCCTGGCGGCGCAGCCCGTAGGCAGCCCCCTGCCGGACGAGGAGGCGGGCGTGGTGCTCGGCGGGCGCCGGAGCCAATGCTTCGGTGAGCGCACGGATGTCGGTGCCCTCCGGGACCGTGAAGGCGCCCGGGCGGCCTTTCGTGCGAACCGCGCCCTGGACCCGCGACAGCCGGAACAGACGAGGGGCGTCGCGATCGGTGTCGAGGCCGACGACGTACCAGCGCCCCCGGTAGGAGACCACGCCCCACGGTTGGAGGTGCCGGGTACCGGTCTCCGGGCTCGCCGCGGTGCGGTACTCGAACTCGACCGGGACGCGGTCCTGGGTGGCCGACCAGAACGCCTCGAACGTCGGCTCGTCGACGGTCAGCTGGGGCGAGACGGTGCTGAGCATGGCCCGGTCGACGCTCACCCCGGCCGCCTTGAGCTTGACCAGGGCGTCGGAGGTGGCCGAGGCCAGGCCGGCGTGCTGCCAGACCCGGGCGGCGAGACCGAGCACCGCCGCTTCGTCGGGCTCGAGGTCGATCCGGGGCAGCTCGAACGCCGAGCGCTCGATGCGGTAGCCGGGCTCGTCCTCGAACGCCCGGTCGAGGTAGCCGACCTCGATGGGGATTCCCAGCGAGCGGAGCTCGTCCTTGTCGCGCTCGAACATCTTCTCGAACGCCTCGTCGCCGGCCTCGCGGTACTGCTCGACGACCGAGCGGATCCGCTCCTTGGTGACGTAGCTGCGCGACACCAGCAGCGTGATCAGCAGGTTCAGTAGCCGCTCGCTCTTGCGTGCCGCCACACCGTCCCCCTTCCAGTCACGGTCACGGTGCCGGGTCCACGCCCAGGATGTCGACCACGAAGGTCAGGGTCGAGTTCCCCGGGATGGTGGGCGGGCTGCCCTGCTCGCCGTACGCCATCTCCGGCGGGGCGATGATCATGATGCGACTGCCGCGCTTGGCGTCGACCAGCGCTTCGTCCCAGGCCTTGATGAGGCCGCCGACACCGACCGGGAACGGCCTCGGCTCGGAGTCGTAGGACTGGTCGAAGACCTTGTCGGTGCCGTAGACCTGGCCGAGGTAGTCGAAGGTGACCAGAGAGTCGTCGCGGGCCGGCGGGCCGTCGCCCTCGATGAGGGTCACGACCTCGAGCTCCTTGGGCGGCTGCTTCGAGGCCGTCGAGAAGTCGATGCCCGAGACCTGGCCGTCCTTCTCCTCGACCGTCGGGAGGTCGGAGGGGACATCGGCCGCCTTCTCGCCCTCGGGCCCGTCGAGGACCTCGGTCGGCTGGACGGACATGATGTCGACGACGAACACGACGTCGTCCTTGCCTTCGATCTTGAACTGGGGCGCGCCCTCGGGGCCGAAGGCGTCCTCAGGAGTCGCCGCCACGACCACTCGGCTGCCGACGTTCTCTCCGACGGTGGCGTCCACCACGGACTTGAACAGTTGAGCCTCGCTCATCTGGAAGGGCGCCGGCACACCCTGGTCGTAGGTCGTGAGCGCCTTCTCGCCGTTCTTCCCGTTCGCGACGTACAGGTGCAGAAGTGCCTGCTCGCCCTCGACGACGGGGTTGCCCTCGCCCTCGCTGAGGACCTCGCTCCGGGTCTCCTCCAGGTCGAGGGGCTCTTCGACGCTGACCTCGGGCGCGGCGCCGAACTCGCCGGTCACCTCCAGGCCCTCGATGCTCTCCGCGCCGGCGGTGCTGGACCCGCCGCCCTCGCCGGAGTCCTCGCCGCAGGCGGCGGTGCCGAGCAGGAGCAGGGGTACGACGGTCAGCGCAACGAGACGTCGGCGCACAGGTTTCACCTCGAGAAGACGGGAGAGCAACAGCGTCCACCCTAGCCGGGGGGCCCGAACGGGATTACATGCCCTCGATCAGCTTGTGGACCCGTTCGTCGTGGGACCGGAACGGGTCCTTGCAGAGCACGGTGCGCTGGGCCTGGTCGTTGAGCTTCAGGTGGACCCAGTCGACGGTGAAGTCGCGCCGGCGCTCCTGGGCCCGCTTGATGAACTCCCCGCGCAGCCTGGCCCTCGTCGTCTGCGGTGGCACCGACTTGGCCTCGAACACCTTCAGGTCGTTGGTCACCCGGGTCACCGCGCCCCGCTTCTCCAGCAGGTAGTAGAGACCGCGTCCGCGGTGGATGTCGTGGTAGGCCAGGTCGAGCTGCGCGATGCGCGGGTGGCTCAGCGGCAGGCCGTGCTGGGTGCGGTAGCGGTCGATCAGCTTCCACTTGATGACCCAGTCGATCTCGCGCTCCACCATGCTCAGGTCGCCGGACTCGACCGCCTTGAGGCTGCGCTCCCACAGGTCGATCGTGCGCTCGATGACCGGGGTCTGGATCTCACGCCGGTCCACGAACTCGCGCACCCGGGAGAGGTACTCCTGCTGGATGTCGAGCGCGCTCGCCTCCCGGCCGTTGGCCAGGCGGACCTTGCGCCGGCCGGTCATGTCGTGGGAGATCTCGCGGATGGCCCGGATCGGGTTCTCCATCGTGAGGTCGCGCATCACCACGCCCTCCTCGATCATCCGGAGCACGAGGTCCGCGCTGGCCACCTTGAGCATCGTGGTGGTCTCGCTCATGTTCGAGTCGCCGACGATCACGTGCAGACGGCGGTAGCGCTCGGCGTCGGCGTGCGGCTCGTCCCGGGTGTTGATGATGGGCCGGCTGCGGGTCGTGGCGCTGGACACGCCTTCCCAGATGTGCTCCGCGCGCTGGCTCACGGAGTACATCGCCCCGCGGGGGGTCTGGGTCACCTTGCCGGCGCCCACGATGATCTGCCGCGTGACCAGGAACGGGATCAGCACGTCGGCGAGCTTGGAGAACTCGCCGTGCCGGGCGACCAGGTAGTTCTCGTGGCAGCCGTAGGAGTTGCCGGCCGAGTCGGTGTTGTTCTTGAACAGGTAGACGTCGCCGGCGATTCCCTCGTCATGGAGCCGCCGCTCGGCGTCGACGAGCAACCCCTCCAGGACCCGCTCCCCCGCCTTGTCGTGGGTGACGAGGTCGATGACGTCGTCGCACTCGGGGGTGGCGTACTCGGGGTGGCTCCCGACGTCGAGGTAGAGCCGTGCCCCGTTGCGCAGGAAGACGTTGCTGCTGCGCCCCCAGGACACCACCTTGCGGAACAGGTAGCGGGCAACCTCGTCGGGCGAGAGGCGCCGCTGCCCGTGGAAGGTGCAGGTGACGCCGTACTCGTTCTCGATCCCCAGGATGCGGCGGTCCACGAACACACCCTAGGTGCAAGACCCAAGCCGGTGCAGCCAACTCGCACAACCGTCTCGGTCACCGGCGGGTTGGTTCAGAGCAGCCCGGCGTGGTCTAGGGCGAGGTCGTCGCCGACCCGCTGCCGAAGACGCTGCTCGTCACTGCTCATCAGGCTCGATCGGCGGGGCCACGGGCGGTTCCTGCGCGGCAGCCCCTTCCGCGGCCTCCGCGCTGCGCTCCGACGGGCTCGTCGACTCCCCCGGCGCGTGCTTGCCGGCCTCCGTGCCCGTCCGTCCGCCCAGGATCGTGGCGAGCTGGCCGGCGGACAACCGCTTGAACTTGCGCTGCTGGGGCCGGCCGCGGTCGAGCACCGCGACCTCGAGGTCCTCGGCGGCGATGACCCGCGGGCTGCTCTCGCCCTGACCCAGCGCCTCGACCGCGAGCCGGACCGCGTCCTCGAGGTTCGCGCCGACGTGGTAGCGCTCGCGCATGTGTCCGCTCACGGCCTCCGCGTTTCCGCCCATCACCGCGAAGCCGTGCTCGTCGGCGACCTGCCCGTCGTAGGTGAGGCGGTAGATCTGGTCGTCCTCGGCCGCGTCACCCACCTCGGCCACGAAGATCTCCACCTCGTAGGGCTTCTCGCCGCCGCTGGAGAAGATCGTCCCCAGCGTCTGGGCGTAGGCGTTGGCCAGCCCGCGTCCGGTGACGTCACGCCGGTCGTAGGCGTAGCCGCGCATGTCGGCGAGACGGACACCGGCGATCCGGAGGTTCTCGAACTCGTTGTAGCGGCCCACCGCGGCGAAGGCGATCCGGTCATAGATCTCGCTGACCTTGTGCAGAGCCTGGGAGGGGTTCTCCGAGACGAAGACGATGCCGTCGGCGTACTGGACGACGGCGACGCTGCGGCCACGGGCGATGCCCTTGCGCGCGAAGTCCGCCCGGTCCTTCATCAGCTGCTCGGGCGAGACGTAGAACGGCATGCTCATGGGTGCAGTGCTCCTTGGTGGTCTAGCTTGTCGAGGCTCAGGTCAGGGAGGCGGCAGGGCCGTCCGGGCGCTCCATCCTGGCGCTGATGACCCGGTCGGCGATGGCCGCGACCTCGTCGTCGGGCATGCGGCGGTACCCGTCGGCGGTGATCACCGCGACGATGGGAAAGATCCTCCGGGCGAGGTCGGGCCCGCCGGTGGCGGAGTCGTCGTCCGCGGCGTCGTACAACGCCTGGATCGCGGCCGTCACGCACTCGTCGGCGGCGAGGTCGTCGCGGTAGAGCTTCTTGAGCGAGCCGCGCGCGAACATCGACCCGGAACCCACGGCGTGAAAGGCGGTCTCCTCGTAGCGGCCGCCCGTCACGTCGTAGGAGAAGATCCGCCCCTGCGAGGTGGTGAGGTCGTAGCCCGCGAAGAGGGGCACGACCGCCAGGCCCTGCATGGCCATGCCGAGGTTGGAGCGGATCAGCGCCGCCAGACGGTTCGCCTTTCCGTCCATCGACAGGGTCGTGCCCTCGATCTTCTCGTAGTGCTCCAGCTCGGTCTGGAACAGCCTCACCATCTCCACGGCCAGACCGGCGCTGCCGGCGATGCCCACGGCGGAGTACTCGTCGGCCGGGAACACCTTCTCGATGTCGCGCTGAGCGATGACGTTGCCCATGGTGGCCCGGCGGTCGCCGGCGATCACGACACCACCCGCGAAGGTGGTGGCGACGATCGTCGTCCCGTGCGGCGCCAGGTCCGCAGCACTGCCCTGGGGCAGGCTGCGGTTGGCCGGAAGCAGCTCTGGGGCCTGACGGGAGAGGAACTCGGCGAACGACGAGGATCCAGGCGCCAGGTAGGCGGAGGGCAGGCGGGCGTCGACCTGTCGGGGGTCACTCATGTTCGCTTTACTCTCCACCCTTCTGGATGAACGACTTCACGAAGTCCTCGGCGTTCGACTCGAGGACGTCGTCGATCTCGTCGAGGATCGCGTCGATGTCCTCGTCGAGCTGCTC
>Ga0208537_1000170_pt1 | contig 10530 bp, 8 predicted proteins | sample MayberrySE_TuleA_FD_185672 | JGI IMG/M metagenome (GOLD analysis project Ga0208537, IMG submission 185672) | Natural and restored wetland microbial communities from the San Francisco Bay, California, USA, that impact long-term carbon... | ecosystem: Environmental > Terrestrial > Soil > Wetlands ...
CGTAGTTCGCGAACATGTCCATGGACGCACAGCCCGGTGCCAGCAGCACGGTGTCGCCCGGCTGAGCCAGGTCGGCGGCGGCCCCGACCACGCGGTCCATGACAGAAGTGTCCCCGCCCTCCACGATGATGACGGGCACATCGGGCGCGTGTCGCAAAAGCGCGTCGGCGATCACATCACGGTCCTGCCCGAGCAGCACGACTCCACGCAGACGATCGCGCACCGCCTGGACCAGGTCGTCGAAGCGCGCACCCTTCGCGAGCCCTCCCGCGACCCACACGACGGGGTCGTAGGCGGCCAGCGAGGACTGGGCGGCGTGGGGGTTCGTGGCCTTGGAGTCGTCGACGTACCGGACGTCGTCGAGGACGGCGACCTCGGCGATCCGGTGGCCGTCGGGCTCGAAGGCACGCAGGCCGTTGCGTACGGCGATCGGCGGCACGCCGTGCGCACGGGCCAGCGCGGCGGCGGCCAGGGCGTTCGCGACGAAGTGGGGCGCGTCGGAGGCGAGGTCGGAGACGGTGCACAGCTCCGCCGCGCTGGTCTGCCGCTCCTCGATGAAGGCGCGGTCGGCCAGGATGTCGTCGACGACGCCCAGCATGCCCACGTCGGGCGTGCCGAGCGTGAACCCGACCGCCCGGGCCCCCTCCTGCACGTCGGCCTCGCGCACCAGCTGCTCGGTCACCGGGTCGGCGACGTTGTAGACACAGGCCCGCTGCACTCGCTCGTAGATCCGGCCCTTGTCGGCGACGTAGTCGTCGAAGGAGGAGTACCAGTCGAGGTGGTCCTCGGCGACGTTGAGCACGACGGCGGACTCGGCCGCCATCGAGTCGGTGTAGTGCAGCTGGAAGCTCGAGAGCTCGATCGCGATCACGTCGTACGGCGTCGGGTCCATCACCGCCTCGACGATCGGAAGACCGACGTTGCCCGCCGCGACGCTGCGCAGGCCGTGCGCGCGGAGGATGTAGTCGAGCATCTGCACCGTGGTGGTCTTGCCGTTGGTGCCCGTGACGGCGAGCCACGGCGCGGGGTGGCTCGGGTCGCGCAGGCGCCAGGCGAGCTCGACCTCGCCCCAGATCGGGATGCCGCGCTCACGGGCCTGTGCCAGGAGCGGCGCCGAGGGCTTCCACCCCGGCGAGGTGACGACGACGTCGACGTTCTCGGGGAGCTCGGCCGTCGATCCCGGACCGAGGCGGACGTCGGCGCCGAGGATCTCGAGCAGCGTGCCCTTCTCGCCCCGCTCACCGGCGTCCGACTCGTCGAGGGCGGTCACGTGTGCGCCCTGGTGGGTCAGGTTGTCGGCGGCGGCGAAGCCGGAGACGCCCATCCCGGCCACGACGGCGCGCACGCCGTCCCAGGAGTCGAGGCGTCCGAGCGAGCCGATGTCCTTGCTCATACGCCGGCCACCCACTCCGCGTAGAAGACGCCGAGGCCTGCGGCGACACAGAGGCCGGCGATGATCCAGAAGCGGATCACGATGGTCACCTCGGCCCAGCCCTTCAGCTCGAAGTGGTGCTGGAGCGGCGCCATCCGGAACAGCCGCTTGCCCTTGGTCGCCTTGAAGTACCCGACCTGGAGGATCACCGAGAGCGTGATCAGCACGAACAGCCCGCCGATGATCAGCAGCAGGAGCTCGGTGCGGGTGAGGATCGCGAGGCCGGCGAGCGCGCCGCCGAGGGAGAGCGACCCGGTGTCGCCCATGAAGATCTTGGCCGGAGCGGCGTTCCACCACAGGAAGCCGAAGCAGGCCCCGGTCAGTGCGGCCGCGACCACGGCGAGGTCGAGCGGGTCGCGCACCTCGTAGCAGGCGGGACCGGGGACGACCGTGCAGCTCTGGTTGTTCTGCCAGATGTTCACCAGCGCGTAGGCGCCGAAGACCATCGTCGAGGCACCGGTCGCGAGGCCGTCCAGGCCGTCGGTGAGGTTCACGCCGTTGCTGGCGCCGGCGATCATCACCATCATGAACGCGATCGCGAGGACCGTCGGCAGGGTCAGCGCCGGGAACTCGCGGATGAACGAGATGGCGTGCGACGCGGGCGTCTGTCCGCGCTCGTCCTCGAATCCCTCCCACAGCACGAAGTACCCGAAGACGACGGCCACGAGGACCTGTCCGGTCATCTTCGCCTTGCTCCGCAGGCCGAGGGAGCGCTGCTTGGCGATCTTGATGTAGTCGTCGAGGAAGCCGACGGTGCCGAGCCCCACGAAGAGGAAGAGCAGCAGCAGCGCCGACGCCGAGGGCAGGTCCTGGGTCAACAGCTTCGCGGTGAAGTACGCGAAGACCACGGAGAGGATCATCACCAGGCCACCCATGGTGGGCGTGCCCCGCTTGGTGTGGTGGGTGGTGGGGCCGTCGTCGCGGATCAGCTGTCCGTACCCCTTGGCGACCAGTGCCCTGATCGCCAGGCGGGTCCCGAGGAGGGTGAAGAGGAGTGACAGGCCTCCTGCCAGCAGGATCGCCCTCATCCGTTGGTCTCCTTCTCTCCCCCGTCGTTGTCGCCGAGCAGCGCCTCGGCCACGGTCTCGAGCGCGGCGGCGCGCGAGGCCTTGAGCAGTACGACGTCTCCGGGTTTCAGGTGCTCACGCAGCCAGGCGAGCGCTTCGGCGTTGTCGGCGACGAAGACCGACTCGTCGCCCCACGAGCCTTCCAGACAGGCTCCGAGGTGCATCGGGCGGGCCGGTTCCCCGACCACGACGAGCCGGCCGATGTCGAGGCGCACGGCAAGCCGTCCCACGGCGTCGTGCTCCTCCCGGCTGGCGTCCCCGAGCTCGGCCATCTGCCCCAGCACGGCGACGGTGCGCGTCTCCGGCCCTCTCCCCCTGCCGACCGCGGCGAGCGCTTTGAGGGCCGCCCTCATCGAGTCGGGGTTGGCGTTGTAGGCGTCGTTGATCACGAGCACGCCGTCCGCCCGCTCGTTGACCTCCATCCGCCACCGCGACGCGGGCCGCGCCTCGGACAGGGCGGCCGCGGCCTCGTCGAGGGACATGCCGACGGCCACGGCGACCGCGGCCGTGGCCGCCGCGTTGTGCGCCTGGTGCTCCCCCAGGAGCGTCAGCTCGACATGGGCGCTCCCGTCGTCGGTGACCAGGTCGAAGCGGGGCCGGCCGAGCTCGTCGAGCCCGAGGTTCTCGAGGCGTACGTCGGAGCCGGCGGACTCGCCGAAGGTCAGCACCCGGGCGTGGGTGCGGGAGGCCATGGCCGACACGAGCGGGTCGTCGGCGTTGAGCACCGCGACGCCGTCGCGCGGGAGCGCCTCGACGATCTCGCCCTTGGCCAGGGCGATGTCCTCCTGCGTGCCGAACTCGCCGAGGTGGGCCTTGCCGACGTTGAGGACCAGCGAGACGTGGGGCGGTGCGACCTCGCACAGGGGCGCGAGGTGGCCGATGCCGCGGGCGCCCATCTCGAGGACGAGGAACTCGGTCTCGGCATCCGCCCGCAGGACGGTCAGCGGGAGACCGAGCTCGTTGTTGAACGAGCCGGCGGTGGCGACCGTCGTACCCGCGCGGGCGAGGACCTGGGCGATGAGGTCCTTCGTGCTGGTCTTGCCCTGCGAGCCGGTGAGCGCCACGACGCGGACTCCGGGCAGCTGGGCGAGCACGTGACGGGCGAGGACGGTCAGCGCCCCCAAGGGGTCCGCGACGACCACGGCGGGAAGCCCGACGGGCCGGCTGCACAGCACGGCCGCGGCGCCCCCCTCGACGGCAGCGGCCGCGAAGTCGTGGCCGTCGACCTTGGCCCCGACGAACGCGGCGAACAGGCCCCCCTCCTGGGGAGCCCTGGTGTCGATGAACGCCGGCCCGGTGACGGTCACTCCGGGGTCGTCGTGGACCACACCCCCGACGACGGCGGCGATCTCGGGCAGGGTCATGGGGATCATCGACGGTTCAGCTCCTCGAGAAGGACGTCGCGGTCGTCGAACGGATGGACGGTCCCGGCGACCTCCTGACCGGTCTCGTGCCCCTTGCCCGCGACGACGACCGTGTCGCCCGGCCCTGCCTGGGACACGGCCAGTCGGATCGCCTCACGGCGGTCCCCGCACTCGTGGACCTCGGCGCGCTCCGCCGCAGGCACGCCCGCGGCGCCGTCGAGCATCGCCCTGCGGATCTCGGCCGGGTCCTCGCTGCGGGGGTTGTCGTCGGTGACGATCAGCACGTCCGCGAGCCGGGCGGCGATCTCCCCCATCACCGGACGCTTGCCCTGGTCGCGGTCCCCACCGGCGCCGAGGACGATCACGAGGCGCCCCCGGGTCAGTGGACGAAGCGTCCCGAGCGCCGCGGTCACGGCGTCGGGCTTGTGGGCGTAGTCGACGACCGCCAGGAAGTCCTGCCCCGCGTCGACCCGCTCCAGCCGCCCGGGCACGCCGCCGGAGGCCGCGATGCCGTCGGCGACCGCGCGGGGGTCGAAGCCTGCCTCACCTAACGAGGCGATCGCCGCGAGGGCGTTGGCGACGTTGAAGTCGCCCGCGAGCGGCACCTCGGCGGGGAAGGCCTCCCCGTCGGGCGTCTGCACGGTGAACGTCGACCCCGCCGGGCCCATCTCGATGTCGCGGGCGGTCCAGTCGGCGTCGGCACCAGCGGCCGAGAAGGTCCGCGTGGGGATGGCCGGGTCGACGAGGAGCCGGCGGCCGTAGGCGTCGTCGACGTTGACCAGGCCCAGCCGCGCCCGCTCGGGCGTGAACAGGCTCGCCTTGGCGGCGAAGTAGTCCTCGACGTCGGCGTGGAAGTCGAGGTGGTCGCGGCCCAGGTTGCTGAACACCGCGACGTCGAACACCACGCCGTCGACCCTGCCCATCACGAGGGCGTGGCTCGAGACCTCCATCGCGCAGCCCTTGACGCCGCGCTCCCGCATCACGGCGAAGAGCGCGTGGAGGTCGGGCGCCTCGGGCGTGGTCAGCGTGGTCTTGACGTCGACCCCGTCGATGCGGGTGCCGACCGTGCCGACGACAGCGGCGGGGACGCCCGAGGTCTGCAGGCCGGCCTCGGCCAGCCGGGTGGTCGTGGTCTTGCCCTGGGTTCCCGTCACGGCGACGAGACGCAGGTCGCGGGCGGGGTCGCCGTACACGCGGGCGGCGAGGGCCCCGAGGAGCCGCCTCGGGTCGTCGACCACGAGGACCGGGACACCGAGGTCGGAGCACAGGTCGACGCCGGTGGGGTCGGTGAGCACTGCGACGGCGCCCGCCTCGACCGCCTTGGCGCCGAAGGTGGCGCCGTGCGCGCGAGCACCGGGCAGCGCCGCGTAGAGGTCGCCGGGCACGACCCGTTGGGACGACAGAGTGACACCGGTGACGACCGGGCCGGGGTCCGCCTCTTCGCCGAGGCCGCGACGCTCGACGACGCGGTCACCGAGCCAGTCGGCCAACGTGGTGAGCGGGGTCCGCAACGGGTCACGGGGGCGTGTGGCGGTCACAGCCGACACGTCGGGCAGGTCTGGCACGTCGGCAGAGTACCTGCGCTCACCATTCGACAGGGTTGTCGGGGGCGGGCGCTCCGGTCGGCGGCACGGCGTACTTGCGGAGCAGGTAGGTCATGATCTTGCGGAACGCAGGGCCGCCGATCGAGCCACCGCCGCCGCCGTTCTTGGGGTCCTGCACCACGACGTACACCAGGAAGCGCGGGTCGTCGGCAGGGGCGAACCCGGAGAACGAGACGGTGAAGGTGCCGTCGTAGCAGCCGCAGCCCTCCCCCACGCGCTGGGCCGTGCCGGTCTTGCCGGCGACCCGGTAGCCCTCGATAGCGGCACCGGGGGCGGTGCCCTCCTCGGGGTCGGTGACGGCTTCCATCATCTGCGCGGTCAGGCGTGCGGCGCGCGGGCTGATCACCCGGCGCGAGCTGCTCGTGGCGCTGCCGACGGACTCCCCCTGCGCGGTGGTCGCGACGCCCCTGACCAGGCTGGGCTCGACCAGGACGCCGTCGTTGGCGATCGCGTTGACCGCGGCCGCCATCTGGAGCGCGTTGACCGAGACGCCCTGGCCGAAGGAGATGGTGTCCTGGTTGATCTGCGACCAGGTCTCCCACCACGGCAGCAGGCCGCGGGCCTCGCCGGGGATGCCCACGCCGGTCTTGTCGCCCAGGCCGAACCGGGCCAGGTAGTCGTAGAGCTCCTTCGGGGTGAACTCGTCGGCGGCGAGGACGGTCCCGATGTTGGAGGACTTCGCGATCACGCCGGTCAGCGTGAGCCGGAGCTTGCCGTGGTCCCAGTAGTCGCCGATGACGCGGTCGCCCCGCGGAAGCCGCGAGGGGACGGTGATCCTCGTGCCGGGCATGACCTTGCCGGCGTCGATGAGCGAGGCCGCGGTGAGCACCTTCTCGACCGAGCCGGGCTCGTAGACGTCGAAGAGCGAGCGCATGCCGAGGTCGCGCGGCGGCGAGAGCATCGGCTCGTTGGCGTCGAAGGTCGGGTGGTCGGCGAGTGCGAGCACCTCGCCGGTGCGGCTGTCGAGCACGACGGCCACGCCGGACTCCCCACCCGAGCCCTGCACCGCCTGGCGCAGCACGCGTTGGGTGTACCACTGCACGTCCCGGTCGATGGTCATCGTCAGGTCGTTGCCGTCCACCGGCTCGACCACGCTGTTGTCGCCGAGAGGAAGCCGCTGGCCGCCGCCGGTCTCGTACGTCGACGAGCCGTCCTTGCCCGAGAGCATCTCGTCGAAGATCAGCTCGAACCCCTGCAGCGGGTTGCCCTCGGTCCCCATGAAGCCGAGGAGGTTGGCGGCGACGTCCTTGGCCGGGTAGTTGCGAACCGGATCACGGCGGGTGTAGACCCCCTCGAAGCCCTGCTCCTCGAGCTCCTCCGCGACGTCGCGGGCGTCGTTGGCCGGCACCCGCCTGGCGAGGTACTGGAACTGGGTGTCGGGCTTGCGGAGCCGGTCGAGCACTTCGAAGTAGTCGACGTCGAGGCGCGCGGCGATGATCTTGGCGATCTCCTGGGCGTCGTCGGCCGTCATCGAGGGGTCGGCGACGAGCATCAGCCCGTCCGCCGACTCGGCAAGAGGCTCGCCGTTGCGGTCGAGGATCGCGCCCCGGGTGGCCGGGAGCGTGACGGTCTGGAGACCCGCGGCCTCCGCCCGTGCGGCGTACGCCTTGGCGTCGATCCCCTGGAGCTGGAAGAGCCGCGCCGCGAAGACCGAGACGACCATCGCGATCAGGATGAAACCGACGCGCAGACGCAGGAGTGAGGTGCCCCTCCGTGTGCGTCCGCGCTGGCTCAAGGCGTCCTCCCCCGGGACTGAGGTGCGCGGTGCACCTCGCTCTGGTTCTTTGTACGCGAGCCGCGGCCGCGATCACCGGAGGCGCGGCCCGAGCGTCCGGCCGTGTCGCGGCGCTGCGAGGCGCGGTCGCGGCGCGCCTCCGGCATCTCCACGATCACGAGCTTCGGTCGCACCGACTCCGGCTTCGCCGGCGGGACCGGTGCGATGCGCAGGGCATCGGTGGGCTCGGCGACGCTCGGCCGGCCGAGCACCTTGCCGTCGGAGAGGCGGATGAACGCCGGGCTGCTCGCCGGCACCATGCCGAGCTTCTTCGCACGGGCCGCGACGTGCTGGGGGTCACGGAGCCGGTGCAGCTGCATCCGGAGCGACTCCTCCTTGCCCGCGAGCACAGCCGCCTGCTCCTCCATCGAGGTCGCCACGAACGAGGACTGCTGCATGTTCGTGTTGAACAGCAGCAGTCCCACCACGCCGCCGACGAGGAGGAGGGAGACCAGGCTGACGAACGGCACCCGCGGCGCCTTCTGGGCGCGTCTGGGGACGACGGTCAGGCGGGCGCGTTCGACTGCGGCCTCGGCGAAGCGCGGAAGGCTGCGGGCCTGCGACAAGGGGGTGCTCATGCTGCGGCTCCGGTGCTGGGACGGACACGTTCGACGGCGCGCAGGCGCACCGACGCTGCTCTGGGGTTCTCGGCGATCTCCGCCTCCGACGCCTTCTCGGCGCCGCGGGTCAGGAGTCGCAGGGCGGGCTCATGCCCTTCGGGGACGAACGGCAGGTCCGGGGGTACGTCGAGGCGGGTCTGCTCCGTGAAGGCCTGCTTGACCAGGCGGTCCTCGAGCGAGTGGTAGGACATGACGACGACGCGGCCGCCGACGCCGATCGAGTCGATCGCCGCGGGGATCGCCCGCCGCAGGACCGACAGCTCGTCGTTGACCTCGATGCGCAGGGCCTGGAAGGTGCGCTTGGCCGGGTGGCCGCCGGTACGACGGGCGGGGGCAGGGATCGCGCCGCGGATCAGCTCGACGAGCCGGGCCGACCGGGTGAACGGCTCGTGCTGCCGCTCCCGCACGATCGCCTCGGCGATGCGACGGGCGAAGCGCTCCTCGCCGTAGGTCTTGAGGATCCGGGTGAGCTCCTGGACCGGGTAGGTGTTGAGGACGTCGGCCGCGGTCTGTCCGGCGGTGTCGTTCATCCGCATGTCGAGGGGGGCGTCCTCGGCGTAGGCGAACCCTCGCTCGCGGACGTCGAGCTGCATCGAGGAGACGCCGAGGTCGAACAGGATCGCGTCGGCGTGCTCGAGGCCGAGGTCGGCGAGCACGTCGGGGATCTCGTCGTACACCGCGTGCGCGAACGAGGTGCGGTCGGCGTACTGCTCGAGCCGCCGGCCGGCCCGCTCCAGCGCGTGGACGTCGCGGTCGACGCCGACGAGGTGCGCCTGGGGGCAGGCCTGCAGGACCGCCTCGCTGTGTCCGCCGAGGCCGAGCGTGGCGTCGACGAACACCGTGCGCTCACGGTCGGACCGGGTGAGAGCAGGCGTCACGAGGGCGACGACCCGGTCGAGCAGCACCGGGACGTGGCTGGGCGTCGTCATGTCAGCTCGCCTGACCGACGAGGGAGAGGAAGAGCATCAGGGCCGCTGCCAGTCCCGAGGAGGCCACCGCCGAGAAGGCGATCACGGCCATGCCGTCCCGGACCTCGTGACGAACCCGTCTGACCGGCTGGCCGGACAGCTGTCCGGAGAACGTGAGACTCATGCTTCGACCCCTCGATTGAATCCTGCTGATGACGCCGGCTACGCGTCGGCGGTACTGCATTCGGGATTCGCACGGCCTGGTCCCCGTCCGCTCGTCCCTGGGAAGTTGCTCTCTGGCACCGGGGAAGGTGTGTCAGAAAGCAGGGCGAGCGGGCGTGGGCCGGGCCTGGCGACTCTTGCCTGCCGGCGCCTCACGGCGCGGGCTGTGGACTGGTCACACGGCTGTTGCTCCGCGTGCTGGTGGTCAGATCACGCCGGGGAACACCTCCTCGGACAGGTCCGCGAAGGCCTGCTCCTGCTCGTCGGAGTAGGTCTGCCACGAGGCGGCGTCCCAGATCTCGATCCGGTTCATCGCACCGATGACGATGCAGTCCTTCGAGAGCGAGGCGTACTCCCGAAGCATCGGCGGGATGGTGATCCGCCCCTGCTTGTCCGGCGTCTCGTCGGAGGCCCCGGCGAAGAACATGCGGACGTAGTCACGCGCCCCCTTGTTCGTGACCGGTGCCTCCTTGAGCCGCTCGGTGAGCTTGCCGAACTCGTCCATGGACCACACGTAGAGGCAGCGCTCCTGTCCCCGTGTGACCACAAGACCCTCCGACAGCTCGTCCCTGAACTTCGCCGGGAGGAACAGTCGGCCTTTGTCATCGAGCCGGGGCGTGTAGGTGCCGAAGAACATCGGCACCTCCCTGGCTCTAGACGCTGGGGCGGTCCGGTCTCCCGGCTCCCCCAGAGGCTTCCCTCTCCTCCACTGCGCTCCACATTACTCCACTACCCACCACTAGCAACGAGAAACGCACGATTTCCCGCGAGTTTTACGTCGTGCCCTCCACGGGGGTGTCGACCGCGGTTTCCGAGCGCCCCGTTCGACACCGGTCGAGGACGAAGCCGCAGGTCAGAGGCGGTTTGCCGCAGTTCTCCCAGGTGCGTCCGGGCGAGCCGGTGAATGGGCGTGGAAGGCGCCGTGGTGCGAAGTGGGGGGAAAGTGGAGCGCCGGTGGGGCGGATTTCCGTCCGAGCTCTCTCCACGTCACTCCCCCCGCCCTCCTCCACATCACTCCCCCGGCTCGGGCGTCCGGGAGTAGCGGGAGCCCGTGCCGCGGAGTCACGATGTGGTGTCACACCAGGGCGGGGTCGGCCAACCCGATGACACGGGTTTGCGGCATGCGGTTGGATGGACGGTGTTCGGCACGACCGGGCCCAGGTGAGGCCCGCAGGGGCGCCAGGGCGGGACCCGGCGGTCGACGGAGGGAGTTCAGCGTGAGCACAGTGCCTGTGGACGGCGCGAAGGAGGGCGCGGACCTCGACACCCTCGCCCGCGTGACGGGTCGTGTCCGCGCGAGCATCGAGAAGGTGATCGAGGGCAAGCCCGAGGTGGCACGCACAGCCCTCGTCGTTCTGCTCGCGGAGGGCCACCTCCTCATCGAGGACGTGCCGGGCGTCGGCAAGACGATGCTGAGCAAGACGCTGGCCCGGTCGATCGACTGCACCGTGCGGCGCATCCAGTTCACCCCCGACCTGCTGCCCTCGGACGTCACGGGCGTCTCGGTGTTCAACCAGGACACCCGCGAGTTCGAGTTCC
>Ga0208537_1000173_pt1 | contig 10386 bp, 13 predicted proteins | sample MayberrySE_TuleA_FD_185672 | JGI IMG/M metagenome (GOLD analysis project Ga0208537, IMG submission 185672) | Natural and restored wetland microbial communities from the San Francisco Bay, California, USA, that impact long-term carbon... | ecosystem: Environmental > Terrestrial > Soil > Wetlands ...
CCGAACCTGCCGAAGTGGCCCGACTCGTCGGGGAGTGCAGACATGGGTGCGTGTGCTTTCAGTTGCGGTGCTTGAGCGCGGGGTGCGCGCCGGCTGCGACGAGGTCGGCGACCGCGCTGCGCGGGTCCTTCCCCTTCACCAGCGACTCCCCCACGAGGACGACGTCGGCGCCCTGCTTGGCGTACTCGAAGACGTCATGAGGTCCACGGACGCCGGACTCGGCCACGCGCACCACGTCGTCGGGGATGCGCGGCGCGAGCCGGGAGAAGGTGTCGCGGTCGACCGCGAGGGTCCTGAGGTTGCGGGCGTTCACACCGATCAGTGTTGCGCCCGCCTCCAAGGCCCGTTCGACCTCCTCCTCGTCGTGCACCTCGACGAGCGGGGTGAGGCCGATCGACTGGGCCCGGTCGACCAGGCACTCGAGGGCCACCTGGTCGAGGGCCGCCACGATCAGCAGGGCGAGGTCGGCACCGGCGGCACGCGCCTCCCACAGCTGGTAGGAGGTGACGATGAAGTCCTTGCGGAGCACGGGCACGTCCACGGCCGCCCGCACCGTCCGGAGGTCGTCGAGGCTTCCTCCGAACCTCCGCTGCTCGGTGAGCACGCTGATCGCCGCGGCACCACCGGCCTCGTAGTCGGCGGCGAGCGCGGCCGGGTCGGCGATCTCGGCGAGCTCGCCCTTGCTGGGGCTGGAGCGCTTGACCTCGGCGATCACGCTGACCTCCGACGCGCGGAACTGCGGCATCGGGTCGAGCGCCTCGGGTGCGCGACGCGCTGCGTCCTTGACCTCGGACAGTGGTACGGCGGCCTCGCGCTCGGCGAGGTCGACGCGGACGCCGTCGACGATCTCGTCGAGCACGGACATGACGAACCTCGCATCGGGGTCGGAGCCTTCAGGGTCTCTAGACTCTCACAGGGAGACCCCGCCCCTCGGTGGGGAGGTCCGCATAGAGAGCGAGGACGACGCGCCGATGAGCTACCCACCCGAGCCACCGTCTCCCGGATACGGATACGGCCAGCCCTACGGTCCCGTCGTCGCCCCGACCAACGGCAAGGCGACCGCCTCGCTGGTCACCGGGATCGCCTCCCTCGTCCTGTCGTGGTGCTGCGGTCTCGGCCTGGTGGGCATCGTCGCCGTCGTGCTGGGCGTCAAGGCCAGGTCGGAGATCAAGGCCGGCGGCGGGACCCAGCAGGGAGAGGGCCTCGCCCTGGGCGGGATCATCACGGGTGCGATCGCCGCGGTCCTCGGGCTCCTGGTCCTCGTGGTGATGATCGTCGCGATCGCCGCGGGTGTCGACTACCAGCCCGAACCCGGGTCCGGCGGCACCGAGCTCTGAGGTTCCACCGCTGTGCGGCGGGTTGCTCGCCAACCGCACGGCCGCCGCGGTAGCGTCGCCCGAACTCTCTTTCGCACCTGAGAACAGGGGAACAGCCCATGAGCTACACACCGCCACCGCCGCCACCGCCCGGGCAGGGCGGGTACGCCGTGCCGCAGACGAACCAGAAGGCGCTGTGGTCGATGATCCTCGGCATCTTGTCCCTGGTCTGCTGCGGCCTCCTCGCCGGCATCCCGGCCCTGATCCTCGGCAACTCCGCACAGAAGGAGATCGCGGCCTCCGGCGGCATGCAGTCCGGTGAGGGCATGGCCAAGGCCGGGGTCATCCTCGGCTGGATCTCGGTCGCGCTGAGCGTCCTCGGCCTGATCTTCGTGATCACCACCGGCGCCCTGACCAACGGGACCACCACCAACCTCTGAACGGCAGAGCGCACGAAGGCCCCGACCGACCGGTCGGGGCCTTCTGCATTTCCGCTAGGAGGCGGGCACGAGGGTCACGGGGCGAGCCACTCCAGGCCCGGGAGGTTGCGCACCACCCAGAACGCCAGGGCAACCGCCCCGAACGCCGACGCCCAGAGCACGCCCCTGCGATGGTCCACCACCCGGCGCACTCCCCGCCACCGGTCGAGGAACCACCGGGTCCAGAGCACGAGCAGGAGCGGGACGGCACCGACGAAGAGAACGTTGCTCGAGGCTGCTGCCGCCAGGTCTCCACGGGTCAGGTCGTTGACCGCTCGCAGGCCGCCACAGCCGGGGCAGTAGGTCCCCGTGAGCACCAGCCACGGGCAGAACAGGTAGCTGCCGCTCTGGTGGGGGTCCCTCAGGTGGAGCACCACGCTCGCGCCCAGGACCGCACCGGCGACCAGCACGGGGGCGGTGACCCGCGCCCGCCGGTTTCCGGAGCCGATCCCGTCGGCGACGACCGTGGCCATGACGTCAGCGGTTGACCGGCTCGGTGCCCATGCCCATCATCGCCATGATCTTGCCGACGACCAGGCCGACCGGCTGCAGCGCGACACCGATCCAGAACAGCAGCATCTCGCCCATGACGAGGCCGATGGCGCCCACGACCCAGCCGATCAGCATGATCGTGACGCCGGTCCAGGCTGCGGGGGTGTTGCCGTGATGAGCCATCGTGGGAGATCTCCTCGAGACACGTGTGGTGGGCGGGATGAGCGGTCGGGCGCAGTCGTCGCCGGCGCCTCCCAGCATTCTAGGAGGTCGGGTCCCGTCCCTCGTCGAGCGCCCGCCACATGTCCTCGTCGGTGGCCGGGCTCGGGCGCGCGGAGGGAGCGTCGTACTTGGCTCCCATGGCCGGCCAGCGAGGGGCGCGCACGACGGCTACGGCGAAGGCAGCAGCCGCCAGCAACGCGCCGACACCGGCCAGGTAGTACCAGGCGGAGAGGCTGGTGGCGAAGGAGTCACCGGTGGCTCCGCGCGCCACCGCCGCGTCGACCGCGCCCTGCTCGACCATGGAGAGGCCGAGCACGACGCTCGCAAGCGCCCCGACCGAAGCCACGAGCCCGACGACGGCGACCGCACGGCGCACCAGGCCTCGGCTGACGAGGACCACCCCCCAGGAGGCCAGCGCGACCAGGGCCAGGGCGGCGACCAGCGGCTGGGTCTCCGCGCCCGTGACCGACGCCTCGACCTTGATGCCGGCCGCGTTCCCCTGTGTCGTGGCCCAGTCCCGGGCTCCGGCCACCGCGGCCAGCGCCGCGCCGGCCAGCCCGACCAGGACCGTGGGGACGTAGCCACGGTCGCGCCGTGGGCCGGACGGGGCCTGCTCAGTCATCGGTCCCGGTCAGGAGGTCGGCGTCGAAGCAGGTACGGGTGCCGGTGTGGCACGCCGGGCCTTCCTGCTCCACCTTGACCAGCAGTGCGTCGCCGTCGCAGTCGAGGCGGACCTCCTTGACCCACTGCCGGTTGCCCGAGGTCTCCCCCTTGACCCAGTACTCCTCGCGGGAGCGGCTCCAGAACGTCGTCCGGCCGGTCGTGAGCGTGCGCCGCAGGGCTTCGTCGTCCATCCACCCGAGCATGAGCACCTCGCCGGTGTCGTGCTGCTGCACGACGGCTGCCACGAGGCCCTCGCCGTCGCGCTTGAGCCGCTGCGCGATCGCCGGGTCGAGAGCGGGGGCGCTTCCGGAGGTGGAGGACGGTGAGGTCACGGCGCCAGTATGTCTCAGCGGTGTTCGTGCTGGGCGACCCAGGAGTCGTGGAGCCGGCGGTAGACCCCGTCGACCCGCACGAGCTCCACGTGCGAGCCTCGCTGGACCAGGCGACCCGCATCGACCACGAGCACCTCGTCGGCGTTCTCCGCGGTCGAGAGCCGGTGCGCGATCGTGACGGACGTCCGCCCGCTCATGAGCCGCTCGAGAGCGCGGCCGATGCGCAGCTCGAGCTGGGGGTCGACCGCGCTGGTGGCCTCGTCGAGCACGAGCAGGTCGGGGTCGGCGAGGTGAGCCCGGATCAGCGCGACGAGCTGCCGCTCCCCTGCAGAGAGCGACTCGCCCCGCTGCCCGACCCTGGTCCGGAGACCTTGCGGGAGCGTGTCGAGCCAGTCGGCGAGCCCGAGCTCCGCCACCGCGTCACGGATGTCGTCGTCGGTGGCGTCGAGGCGGCCGTACCTGGCGTTCGCGGCCAGGTCGGCGTCGAAGAGGAAGCCCTCCTGGGGCACCATCACGACGTGCTGCCGCAGCGACTCGAAGGGCACCTCACGCAGGTCGACCCCGTCGAGCCGCACCGCTCCTCGGCTGGGGTCCATCAGCCGGGTGAGCAGCTTCGCGAGCGTGGTCTTGCCCGACCCCGTCTCGCCGACCACCGCCACGCGGGACCCCGGCTCGATCCGCAGCGACACGTCGAGCAGGACCGGCGGGCCGCCCGGGTAGGCGAACTCGACGTCGTCGAACTCGATGGACACCGGGCTCCGTGGCAGCTGCGTGCCACTTGGGCCCGGGTCCACGACGTCGGCGGGGGTGTCCAGGATGCCGATCACCCGGCGCCAGCCGGCGATGGCGTTCTGCGCGTCCGTGAGCACCTGCGTGCCCATCTGCACCGGGCCGACGAACAGCGTGACCAGGAAGGCGAACGCGAGCACCTCCCCCGCGGTGATCTGCCCGTCGATCCCGAGGAGCACGCCGAAGATCAGCACGCCCGCGTTGGCCAGCCCCGCCGAGACACCGCCGAGCGAGAACGAGAAGGCGGTCAGCCCCTGCGCCCTGGTGGAGGCTGCCTTGTGCCGGTCGATGGCCCGGTCGATCCGCTCCTGGGTGCGGTCCTCGATCGCGTAGGAGCGGACGACAGCTGCGCCGACCACGGGCTCGGAGACCGCGGAGAGCAGTGCGCCGACCTGGCGACGGACGATGCCGTAGGCCTGGGACAGCTTGCGCTGGAAGTAGCGCAACGAGAGGAACAGGGGCGCGAAGCAGAGCCAGACCACGATAGTGAGCTGCCAGCTGTAGAACGCCATGACGGCTGTGGCGACGATGATCTGCCCGACGCTGACCACCGCGATGATGCCGCCGAAGACCAGGAACTGCGAGACCTGGTCCACGTCGCTCGTGACCCGGGCGACCAGCGCCCCGCGGCGCTCGGTGTTCTGCGTGAGCAGCGGCAGGTCGTGGACGTGGCGGAACGCCTTGATCCGCAAGGTCGCGAGACCACGCTCGGCAGTGGCGAAGAGGCGGGAGGTCATGAGGAACGACGCCCCGCTCGTGACCACGATCGCGAGCGCCGCGACCACTGCCACCTTCGCCACGAAGTCCGTGTCGGGTCCCCCGGGTGCGCCCAGCCCCCGGTCGAGGGTCTGCTGCACAGCCACCGGTACGACGATGCGTCCCAGCGTCGCGAGGACGGCGAAGGACAGCGTGCCCCAGAAGCCCTCCTTCAGCTCGGGCGAGAGCTCGATCCCGCGGCCGATGGTCCTCCAGGCGGAGATCGACTCCCCGGTGTCGACGCCGCTCATCGGGGCACCCTCCGCTCGTCGCTCTCGCCCGCGTCCGTCCCGGCAGCCCGTTCGGCGGCCGCCTGCTCGTAGGCGTTGACGAGGTCGGCGTAGCCGGGCCTGCGCTCCAGGAGCTCCTGGTGGGTCCCGTGGTCGACGACGCGGCCGCCGGCGAGGTAGACCACCTCGTCGGCGAGGGCGATCGTGGCCTTGCGGTAGGCCACCACGAGGATCGTGCTGCCGTAGTCGCGCAGAGCGGCGAGGATGCGCGCCTCGACCTCCGGGTCGACCGCGGACGTCGCGTCGTCCATGACGAGCAACCGCGGCCGTCGTACCAGGGCGCGGGCCAGCGAGAGCCGCTGGCGCTGACCGCCGGAGAGCGTCGCCCCTCGCTCTCCGAGCCTCGCGTCGAGGCCGTCGGGCAGCGCCGCGACGAAGCCGTCCGCCTGGGCGGTCCTCAGCGCCGCCCAGACCTCGTCGTCGCCGACATCCGCGCCCAGGGTGACGTTGCCCCGTACCGTGTCGTCGAAGAGGAAGGTGTGCTGAGGGACCAGCGCCATGCTCTCGGCCAGCGCACCGGCCTGGAGGTCGCGCAGGTCGTGCCCGTCGACGTGCACCGCGCCCTCGTCGGGGTCGACGAGACGCACGAGCAGCGAGGTGAGCGTGCTCTTGCCCGCTGCCGTTGCGCCGACGACCGCCACTGTGCGCCCGGGCTGCACCGTGAACGACAGGTCCTCCAGCAGCGTCTGCTCGGGGTCGTAGCGGTAGGCGAGGTTGCGCACGTCGAGGAGCGCTCCCTCGCCGGTACCGTCGATGCGCTGGTCGCCGTAGGCCATCTCCCCCGTCGCCGCCAGCACCGCGCCGACCCGCTCGAAGCCGACGACGCTTCGTGGGAACTCACCCAGCAGCCAGCCCAGTGAGCGGATGGGGAAGGCGACGATCGTGAGCAGGTAGGCGACGGTGACGACGTCTCCGGGGTCCGTCTGGCCGTCGAGGACCCGCCACACGCCGACGCTGAGGACGGCCAGCACGCCGAGGTTGGGCAGCGCCTCGAGGGCTGGGTCGAAGGCGGCGCGCACCCGCCCGGCCCTGGCCGCGACGTCTCGTAGTGCGTGGGCGTGCTCGGTGAAGCGGTCGGTCTCCTGCTCCTCACGGCCGAGCGTCTTGACGACCAGGGCGCCGTCGAAGGACTCGTGGGCCACCTCGCTGACCTCGGCCCGCAGCGCCTGGGCCCGGGTCATCAGCGGGGACTGGAGGCGCTGGAAGGCGATGTTGGCGACGATCACGAGTGGGAAGACGAGCAGGCCGACGAGCGCTATGACGAGGTCGGCCAGGAACATCTGCACCACGGCGATCACCATCATCGCCACCGTGCCGACGGCCATGGGCAACGGGGCTATCGGGGCCCAGGCCGCCTCGACGTCGGCGTTCGCGTTCGACAACAGCTGTCCGGTCGGGTGCTGCTGGTGCCACGACATCGGCAGCCGGAGGTACTGACGGGTGACGGCGCGGCGCGAGTGCGCCTGCATGCGGTACTGCATCACGCCCGCACCGAGGCGACGCGCGACGATCCCGACCGCGCGCAGGATCGCCACGCCGAGGAACAGTGCGAGGATCGTGATCAGACCCTTGGTCGTGGTCGTGCCGGTCTCGAAGGCCGGTAGCACGACGTTGTCGGTCGCCCAGCCGAGCACCCAGGCGTCGGCCACCGTCAGCGCGCCGAACAGCAGGCTGCCCAGGGTGGACAGGGTGAAGATCCACGGCTCCCGCCGGATCGCGACCCCGAGCACGGCGAAGCCGTCCCGGATCGTGCTCGCCGAGGCGACCGGGCGCCTGCTCGTCCGGCTGGTTCTCACGTCGCTCCCTCCCTAGACACCGCAACCCTACGATCAAAGACATGAGTCGACTCGCGCAGACCGAACGCGCCGCCCTCTGCGACCTCGCGCTGGAGGTGGGCCCCGACGCGCCCACCCTCTCCGGGGACTGGACGGTCAAGGACCTCGTGGTGCACCTGCTGGTGCGCGAAGGGAGCCCCGCCGCCATCGGCATCGTGGTGCAGCCCTTGGCCCGGCTGACGGAACGGACCTCCCGACGCCTCGCCGGCCAGGACCTTGCCGTGCTGGTGGAGCGGCTGCGCCAGGGGCCGCCGTTCTACTCGCCGTTCGGCCTCGCGCCCCTGGACAAGATGCTCAACACCGTCGAGTTCTTCGTCCACCACGAGGACATCCGTCGCGCGCAGGAAGGTTGGGAGCCGCGAGAGCTCCCCGAGCGTGCCCAGGACGCGCTGTGGAAGCTGGTCGGCGTGCTCGGAAAGGGCCTGGTCCGGACGACGAAGGTCGGTGTCGTGCTCGAACGCAGTGACACCTCCGAGCGGACGATCCTCAAGGACGCTCCGTCAGCGGTCATCGTGCGTGGACTGCCGGCAGAGCTCGTGATGTTCGTCTACGGACGGCAGCAGCAGGCCCGGGTGGAGCTGCTGGGTGACGACGCGGACGTGGCGGCGCTCACCGGCGCCGAGCTGGGCATCTGACCCGTCAGCCGGCGCTCTCCGGCCCGGTGTCGTCGCGCTTCCTGATCCGTTCCTTGACGCTTCCGGCCAGAAGCGAGCCTGCGGCCGCGACGAACACCAGGTCGAAGGCCATCTGCACCAGCGCCAGAGTCCGGGCCAGCTGGCCTTGCGCCGACACGTCGCCGAGGCCGACGGTCGTCAGGAGCTGCATGGTGAAGTAGAGCGAGTCGGTCTTGGTCTCGAGACCGGACATCTGGCCGGGGTCGGAGACCTCGATGCGGTAGTACCCGTAGGCGAACACCGCCAGGACGGCGCCGAGCAGGGTCACCAGGGCGGGGAGGCCGACCGGCTCGCCGCCGACCACGTGCCGACGGATCTGGACGGCGATCGCCCAGCCGACGAGGCCGACGCCGACGAGGGTGAGCAGAACACCCAGCACGAGGTCGCCACCCTCCTGCCTCACCGGCCAGGCGTAGTAGACCAGGAGGACCGCAGTCACGCCGACGAAGGGCTGGAGCCACTTCCGGCGCCGCTGCCGCCGGGTCAGTGTGGCCATCGGGTGTCCCGGCGCCGTCTCCCGTCCAGGAGTGTCGTGATCATGTGAACACTGTGACACCGACGGCGGTGCCGAACCCGTGGAACGGCATTCAGACCGCGGGCCCCGCCGAGGCGCTCAGGCGGCCGGCCGGGCGGCGCCCAGGCGATCAGCCGGGGGGGCGGGCGGCGGTTGCCCGAGCAGCGCCGAGGCGTTCAGCGGACCGGGTAGCCCGCCTGCGCGAGCGACTGCTTGACCTCACGGACCCGCAGGACCCCGAAGTGGAAGACGGTGGCCGCGAGAACGGCGTCCGCGCCCGCCTCGACCGCCGGGGGGAAGTGCTCGACCTTGCCCGCTCCCCCGCTCGCGATCACCGGGATCGTGACCTCGCGCCGCACCAGGCGGATCAGCTCGAGGTCGAACCCGTCCTCCGTGCCGTCGGCGTCCATGGCGTTGAGCAGGATCTCCCCCGCACCGAGCTCGGTGGCGCGACGCGCCCACTCCACGGCGTCGATCCCGGCGCTGCGGCGGCCCCCGTGGGTCGTCACCTCGAAGCCGGAGTCGGTCCCCTCTGCGCGACGGGCGTCGACGGAGAGCACGAGGACCTGGTTGCCGAAGCGGTCCGCGATCTCGGCGATGAGCTCCGGCCGCCGGATCGCCGCGGTGTTCACCGCGATCTTGTCCGCCCCGGCGCGGAGCAGGCGGTCGACGTCCTCGACACTGCCGACGCCGCCGCCGACGGTGAGCGGGATGAAGACCTGCTCGGCGGTCCTCGACACGATCTCGAGGGTGGTGGCCCGCTCCTCGTGGGACGCCGAGATGTCGAGGAAGGTCAGCTCGTCGGCGCCCTCGGCGTCGTAGACCTTGGCGAGCTCGACCGGGTCCCCGGCGTCGCGGAGCTCTCGGAAGTTGATGCCCTTGACCACACGCCCGTTGTCGACGTCGAGGCAGGGTATGACCCGGACGGCGAGGCTCATGCGCGGCCGGCCGGCAGGGTCAGCGCCAGCGCCTCCTCGAGGGTGAAGCGGCCCTCGTAGAGCGCGGTGCCGATGATCGCGCCCTCCACCCCCTCGTCCACCAGAGCGGTGAGCGCCTCGAGGTCCGCGAGCTCGGTGATCCCGCCGGAGGCCACGACGGGCCGGTCGGTCGCCGCACAGACGTTGCGGAGGAGCTCGAGGTTGGGGCCCTGGAGCATGCCGTCCTTGTTGACGTCGGTGACCACGTAGCGGGCGCAGCCTTCCGCGTCGAGTCGGGCGAGCACGTCGTACAGATCGCCGCCCTCGCGCGTCCAGCCTCGCGCGGCGAGCGTGCGCCCGCGGACGTCGAGACCCACCGCGATCCGATCGCCGTGCTCGGCGATCGCCTTGGCGCACCACTCGGGGTGCTCGAGGGCGGCGGTGCCGATGTTGACCCTGCGGCAGCCCGTGGCGAGCGCGGCCTCGAGAGAGTCGTCGTCGCGGATGCCACCGCTCATCTCGACCTTGATGTCGAGCCGTCCGACGATCTCGGCCAGCAGGTCGCGGTTTTCTCCGCGGCCGAACGCGGCGTCGAGGTCCACCAGGTGCAGCCACTCCGCGCCGCGGGTCTGCCAGTTGAGGGCGGCCTCGACCGGGTCGCCGAAGCGCTTCTCCGAGCCGGCGACGCCCTGCACGAGCTGGACGGCCTGGCCTCCTGCGACGTCGACGGCGGGCAGCAGCTCGAGGTATGCGCTCATGGGCAACAGCCTAGGAGAGCCCGTCGACCGCCCGTGCCGCGTCCCACCCTCCGGCGTCGCCCGCAGTGCACACCCCTGGGTGCCTAGCGGCGCCGCAGGAGCAACGCCGTGAGCAACGGCGCGGTGATGACGCTGAGGATGAGCACCCCGAGACTGACCGTCCAGTCCCGCCAGACGGCGGCGACGGCGACGTTCACGACGAGCAGCAGGATCAGCAGCAGCCGGATCCGGAAGCGTTTGCGGCGCGCCAGCGGACCGTCCGGCCGGCCGACCGGCGCATGGCTGCGCTTCTTGTTCGCAGGAGTGCGGGGGTGCGACTTCTTCGCCGGCTTCTTCGTCGACGCCTTGG
>Ga0208537_1000175_pt1 | contig 10314 bp, 9 predicted proteins | sample MayberrySE_TuleA_FD_185672 | JGI IMG/M metagenome (GOLD analysis project Ga0208537, IMG submission 185672) | Natural and restored wetland microbial communities from the San Francisco Bay, California, USA, that impact long-term carbon... | ecosystem: Environmental > Terrestrial > Soil > Wetlands ...
CGGCGACCTTCGCGCCCGTACGGGTGACCGTGTCAACGATCTTGCGCGCCGAGGTGTCGATCACCTCGTGGTCATAGGCCTTGAGCCTGATGCGGATCTTCTGTCCCGCCATAGCTCTCAGTTCGTCTTTCTACTCGTGTACCGCTGAGTATCTCGTCGCACTCCGGGAGGAGTACTCCGCCCTTGCTCCACCGACCCCCGAGGTCGGGCGTGTCGCACGCACTTCGCATGGACAGCCGACAACGATCTGTCATTGTGGGGTGGCGCCCGACAGGTTGGTCGGGCTCACTGGAGTCTCCAGGTTCGGTGCGACCCAGCACATCCGTGTCTGCGACGTGCTTTACATGGCGCACCCCGGCGACCCCGCCGGAGCAACCGGACTATCTTGTCAGAGATCGGGCGGCCATATCAAATCGAGGCCGCCAGGCTCCCCCGACAGGCCGCACCTTCTCCCAAGAGAGGGTGGTTTGCGACAAGATGGGGCGCCGTCAGTCCACACCGTGGGGAGCTTCGTGTCCAGTCAGCCGCCGCCGCCAGGCGCACCCTCCGACCCGCCGTCCGGCCCACCACCGGGGCAGCAGGCCCCGCCGTCCGGCGTGCCCCCGGTGCCCCCGTCGGGCTGGAACGTCCCTCCGCCGGGTTGGGCCGCCCCTCCTCAGGGCTGGGGCCAGTCCGGCCACCCCGGGTGGCCGCCCGGTCCGTCGGCTCCCCCTCCGGCGTACGGCGGTCCGCAGCCCGGTCACGCCCCTCCGGGCTACCCACCGCCCTGGGGTCTGCCCCCGGCTCACAAGCCCGGCATCGTCGCCCTGCGCCCGCTCGGTCTCGGTGACGTCTACGACGGCGCCTTCAAGGCGATCCGGCAGAACCCGAAGACCATGGTCGGTCTCGGGGCCCTCGTGACGACGGCGTTCATGCTCATCCCGGTGCTCGTCAGCGTGGTGCTCGCGCTCACCGACAACCTGGTGCTGTTCTCCGACGACGTGTTCGCACCCGAGCCCTTGCCCGGTGACGCGCCTCTGGAGCCGCCGCCCACGGAGGGGCTCGGGCTGACCGTGGCCCAGACCGCCGGGCCCCTGTTCGCCTTCCCCGCGACCGTGGCGCTCACGGGGATCTGCGTCCTGGTCGTGCACCGGGCCGTGCTCGGCCGAAGGACCGCGATCGGTGAGGCATGGGCGGCCGCGCGGGGCCAGCTGCTCCGTCTCCTCGGTCTCACGCTGCTCAGCGGCCTCGTGTCCGGGCTGCCCCTGGCCGTCTTCGTCGGGCTCGGTGTGGTTCTCGCTCTTACCGTCTCGGAGGGGCTCGGCGTCCTGGTCGGCGTTCTCGGCGGGCTCGTCGGCCTGCTGACCTTCCTCTTCCTCCAGGTCAGGGTCTTCTACCTCGCCCCCGCCGCGCTGATGCTCGAGCGCACGAAGGTCTTCGCGGCGCTCCGTCGGGCCTGGACGCTGTCCAGCAGTCAGTTCTGGAGACTCTTCGGCATCTGGCTGCTGACCGGACTGGTCGTGGCGGTCGTGAGCCAGGTGATCGGGATCCCGTTCGCGATGGGAGGCATGGCCGCGTTGTTCCTCGCCCCGGACAGCTCCTTCGCGGGCCTGGTCATGGTGCTCAGCGGATACGTCTCCACCATCATCGTCGGGGCGGTGACCATCCCGTTCAGCGCCGGCGTCTCCGCTCTCCTGTACCTCGACCAGAGGATCCGCAAGGAGGCCTACGACGTGGAGCTCATCGCGGCCTCGCAGCACCGTGCGTCCTGACCCGGACCAGGCGCGCTCCTGGGTGGAAGCCGAGCTGTCGAAGCCGGAGTACCACCAGCAGGGGCTGCTCGACCGGTTCGTCGCCTGGCTCGAGGGGCTGTGGGACGAGCTCGCTCGCGCCGCGGCCGGGGCGAGCGAGCTCTCCACCTTCGTGGCCGTGGCTCTCGCCCTGCTGGTCGTCGTGCTCGCCCTGGTCGTCGCACCGCGGATCCGCCGCACGGCCGTGCTCCGGTCCGAGACCGGCGGCGTTCTGCGGGACAGGCGGGCGACCGCCGAGGAGCTCCGCACCCGTGCGCAGGCGGCGTTCGCCGAAGGGCGACACTCCGACGCCGTGGTAGAGGCGATGCGGGCCCTGGCACGACGGATGGTGGACCGTGACGTGCTGGAGGAGACGCCGGGCAGCACCGCACACGAGATCGCGGTCGCTGTCGCGGACGCCTTCCCGGCCGAGCGAGCCCGGCTGCGCGCCGCCGCCGAGGCCTTCGACGCGGTGCAGTATGGCGGTTCGGCCGCCTCACGGGAGCAGGCCGCCTCCCTCCTCGCCGTGTACGACGACCTCCGCCATGCCCGACCGGCCGGACGCGACCTCGCGAGTCGGTCGGCAGCGGCGGTGCCGCGATGACCGCCACCGACCAGCTGAGCGCCCCGGCGAGCGACGACGGCGCCGCGACCGGACCGCCGGGCGTGCTGCGGCGCAACCGCGGGTACCTCCTGGTGGTCGGGCTGGTCGCCTCGGGCCTCGTCGTACTCCTTCTCGCCGGCACCCGCGGCGCGGCACCCACGGACCCCCTGGAGCCCGAGAACCCTGCACCCGAGGGAGCACAGGCAGTGGCCCGGGTCCTGGCGGACCACGGCGTGCAGGTGACCCTGGCGCGGGGCGAGTCGGAGCTCCTCTCCGCCGAGGTGGACCAGGACACGACCCTCTTCGTCACCTCTACCGACGAGCTCTCCGCTCGCACCTCCCGGCAGCTGCGCCGGGTTGCCTCCGGGGCCGGCGCCCTGGTGCTCGCCGGCGCCTCGCCCACGACCTCGCGGGCACTGCGCCTCGGGGTGAACGCCGTCCACGCGACCGTCCCCGACGCCGTGCCCGCCGACTGCGCGGACCCGCTCCTCGAGGGCCTGGAGCTCGACGTGCCTCCGACGACTGCGTACGTCCCGGCCGTGGAGTCGCGCGGGGTCGAGTCCTGCTTCCCTGTGGAGCTGTCCGACTCGACGGCCGGGTTGGTGACCCGCGTCGACGGCCGTCCGGCCACCCACCTCGTCGGGGCGGTCGCGCTCTTCTCCAACGGGCAGGTCGAGGAGGCGGACGGCGCGGCGGTCGCCCTGAGGCTGCTCGGACAGCACGAGAAGCTCGTCTGGTACGTCGCCGACGTCGCCGACGTGCCCGCCGGTGACGCCGGCTCCCTCGCCACGATGCTGCCACCGTGGCTGGGGCCGGCGACGATCCTGGCCGGCCTGGCGGTGGTCGCCACGATGTTCTGGCGTGGCCGGCGCCTCGGCCCGCTCGTGGTCGAGCCGCTGCCCGTCGTGGTCAAGGCGATCGAGTCCACGGCCAGCCGGGGGCGCCTCTACAGCAGGGCCCGCGACCGCGAACACGTGGCACGAACACTGCGCGAGGCGACCGTGGTCCGCCTCGCCGAGCAGCTCCGGCTGCCCCGCGAGGCCGACCTCGGCCCGATCGTCACCGCCGTCGCCGAGCGGGTGGGTCGCCCCCCGACCGAGGTGCGCGGCCTCCTCGAGGCGGAACCGGTGCCCGACGACAAGGCCCTCACCCTGCTTGCCCAGAAGCTCACCGAGCTCGAGAGAGAGGTACGACAGCCATGACCCTGTCATCCGTGGACGCAGACGAGGCGCGGGAGGCGCTCACCGCCGTCCGAACCGAGGTCGGCAAGGCGGTGGTGGGTCAGGACGCCGCGGTCTCCGGCCTGCTCGTCGCCCTTCTGGCGGGAGGCCACGTGCTCATGGAGGGGGTCCCGGGTGTGGCGAAGACCCTGCTCGTCCGTGCCCTCGCGGCGGCGCTCGACGTCGACACCAAGCGCGTGCAGTTCACCCCCGACCTGATGCCCGGCGACATCACTGGGTCGCTGGTGTACGACAGCGCCGCGGGGTCGCTCACCTTCCGCGAGGGCCCCCTGTTCACCAACCTGCTGCTCGGTGACGAGATCAACAGGACCCCGCCCAAGACCCAGTCCGCGCTGCTGGAGGCGATGGCCGAGGGACAGGTCTCCGTCGACGGGGTGTCGCGCGCACTCCCCCGGCCGTTCATGGTCGCGGCGACCCAGAACCCCGTGGAGTACGAAGGGACCTACCCCCTGCCGGAGGCCCAGCTCGACCGGTTCCTCCTCAAGGTGACCCTGCCGGTTCCCGGGCGCGACGACGAGCTCGAGATCCTCCGCCGCCACGCGGAAGGGTTCGAGCCGCAGGACTTCACGGCGTCGGGAATCGTCCCGGTCGCCGGCCCCGAGCACGTCGCCGCGGGGCGCCGCGCGGTCGCGGAGGTGAAGGCGTCGCCGGAGGTGAGCGGCTACATCGTCGACATCGCCCGGGCGACGCGGGTGTCACCCTCGCTCAGCCTGGGGGTGAGCCCACGTGGCGCCACCGCGCTTCTGCACACCAGCAGGACGTGGGCCTGGCTGTGCGGGCGGGACTTCGTCACCCCGGACGACGTCAAGGCACTGGCGACCGCGACCTTGGCGCACCGGTTGTCGCTGCGGCCGGAGGCCGAGCTCGAGGGGGTCGACGCGACGCAGGTGCTGCACAGCGCCGTCGAGTCCGTCCCCGTCCCCCGCTGACGCCATGGCCCTGACCGGACGCGTCCCGCTCCTCCTGCTGCTGGGCACCGCTGCGCTGGTGCTGCGGCCCGAGGGGTCGACCCTGCTCGCGTGGGTGGGTGGAGTCCTCCTGCTGGTTGCCCTCGACGTGGCTCTGGCCGCCAGCCCGACCGCCCTGGACGTGCACCGTCTGCCCGTCCGCCAGGTCCGGCTCGGCGAGACCGGCGCGAGCACGCTGGTGGTCACCAACAGCGGCGGGCGGAGGCTTCGCGGACTCCTCCGGGACGCCTGGCAGCCCTCCGCGGGAGCCACGTCGAACCGTCACGACCTCGACCTCCGCCCTGGCGACGCGCAGCGCCTGACGACGGCCCTGACCCCGACCCGCCGCGGGGACCGACGTGCCGAGCAAGTGACCGTCCGCAGCTCGGGCCCGCTCGGCCTGGCCGCTCGTCAACGGTCGTGGCCGGTCCTGGGTCGCGTCCGGACGCTCCCGCCGTTCACCTCACGCAGGCACCTGCCGAGCCGGCTCGCCCGGCTCCGGGACATCGACGGGCGGTCGGCGGTCCGCGTCCGCGGCCAGGGGACCGAGTTCGACTCCTTGCGTGAGTACGTGAGGGGCGACGACGTGCGCAGCATCGACTGGCGGGCGAGCGCTCGCAGCCGGTCTGTGGTGGTCCGGACCTGGCAGCCCGAGCGCGACCGCCGGGTGGTGCTGGTGCTGGACACCTCGCGCACGTCGGCGGCGCGCTCCGGGGACGTCCCCCGGCTCGACGCGGCGATGGACGCGGCCCTTCTCATGACAGCGCTCGCCAACCGGGCAGGTGACCACGTCGACTTCCTCGCCGGCGACCGGCAGGTCAGGGCGAAGGTGCGCTCCGGCGGCAACAAGGGGGTGCTCTCCTCTCTCGTGGACGGCATGGCCGACCTCGAGCCGGTCCTGGGTGAGGCGAACTGGCCCAGGCTCGCAGGTGCGATCACCTCGCTCGGACGCAGGCGCGCGCTGGTCGTCCTGCTGACCTCCCTCGACCCGCCCGCCATCGAGCACGGTCTCCTGCCCGTGCTGCCGGTCCTCACGCAGCACCACCGCGTCGTGGTGGCGTCGGTCAAGGACCGGGACCTGCGCGAGATGGCACGGGCACGGGCCGATGCGACACAGGTGTACGCCGCTGCGGCGGCCGAGCAGGCACTACGGAAGCGGCAGCACGCCGCAGCCGTCCTCGGCCGGCTCGGTGTCGACGTCGTGGACGCCGAGCCGGACGACCTCCCGGTCGCGCTGACCGACCACTACCTCATGCTGAAGAGCCTCGGGCGGCTGTGAAGGGTCATCCCGCGGTGGCCAGCGTGTCCGGCAGCGCTCGGGCGTCGACGTCGCCGGTGTGGCCGCGGCGATGTGCAGCCCGCCCGGCGAGGTACACGTAGGCCAGGAAGGCCAGCTCTGCCGCGACGCCGATCGCGATCCTCGCCCACGTAGGCAGGCCCGACGGGGTCACGAACGCTTCGATGATGCCGCTCACCAGGAGCACCGCGACCAGTCCGAGCGCGACCCCGGCGGCCGTCCTCCCCTCGCGTGCGAGTGCCTGGCTCCGCGGGACGTGGCCGGGGTCGACCCATGACCAGAAGAACCGCAGCCCGACGCCGGCGGCGACGAAGACCGCCGTCAGCTCGAGCAGCCCGTGCGGGAGGATCAGCCCGAAGAAGAGCGCGCCCCGGTCGTGCCGGATCATCACCGACGCGACCACCGCGAGGTTCACCAGGTTGGTGAGAAGCAGGTAGATCACCGGGAAACCGAGGATCCCGAAGGCGAGGCACATCGCCGCGACCATCGCGTTGTTGGTCCAGACCCGTGCAGCGAAGTGCGAGGCTGCATGCTCGCTGTAGTACCGCTCGAACTCGACGTCCACGAGCTGCTGGATCTCGCGCGGGGACATCAGCGTGGACTCCACCTGCGGGTGCTGCATCAGCCACCACGTCATCACCGTTGCGGCCACCAGGCTCACCAGCATGGTGCTCACCCACCAACGCCGCGTGCGGTAGAGGGCGGCGGGGAAGGTGGCGGCGAAGAAGGTGACCGGGGCCGACCAGGACACGCTCCCAGCCCCCGCGCCACGGGTCCGGGCCTTCGCCAGGAGACCCGACAGGTACGCGACCAGGGCCGGGTCCGGAGCCGACGACCGCACGACGGAGAGGTGCGTGGCGACCTGCTGGTAGCAGTCGACCAGCTCGTCGGCCTCCGGCCCGGACAGCCGACGACGCCCGGTGAGCGTCTCCAGCCGCCGCCACTGGTCGGCGTGCGCTGCAACGTACGCATCGAGATCCACGGGGTCACTCTAGGCAGCGCCGGCTTCACGGGCAGGGCAGGGCTCGCGAGGCGTATCCTCACCGCGATGGCCGAGACTCAGCAGCACCACGAGACCGACGACCTCGTCACCGGCGAGGCCGTCGCCCTTCAGCTGCCCGCCGCGACGATCGGTCTCCGGGTGGCCTCCGGGCTGATCGACGTCACACTCCAGGTCGTCCTGCTGCTGGTCGCCATGCTCCTGGCGTTCGTCGCGTCGGCGGGCACGGACGACGCGCTCGCCGCAACCGCGACCGTCGTCGCCTCGGTGACCGCTCTCCTGGTCCTGCCTACCTCCGTCGAGACTCTTACCCGCGGCAAGTCGATCGGCAAGTGGGCGCTCGGGCTTAGGACGGTCCGCGACGACGCCGGCCCGATCGGGTTCCGTCACGCCTTCATCCGTGCACTGGTGGCCCTGGTGGAGATCTGGGTCATGAGTGGCGTCCCGGCGCTCCTCTCCGGCCTCGTGAGCTCCCGCGGTAAGCGCCTGGGCGACTACGCGGCCGGCACGTACGTGGTGCGTGACCGCTTCCGTCTCACCATGCCTCCCCCGGTCGCGATGCCGACGCACCTGCAGCACTGGGCGCGGTCGGCGGACATCTCGGCTCTCCCCGACGGCCTGGCGGTGGCGGTGAGGCAGTTCCTCGCCCGGGCCGTCACGCTCAACCCCGCCGCGCGCGACACGATCGGGCAGGACCTCGCCCGGAAGGTGATGGAGCACGCTGCGCCGCCGCCTCCTCCCGGGACGCATCCGGAGTACCTCCTGGCGGCAGTCCTCGCCGAACGGCGGTCCCGTGACGCCGCGCGGCTCGAGCGGGAGGCCGCGCTTCGGCAGCGCCTCCTCGGTCGCTAGCGCACCGACACCTCGCCCTGGCCACCCTCGAGCGCGAGGGCGCACCTCACGGCCTCTCGTCCGCCGTTGGCGCGAAGCGAGGTCGACCATCGACCGGGCGAGTCCTTTGCGCTCCTCGGCGGTCAGGTACGACGACGGTAGGCGAAGTCAGAGATGGGCCTCCCGGCCCGGATGCCGCGCCGCTCGAAACGTGTCAGGGGGCGCTCGTCCCATCGCGGCGCGGGCCCGTCGTACACGTTCTCGAGCAGCGGCTCGGCGTCGAGCACCTCGGCCATCTGCTCGGCGTACTCGGGCCAGTCGGTCGCGAGCCGCCAAAGGCCGCCGGGCACCAGGCGTGCGGCGGCGAGCTTTGCGAAGTGGGCGCTGACCAGCCGGCGACGGTGGTGCCGCTTCTTCGGCCACGGGTCCGGGAAGAAGGTCCACAGCTCGCTCACCTCGGCCTCACCGAGCAGGTGCTCCATCGACCAGACGGCGTCGACGCTGACCATGCGGACGTTCTTGGCGCCGATCTCCTCCAGCCGGACGAACGTCTCCGCCACGCCGGGGCGCCACACTTCGAAGGCGAGCACGTTGCAGTCCGGCCGGTCGGCCGCCAGAGCAGCGGTCGCCTCGCCGATGCCTGAGCCGATCTCGACGACGAGGTGCGCCGAGGGGTCCTCGAAGCAGGCTCGGATCTCGAAGTCTTCCTGGTCGACCGTCTCGTCCGGCACCCACCACTCGTCCCGGCGCCGCTCCCACGCGGCCGACTGCCTGTCGCTCAGCCTGCTCCCCCGCCTGGCGTAGGTCGTGACCTGAGCCAGTCGCCGACCGTCGGCCGTCGTGCCGGTGTGGGGACGCGCAGGTCGTTCCCCGGTGCGGTCGCTCACGTGTCCTCCTCCGGTGGGTGCCGAGCGCGACCATTCTCCCCCCTCGGCCCCGGTTCACCGAAACAAGTCGATTCGCGAACAAAGGCCCGCTTTCCTACCTAGCCTGAACAGTGGCTCCGTGCGCCAGGGGAGGTTGAAGGGGGCACCGCGCGCGGGGATCGGTCTACCCGGGTGCTCCCCGACAGGCATGGCACCAGTCGAACGTCGCAGGCCCGCGCTCGGCCCGTTCTGGGGAGCGGTCGCCCTGGCTCTCACGGCCGCGCTCTCCCTCGCGGGACTGCCCGCTCCCCCTGCGCACTCCGCGTCCGGCGACTCTCCGTACTACACCGTGGTCTCGCACCCGGACTTCCTGAACAGCGACGTCGGCGACCTCACCCGGTCACCGTACTGGGACCCCGAGGTTCACGACGGGTACGAGGGCATCAACGCCTCGTGGGAGGAGGGCCTGGACACGGTGATCGGGGAGATGGAGTCGCACGACCCCGGCTCGATCCTGGTCGCGGGTGACCTGGTGGACGGCCACTGGGGCCTCGACGGGGAGGGCACCGGGATCCTCGGACCAGTCGACACGGTCGAGCAGAAGCGCGACGCCATCAGGACCGCCGCCGACCTCTACTACCGGCAGTGGCTCGATCGATTCGAGAACCGAAGCCTAACTGTCCACGCCGCGGTCGGCGACCACGAGCTCGGGGACAACCCGTGGAAGAACAGCGCGGCCGCAGACTTCAAGCGGTCGGAGGCTGGGACGTTCAGGGCCTCCTGGGCGAAGTACTTCACGCGTGATCACGACGACGCACCGCGCTACGAGGACCGTCCCACCGGCCAGCACGCCAAGACCGCCTACGCCGAGCTCCTCCACCCCGAGGTGCTGCTGGTCACCCTGGACACCTTCAAGGTGACCGGGACGGACGTGGTCGCCACGGTGGACGGCGCCCAGCTCAGCTGGCTCGACGGTGTGCTGACGCGGGCGAACGAGGACGGCATCGACTGGATCATCGTCCAAGGGCACACTCCCATCCTGACGCCGGTGCGCGCCCGGCACTCCTCCCGCCTCACCCTCAAGGGCGCAGGTCGGTCCGAGCTCTGGAAGACGCTGGTCAGGCATCGGGTCGACCTGTACCTCAGCGGAGAGGTCCACGACACGACTGCGACCCACCTCGACGGCGTCACGCAGATCGCTCACGGCGGGATGTTCCACTGGGCCGAGAGCAGCTTCCTGGTCGCACGGTTCCACGACGATCGCGTCGAGCTGGAGATCCACGACCCCATCGGGGAGGTCTCGCCCTCGGAGCCCACCCTGTGGTCGACGGCGCTCCTTCGCAGGCCCCGGGCGGAGGTCAGCTACACCGGGGGTACGACGGTCAGCGGGACCATGGAGCTGAGGCCGGGCAACACCGTCGCGAGACGCACCGGGAACCTCGGGGTGTTCAGGCCGCGCATCGCCCTGCTGGGTCGCACCAACCAGCGGACCCTGACCAACCAGGGCACGTGGGTGGCGTCCGGCGAACCCGGGTCACGCTACAAGTTCCAGACCAGGACCGCCGCGGGCAGCGGCACCTTCGGCACGCGCCGGACCACGGACTGGCGGCCCGGCGCGACACTGCGGCGCAAGGTGGCCGCGGGACGGACGGTCTGCGCCCGGGCACGTGCTCTGGGCCCCCATTCGGGGTTCATGTCGGCCTGGACGCGATGGCGCTGTGTCTCGGCTCCCTATGACGACCGCGCACTGCATGCACCC
>Ga0208537_1000176_pt1 | contig 10164 bp, 6 predicted proteins | sample MayberrySE_TuleA_FD_185672 | JGI IMG/M metagenome (GOLD analysis project Ga0208537, IMG submission 185672) | Natural and restored wetland microbial communities from the San Francisco Bay, California, USA, that impact long-term carbon... | ecosystem: Environmental > Terrestrial > Soil > Wetlands ...
TCGTCAACCTAGGCTGCCGCTTCCAAGACACCGGCGGCATCACCATCGGCGACGGCACCCTCATCGGGCACGGCAGCACCCTGACCACGCTCAACCACGCGGTCGATCCCGCCCGCCGCGCCGACATGAGCCCGAGCCCGATCCTCATCGGGCGCAACGTGTGGCTCGGCGCCGGGGTCACCGTGGTGCCCGGGGTCTCCATCGGCGACGGCGCCATCGTTGGCGCCGGCTCCGTCGTCACCAAAGACGTCCCGGCCGACACCATCGTCGCGGGTGTACCCGCCAGGACCATCCGCACCACCGGATATGACACAACAGCGTCCGCCTAACCCGTGCTGCTTCTCGCAGGTCTCGGCATGTGCGCGAAAGTCGGCGCAGACGACAGGCGGCGGAAAGACGCGGCTTCCCGGACGGCGCACGGGCGATCAAGCCCCGTCGAGCACCTCGCACAGTTTGGTGGCGAACGGGGCCGGATCGTTGTTGGGTGACATCGGGCTCACGGTGAAGCCACCGTGGTCACCGGGGAAGACGACCGGCTCCACTCCCAGTTCCTTGGCCAGCGCTTCACCGCCACGCCGGGCAAGTGTGCCCGGCCCCTCGGTGCCGATCGCGGGGACGATGCGGACCGTTGATACTCGCAGCGCCTCGAGGTCAGGCTCGAAGGGTGGTATCGCAAGGTTGCGGCCGAGCAGGGCGTCATCGCGGGAGCCGTCGTCGTCGGTAGGAAGGCCGAAGCCGGCGGGGTCCGGCGCCGGCCGATCCAGATAGTCATCGGGAAGCGGCCCCGAGTGCATGACCAGCTGGATGAACTTCGCCATCGCAGGGCCGTAGCCCTCCCGCTGGTAGGTCGCGACAATGTCCTCGCTCGCCTGGATTGCCATTCCGCGGTCCTCGAGGATCGTGGACAGGGGCGGCTCGTGCGCGACCAGCGTCCGGACGTCGCCAGGGAACTTGACGATCCAGTGCAGCGCGAAGGCTCCGCCGCCGCTGGATCCGAACGCATCGACCAGGCCCAGGCCGGCGGCCTCGACGACGCGGTGCATGTCCTCGCCGTGCAGTTCGCCGGTAACGGTGCCATCGGGGGTCAGGGTGCTGCGCTCGGCGCCGCGCGGGTCGTAGGTGATCACCGTGCGATCGGTGAAGTGGCTGACGAGTTGCTCGAAGCCGGACGCCGCCATGGGCGAACCGAAGATGAACACAGGGCGATGTTCGCTCGACGTCTCCGGCTCGCGGACGTCGTAGGTCAATACTGCGCCGGGCACCTCGACGGTGCCGGTGATCACCTTGGTCATCGAGTCCTCCTTCTGGTCATGCTCATCCTGACCTATGAAGCGCCTCGGACTCATCGGACGGATCTGTGCACCGTCCTGCTGCTTGGACCCCTGGCGCAGGGCCACCCAATGGCTGACGGAGTCTCGCTGTGCGAAATCCCAGCATTGGCCAACTCTCAGTCGACCCCCAGGTCGCGTCTGGCCGGCACCCCCACGTCAATCGGGCGCCTTGACGCGGCGGTATGACGCGGCGGGATCCGCAGCAGGCATCAGCGTCACCTGGTTTGGGACCTACCCCGGACTCAAGGGAACCCACGGTGTTCGTGGCCGACGACGGCTTCGGAACACGGGGCTCCGGCGACTGCATACCCTGAGGCATGGCGGGATACGGAACTCGGGTCGCGACATGGAACCTCAACAACCGGGGTCCTGCGCCTGCCCACAACCTGGGCGCCCTGCTCAAGCGTTTCGGCGTCGACCTGCTTCTTGCTCAAGAACTCCACCAAGACTCGCGCGAGACGCTGGTGCAGTCGGCGGGCTTGACCTGGATACGGACGGCGTTCGACGCTGGCGCGCCCGTCCCGCAGAGCGGCTCAGGGCGTCGACGTGTCACTGCCATCGCCGGCCGCGGTGCGCCCCCGGAACGGGTAGGGGTGCTCGACCACCTGCCACTGCCGGAACGGATGGTATACGCGGCCCTCGCCACCCCCATTGGCCAGTTATGCTCGCCTCCTACCACGCTCCGGCCGGTGTCAGTTGGGGTCAGGTCAAAGTGCAGCACGCCCATGGCTTGCTCGCCTGGTCAACGCCACCCCCGGCCCGCTCGTTGTCGGGGCCGACGCCAACACTCCCGAGGTCGACGATCCAGACCCTGACCAGGTCCGTACCCACTGGCACACGGGCCGGCGACGGCTTGGAGGTCAAACGGGGGACGACGTCATGTTCGGTGGTCGTCCCGAACACCGGCTCGACGACACCTACCGCCGATGGGTCAACGAGCATCCAGAAGAGCTTGAGCAGATCCGCGCAACACGACCTGATGGGCCGTTGGCGATCAGCCACCGGACCGGCAAGCGACGCGACTCGCCCGGTTTCCCTCGCCGCTTCGACGCCCTCTGGATTAGCCCGGAGATCGAGGTGGCGTCCATCGACTATCACTACGAGGCTGCGATTGCCGCTGGCAGCGACCACGCTCTCGTCGTCGCAGAGCTCACTTTGTCGGCGTCGGCTTGAAGCCAGTTCCACGGCGCCGAGATCGCGTGGTGGCTTCAGTCGGCATTCCGCCAGCGAAGTCTCGTTCTCGACGTCTTCTGTTCCTGCTAGCCGGAGCAGCGCATGCGGCTACTAGACGATTCCGTCAGGATCGACGTCCGGCCAGGGTCCTCAGCGATGCCTACGCTGATGGGGAGGCGCTGCCCGACCATGGATCGGCTTCGTTGGTTCCTGCCGACGCTGGTTGTCTCGGTTCTCGAGGAAGCGATCGACGGCTTCCCGTTCCCGCCGGCGATGCGTCAACTCAATGAGGGCCTGCTGCGCGTTCTCTCGGGCGGTCTGCTGGGAATGGACTGGCCAATTGATCCAGTCGATTCGCCATGAGGTACGCACAACGGAGACGCTATGCCCCGATTCGGTCCATTGAAATAGGCAATTCGGACTATTCCTTGTTGTAGAGTCTTATAATTGATTGAATAGTAAATTCTCGACTGACAGACCCCCCCGGGGCGGCCCGACGACCTTGCGTCTAACTGGGCGATGTGACGCACCATTTGATGTCGTGGCTGACCCGCGGACTCGCCTGAAGCCAGGTCGCCTCGTAGCTGGATGTGGGCTGGCGAAGGTCCAGTGGCCGCCTTCGCTATTTTGACCTACACGCCAGGGTCGTTACGTCATGATCTTCGACGCACATTCGGCCGCCGACCAGCGCAAACGACAGCGGACGAGAGCGAGCGAGGGTCGCTTGGCGTTGGACGTTTACTGGTCGCCAACGGTGGTGTGACGCAGTACCGACCACGGGGCGTGCGCGTTGAGAGCAGCGTTCGTTCGGCGGTCTGCTTGCCTGGCCGGGTGCGCAGGACGCGGCCGGCGTTCTGGACGCGCCGTCTCTTGAAGGACACCGGGTCGGCGAGGAACAGGGTGTGGGGTGCTGGGCAGTCGAAACCTGCGCTGACGAGGGCCTCAATTGCCTCGACGATCTCTACGGCCGGGCCTGGCTCACGTCAGCAATTCGTGGCCCTCAAGGCTTGTATCGTTCCAGCATGGAGACGCTGCAACTCGTTGACGGTGCGGTGGATCTCTCAGCGGTGAGGCGACTGCTTGTTGAGTACCGGCGCGCGGTTGAGGGGTTCGCGTCTGCTGCCGATGTCTGTGCTTGATTCGATGACATGAATGCGGAGCTGGTCGAGCTCCGTTCGTTCTACGCCTTCCCCTGGCTTCATGCTGCTTGCGCGGCAGGAGGGGGAGCCCGGTCAGAATCCCGTGGTGATCCTCGCCGCTACGGTCGCGCTCGACGTGATGACCCATGAGGAACCGTCGCGGCTCGTCAGACGCCGGACGCACCCAGCTGCTGCAGAGACACCAGGCCCAACCCCAGGGCCTCGATGGCTTCGAGGACGCGCGTCAGGTCGTCGTGGCTCATCACCGCTCGTAGGACGGTCCTGTCGTCCTCCGTCGTCCAGGAGGACTCCGGCAACCCCGCGATGCTGTCGCCACTGAGGACGCCTCCGATGACGAGCTCGTAGAACGACATCGAGACCTCCTGGGAGCGCACCTGGAGGATCGTGATGCCGCGGTCGGCCAGGGCCACGAGCACACTGACGAGCTCTCGGCTGTCATGCACGTCCAGGGTCAGGAGGCGGCTCGAGCCGAGCGTCGGCGAGGCGGTGACGTAGGGCCACAGCTCCAGGGGGTCGAACTCTCCTGTGACTCGTACCAGTACCTGCATCACTCCTCCTCGGCATGAGCGAGGTCGATGAGTCCAGGCTCTCTCCGGGTGGGTTCACGGAGGTCACCCTCAGGGGACGAGATCTGAGCGTCGTCTCAGAGGAGGCCGAGGTCGGCTCCCCGACGCACTGCCGCACGCCGGTTGGCAACATCGAGCTTGCGGTAGAGGTGCGCGATGTGGGTCTTGACCGTGTTGGTCGAGATGAACTCCGCCTCGCCGATCTCGGAGAGAGACAGGTCGGTCGCGAGGTAGCGGAGGACGTCCTGTTCGCGAGGGGTCAGGGTCTCGCCCCATTCGTTGACCCTGTCGGAGACCGGGGTGGCGAGCCGGTTCCTGACCTGCATGAGGAAGTCCCGGTGCGCCGTGCCCGCACGAACGTGCTGGGTGAGCAATGGCGAGAGCCGGCTGCCGATCATCAGGAAGGGCTCGAGGAAGTCGTACCTGGACGCGCTCGCCAGGGCGCGCTCGACGGCTGCGTGGGCACCGACCTCATCGCCGGTCTCTAGGAGCGCCTGGGCTCTGAGCGCCTCGACCAGGCCCGCGGTGTGAGGGAGCATGCGGTCCGCGGGGAACTTCTCGAGCTCCTCGAGCGTCCGGTCCGGACATCCGCAGCTGAGCAGGACGTTCGCCCGGTGGCAGGTCGCCATGTAGTACAGAGGTCCCACGACCGGTTCGTCCGCGACGGTGATCGCTTCCGCGATGCGACCCTCCGCGACGAGCACGGTGGCCTCCAGGGCCGTGAGGATCGATGGCCACCACGAAGGCATCCGGCCGTGTTCGGCCAGGTCACGCGCGCGACGCACGTCGTCCTGGGCTGCGGCCGCGTCCCCTGCACTGATGCACGCCTGCGCGTGCACCATGGTGGCAAGTCCGAGCATCCCCCAGTCGTTGGGGAGCAGGTGGGCGATGCAGCGGTCGAGCAGCTCCCGCGCACGTCGCGGGTCGCCCTTCCACAGTGCGAGCCATCCCAGGTAGCCGTAGGCGGTGGCGGTGGCGGGCAGCTCACCCCAGCCCCTCGCCCTGGCCCGGGCAAGGATGTCCTCCGCGAGCAGCCTCATCTCCTCCACGGCACCGGTGGCTATGGACGGGATGCACAGCTCGGCCTGTGCCATGAGCTCCAGGGCGGTGTAGCCGGCCTCGGTAGCGGTCGACTCAGCCTCTCGTAGGAGGCGAACGGCCTCGAGTGGGGCATCGAGAAGCCGGGCCTCGCCGATGCCGACACAGAGCCGGACCAGCGCGAGCGTCGCGCGGTCGTGTGCCCATGAAGCGGAGTCCACGTCGGCCAGCAGCTTGCGTCCGCGCTCAACCGACTCCGACATCGCAGCGCGGTCCCGGACCACGAACAACTCGACCATCGTGGCCCGGACCTCGAAGCGATCCCGAGCCGCGCTCTCCAGCCGGGAGGATTCGTGACGGGCGAGGTTGAGCTCCACCCTGGCCGCGTCGAAGGCCCCCTTGTCGGCGGCCACGAAGGCACGCGCAAGGGTGAGCTCGGCCGCCAGGGTCACGCCCGTCGGCACACTGTCGACGATCCTCGTCACCGTGTCGGCTCGGCCCGCGAGCATGAGATCGAGCCATGTCGATGACGCAACCTCGCCGGCCAGCTCGTTGTCGCCGGCTGCGAGCGCGTGAGAGACGGCCACGGCTGGGTCGACGGGCCGCCACCATCGGGCAGCGCGAAGCTCCAGCTCTCTGGACCGAGGGTCCTGCTCCCGCCGCCGTACGCCCAGGTGCGCGGCGAACAGGGCGTGCCAACGGAACCAGGGCTCGTCGCCGCTCCTCGGCTCCCTGGTGAGGAGGAGGCCCTCCGCGACGCAACGCTCCAGCGCGGTCAGCGAGCCCGTCGAGTCGCATACCGCGTCGATGAGCGAGGGGCACACCAGCTCGTCGATCGTGGCCTCCACGACGAACTGCCGCGTCCGGGGGTCCAGGGTGTCCAGCACCTCGGTCGTCAGGTAGTCGGCGAGCGCGTCGTCAGATCGGAGCGCTAGGGAGAGATCGGTCCCCGCTCCCGCCTTCATGGCCAGCAAGGCCATGCGAACCCCCGCAGGCCAGCCTTGCGTCAGGCGGTGCAACTCCCGGATCGTGTCCGCGCCCGCGCCGGGGCCCCAGGCGTGGACGACTGCGGCTGTCTCCTCGAGAGTGAATGCGAGGTCGTCGGCCCCCACGACTGCCAGTCGGTCCTCGAGCCGTAGGCGCTGGAGTCGTAACCGGGGCATCGCCCTGGCCGCGAGGACGACCCTCGTGGAGGGCGGTGCCCACAGCGTGAGCCGGTCCACCATCTCGAGGGCCCTGGAGGACCTCGAGATGCTCTGCACGTCGTCCAGCACCAAGGTCAGCGGCACGTCGGCCTCGAACACCGCCTCATGGAGCGAGTCGACGAAGGGGAGCGGATCGGCGAACATCGGGGGTGCCTCGAGGCTGCGAAGCGCCTCCTCGAGTGGTTGCGCGTCCAGCGTCTGCAGGGCCAGGAGAAGGTCCGCAGCGAGGCGTCCGGGGTCGCAGTCGGACGAGTCGAGCGTCAGCCACGCGACCGCGCCCTCGGGTGCCGAGCGAGCAAGCCACGAGGAGACGAGTGCCGACTTGCCGTAGCCGGCGGCGCCGAGGACGACGGTCACCGGGCGCGATCCCAACCTGGCGAACAACCGGGATCGAGAGAGGACGTGGGCTGGTACGGCCGGAGGACCGTACCGACCACCTCTGGGTCGTTCCACGTCGTTGCCTCCTCGTTCGTCGTCGCTCGGACCTGCCCCCGTGCGAACGACTGCGCTTACTGGGAGCACACACCCGCGGCATCAGTCCTTGCAACGGCGGTTGGTCATGGCGGCAGAACCGGTGGTCCTGAACGGGCGGTAGTGCGGCGAAGCAGGCACAGACCCGCACGTACCGGGACCGATGAGCCGGGGGAGGAGGGTGAGGTCGGCGTCGCGACCTGAATCACCCGCGTCGGGGGAGGCGGGCCGCGCGGCGCCCGAGGTACCCAGGAGGAGACAGTCTTCGGCGAGGTTCGCTCGCCGCCCCGCTGGTGACCAAGCACTTCGAGAAGGGACCCACATCATGGCTGACTACCCGCTCATCGCCGACCACGGGCTCATCGGCGACCTCCAGACGTCAGCCCTCGTTGCTACCGACGGCTCCATCGACTGGTTCTGCGCACCCCGGTTCGACTCGCCCAGCATCTTCGGGGCGTTACTGGACTACGAGCGGGGTGGTCACTGCCGGGTGCGGCCGACCGTCGAGGCGTTCACCAGCAAGCAGCTGTACTTCCCCGACACCGCAGTCCTGATCACGCGCTTCATGACCGAGGCGGGTGTCGGGGAGCTCGTCGACTTCATGCCGGCGGCCAGCACCACGACAGCCTCCGCCCGACACCGCGTGGTCCGCATGGTCAGGTGCGTGCGCGGCCAGATGACCTTCGCGATCGACATCGCACCGAGGTTCGACTACGGACGCGAGTCCCACGAGACCCACCTGTCCGAGGACGGCATCGTGTTCCAGGGCAGCCGGACGTCGATGACGGTGAACCTCGTCAGGGAGCCGGAGGACGAGCGCCTGGGACGGTTCCACGTCGACGGGCAGGGCGACTTCCACGCCGAGGTCACCCTTTCCGCGGGTCAGATGAGGGGGCTCGTCCTTGAGACAGGCACGGCCGGGCCGTTGCGTCAGGTGAGGGTGGCCGAGGCACGGCGCCTCTTCGACGACACCGTGAAGTTCTGGGAGACGTGGCTGGCGCAGTCGACGTACACCGGACGGTGGCGCGAGGCGCTGAACCGGTCCGCGATCACCCTGAAGCTGATGACCTACGCGCCCAGCGGCGGGCTGGTGGCAGCTCCGACCGCGGGACTCCCCGAGCAGATCGGCGGCGAGCGGAACTGGGACTACCGGTTCACCTGGATCCGCGACGCCTCGTTCTCGGTCTACGCACTGCTCGGGATGGGGTTCACCGAGGAGGCCGAGGCCCTGGGTAAGTGGCTGCGCGCCCGCCTGGACGAACAGGCCCATGGCGGCGGTGGCGGCCCCCTGAAGATCATGTACCGCATCGACGGATCCTCCGACCTCACGGAGGAGGTCCTACCCCACTGGGAGGGCTACCGCGGTTCCGCACCCGTGCGGATCGGCAACGGGGCCGCGGACCAGCTCCAGCTCGACATCTACGGCGAGGCGCTCGACAGCATCTACTTCATGGACCAACGCGGACTTACCGCCGGCCACCAGGGATGGCTGAGGATCCGCGACATGCTGAACTGGGTGGTCGACAACTGGGACCAGCCCGAGGAAGGCATCTGGGAGACCCGCGGCGGACGCCAGGACTTCACCTACGGCCGACTGATGAACTGGGTGGCACTCGACCGCGGCATCCGCCTCGCCACCGCCCATGGGCGCCCCGCGCCGCTGGACCGCTGGTACGCCCAGCGAGACGCGATCTACGACCAGATCATGGAGAAGGGCTGGAGCCCCAAGCGTCAGGCGTTCGTCCAGCACTACGACACCGACGTCCTCGACGCGTCCCTGCTGCGGATGTCCACCGTCGGGTTCATCACCCCGACCGACCCGATGTGGACCTCGACCCTGCAGGCCATGGACGGCGAGCTCGTCACCGACAGCCTGGTCTACCGCTACGACCCCGAGGCCTCGCCGGACGGCCTGCGGGGCTCGGAGGGCACGTTCTCGCTGTGCACGTTCGCGTACGTGGAGTCCCTGGCGCGTGCCGGCCAGCTCGACAAGGCCCGCGTGACCTTCGAGAAGATGCTGACCTACGCCAACCACCTCGGTCTGTACTCGGAGGAGATTGCGCTCACGGGCGAGCAGATCGGCAACTTCCCGCAGGCGTTCACCCATCTGGCCCTGATCGACGCCGCGATCACGTTGGACCGTCAGCTCGACCTCAGGACCGGGCGTGCACTTGCGCGGCGGCCGTCCATTCCGGTCCAGCGTGCCGCCGCTGTCACCGAGGAGACAACGCCTTCGACAGTAGGCGGTTGAGCGATGTCCGGGACCATCCGGTTCATGCGTTCCGGGTGAGGCGGCGAGTCCGGATCAGCACGTAACAAGGAAAGGTGCGGGGCAGGCCGCCTCGCGGACGAAAGGGACCGAGCATGAAGACAGTGATCGTCGGAGGAGTAGCGGCGGGTGCGTCGACCGGAGCGCGTCTGAGGCGGCTCGACGAGTCCGCCGAGATCGTGATCCTCGAGCGGGACCACTACGTCTCGTTCGCGAACTGCGGTCTGCCCTACCACATCGGCCGGGAGATCCCCGAGCGTGGCAGCCTGCTGTTGCAGACGCCGGAGAGCCTTGCCCAGAGCCTGGCGCTCGACGTGCGGACCGGGCAGGAGGTGGTCCGCATCGACCGGGCGGCGAAGGAGGTCGAGGTCCGCGACGAGAAGAAGGGTCGGACCTACCGGGAGTCCTACGACAAGCTGGTGCTGTGCCCAGGAGCCGAACCGATCCGGCCGCCGATCCCGGGTGCGGACGACCCCCGGGTCGACGTACTCCGGAACATCCCGGACATGGACCACATCATCGCGCATCTCGACCGGGGCGCCTCGAGCGCGGTCGTGGTCGGCGGCAGCTACATCGGGCTCGAGCTCACCGAGGCGTTCCGGGCACGGGGACTGCACACGACCGTGGTGGAGAGGTCCGAGCGGCTCATGCCGTGGCTGGACCCCGAGATGACCCGCATCCTGGACTTCCACGTGCGCACGCACGACGTGGACCTCCGTCTCGGCACGTCCGCGAGCGCGGTACGCCGGATCGAGGGCGACCGGTTCGCGCTCGACCTCTCTGACGGCACGACGATCGAGACCGACGTCGTGGTCATGGCTGCGGGCGTGCGCCCGAACGCCGGTCTCGCCCGGGACGCCGGCCTCGAGATCGGGCCTCTCGGCGGCATTGTGGTCGACCCGCAGATGCGTACTTCGGACCCCGACATCCTCGCCGCAGGTGACGCGGTGG
>Ga0208537_1000177_pt1 | contig 10160 bp, 9 predicted proteins | sample MayberrySE_TuleA_FD_185672 | JGI IMG/M metagenome (GOLD analysis project Ga0208537, IMG submission 185672) | Natural and restored wetland microbial communities from the San Francisco Bay, California, USA, that impact long-term carbon... | ecosystem: Environmental > Terrestrial > Soil > Wetlands ...
CGGGTAGCGGTTGGTGGTCGTGTACGCGTCGAGGATCCAGACCACGCGGCCGTCCACGACCGCCGGGTAGGAGTCGCCGTCGACGGTGAGCCAGGGCGCGACCTTCTGCACGCGCATGCGCGGCTCGCGGTCGTAGAGGATCTTGGACGCCTCGTTGACCCGGTTCGAGAGCACGATGTTGGGCTCGCTGAACTTGACCGCGTAGAGCAGCTTGTTGAACAGGTTCCCGACCGGGACGCCGCCCTCGCCGTCGTACGTGTTGGTCTCGGCGGCGCTTCCGGCGCCCTCCCCCTCGGGGATGTCGAACTCGACGTCACGGCCACCCTCGGGGGCACCGACGATCGAGTAGAGCGGGCTCTGCTCCCCGAAGTAGATCCGGGACTGGTAGCCCCCCGTCAGCTCGGTCAGGTCGCCCTGCGGCGGGATGTCCTGCTCGGCCCACTCCGGCTCACCGTCGTTGTCGACCAGCTCGCCCTCGCTGTTGCGCTGGTTGCCGTAGGCGCCGATCACGCCGAGGCCGTGGGTGTACACGGTGTGCAGGTTCGCCCAGTTGCGCTGGTCCTCGGGCAGACCCGCCTGGTTCAGCTCTCGCACCGCGAGGACGATGTCTCGCATCTCACCGTTGACCGGGTAGCGGTCCACGTCGAGGACGTTGGGGACGCTGTAGTAGCCGCGCACCTGCTGGAGCTGCTCGAACGTGTCGGAGACCAGCGCCGGGTCGAGCAGACGGATGCCGGGGAGGGACTGGGCGTCGGCCTTCAGCTCCTCCGTGCTCACCGAGACGGTGGCCGGGTACGGCGTGATCTCCACGTCGTTGATGGAGTAAGCGGTGCGCGTGGCCTCGATGTTCCGCTTGATGTACGGGGCCTCCTTGTCCGGCTCGGACGGGGAGACCTGGAACTGCTGCACGACGCCGGGCCAGAGCACCCCGAGCAGGATCGCCGAGAGCACGAGCAGCGCGAGGCCGACCGAGGGAAGCATCCAGGTGCGCCGGAAGACGTTGGCGAAGAAGAGCACCGCGCAGATCAGGGCGATGAAGGTGAGGATCTCCTTCGACGGCAGCACGGCGTTGTCGTCGGTGTAGGTGACCCCGGTGATCAGGCCCGAGCTGTCGGAGGTGATGTCGTACCGGTCGAGCCAGTAGTCGACGGCCTTGAAGAGCACGAACAGCCCGGCCAGCACCGAGATCTGCACCTGGGCGGCGCCGGACAGCTTGTCGTGCTTGTCCTGGAGCCGGATCCCGCCGTAGAGGTAGTGCATCAAGACAGCGGCGATCAGCCCCATGACGGTCGCGGCCATGCCGAACCCGACCAGGTAGTGCAGCCAGGGCAGGTCGAAGACGTAGTACCCGATGTCCTTGTTGAAGTACGGGTCGGTGGAGCCGAAGTCGTTCGCGTTGCGCCACAGGAGGAAGTCACGCCACTTGCCGGCGCCCGAGGCTCCCGCGAAGAGCGCGAGCACCAGGCTCACCGCGAGGAGGAGCCAGCGGCGCAGCGGCTCGACGACCTCGCGGTAGCGGTCGAGACTCGCCTGCTCGAGCGATGCCGGCCGGAACAGCGGCCGGAAGCGGTAGGCGAGGAAGATGTTGAGCCCGACGAACACGCCCATGAGCAGGCCGAAGACGAGGAACAGCAGAACCCGTGTGCCGAGCATCTTGCTGAACACCGAGCCGTAGTCGACGCTGCGGAACCACAGCCTGTCGGTCCAGATGCCGGTGAACACCGAGATGCCGAAGAACGCGACCACGAGGACGATCCCCGTCAGCAGCAGAGCTCTCGAGCGCTGGGGTGGTCGCCCGGCCGCTGCCGGGCGCGGCCTGGTCGGGGGTGGTTCGTCGAAGAATCCGCTCACTGCTGTCCTCTGTCTAGTTCTCGAGCGTAATGGCCAACAACTCTAGGAGAGCCGGCACCAGATCGGGGCTTTCCACCACAGAAGCGGCGTCGTCGTGGGAGCGGAACCGCAGGGCGCAGTACGTCGCTCCGTCCCGGGTCGCCGCTGCGACGATCCGGACCTCCTGGCGTTCGGGGTGCGAGGCGGCGAACGCCTCGGCAGCCTCCCGGCCCTCGGGCATCTGGTCGTCGGCACCGGGAGGGAGCACCAGCCGCTCGACGACCGCGGCGCAGCCGAACACCTCGGCCGGCCACATGATGCCATCGAGCACCTCCTCGAGCGACCGTTCGACCGGTGTGTGGTCCTGCTCGACGGGCGTCAGCGACCCTGCAGCCGAGGCCTCGTCGATGCCCATCGCCGCGGCCAGCGCGGGCTCCCGGGCCAACAGGTCCGCGGTCGGGACCAGCGCATACAGGCGCGAGGGCTGGTCCCAGCCGGCCTCAGCGGCGTGCAGCTCGATCTCGCGCACCGCACCTGCGAGGACGGGGTCGACCTCGGGGCCGTTCTCACCGGGCGTGGGCTCGTGTTCCATTTGCCTGCCTCACCCACACTTCGGCAGCGCGACGTCGGGGTCCTCGGAGTACCTCTGCAGCGACTCGACCGCACTGTGCATGGTGGGGGCCTTCACGAGCCTCATCTCCTCCTCGTCGAGCCCGACCGCTGTGGCCGACCTGCAGTTGCCGGGAGGCACGAGGAAGACCTCGGCGCCGGCGTCCGCGGCGGCGACGATCTTCTGCTGGATGCCTCCAATAGGTCCAACGCTTCCGTCCTCGTCGATGGTTCCCGTGCCGGCGATCGCTGCGCCCCCCGTGAGAGCACCGGGGGTCAGCGTGTCGTAGACGGCCAGCGAGAAGATCAGGCCGGCGCTGGGGCCACCGATCCGGTCGTCGATGTCGACCGACACGTCGAACGGGAAGTCGTAGCTCGGTCCGACCACGATCCCCACCATCGGAACCTCCGGGTCGTCCTTCGAAGGCTCGGGCACGACCCGCACGGTCTTCTCCTCACCGTCACGGCGCACGACGAAGGTCGCCGCATCGCCCTCGGGAGTCTGCCGCACCAGCCCGGCCACGTCGTTGGCGTTGCGGATCCGCTTCCCGTTGACCGACACGATCTGGTCCCGCGTCTCGAGCTCGCCCTGGGCGGGGCTCTCGGGGGTGACCGCGAGCACCTCGGTGATCTTGTCGAGGTCGTAGCCGAGCTCGGTGAGCGCCACCGCCACGGCGGTGTCCTGGGAGCTGACCATCTGCACGGCGCTCTGCGTGTCCACTTCCTCCTCGGACTCGTCCGGTCCGTAGAAGGCTTCGCGCGGGTAGACCGCACGCGACCTGTCGAACCATGCGGTCAGGGCCTCGCCCAGGTGGACCTCCTGGGTGGGACCGGTGATCTGGATCGTCGTCAGCTCCAGGCGCCCCTCGGTCGGGTACCGGTCGTGCCCCTTGACGTTGACGATCTCCTCGCCACGGTCCTCGGCGAGGACGTCGACGGTCGGGCCGGGGCTCATCGTCACGTAGGGAACGGGCATGGAGGCCGCGACATAGAACAGCACGGCCAGCAGGCCGCTCGCGACGAGGCTCGAGGCGGTGCGCCGGCTCATGCAGGGACCCCGCGGCGGTATGAGCGCAGCGAACAGCGACGAGGGGTGCTCATGCGGTCACCTTCTCACCCGCGTGCAACTAGGCGGAGCGGCGGGTCTGACCCGAACCAGGCTGCGGCGCGCCGGTCCGGCCACTCCTCGACGGCCGGATGGCGATGCCGGTGCTCCGGTCACGCGCCACCATCGGCCGTGGCCTCGACGCCCCGGGGTGCTCCCTCGCGATCGCGTCGGAGAACCGCTGGTAGGCCGCCTCGGAACGGTCCGACTGCTCGCGTCTGGGACGCCCCGCCCACGAGGCCCACGCCATCATCATGACGGCGACCACGCCGGTAGGTGCCAGCCAGAACAGGATCTCCACGTCTCCAGGCTAGGGCCGCCCGGCCCCCTGACGCGGCAGCAACACGGACCTCAGGGAGTGCCGACCCACTCGTCGGACCCGTCGGCGAAGAGCTGGTGCTTCCAGATCGGCACCCGCTGCTTCAACCGGTCGATGAGCGCGCGGGACGCCTCGAAGGCCTCGGAGCGGTGTGCGGCCGCGGTCGCGACGACGACGGCCAGGTCGCCGATGGCGAGCTCCCCGACCCGGTGCACCGCGGCAACCGCGAGGACGTCGTACTCCCGCCCGACCTCCTCCGCGACGTCGGCGAGCTGGTCGAGCGCAGTCGGGTGGGCGGAGTACTCCAGGCCGGTCACCGACTTGTTCTCGTCGTGGTCGCGGACGGCGCCGGCGAAGAGGGTCACGCCCCCTGCGGCGGCGTCGGAGACGGCGGCGACGACCTCGTCCACCGACAGTGCGGTGTCCCTGATGTCGACGAGACGTACGACGGGCGGAAGGGGGCTCACACCCCCGAGGGTAGAGGTTGATGTCGAGAGTAGGTTGGAAGGCATGACCAACGACCCGAGCGACCGCCCCGGCGACGAGAACAACCCGTTCAAGGGCACCCCGTTCGAACAGCTCTTCTCCGCCTTCGGCGGCGCATTCCCGGGCGCAGGAAGCGGCGGCCCCGGCATGCCCGACCTGTCCATGCTGATGAGCCAGATGCAGGCGATGATGGCGCCCTACGAGGGCTCGGTGAACTGGAACCTCGCCAAGGACGTCGCGCGCAAGACCGTCGCACAGGAGCCCGACCCGTCCCCCACCGGCAAGGACAAGGACGCTGCCGCCGACGCCCTGCGGCTCGCCGACCACTGGCTCGACCAGGTCACCGACCTGCCCTCGGGAGTCAGCACGTCGGCCGTGTGGAGCCGCGCGCAGTGGGTCGAGGAGACCATCGAGGTCTGGCAGCGGCTCGTGGAGCCGGTTGCCGAGCACGTCGTGGGCGCCATGGGCACCGCACTGCCTGAGGAGGCCAAGGCGATGGCAGGCCCGCTGATGGGGATGCTGAGCAAGGCCGGTGGCGCGATGTTCGGCACCCAGGTCGGCCAGGCCCTGGGCGGGCTCGCCGGCGAGGTTCTCACCGCCTCCGACATCGGCCTCCCCCTCGGGCCCTCCGGCAAGGCCGCCCTGGTCCCGGCCAACGTGCGCGTCTTCTCCGAGGGGCTCGACGTCTCGGACGAGGACGTCGTGCTGTACCTCGCCCTGCGCGAGGCCGCGCACCAGCGCCTCTTCGCGCACGTCCCGTGGCTGCGGGCCCACCTGCTCTCCGCCGTGGAGGACTACGGGCGGGGCACCACGATCGACGTCTCGAAGATCGAGGAGTCGATGCGAAACATCGACCCGATGAACCCTGCCGCGATCCAGGAGGCGCTCGAGGGCGGTCTCTTCGAGCCGCAGAAGACGCCCGCCCAGGAGGCCGCGCTCGCCCGGCTGGAGACCACCCTCGCACTGGTCGAGGGGTGGGTCGACGAGGTCGTCGGGCAGGCCACCGAGGGCCGGATGCCGAGCGCCGGGAAGCTCCAGGAGGCAGTCCGACGCCGCCGCGCGGCGGGCGGGCCGGCCGAGCAGACGTTCGCGGCCCTCGTCGGTCTCGAGCTGCGGCCTCGCCGTCTGCGCGACGCGTCCGCGCTCTGGGGGTCGCTGCGCTCCCGCCAGGGGCAGCAGGCACGCGACGCGATCTGGGCCCACCCCGACCTCCTCCCCACGTCCGAGAACCTCGACGACCCGCTCGGCTTCCGGGAGAACCTCGAGGAGCCCCAGGCACTCACCGACGCGGAGTTCGACGCGGCGCTCGCCGACCTGCTGGGGCAGGCCTCCGACGAGGGCCGGGAAAAGGCCGCGGACGACGACGGCGACGAGCCGGACGACCGCCGGGACAGCTGAGGGTGCTCCACGCCGACGCGCTGGCGCTGCTGCGGGCGTGGACGCCGCCCGACTCGGCACAAGAAGGAGTCCGTCGCCGCTACGTGACGCACCTCGAGGCTCATCCGGACGGCCTGCGGCGAAGCTGCTTCCCCGACCACGTCACGGCCAGCGCCCTGATCCTCTCGGCGGACGGCGAACACGTGCTGCTGACCCTGCACGCCAAGGCACGGGCGTGGTTCCAGATGGGCGGCCACTGCGAGGACACCGACACGACCCTGGCCGGTGCCGCCCTGCGCGAGGCGGTCGAGGAGTCCGGCGTACCCGGTCTCGAGCTGGACCCGCAACCGGTTCAGCTCAACGCCCACCCGGTGCCGTTCTGCGACCCGCGAGGGATAGTGCACCATCTCGACGTACGCTTCCTCGCCGTCGCCCCGGCCGAGGCGGAGTACGCCGTGAGCGACGAGTCGCTCGACGTGCGCTGGTGGCCGTGGGACGACCTCCCGACGGACGACGAGGACATGCACGAGCTGGTCCGGCTCTCCCGCGCGCGCCGGGCCACCCGGGCCGTGACCGAGCCACGCTAGGGCCGGCTCACGACTCCTCGGCCTCGACGTCGCTGCCGTCGGTGGCGAGCATCGCCGCAGCACCCTCCTCGGAGCAGTCCGGCGGCTCGGCCTGGAGCCCGAGCTGGGTGGCACAGGCGACCCCCTCGAGGAAGCCCTTGGCGCGCTCGGCCTTCGGGTAGCGGTCGACCCAGCCCCAGAACGCCGGGGTGTGTCCCGCCTCGATCAGGTGGGCCAGCTCGTGCACGAGGACGTAGTCGATGACCCACGCGGGCATGCCCTGGAGCCGGGTGGAGAGCCGGATCGAACGGTCGGAGGGGGTGCACGAGCCCCAGCGGCTGTTCTGGTTGTCCACCCAGCGCACGGTCTCGGGACGGGCCAGGCCCCCAAGGTAGCGGCTGCTCAGCTCGGCCGCCCTGCGCTTGAGGCCGGCGTCACTCGGACGCCGGCGCCGCTCGGACCGCTCCAGGCGCTCGAGCATCGTCGCGACCCACTCGCGCTCCTCCTTGGCGCTGAGCCGGGCCGGGATCATGACGACCACCCGGTCGTCCTCGCGGTAGGCCGAGACCGTGCGACGACGCTTGCGGCTGCGTCGCACCTCGACGATGGGGCTCCCGGGGTCCGGAGCGCGGGTGGGCATACCCGCACGTTACCCGGCGGACCACGCCAGGAGGCGGTCTACGCTCCATGTGTTCACGATCCGCTCCGGCGGGACGCCGAGCTCCTCCGCCCGCGCACAGCCGTGGTCGAGGAAGTCGAGCTGGCCCGGCGCGTGGGCGTCGCTGTCGACGGAGAACAGACATCCCGCCTCCAGCGCGACCGTGACGAGCTCGTCCGGTGGGTCCATCCGCTCGGGCCGCGAGTTGATCTCGACCGCGACGTCATGGGCCGCGCAGGCGGCGAAGACCTTCTCGGCGTCGAACGTGCTCTGCGGCCGTTTCCCGCGCCCGCCGGTGACGAGCCGACCGGTGCAGTGACCGAGGACGTCGGTGTGCGGGTGCCGCACGGCGGCCACCATCCGCCGCGTCATCGCGTCGGAGTCCATCCTGAGCTTCGAGTGCACCGACGCCACCACGACGTCGAGCCGGTCGAGCATCTCGTCGGTCTGGTCGAGCGTGCCGTCGTCGAGGATGTCGACCTCGATGCCGGTCAGCATCCGCAGCCGCCCGTCGAGATGGCTGTTCACCGCGGCCACGACGTCGAGCTGCCGTACGAGTCGCTCGGTGGAGAGACCGTTCGCCACCGTCAGCCGCGGGGAGTGGTCGGTGAGGGCGACGTACTCGTGCCCGACCTCGATCGCCGTCATCGCCATCTCCTCGATGGGCGAGCCGCCGTCGGACCAGTCGGAGTGGGTGTGCAGGTCGCCGCGGAGCATCCCCCGGAGCTCCCGCCCCGAGTCGGCGAGCGGCCCGGCGGTCTCCTCCAGCCGACTCAGGTACGACGGCGTCTGCCCCGCCACAGCCTCACGGACGACCTTCTCGGTGGAGGTCCCGATGCCGGGCAGCTCGCGCAGCGTGCCCTGCTCGGCACGGGTGCGCACCTCGTCGGGGGTGAGCTTCAGCAGGGTCGACGCCGCGGCCCGGAACGCCTTCACCTTGTAGGTCTCCGCCCGGGTGCGCTCGAGGAGGAACGCGATCCGGCGCAGAACCGCGACCGGGTCACCCGACTTTGTCTCGTCCACAGTCCGTTCCTCCCCATGTGTCCTGGTCAGACGCCTGCGACGGAGTACCCCGGGCGTGTCCCCCACAGTCTTGTACACCGCGCGACCCGGCGTGGTCCACAGCCCTTCAGTCGAGGTCCACACCTCGTCCACAGAGTTATCCACAGGCGTGGAAGACGACCCGTTGACCCGCGACGCGGACCGGACCTAGCGTGGGCCGGGAAGAGGCCCTCGTCACCGGGGCGGCGTTCGCAAGGGGAAGGCAAGCGGCGCACCGGGCGTTCGGGGGCCTCTCCGTGCCAGTGGCCCGGTCTCACCGTCCGGTGAAGCGTGGAGCACGCCTCTCCTTCGCCGCGGCGATCCCCTCCTGGAGGTCCGCCGTGGCCAGCGTGATCGGCTGGGCGAGCGCCTCCCACTGGATCGCGGACTCGAAGTCCGCATGCCCCCCGTTGCGCAGGGCCAGCGTCGCGTAGCGGCTCGGGATGGGCGCGGTCGAGGCGACCCCGGCGGCGATCTCGAGAACCTCGGAGAGGAAGCCCTCGTCAGGCAGGACCCGCGAGACCATCCCCAGGCGCAGCGACTCCTCGGCGTCGGCGATCCGCCCGGTCAGCAGCAGGTCGCGGGCGTGCGCGTTCCCCACCACGTCGGGGAGCAGGTACGTCGCGGCCATTCCCGGATGCATCCCCAGCTTCACGAAGGGCGCCCCGAGCTTGGCCGAGGACGAGGCGTACCGGAGGTCGCAGGCAAGGGCGAGGCAGAGGCCGGCCCCGATGGCGGGTCCGTTGACCGCGGCGATGGTCGGGACCTCGAGCTTCCGGATGGAGAGCCAGGCGCGGTAGAAGGCGATCATCCGGGTGCGCAGGTAGTCGACCTCCGCGTCCGGCTCACCGGCGATCCAGGAGGTGTTGCCGCCCGAGCAGAAGGCCGAGCCCTCCCCGGTCACCACGACGACCCGCACCGACCTGTCCCCGGCGAGCTCGTCGACAGCAGCGACCCAGGAGGCGGTCATCTCGTCCGACATCGCGTTGCGCTGGCCGGGGTTGTCGAGGGTCAGCAGGACAACGCCGTCGGAGGGCCGGTCGATGCGCAGGTGGGGGGTCTCAGCCATGCCGCGGAGACTACCCAAGCCGACCGCCCGCCCCGGCGTACCCGGCTGCCGGTGAGACCGCGGGGCGGGAGGAGCCGACCTCCTCGAGATCCCCCATAAATCGGGCATTCCGGGCGCTACTCCCGCGTGAAACACGCCTGGAGAGCCTGCAGCCTGCATGCATCGCCCCCTGCGCTGCCGTAGGGTGCGAGACGGCTGCCGACGAACGGCGGCTCCGGCGGGCCGGTGCGAGAGCCACCGCCGCGACGACCGGTACGACGAATGATCAAGGAGGCCGTCATGGCGGAGACCTGGAGCGGCGAGTTCTACTGCGTGAAGTGCAAGGAGAAGCGCGAGGCCGACGGCGAGGTCAAGGTGAACGACAAGGGCACCCGGATGGCCAAGGCCGTCTGCCCGGTCTGCGGCACCAACCTCAACCGCATCCTCGGCAAGGCCTGAGCAGCCCACGCCACACGCTGACGTCGACGGCGGGGTCCCCGGTCGGGGCCCCGCCGTCATGTGTGCCCGGCAGGGCATTGCGGGCCTGTGGACGACGACCGACGCCACGGCTCGGTCTCGGGCACTCTCTGTGCGTGCGAACGACGACCCGACCAAGCCGCCCGTCTGTCCGACGCCTCGTGCTGCGGCCCGGGACACACGTCCTGCGCCGTAGCGCGACCGAGCTCCAGGTCGGCCTCGACCCCCGCCGCGCCGTGGTCCTGCCCGACCGCCCGGAGGTCCGTGCCCTCCTCGATGGGCTGAGCAGCCCCGCCGCGGCACGCGAACAGAGCGAGTACGACGGCCCCACCCTCGCGCTTCTCGCGGACAGCGGCCTCCTCGTCGACGCCGACCTGCTCCTGCCCCTCGCCCCGCTCGACCCGTCGACTGCACGGGCGAGCGCCGCCCGCGTCTCCCGGGCCGACGTGGCCGCGCTCGCCGCCGAAGCAGGCGACCGGGCCGGCGACCTCCTCCGGGCGCGGGCGCAGGCGCGGGTAGAGGTCATCACCTGCGGCAGCCCCGAGGCGGCGGCGGTGTCGACTCGCGTGGCCGCGATGCTCTCCGAGGCCGGCGTCGAGACGCACCTCGTCCCCCGCGGCCAGGGGCCGGACGAGCCAGGCGGG
>Ga0208537_1000178_pt1 | contig 10149 bp, 8 predicted proteins | sample MayberrySE_TuleA_FD_185672 | JGI IMG/M metagenome (GOLD analysis project Ga0208537, IMG submission 185672) | Natural and restored wetland microbial communities from the San Francisco Bay, California, USA, that impact long-term carbon... | ecosystem: Environmental > Terrestrial > Soil > Wetlands ...
GGGCGGCTCGCTTCGACCCCGGCCAGGATGGACGTATCCGCGGCGCAGCGGCATCGTGAGCACATGGCAACAGAGGACGACGTGAGGCGCGTCTGCCTGTCGCTGCCGGGGGTCACCGAGCGACCGAGCTGGGGGCGGCCGGCCTGGTTCGCGCGCACGCTGATGGCGCGCATGTGGGACGACGGCACGGTCACCGTGAAGACCGACGAGCGCGACGTCCTCGCGGGCTCGGAGCCCGAAACGTACTTCTGGACCCCGCACCACGAGCGTTCCCCGCAGCTGGTCCTCGTCCGTCTGGGCAAGGTCGCAGACGACGAGCTCTCCGAGCTGCTGGAGGAGTCGTACCGGCTGGCCGGGGGTCGGTGAGCACCGGAGCCTGGGTCGTGGAGGGCGAGTGTCTGACCAGACGTTGGGCGGGCGGACCATGCCGGTTGCGGCTGTCCTACGCTTGCGGGCCATGACCTCGGACCAGGAACGTCTTCTCGGGTACGTCGAGTCGTGGCGAAGCGCCGTGGACGACGCCGTCGCTCTCCTCCGCAGCCTCGACGAGGCTGACTGGTCGACACCGACGGACCTCCCTGGCTGGGACGTCAAGGCCGTGGCCTCCCACCTGGCGCACCTCGAGTCCGAGCTCTCCGGCGTGAAGCAGAAGCGGGTCGAGCTGCCGGAGGGCGACCACTACACCTCGCCCACGTCGATGTACACCGAGCTCGGCATCGTGGCGCGCAAGGACAAGTCAGGCAAGGAGATCATCGACGAGCTCGAGGAGTGTGCGCGGTCGCGCTACGAGCAGCTGCTCGCGGACCCGCCCGCCGACGGCAAGGCCGACCCGCCGCGCACCCCCGGCAAGATCGGCTGGAACTGGGAGACCCTGCTGAGCAACCGGGTGGTCGACGTGTGGATGCACGAGCAGGACATCCGCCGCGCGGTCGGACGTCCCGGTGGGATGAACACCGCGGCCGCCGCGCACACGGTCGCGACCTTCACGCGCAGCTTCCCCTACGCGATCGGCAAGCGGGTGGCGCCTCCGGTGGGTACGACGGCCGTGCTCGACGTGACGGGGGTCAGCCCCGTGCACCTCGCGGTGGAGGTCGCCGTCTCCGGGCGCGCCGTACCTCTGACCAGCGACCCCGAGCAGCCGACCGTGTCACTGCGGATGGACGTCGAGACCTTCGTCGTCGTCGCGGGAGGTCGCCGGCCCGTGGCCGAGCTGCCCGTCGAGATCGGCGGCGACCAGGAGCTCGGACGGAAGGTCCTCGAGGCGATGGCGGTGACCCCGTGACGAACGCCGAATGGACGCCGGAGCTCATGCCTGACCTGACGGGCAAGCAGGCGCTCGTCACCGGCGTCACCAGCGGTATCGGGGAGCACACCGTGCTGGAGCTCGCACGCAAGGGCGCGCGAGTCGTGATGAGCGCGCGGTCCGCGCCGAAGCTCCAGGCGACGATCGACGACGTCAAGCGTGTGCTTCCCGGCGCGGACGTCGTACCGCTGATCATCGACCTCGCCGACCTGGGCTCGATCAGGCGCGCCGCCGAGGAGGCAGCCTCCTTCGGGCCGATCGACATCCTGATCAACAACGCGGGTGTGATGGCCACGCCGCAGCGTCGTACCGTCGACGGCTTCGAGCTGCAGTTCGGCACCAACCACCTCGGCCACTTCGCGCTGACCGGGATGCTCTTCCCGCAGCTCGCCAAGGCGGACGCCGCCCGGGTCGTCACCGTCGCGTCTCAGGCGCACCGGATGGCGCGGAGCGTGCCCCTCACCGACCCGCGTCACGACCAGAGGCGCTACCGCAAGTGGGCCGTCTACGCGGAGTCGAAGCTGGCCAACGTGCTCTTCGCGTTCGAGCTCGACAGGCGCTCACGTGCCGCGGGCACCAACGTGACCTCGATGGCCGCCCACCCCGGGTACGCCGCCACGAACCTCTTCTCGAACCTCAACCTGGACGGGACGAAGGCCGACGGCGCCATCGCCGTCGGCGCCAGCCGCCTGCTCGCTCAGCCGTCGGCCATGGGCGCACAACCCTCGCTGATGGCGGCGACCATGCCGGGGCTTCCCGGAGGAAGCTACGTGGGCCCGCGCGGGCCCTTCGAGATGCGCGGCCGGCCGACCCTGGTGACGGCCTCACGTGCCGCACGCGACAAGGTGCTCGCCGGCAAGCTGTGGGAGGTCTCCGAGGAGGCCACTCGCATCTACTTCCCCTGAGTCGCTTCTAGGACGGGCGCACGTCTCCACAACGAGAGGTGCATGTCCGTCCTTTCGTCATCGGCGGAACGCGCCCACAGCGGGATTGGACCAGTGATGACGGTCTGCCGAAAACTGTCGGTGGTCGCACATATGTTCGACTCATGCTCGCAGCGGACTGGATCGGTGACCTCGACGCCGCTGATGCCTGCGCCACGGTCTCGGAGTGGCACAGCCTGCGGATGCGGGTGGAGAGCGAGCTGTTCTTCCTGGCCGCACACTGGGCGGACCTGCACTCCGGGGACGCGCTACTGGAGCAGCGACGCCGACGAGGCATCCAGGCGCGACCGGGCATGGAGCGGGCCAAACGGATCGGCGCTCACGGCACACCGACGATCGCGGAGTTCGCGACGGCGGAGTTCGGCGCCCTGCAGGGGATGGGGCATGCCGCGGCCGACCACCTGATCCGGGACGCCTTGAACGTCCGGCACCGGCACCCGCGGTTGTGGGCGGCCCTCGCCGCCGGCGAGGGCCGGGTGTGGCAGGCCAGGCAGGTCGCCCACCTCTGCGCGACGGCGGGGCTGGACGCCGACCAGGCGGGTTGGGTGGACTCGGAGACGACCGAGTACCTCGGGGCGCTGCCCTGGGCCCGCTTCGAGAGGCTGGTGGAGACCAAGATCGTGGAGGCCGACCCGGCCGCGGCGGAGGCGCGGCGGCGGGCGGCGGCGATGCGCCGGTTCGTGGCCACCGGCCAGTCGTGCGAGTACGGGTTGAAGACCCTGGTCGCCCGCGCGAACGCCGGGGACGTGATCTTCTTCGTCGCCATGGTCGACCGGATCGCGAAGATCCTCGCCCTGCACGGGGACACCGACAGCGTGGACGTGCGCCGCTCCAAGGCAATCGGGATCCTTGCCACCCCCGCCCGCGCCCTTCAACTCCTCCAGTCCGTGACCCCGACCGGCTCCGACCCCAACGACGAGGCAGAGGGAGACAAGAGCGGCGACGGCGGCGAGGCTGAGGACGGCGCAGCCGCCAAAGGCGGTGCAGACGCGACAGACGGCAGCGAGGGCGCAGCCGCCGTGGACGGTGACGATGGTGGCGCCGGCGAGACCACCGCAGACGCGCGCCGGGGTGACGGCGACGCCGGGCAGTCGGACGATCCGCCGGTGATATCCGAGTCCGACGTGCACCCCGCCCAGAACGACGCGGACGACCCCGACCCCGAGCCCCGGCCGTGTCCGACCTGTTCGGGTGCCGGGCAGGTCACCGGCGACCCCAGCGCCTTCGTGAAACCACCGGCAGTGGACCCGCGCAAGCTGCTTCCCGACGCGACCTTGTACTTCCACCTCGACGAGGCCGGCCTGACCCGCGACAGCGAAGGGATCGCGGAGTTCGAGGGGGTCGGGCCGATCACCCGGAGCCAGATGATCGAGTTCCTCGGCCACACCAACGTCCGCGTCGTACCGGTCGTCGATCCCGCCAACCAGGACCCGGTCGACGACTACACCGTGCCCGCCTCGATGGCCGAGGCGTTGCACCTGCGCAACCCGTTCTGCGTCTCCCCCTGGGCCACCAACAGGTCCCGCAAGAAGGACAAGGACCACAACAAGCCCTACGTCCCCCTCACGGACGGCGGACCACCAGGACAGACCAACATGGACAACCTCGCACTGCTCACCCGGTTCCCGCACCGGCTCAAGACCCACGGCCGATGGCGCCTGCGACAGACCAGCCCCGGGGTCTACGAGTGGCGCTCACCCCACGGCTACCTCTTCCGGGTCGACGAGACCGGCACCTACCCGTTGGGCAGAGATCGCCCGGGCAGGGACCAGCGTCAGCACGAGTAGCCGGGCCGGTCGAGTCGTCACGCGGTCAGTCTCCCTGCAGGATGCGCCTACGCAGGGCCCACGACCCGAGCGCGAACAGCGCCACGGCGTAGGCCAGGAGGACACCCAGCTCGCCGAAGATGTCGAGGACAGTTCCGTCACGACGCACGAGCGTCGCGAAGCCGTCCGCGGCCCAGGCGTGCGGGGTGAAGTGCGCGACGGTGAGCATCGTGGGCGAGAAGAACTCCAGCGGCATCATCGAGCCACCGAGAGCCGAAAGACCAAGCCCCACGAGCAGCCCGGCACCGATGGCCTGCTGTGGGTTCTTCGAGACAGCGCCGAGCAGGAGGCCCGCACCACCTGCGACGGTGGCGAAGAGCACCATGAGCGCGACAGCTCCCAAGGGGGTTCCCCACGAGACTCCGAAGATCAGTGCGGAGCCGACCATGATCACGATGCCCTGGACGACGGCGATGCCGATCCGTCCGAGTGCCTCCCCCGCCACGATGCTCGAGACCCGGGTCGGCGTCGAGAGCATGCGTCGCGAGACCCCGAGGCGGCGAGTCTCGATCAAGGCCGCGGCCGTGGTCATCGACGTCACGAAGACGAAGAGAAGGAGCTGGCTGCTCGCCCCGAGGTCGAAGCGTCCGAGGTCCTCCGGGAACAACGCGGTACCGGTCGTGCTGGTCACCACGGACACCTCCTGCAGCGAACCCGCTGCCTGGTCGGTGCGCGCCAGGTTCGTACCGAGGTCGTCGCCCAGCCGGTCCTGGAGTACTCGGGCGACCTTGACCCGCGACGACTGTGCATCGACAGACGCGCGCACGACCATCCCGATCTGCTGCGCCGAGCGGTCCGCCGTGGACAGGTACTCCACCAGGGCGTCTCCGCCCTCTGCCAAGACGCTGTCGTAGTCCTCCGGGATCACGACAGCCGAGGAGAGACGGCCGGTCTCGACCCCCTCGACGGCCTCGGCCCGGTCGTCGACCCGCTCCACCTCGAAGCCACCCGAGGACTCGAGCTGGTCGACGAGTGCCTCGGACAGCGGCCCGGTCCGCTCGACGACCACGGCGACGCGCGGCGTGAACTCACCCCCGAACGCCAACCCGACGACCATGACCATCAGCAACGGGAAGAGCACGACGAAGAACGCGTTCGTGCGGTCGCGCAGGGTCCGCCTCAGGTTCACACCGGCGATGGCAAGCGGAGTCATGGCTCCACGATCCGTCCGAGCCGCGTCGAGGCCACGGCTCCGGTCACGGCGGCGATGAGGAGCAAGGCACCGACGGCCGGGAGGACAGCGAGTGCCTCACCGCCACCCGCGAGGGTGCCGAGACCTCGCATGAACCACGCGTGCGGCGTGACCAGGCTGACGGTCGCCATCAGCTGGCCAGACTGCTGGACCGGGAAGAACGCCCCGCCGAGCAGCCCGAGACTCACCGCCACCACGGCCTGCCAGCTACCCGCCTGCTCCGCGGTCTTCGCCAGCGACGCGACCACGGAGGCGATCCCGGTCGCCGCGAGGACACCCGAGACCACGAGCAGTCCGACCCCGACCGGGTTCCCCCACGACGCCCCGAGCAGGAGCGACGTGCCGAGCACCAGGACGGTGAGGCTGACGACCCCCAGCGCAACCGAGGTGAGCAGCTTGCCCACGAGGATCGACGATCGACGGACCGGTGCCGCGAGGAGCCGCGACAACGTGCCGTCGGAGCGTTCCTCGATCAGTGAGGACACCCCGAACTGCACGGTGAAGAGCAGGAAGAAGACCGCCATCCCGGCGGCGAAGTACGTCTTGAGGTCGAGCACGTGCGCATCGGCCGAGATGTCCTCGATCGTGACCGGAGGTGCCGCGGCGACGGTCTGCTGCGCCACCTCCTGAAGCTCGCCCTCGGTCAGGCTGCCCCCCTGGTGGGCCACACCCGCGACGGCGACGCGCACGGCGTTGAGCCCCTGGACGTACGACGAGGCCACCGAGCGCGCCACGTCCGTGGCGGTCGCGGCGTCGACGCTGCCGACCACCTCCAGCCGCGCCGGGGCCCGGCTCTGCACCCGGTCGGCGAACCCCGGCGGGATGAGGAAAGCCGCGTCGAGGTCGCCGTCGCTGACTGCTGTCCGCGCCTCTGCCTCCTCCATCTCGTCGACCGTGGCGATGCCCTCGTCCTCCAGGTACGCGAGCACGTCCTCGTCGAACGACCGGCTGACCGGGCTGCGGTCCTCGTCGACCAGGGCGTACTCGAACGCCGTCGGGGTCGAGGCAGGACCGAAGATCATGCTGAAGATCGCAGCCAGGGCAAGGGGTACGACGACCGCCAGCATGATCGCGGAGCGGTCGCGAAACCGCTGTCGCAGGTCCTTCCAGGCGATCAGGAGGCTCGCGGGCATCTCAGTCACGCAGCCGTTTCCCCGTCAGGTGGAGGAAGACCACCTCGAGGTCCGGCTCCTGGACGTTCACGGACCGGATCGCGGCACCCGAGCTCGTCGCCGCCTCCATCACCAGGGGGAGGGCGGACTCGGCATCGGTCACCAGCACGTCCAGCACCCCCGCGTCCCCGGTCGTCCTCCCTGCCACGGCCAGCGCGTCGACAGCGGCCACCGCCGCGGCGAGGTCGCCCTCGACGGCCATGACGATGTGCTCCGCCTGGCCGAGCTCGGCCGTCAGGGCCCGGGGCGGGCCCTCCGCAATGAGGTGTCCGAGGTCCACGATCCCGACCCGGTCACAGAGCCGTTCGGCCTCCTCCATGTAGTGGGTCGTGTACAGCACCGCCATCCCCTCCGCGCTCAGGGCCTCGATGCTGGCGAGGATCGCGTTACGGCTCTGCGGGTCCACGCCCACGGTCGGCTCGTCGAGGATCAGCAGCCGCGGCCGGTGGATCAGTCCCGCCCCGATGTTCAGCCGCCGCTTCATGCCGCCGGAGTACGTCTTCACCTGGTCGTCCGCGCGCTCGCTCAGCCCCACGACGTCGAGCACCTCGGCGACGCGCGCCCGCGCCTCCTGGCGACCGAGCTTGTAGAGGGACGCGAAGAAGCGCAGGTTCTCCCGGGCGGTGAGGTCCGGGTAGAGCGCCACATCCTGCGGGACGTACCCGATCAGGGCCTTCGCGTCGAGCGCGGAGGGGTCCATGCGCAGGCCGTCGAGGGCCACCGCGCCGTCGTCGCCCTCGAGCACCCCCGCGACCATCGAGATCAGCGTGGTCTTGCCGGCCCCGTTCGGCCCGAGCAGCCCGTAGGTCTCACCGGTCCGGATCTCGAAGGAGACCCCGTCTACGGCCAGGAGTGGGCCGTAGGACTTGCGCAGGTCCGTGCACCGAAGCATCACGTCCCCGTCGGTCGCCATGACCCGATGCCACCACCGCGGCGAGGCCACGGCAAGGGGGCGCGCCCTAGATGTGTCGGCGTGACTGGATGATGCGGAACCGCGAGGCGACGTACGCGGTGTCGGTGTACGCAGCGTTCGCGGCCGGGTTGGCACCCGTGCCGTGGAAGTCGGAGAACGCCGCGGACTGGTTCACGAAGACCTGTCCCGTGAGGTTCTCCGACAACGCCACCCCCGCGTCGAGCGCTGCGTCGCGCATCGACTCGATCACCGAGGAAGACGTGCTGTAGACCGAGGCGGTCATCGCGCCGTGCTCCATGACGGTACGCCGGAAGAGGTCGATCGACTCGTCCGTGCCGGAGGTCTCGATGAGGTACGCCACCGGGCCGAAGCACTCGCTCTCGTAGACGTCCGCGTCCTTCGAGGTCAGACCGACCAGGGTCGGCGTACGCACCACCGCGCCCTCGAAGGCCGGGTGCTTCACCTCCCGCGACTCGACCAGCACGCGCCCACGGGAGCCGACCGAGGCCAGCCGGGAGAGGACACCCTCGTTGACCACGCCGCCGAGAAGCTCGACCGCCCGTGCGTCGTCGCCGAGGAGCTTGCCGAGCGCTGCCTCGATGCCGGCCGCCACCTCCTCGACCGACTTGTGCCCCTCGTCGGTCTCGATGCCGGAGGCGGGGAGGTAGACGTTCTGCGGCGCCGTGCACATCTGGCCGGTGTACAGCGAGAACGAGAACGCGAGGTTCATGCACAGGCCGCGGAAGCTGTCGGTCGAGTCGACGACGACGGTGTTGACGCCGGCCTTCTCGGTGAAGACGATGGCCTGCTTCGCGTTCTCCTCGAGCCAGTCGCCGAAGGCGTTGGAGCCGGTGAAGTCGATCAGCTTCACCTCGGGCCGGACCGCGAGCACGGCGGCGAGCCGGTCGGCGGGGTCCTCGGCCGCGAGCGTCACGAGGTTCGGGTCGAAGCCGGCTTCGGACAGCACCTTCTGTGCCACCTGCACGGTCACGGCGAGCGGGAGCACCGCACCCGGGTGCGGCTTCACCACGACCGGGTTGCCGCACACCAGCGACGCGAAGAGCCCGGGCCAGGAGTTCCAGGTCGGGAAGGTGTTGCAGCCGATCACGAGCGCGACACCGCGCGGGGCGACGGTGAAGGTCTTCTCCATCCGCAGCGGCTCGCCCTTGGCGGGCTTCTCCCACACCGCGGACGCGGGGACGCGGGTCATCTCCTCGTAGGCGTAGGCGATCGACTCCAGAGCCCGGTCGAGCGCGTGCGCCCCACCGGCCTGGAAGGCCATCACGAAGGCCTGGCCAGAGGTGTGCTGGACGGCGTTGGCGAGCTCGAAGACCCGGCCGTGGAGCCGGTGCAGGATCTCCAGGCAGACACCGACCCTCGCCAGCGGCCCCGCGTCACGCCACGGCCTCATGCCGGCGCGGGACGCGGCGAGCAGCGCGTCGACTCCCTGCTCGGTCACGCGCGGGTAGGCCACGTCGAGGTCGAAGCCGAACGGCGACTTCTCGGTCGCCACCGTCCCTGACGCCCCAGGTGTGGACAGCGGGAAGGTCGACCCGAGCAGCGCCTCGAAGGCCGCCTTCCCCGACGGAGCCGCGTCCTCGCCGTAGACCCGTGGCGACGGGCTCTCGTCGTAGGCCGAGAAGTACTCGCGTGACCGCGTGGCGGCCACAGCCTTCTCGAGGGTGTCGCGGTGACGGTCGAAGAGTTCGTGGCTCATGTTTCGAAGGTCCTCGTCCCGGGGATCGCCCGTTGTGACAGTTGTCTGCGCATCAGGCGCAAGTGTGTCACATCACCTGGGCGAGTGGGAGACGCGCGTCACAGCACCCGGCTCTCTAGGGTGTGACCCGTGAGGTCCCCCAAGAGCGTGCCGCTGCACCTGCGCCTCGTTCTCGCCAACGGCCTCGTCCTCGCCCTCGGCGTGCTCGCCATGTCGATGGCCCCCCACGACCACCGCGGCGCCACCGCCCTGGTCGTGCTCGCGGTCGGCCTCGCCCTCGTCGTCGCGGTCAACACCCGGCACGTCCGGCAGGGCCTCTCCCCGCTCGTCGCCATGGTCGGCACGCTTCGCAGCCGATGGGAGAGCGAGCGGAGCGCCCTGACCGCGCGGTCGCTCGCGAGCAGGGAGTACGACGGCCAGCAGATGGCCCTCCAGCTCCACGACAACGTCGGCGACAACCTCAGTGCCGCCCTCGTGGGCCTGAAGAAGGCGATCGACCACGCACCGCCCGAGCTCGCGGCCGAGCTGAGGTCGGTGCAGCACCAGGCGCGGCTCAGCCTCGTCGAGGTACGCAAGATCGGCCGCCGCCTCCTCCCCGCGATCCTCGAGGACCTCGGCCTGCACGGCGCGCTCAACACCCTCGTCACCGAGTTCGCCGCCCGGAACCCCGGCGTCCACGTGCGCCGCCACCTCGAGGGCCCCTTCCGCGGCCTCTCCCCCGACGCCGAGCTGGTGGTCTTCCGCGTCGCCGAGGAGTCGCTCAGGAACATCGCGCGGCACGCGAAGGCGGACCGGGTCGAGCTCTCCCTCAGGCGCGAGGGCCCCCTGGTCGTCCTGCGCGTGACGGACGACGGCGTGGGCCTGGGCCGGCACGCGGAGCGCACGGGCATCCTGAGCATGCGCGAGCGCGCCGCCCTCGTCGGAGGCAGCCTCACCGTGGGCCCCTGCGCGGGCGGTGGCACCGAGGTGCGCCTCGAGGTCCCTGCGTGAGCACCCGCGGCGGGCGTGGCAGGCTGTTCCCGTGCCGAAGCTCCGCCGGATCGAACCCGCCGACCACGCGCAGGTGCTCGCGCTCAACGAGG
>Ga0208537_1000180_pt1 | contig 10081 bp, 11 predicted proteins | sample MayberrySE_TuleA_FD_185672 | JGI IMG/M metagenome (GOLD analysis project Ga0208537, IMG submission 185672) | Natural and restored wetland microbial communities from the San Francisco Bay, California, USA, that impact long-term carbon... | ecosystem: Environmental > Terrestrial > Soil > Wetlands ...
TGTGATGGTCGCCACCTCGCTCCTGCTGTGGCCGGTGGCCGGGACCGGCTGGTTCTATCCCGCCGCCGCTGCCGTGCTGGGGGTCGCGTTCCTCGTCGAGGCGCATCTCATGCTCGTCCGTGCCGCGGGCAGCGACAACCTCAGCGACGTCAAGCCGATGCGGCTGTTCCACTGGTCCAACATGTACCTGTCGCTCCTGTTCGTGGCGGTCGCGCTCGACCCGCTCCTCGCGTTCTGAGGTGGCGCGGCGTGAAGCCGACGGCGGCGGACCTCGAGGCCGCTCGTGACCGCACGATCCCCGATGTCATCGGCCCGGGACTCTCGGTCCTCTTCAGCGGGATCAACCCTGGCCTGTGGTCGGCGGCGGTAGGCCTTCACTTCGCAAGGCCGGGCAACCGGTTCTGGCCGACCCTGGAGCGGGCGGGGTTCACGCCTCGGCGGCTGCGGCCCGACGAACAGTGGGATCTCCTCGACCTCGGTCTCGGGATCACGAACGTTGCTCCCAGGGCCACGGCCCGCGCCGACGAGCTGACCCGTGAGGAGATGGTCGCGGGTGCGCAGATGCTGCGCGAGAAGGTCGAGCGGCTGCGCCCCGGGTGGCTCGCCGTCGTCGGAATCGGCGCCTACCGGACGGGCTTCGGCCGGCCCGACGCGGGGGTGGGGCCTCAAGAGGCACGTCTCGGCGACACGTCGGTGTGGGTGCTGCCGAACCCGTCCGGCCTCAACGCACACTGGCCGGCCGCCGCGCTCGCCGAGGAGTTCGCCCGGTTGCGTGAGGCCGCTGGGCTGCCGGCGCTCAACCGACCGACCGCCGCCTTGCGGATCTCGGCGTCGGGCGGACGCTAGCTCCGGGAAGCCTCAAAGGGCCTGGCTGTGGCGGCTGGCCGACGCGTCGCCCGAGCGACCGGCGTCCCCAGCAGTCCGCACGCCGAGGTCGTCCGTAGTGCGGTCGCGGACACCGACGAGCAGCCAGGCCAGCGCCGCCGACACCAGAGCCGACCCGAGCAGGTGCAGCCCGACCAGCACCACAGGCAGGCCGGTGAAGTACTGCACGAACCCGACGAGGCCCTGCGCCAGCTCGAGCGCCAGCAGGGCCGCCGCGGCGCGCACCGCGCGCTCCGGGGCGCCTACCGCTCTGAGCGCGAGGAGCGAACCGATCGTGAGACCGAGCAGGAGGAACACCGCGTCGGTGTGAAGCTGGCTCCAGGCGGCCGGGTCGAGCCCGTTGCGGGGCGCGTCGAGGTCACCGGCGTGGGGGCCGCTGCCCGTGACGATCGTGCCGAGGTAGAGCACCGCCCAGCCCGCGACGAACGTGGTGCGCACCAGCCACACCACCCCGTCCGGCGTGGTGGGCACGGCCGGGCCGTCGCCCTCGCGCAGCCTCCTCAGCAGGACCACCGCCACCTGGATCATCGCCATCGACACCAGCAGGTGGAAGGCGACGATCCAAGGGTTCAGGTCGGTCAGGACCGTGATGCCTCCGACCACGGCCTGGGCGGGTACGCCGAGCCCCAGCACGAAGGCGAGGCGTACGACGGAGCGGCGACCGTACCTCCAGGCCGCCACGAAGGTCGCGATCGCCACCGCGGCGAGGAGGAAGGTGACCAGCCGGTTGCCGAACTCGATCGCGCCGTGGAGGCCCAGCTCGCCGTGGGGGACGAACGACTCGTCGGTGCAGCGGGGCCAGGTGGGACAACCCAGGCCGGACGCGGTGAGCCGGACGACGCCGCCGGTGACGACGATGAGGATGTTCACCGCGAGGCTGGTGATGGCCAGTGGGCGCATCCACCGCTCCGCCCAGGGGGGACGCGGCTTGCCGGTGGGCGGGCTCTGCGAGGTCACTCCCACTTGAACGTCCTCGAGGTCAGGACGGTTCCGACCGTCGTCCAGGCGGCCAGCACCAGCAGGGGCACGACGGGGAAGGCACCATCCATCAGCGCGGCCCGGAGGCCGTTGCCCAGGGCGCCGGAGGGGAGCGCCGCGACGAGGGGCTCCAGCGCGCCGTAGCTCGATGCCGGGATCACCACGGCACCGCCGGCCATGAGCAGCAGGTACACGAGGTTCGCGGCGGCGAGCGTCGCCTCCGCCCGGAGGGCCCCCGCGAGGAACAGACCGAGCGACGCGAACGCAGCAGTACCGAGCAGCACGACGGCGAGACTCCCCAGCACACCTGTCACTCCGGGGGAGGGGGACCAGCCCAGCAGGGCCGCTGTCGCGCCGATCACCACCACCTGGAGGGTCTCCACCACGAGCAGCGAGCCGACCTTCCCCATGAGCAGGCCGGAGCGGGGCAGGGGCGAGGCTCCCAGTCGCTTGAGGACGCCGTACCGGCGCTCGAACCCGGTCGAGATCGCCAGCGACGTGAAGCTCGTCGACATCACCGCCAGGGCCAGCACCCCCGGCGCGAGCGTATCGACGACACCTTCTGGGAAGTCCAGCCCGATCCGGCCAGCGGCCAGCACCCCTCCGACCAGCACGATGACCGGGATGACCAGTGCCAGGAGGAGCTGCTCGCCGTTGCGGAGCAGCAGCCTGGTCTCCATCCGGGTCTGGGCGAGCACCTGCGCCGGGAGCGGGGCTGCCCCGGGGAGCGGGGCGAAGGTGCCGGTGCCGGCGGGCGAGGGGGTCATGGGGTCAGCTCCCGTCCGGTCAGCTGGAGGAAGACGTCCTCGAGCGTGCGCTGCCCCAGCGACAGCGACTCGGGCAGGACGCCGTGGGTCTCGCACCACGCCGAGACCGTCGCGAGGGTGGACGCGTCGGCCGGACCTGAGATCAGGAGGCTCTGGTCGTTGACGGGGTGGACCTCGGTCCTCGGCCCGAGCGCCTCCTGGAGCGAGGCCGGCGCACCGGGTGGGAAAGGCTCTGTGACCACCAGCCGGATGGTGCTGTCGCCGGTGCCTCGCGTGAGGTCGAAGGGACTGCCCGAGGCGATCAGGCGGCCGTGGTCGATCACGTGGATCTGGTCGGCGAGGTGCTCGGCCTCGTCCATGTAGTGCGTGGTGAGCACGATCGTGACCCCGTCGGCGCGGAGCTCCTCCAACAGCTCCCAGGTGGAACGCCGTGCCTGGGGGTCCATGCCGGCGGTCGGCTCGTCGACGAAGACCAGCTCCGGCCGGCCCACGACCGCCATCGCCAGGGCCAGCCGCTGCTGCTGTCCTCCGGACAGGCGGCGGTACGGCGTCCGACCGCACGACTCGAGGCCGAGCCGGCCGACCAGCATGTCGACGTCGAGGGGATGTGCATGGAGCGACGCGACGTGGCGGAGCATCTCGACCGCCCGGACACCGGACCAGGCGCCGCCGTGCTGGAGCATCACGCCGATGCGGGGCAGCAGCGCCCTCCGCTGGGCCTGCGGGTCCAGGCCTAGGACGCGGACCGAACCCTTCTGTGGCCGGCGGTACCCCTCACACGTCTCGAGGGTCGTGGTCTTGCCCGCACCGTTCGGGCCGAGGACCGCGGTGATGCTGTTCCGGGCGACCTCGAGGGACAGCCCGTCGACGGCGAGGGTCTCGCCGTACCTCATGGTGAGGTCGTCGACGACCACCGCGGGCTCGTCGTGGACGCGGGGTCCGGGGGAGGGCAAGGGCACTCCAGGATTCTAGGTTTCCCGGGTGCGGCAGCTCCGTGCGGGTGAGCGGAGGACAGCGCGTGCCAGGTTAGGTCTGCCTTATTTGAAACCCTCGAGGCATTAACGGCACACTGGTGTTGTGGAAATCGAAGGCACGCCCATCGACGCCGCACGCGGCGGGGACGCGCCGACCCGTGAGCGGGTGGCTCGCTCGATCCTCGAGAACGGGCCGAGCACTGCTGCCGCGCTCGCGCAGCGGCTCGACCTCACGCCTGCCGCCGTGCGCCGCCACCTCGACCACCTCATGGAAGAGGGTGCGGTCGAGGCCCGTGAACCCCGCGTGAACGGTGTCCGCGGCCGTGGACGGCCCGCGAAGGCCTTCGCGCTGACCGAGGCAGGTCGCGACCGCTTCGACCAGCAGTACGACGACCTCGCCGCCCAGGCGCTCCGCTTCCTCGCCGAGACCGGTGGGGAGGCGGCGGTCAAGGAGTTCGCCCGCAGACGCGTCTCGAGCCTCGAGGCCGACTACCGCGCGGTGCTCGACCGCAAGCCCGAGCTGACCGCGCCCGAAGCCCTCGCCGAGGCCCTGACCCAGAGCGGCTACGCTGCCTCGGTCCGCGAGGGTCCGGTGGGGGAGCAGCTGTGCCAGCAGCACTGCCCGGTCGCTCACGTGGCCCACGAGTTCCCGCAGCTGTGCGAGGCCGAGACCGAGGTCATCAGCCGACTCCTCGGCCGCCACGTCCAGCGCCTGGCCACGATCGCCCACGGCGACGGGGTCTGCACCACCTGCATCCCGAACGCCATCACCCCAGAGTCCCCCGCACGTCTGTCTCGTCACACGAGAGGTTGAGGATCACATGACCACGATCGACCAGCGCAACCCCGAGCTCGAGGGCATCGGCCGCTACGAGTTCGGCTGGGCCGACCGCGACACCGCCGGCGCCACCGCCAAGCGGGGCCTCAACGAGGAGGTCGTGCGTGACATCTCTGGCAAGAAGGACGAGCCCCAGTGGATGCTCGACCTTCGCCTGAAGGGCCTCAAGCTCTTCCAGCGCAAGCCCATGCCCACGTGGGGTGGCGAGCTCGACACGATCGACTTCGACAACATCAAGTACTTCGTCCGCTCCACGGAGAAGCAGGCCACCAGCTGGGAGGACCTGCCCGAGGACATCAAGAACACCTACGACAAGCTCGGCATCCCCGAGGCGGAGAAGCAGCGCCTCGTCGCGGGGGTCGCCGCGCAGTACGAGTCCGAGGTCGTCTACCACAAGATCCGCGAGGACCTCGAGGAGCAGGGCGTCCTGTTCCTCGACACCGACACCGCGCTCAGGGAGCACCCGGAGATCTTCCAGGAGTACTTCGGCACGGTGATCCCGGTCGGCGACAACAAGTTCGCCGCGCTGAACACCGCGGTGTGGTCCGGCGGCTCGTTCATCTACGTCCCCAAGGGTGTCCACGTCGACATCCCGCTCCAGGCCTACTTCCGGATCAACACCGAGAACATGGGCCAGTTCGAGCGGACGCTGATCATCGTCGACGAGGACGCCTACGTGCACTACGTCGAGGGCTGCACGGCGCCGATCTACAGCTCGGACTCCCTGCACTCCGCGGTGGTGGAGATCGTCGTCAAGAAGGGCGGGCGCTGCCGTTACACGACCATCCAGAACTGGTCGAACAACGTCTACAACCTCGTCACGAAGCGTGCGACCTGTGAGGCCGGCGCCACCATGGAGTGGGTCGACGGCAACATCGGGTCGAAGCTGACGATGAAGTACCCCGCGGTCTACCTGATGGGCGAGCACGCCAAGGGTGAGACGCTGTCGATCGCGTTCGCTGGCGAGGGGCAGCACCAGGACGCCGGCGCGAAGATGGTGCACGCCGCGCCGAACACCTCGAGCTCGATCATCTCGAAGTCGGTGGCGCGCGGCGGCGGTCGTACGTCGTACCGCGGGCTCGTCCAGGTCAACGAGGGCGCCGAGCACTCCCAGAGCATCGTCAAGTGCGACGCGCTGCTCGTCGACCAGATCAGCCGCTCCGACACCTACCCCTACGTCGACGTCCGTGAGGACGACGTGTCGATGGCCCACGAGGCGACGGTCTCGAAGGTCAGCGACGACCAGCTCTTCTACCTGATGAGCCGGGGCATGGAGGAGGACGAGGCGATGGCGATGATCGTCCGTGGCTTCGTCGAGCCGATCGCCAAGGAGCTCCCCATGGAGTACGCCCTCGAGCTGAACCGCCTGATCGAGCTCCAGATGGAGGGGGCCGTGGGCTGACGCGTCGGCCTCAGCGCCACGCCCGGCCCCATCCGACGCCCCGACTGCCAAGAAAGCGAAGACTGTGACAGTAACCGACACGCCGAACGTCGCCAGCGCCCTGGAGACGAAGGTCGCCAGCCACCTTCACCCCGAGGGCTCCTTCGACGTCGACTTCTTCGAGGTCCCGACGGGCCGCGAGGAGATCTGGCGGTTCACGCCGCTCAAGCGCCTGCGCGACCTGCACAAGGACGCCGACCTCTCCGCGCGCACGGTGACCGCGCAGACCGCGGCGCCCGAGGGCGTCACGGTAGAGCGGCTCGGCGCCGACTCCGGCCGGCGCGGCTCGAGCGGCTACGTGCCCAACGACCGGGTCAGCGCCCGCGCGTGGAACGCCGCTCAGGAGACCTGGGCCGTGACCGTGCCGAAGGAGACCGAGCTCGACGAGCCGGTCGTCATCACGCTCACCGGCAACGGCATCGAGGGCGCCACGGCGGGCCACACGGTCATCACCGCCGAGCCGCACAGCAGGGCGACGGTGGTGCTGAACTTCGAGGGCTCGGCGACCCTGGCCGAGAACGTCGAGATCGTCGCCGGTGACGGCGCGCAGCTGACGGTCGTCGCGGTCAACGACTGGGCCGACGACGCGGTGCACCACACGCACCACCACGCGAAGGTCGGCCGGGACGCCAACCTCCGCCACGTCGCGGTCTCCTTCGGTGGCGACCTGGTCCGGATGAACACCTCGGTCGAGTACGACGGCCCCGGTGGCGAGGCCGAGCTGCTCGGGCTGTACTTCGCCGACGCCGGTCAGCACATCGAGCACCGTCTGTTCGTCGACCACAACGCACCCAAGACGCGCAGCAACGTCGACTACAAGGGTGCGCTCCAGGGCGAGGGCGCCCACGCGGTGTGGATCGGCGACGTGCTGATCCGCAAGGTGGCGGAGGGCATCGAGACCTACGAGTCGAACCGGAACCTCGTCCTGACCGACGGCTGCCGGGCCGACTCGGTGCCGAACCTCGAGATCGAGACCGGCGAGATCGAGGGCGCCGGTCACGCGTCGACCACGGGAAGGTTCGACGACCTGCAGCTGTTCTACCTGCAGTCCCGCGGCATCCCCGCAGACGAGGCCAGGCGGCTGGTCGTGCACGGCTTCTTCGCCGACATCGTGAAGAAGATCGGCGTCCCGCAGATCGAGGAGCGCCTGCTCGAGACGATCGAGGTCGAGCTCGAGAAGAACGTGGGTGCGAACCCCGGGTCGGCCGCATGAGCTTCATGAAGGCCTGCTCGACCGAGGACGTCCAGCCCGGCACGGCGCTGGCCGTCTCGGTGGACGGTGTGGCGGTCGCGGTCGTCCGCGACGGCGAGGACTGGTACGCCATCTACGACGAGTGCTCGCACGCCGCCATCGCGCTGTCCGAGGGCGACGTCGAGGGCGACCAGATCGAGTGCTGGCTGCACGGGTCGAGGTTCGACCTGCGCACCGGGAAGCCCACCGGCCTGCCCGCCACCGAACCGGTGGCGATCTACCCCGTCAAGGTCGAGGGCGGCGACGTCCTCGTCGACGTCCAGGCCCCCTACTAGACCCCGACGTGCGCACGCCCGACGACACAGCTGCACGACACGACACCACGAGACGATTGGACAAAGACACAATGCCTACGCTGGAGATCCGCGACCTGCACGTCAGCGTCGACACCGAGAACGGCCCGAAGGAGATCCTCACGGGCGTCGACCTGGTCATCAGGGACGGCGAGACCCACGCGATCATGGGGCCGAACGGCTCGGGCAAGTCCACCCTGGCCTACTCCATCGCCGGGCACCCGAAGTACACCATCACGCGGGGCTCGGTCACCCTCGACGGCGTCGACGTGCTCGGGATGAGCGTCGACGAGCGCGCCCGCGCCGGCCTCTTCCTGGCCATGCAGTACCCCGTGGAGGTCCCCGGCGTCTCGGTGGCGAACTTCCTGCGCACCGCCAAGACCGCGATCGACGGTGAGGCGCCCAAGCTGCGCACCTGGATCAAGGACGTCAACGCCGCCATGGAGAAGGTGTCGATGGACCCCGCCATGGCGCAGCGCAACGTCAACGAGGGCTTCTCCGGCGGTGAGAAGAAGCGTCACGAGATCGTGCAGCTCGAGCTGCTGAACCCGAAGGTCGCGGTCCTCGACGAGACCGACTCCGGCCTCGACATCGACGCCCTCAAGATCGTCTCCGAGGGCGTCAACCGGTTCCGTGCGCAGGGCGACCGCGGTGTCCTCCTGATCACGCACTACACGCGCATCCTGCGCTACATCAAGCCCGACTTCGTGCACGTGTTCGTCAACGGCCGGATCGCCGAGGAGGGCGGTCCAGAGCTCGCCGAGCAGCTCGAGGCCGAGGGCTACGACAAGTACGTCCGAGCCGCCGTCTGACCCCCCGCCCGCTCGCCCGACAGGAGATGATGAAGGTATGACGTCACCAACCGTGGCGCTGCCCGGGCTGCTCGACGGGCTCGACCTGATCCGGGCGGACTTCCCGATCCTGTCGCGCACGCTGGCCGACGGGATGCCGCTGGTCTACCTCGACAGCGCCAACACCTCGCAGAAGCCGCAGGTGGTCATCGACGCCATGGTCGACCACCTCGAGCGCCACAACGCCAACGTCGCGCGTGCGATGCACCAGATCGGCGCCGAGGCGTCGGCGGCGTTCGAGGAGTCCCGGGACAAGGTCGCGTCGTTCATCGGCGCCCCGTCCCGCGACGAGGTGATCTACACCAAGAACGCCTCCGAGGCGCTCAACCTCGTCGCCAACACGCTGGCCTGGGCGCGCGGTCCGCTGGAGATCGGTGAGGGCGACGAGGTCGTCATCACCGAGATGGAGCACCACTCCAACATCGTCCCGTGGCAGCTGCTCACCGAGCGCAAGGGCGCGACCCTGCGCTGGTTCGGCCTGACCGACGACGGGCACCTCGACCTGTCCGACATCGACGAGCTGATCACCGAGCGCACCAAGGTGGTCTCCCTGACCTGGGTCTCGAACATGCTCGGCACCGTGAACCCGGTCCGCCAGATCGCCGACCGGGCGCACGAGGTCGGGGCGGTCGTGGTCGTGGACGCCTCCCAGGCGGTGCCGCAGATGCCGGTCGACGTGGTCGCCTCGGGCGCCGACTTCCTGGCGTTCACCGCCCACAAGGTGGTGGGGCCCACGGGGCTCGGCGTGCTCTGGGGCAGGCGTGAGCTGCTCGAGCAGCTGCCGCCTTTCCTCGGGGGAGGGGAGATGATCGCGACCGTGTCGATGGAGCGGTCGACGTACGCCGGGATCCCGCACAAGTTCGAGGCAGGCACCCCGCCGATCACCGAGGCCGTGGGTCTGGGCGCGGCGGTCGACTACCTCGGCGCGATCGGGATGGAGAACGTCCGCGCGCACGAGGAGACGATCACCCGCTACGCACTCGAGGGGCTGTCCACGATCCGCGGACTGAAGATCCTCGGGCCGACGGCCGTCGAGCACCGCGGCGGGGCGATCTCCTTCGAGATCGAGGGGATCCACCCCCACGACGTGAGCCAGGTGCTCGACTCCAGGGGCATCGCGGTCCGCGCGGGACACCACTGTGCGAAGCCGGCCCACAAGCGGTTCGGCGTGCAGAGCTCGACCCGCGCCTCGTCGTACCTCTACACGACGCCCGCGGAGATCGACACGCTCATCGAGGGGTTGGAGTACACCAAGAAGTACTTCCGGGTGGACTGAGCGACATGACCCAAGACCTTGACTCGCTGTACCAGGAGATCATCCTGGACCACTACAAGAACCCGCTGAACGCCGGACTGCGCGAGCCCTACGAGGCCGAGGTCCACCACGTGAACCCCACCTGTGGCGACGAGATCACGCTGCGGGTGCACCTGTCCGGAGACGATGACGGCGCCGTGGTCGAGGACATCTCGTACGACGCCGAGGGCTGCTCGATCAGCCAGGCGGCGACCTCGGTGATGACCGACCTCCTCATCGGCAAGTCCGTCGCCGAGGCCATGTCCGTGCACGAGGACTTCCAGACCCTCATGCAGGGCCGCGGGACCGTCGAGCCGGACGAGGACGTGCTCGAGGACGGCATCGCCTTCGCGGGCGTGGCGAAGTTCCCGGCGCGCGTGAAGTGCGCGTTACTGTCATGGATGGCGTGGAAGGACGCGACATCTCGGGTCCTCGGGACCGAACCGAAGGAGCAAGCATGACCGACCACACCGACACCAGCGACCTCCCCGAGGTCGACCTCGGCGCC
>Ga0208537_1000182_pt1 | contig 10069 bp, 9 predicted proteins | sample MayberrySE_TuleA_FD_185672 | JGI IMG/M metagenome (GOLD analysis project Ga0208537, IMG submission 185672) | Natural and restored wetland microbial communities from the San Francisco Bay, California, USA, that impact long-term carbon... | ecosystem: Environmental > Terrestrial > Soil > Wetlands ...
CACATCGACGGCATCGGCCGGTGGGCGTTGGACGCAGTGAAGGCGCCACAGGACTTCCCGGTGATCTTGGCGACGGTCCTCGTCAGCGCTGTCCTGATCGTGGTCGCCAACCTCGTCGTGGACGTGGTCTACGGCTTCCTGGACCCCCGGGTGAGGGTTTCATGACCGGGTCGCTCACAGGCCCGGCCAGGGGCGATGCCGGCGACGTCTCGAGACAGGGGTTCCTCGTGGTCGAGAGCCTCTCCGTCCGGTTCCCGACGCACGACGGCCTCGTCCAAGCCGTCAGCGACCTCAGCTACTCGGTCCGCCTGGGGGAGACGCTCGGCATCGTGGGTGAGTCCGGCTCCGGGAAGAGCGTGTCGGCAATGGCCGTTCTCGGACTCCACGACGAGCAGCGCAGCCGCGTCACGGGCTCCATCCGTGTCGGGGGCAGGGAGATGGTCGGGGCCTCGCAGTCGACGCTCCGCCAGATGCGGGGCAACGAGGCCGCCATGATCTTCCAGGATCCGCTGACTGCGCTGCATCCCTTCCACCCCGTCGGGAGACAGATCAGCGAGGCCTACCGGGTGCACCACGACTGCTCGAGGTCGGCAGCCCGTGCCAAGGCCATCGAGATGCTGGACCGGGTGGGCATCCCGCAGGCCAGGAGCCGCGCCGACGAGTACCCGCACCAGTTCTCCGGCGGCATGCGGCAACGCGCCATGATCGCCATGGCACTGGTGAACGACCCCAAGCTGCTGATCGCCGACGAGCCGACCACCGCGCTCGACGTGACGGTCCAGGCCCAGATACTCGACCTGCTCCAGGAGCTCCAGCAGGACTTCGGCTCCGCGGTCGTCATCATCACCCACGACCTCGGGGTCGTCGCCGAGGTCGCCGACGAGGTGCTGGTGATGTACGCCGGCCGGGCGGTCGAGAAGGGTCCGACGCGGGAGGTGCTGACCCACCCCGAGATGCCCTACACCTGGGGACTCCTCTCGAGCACGCCAGAGGTGTCAGGCGACCCCGACAGCAGGCTCGTGCCCATCCCGGGCAACCCACCGAGCCTGTTGCACCCGCCCCCGGGGTGCCCGTTCCACCCACGGTGCCCCCACGTGGACGAGGTCGCCGGCGACCTCTGCCGCAGCGAGCTCCCCGCGCTGGAGGGAGGCCGCCGCGGCCCCGCGCACACGAAGCGGTGCCACCTGCCCGATCCCGATGCGATCTACGGGAAGGAGGCGACGTGACCGAGCCGCCCCTCCTCGAGGTGACCGACCTGCGGAAGTACTTCCCTGTGCGCTCGTCCGGAGCGCTGCGTCGCACCGTCGGCCAGGTGCAGGCCGTCGACGGCGTCTCCTTCTCGGTCGGGGCCGGGCAGTCGCTCGGTCTGGTCGGCGAGTCCGGCTGCGGGAAGTCCACGACGGGCCGGCTGGTCACCCGGCTGCTCGACCCGACGTCGGGCTCCGTCAGGTTCGAGGGTCGGGAGATCGGCCACCTGGGCCGGAAGGCGATGCTGCCGCTCCGCCGGGAGATCCAGATGATCTTCCAGGACCCCTACAGCTCACTGAACCCGCGCCACACCGTCGGCACGATCGTGGGCACCCCACTGCGCGTCCACGAGGTCGTCGCCGAGGGCCAGGTGCTCCACCGGGTCCGCGAGCTGCTCGAGCTGGTCGGTCTGAATCCCGAGCACTACAACCGCTACCCGAGTGAGTTCTCCGGCGGGCAACGGCAGCGCATCGGGATCGCCCGGGCCCTCGCGCTCCAGCCCAGGCTGATCGTCGCCGACGAGCCTGTCTCGGCTCTCGACGTCTCCATCCAGGCGCAGGTGGTCAATCTCCTCAGCGACCTGCAGAAGGAGCTCGGTGTCGCGTTCCTCTTCATCGCCCACGACCTGGCGGTGGTGCGCCACTTCTGCCCGGAGGTGGCGGTGATGTACCTCGGCAAGATCGTCGAGGTGGCCGATCGGGAGACCCTCTACGACCGGCCACGGCACCCGTACACCCAGGCTCTCCTGTCGGCGGTGCCCGACGTGAGGCAGGCCGGGGTCGGCGGGCGTCGCGAGCGGATCCGGCTCCAGGGCGACGTGCCCAGCCCGCTCGACCCACCGTCGGGGTGCCGGTTCCGCACCCGGTGCTGGATGGCACAAGAGATCTGCGCCACGCGGGAGCCGCCCCTGCTGCAGGTCGACACGGGGCACAAGGTGGCCTGCCACTTCGCGGACCAGTCCGTCGGTACGACGGCCGCCCGGAGGGCCGAGGGAGCCGGCGGCGCGGGGACGGGGTAGGCCGCGGTTAGGGTGTCCGGCGTGGACGGACTCTTCGACTACGCCGGCGCCTCCGAGGAGGCGGGACGGACCGACTCCGGCGGGACACTGGCGGGCAACTCGCACTCGAGCGCTCCGCTGGCCGTCCGGATGCGTCCGCGCACCCTCGACGAGCTGGTCGGGCAGCAGCACCTGCTGGCCGCCGGCTCGCCGCTGCGTCGGCTGATCGAGGGCGACCAGCCGATGTCCCTCCTGCTCTGGGGCCCGCCGGGCACCGGGAAGACCACCATCGCCTCGATCGTCTCCGGCCAGACCGACCGGCGCTTCGTCGAGGTGTCCGCGGTCGCTGCGGGGGTGAAGGAGGTGCGCTCGGCCATCGACGCGGCCAGGCGCGACCTGGTGCGGGGTGGCCGGGAGACCGTGCTGTTCGTCGACGAGGTGCACCGCTTCACCAAGGCGCAGCAGGACGCGCTGCTCCCGGGCGTCGAGAATCGCTGGGTGACCCTGGTCGCGGCCACGACGGAGAACCCCTTCTTCTCGGTGATCTCGCCGCTGCTGTCGCGGTCGCTCCTGCTCACGCTGGAGCCGCTGACCGACGACGACATCCGCGGCGTTCTCTCGCTGGCGCTCGCCGACGAACGGGGGCTCGCGGGCGCGGTCGAGCTAAGCCCCGACGCGGCCGACCACCTCGTCCGGCTGGCAGGTGGCGACGCGCGACGTGCCCTGACCTACCTCGAGGCCGCGGCCGGCGCCGCCGTGGCGAAGGGGGCGGACGTCGTCGACGTGGCCACGACGGAGACCGCGGTCGACCGGGCGGCCGTGCGCTACGACCGGCAGGGCGACCAGCACTACGACGTGACCAGTGCCTTCATCAAGTCGGTGCGCGGCTCGGACGCCGACGCGGCGCTGCACTACCTCGCACGGATGGTCGAGGCCGGGGAGGACCCCCGGTTCATCGCCCGCCGGCTCGTGATCCTCGCCAGCGAGGACGTGGGCCTCGCCGACCCGACTGCCCTGACCACGGCGGTCGCCGCTGCCCAGGCCGTGCAGCTGATCGGCATGCCGGAGGCGCGGCTCAACCTCGCCCAGGCGACGATCGCGCTCGCGCTCGCGCCCAAGTCGAACGCGGTGATCAAGGCGATCGACGCCGCGAGCGCAGACGTCCGGGCGGGACGGATCGGCCCCGTCCCGGCACACCTGCGCGACGCTCACTACGGCGGGTCGAAGAAGCTCGGGCACGGAAAGGGCTACCGCTACGCCCACGACGAGCCCTACGGGGTCGCCGAGCAGCAGTACGCTCCAGACGTCGTCGCGGACGCGGTCTACTACCAACCCACCAGCCTCGGCGCGGAGAGCGGCCTGAAGGAGCGCTGGGAGCGCATCCGTGCCATGGTGCGCGGCACCGGCTCTACGTCTGCAAGGTAGGGTCAACCTCTATGAATCCGGCACTGTGGGCAGCCCTCGGCGGAGTGGCAGCCCTCCTTCTCGTGCTCGTGGGTGTCACGCTCGCGCTCGTGGTCGGTGGTCGCCGCGCCAGGGCCCGTGAGCGAGACGCGCTCGCCGCCGCGCGGGCCGACGTGGAGCAGCTGCGCGCGCAGCTCGACGAGCTCTCCTCGGAACTCGCGACGACGCGGGGGGCCGCCTCCCTGGTGACCCCCCAGGTCGAGTACCTGATCACCACCGCCGGGTCGTCGGCCGAGGAGTCCAAGGACCTCCCGCGGGTCGCCGACCGGGCGGTCCTCTCGGTCACGCTGGGGGAGCCGCTGGTCAAGATGGCCGCGCTCGGCTACGGCGTGCGCCGGGCGCTTTCCGCCGAGAGCCGGAACCGCATCGCCTTCGCCGTACGCCGCGAGGTCAAGCGCGCCCGCAAGGAGCGCAGGCGCGCCGCACGCCGTACCCGCGTGTCGCAGGCGCGCGCCGCGGGCGCGGAGGAAGCCGCATGACCCCAGAGCTGGCTGGAGACGTCTCATGAGTCGCACCCTCTGGTTCGTCGCCGGCGCGGCGACGAGCGCCTACGCGATCACCAAGGCCCGCCGCGCCGCCGAAGCGTTCACCGCCGACGGTCTGCGCGACCGGCTCTCCGGTCTCTCGTTGGGCGCGCAACTGTTCGGCGAGGAGGTGCGCACCGAGGCGGCTGCGCGCGAAACCGAGTTGCGGGAGCGGCTCGGTCTCGGGCTCGATGGAACCACTCAGATCGAAGCCGCCCCCGCGGCGCCACTGCAACTGATGAGAAAGGGCACCACCTGATGGACACCGCGGAGATCCGCCGACGGTTTATCGCGCACTTCGAGGAGCGCGGTCACCAGGTGGTCCCCTCAGCCTCGCTGTTGCTCGACGACCCGAACCTGCTGTTCGTCAACGCCGGCATGGTGCCCTTCAAGCCCTACTTCCTGGGCCAGGAGACGCCGCCGTACAAGCGGGCGGTGAGCGTGCAGAAGTGTGTGCGGACCCTGGACATCGAGGAGGTCGGCAAGACCACCCGCCACGGCACGTTCTTCCAGATGAACGGCAACTTCTCGTTCGGCGACTACTTCAAGGAAGGTGCCATCGAGCACGCCTGGGAGCTCGTCACCGGCTCTCGTGACGAGGGCTGCTACGGCTTCCACCCCGACAAGGTGTGGGTCACCGTCTACGAGGACGACGACGAGTCCGCCGACCTCTGGCGCAAGATCGCCGGGCTGCCGTCGGAGCGCATCCAGCGTCGTGGGCTCAAGGACAACTACTGGCACATGGGCGTGCCGGGCCCCGGTGGCCCGTGCAGCGAGATCTACATCGACCGGGGAAGGGAGTTCGGTCCGGACGGCGGTCCGGTCGTCGACGAGGACCGCTTCCTCGAGATCTGGAACCTCGTGTTCATGCAGTACGACCTGAGCGAGGTGCGCAGCAAGGAGGACTTCGACATCCGCGGGGACCTGCCGAGCAAGAACATCGACACCGGCATGGGGCTCGAGCGGGTCGCCTACCTGCTCCAGGGCAAGCACAACCTCTACGAGATCGACGAGGTCTTCCCGGTCATCGAGACCGCGTCCGAGCTCTCCGGGCGCCGCTACGGCGCAGACCACGGGGACGATGTGCGGTTCCGGGTCGTCGCCGACCATGTGCGCAGTGCGATGATGCTGATCTCCGACGGCGTGACGCCCGGCAACGAGGCCCGGGGCTACGTGCTGCGGCGGCTGCTGCGGCGAGCGGTGCGCTCCATGAGGCTTCTCGGCGTCGAGGACCGGGTCCTGCCCGAGCTGCTGCCCGTGAGCCGCGACCGGATGAAGCTGTCCTACCCGGAGATCGAGACCGACTGGGAGCGGATCTCGACCATCGCGTTCGCCGAGGAGGAGGCGTTCCGCGCCACCCTCAAGGCGGGCACGAACATCTTCGACATGGCCGCGACCGACGCGAAGCGGACCGGCCAGACGAAGCTCTCGGGCAGCAAGGCGTTCGCCCTGCACGATACCTACGGCTTCCCGATCGACCTCACCCTCGAGATGGCGGCCGAGCAGGGGCTCTCGGTCGACGAGGAGGGCTTCCGCAGGCTCATGACCGAGCAGCGTGAGCGAGCGAAGGCCGACGCGAAGGCGAAGAAGGGCAAGCACGCCGACGCAGGCGCCTACCGCGAGGTCGCCGACAGCATCGGTGCTCCGGTCGAGTTCACCGGCTACAACGAGGTCGTCTCGGAGGCGACCATCCGGGGCATCGTGACCGCCGCGGGCGTGGTTCCGTCCGCGCGTGAGGGCGACGAGATCGAGCTGGTCCTCGACCGGACCCCGTTCTACGCCGAGGGCGGCGGCCAGCTCGCCGACCAGGGCATCGTCGAGCTCACCAACGGTGCTGTCCTCCAGGTGCGCGACGTCCAGTCCCCGATCACCGGCCTCATCGTCCACCAGGCGAAGGTGCTCACCGGTGAGATCGGGCTCGGGCTCGAGGCCCAGGCGCTCGTGGACATCGAGCGACGCCGTTCGATCAGCCGCTCGCACACCGCGACGCACATGGTGCACAAGGCGTTCCGTGAGGCACTCGGCGACACCGCGACCCAGGCCGGGTCGGAGAACTCGCCGGGCCGCTTCCGCTTCGACTTCTCCGCCGGCGGTGCGGTCCCCGCCTCCGCGATGGCCGACGTCGAGGCGCGGGTGAACGACCTCGTCCTCGCCGACCTCGCGGTCCACGCGGAGGTGATGAGCCAGGAGGAGGCCCGCAAGTCCGGTGCGATGGCTCTGTTCGGCGAGAAGTACGGCGACGAGGTACGCGTGATCTCGGTCGGCGACTGGGCCCGTGAGCTCTGCGGCGGCACGCACGCCGGCCGCTCGGGCCAGCTCGGTGTGATCAAGCTGCTGGGCGAGTCCTCCATCGGCTCGGGTGTGCGCCGGGTCGAGGCGCTCGTGGGCAGTGACGCGTACCGCTTCCTCGCCCGTGAGCACGTCCTCGTCGCGCAGCTCTCGGAAGCTCTGAAGGTGCGCCCCGAGCAGCTGCCAGAGCGGGTCAACGACCTGGTCGAGAAGCTCCGCACCGCGGAGAAGGAGATCGAGAAGGTCCGCATGGCGCAGCTGCTGGCCGCGGCCGGCGAGCTCGCCGCCAACCCCACCGACGTCTACGGAGTGCGCTTCGTCGGACATCGCGTGGACGGCGCGAATCCCGGCGACGTGCGCAAGCTCGCCCTCGACATCCGCGGCCGGATGCCCGCCTCGGCCCCGAGCGTGGTGACCATCATCGGGTCGACCGGCGGCAAGCCCGCGGTGGTCGTGGCCGTGAACGACGAGGCGCGGTCGTGGGGTGTGTCCGCGAACGCCCTGGTGAAGGTTGCCGCGTCCGCGCTCGGCGGGAGCGGCGGCGGCAAGGACGATGTCGCCCAGGGCGGTGGCGCCGACGTCGCGAACATCGACCAGGCCCTGCGCGACGTGGAGCACGCCGTCGGCCGGACGGTGACCGGCGCGGGGCAGGCCTGACGTGCCCGGTCCACGTCCGGGTGGTCCTAGGTGAGGCACGGGGTTCGCGTCGGCATCGACGTCGGCGACGTCCGCGTGGGGGTTTCACGGTCCGACCCCTCGGGAATGCTTGCGACGCCGGTCGAGACCGTGCGTCGCGGACCGGGTGACCTCGCTCGGATCCGCGAGATCGTCCTCGACCACGCCGCCATCGAGGTGGTGGTCGGCCTGCCTCGCTCGCTGTCGGGTGGGGAGGGGCCGGCCGCAGCCAAGGCTCGCGAGTTCGCCCGGACGCTCGCGGAGACCCTTGACCCGGTGCCGGTGCGCCTGTGTGATGAACGTCTGTCCACGGTGACCGCCGAGGCGGTGCTGCGCGGACAGGGCAAGAAGGGGCAGAAGCGACGTGCGTGGTCGACCAGGCGGCGGGCAGTCGTGATCCTGCAGAATGCGCTCGACACCGAACGCAGCGCGGGGGCTGCGCCAGGGGAGACCCTCGACTTAGGAAACACGTGACCCATCTCGGACTGGACCTCAAAGACGAGCAGACGGAGCCCAACGGCCGCCGGAGCAGGCGCCGTCGGCGCCGCGGGCTGGGCAGTGGCCTGGCGGTGCTCATCGCGCTTGCCGTGCTCCTGGGCGCTGGCTACTTCGCCTATGACAAGGGCGTCTCGGCCCTGCGCGAGCGTTTCGAGCCCGCTCCCGACTACAAGGGCACCGGGAGCGGGTCGGTGCTCATCGAGGTCCAGGAGGGCAACAGCGCGGGCGACATCGGCGCCACCCTGGTCGAGAACGACGTCGTCAAGAGCGTCGAGGCCTTCACCGACGCGGCCAGGGCGAACCCTGAGTCGACCGGCATCCAGGTCGGCTTCTACGAGATGCGCCAGCAGATGTCGGCCGAGTCCGCGCTCGACATCCTCGTCGACCCCGCCAACATGGTTCAGAGCGCCGTGACGCTTCGGGAGGGGCTCACCGTCGAGCAGATCATCGGCGTGCTGGCGGAGAAGACCGACTTCTCCGTGAAGCAGTTCGAGAAGGTCCTGCGCAGGCCCTCGGCCATCGGGCTGCCGCCGTACGCGGAAGGGAACGCGGAGGGCTACCTGTTCCCGGCCACCTACCAGATCCCGCCGAACGCCACCCCGAAGTCGATCCTGACGATGATGGTCGACCGCTTCGACCAGGCCGCGGAGAAGCTGAACCTGGTCACCGAGGCCGAGGCGCTCGGCGTGAGCCCGCACGACGTGATGACAGTGGCGAGTCTCGTGCAGGCGGAGGCGAGGTTCGACAAGGACTTCCCGAAGGTCAGCCGCGTGATCTACAACCGGCTCGAGGAACCGATGCCGCTCCAGTTCGACTCGACGGTGCACTACGCCGTCGGGAGGGACGGTGGCGTCGGTACGAGTGATGACGACCGGGACTCCGACTCGGAGTACAACACCTACAAGCACTCCGGGCTCCCGCCGACGCCGATCATGGCGCCGGGTGAGCAGGCGATCGAGGCGGCGCTGAACCCTGCTGAGGGACCCTGGTTGTACTTCGTCACGACGAACCCCGACACCGGCGTGACCAAGTTCGCCGAGGGCTATGACGAGCACCTGCAGAACAAGCAGGAGTTCGACGAGTGGTGCTCGTCCTCGGCCAACTGCTGAGCCGGCCGGGACCATGACGACCCGTTGCGCCGTCCTCGGCAGCCCGATCGCGCACTCGCTCTCGCCGGTGCTGCACCGGGCGGCCTACGCCGAGCTCGGCCTCGACTGGCAGTACACCGCCCACGAGGTCCGCGAGGACGAGCTGCCGGTCTTCCTGGACCAGCTCGATGAGAGCTGGCGGGGACTGTCTCTGACGATGCCGTTGAAGCGTGCCGTCGTGCCCCTCCTGACCGATCTCAGCGACCGCGCGTCGCAGGCGCGTGCCGTGAACACCGTCATCCTCGAGCCGGGGCGGCGGATCGGCCACAACACCGACATCCACGGTGCGGTTGCCGCTATCCGTGAGCGCACGGACCTGCCGTTGCCGAACGCGGTGATCGTCGGCGGCGGCGCAACGGCCGGCTCGACCCTGCTGGCACTGGCAGACCTCGGGTGCACGTCGGTCCGCGTGGTCGTCCGCGACACCTCCCGTGTGCATGAGACCTTGGACGCGGCCGGGCGGCACCCGGCCCGACCGATGGTCGAGGTGCTCACCTTCCGGGAGGCAGCGGCCTCCGCCGAGGCTCTGCGCCCGGCGATCGTGGTCTCGACCGTCCCGGCGGAGGTGCAGGGGGAGGGAGTGCTCCGTCTGGCTAGAACGGCGCCGGTGCTTTTCGACGTGCTCTACGACCCGTGGCCGACCCCCCTTGCGGCCCTGGCCGAGACCGAGGGCAAGGCCTTCGTCTCCGGACTGGACCTGCTGGTGCACCAGGCGGCCCTGCAGGTGACGCTGATGACCGGCGCGGCAGAGCCGCCGCTCGAGGCGATGCGAGCCGCAGGGCTCGCTGCCCTGACCTGAGGCGCTGCCCACAGGACCTGCACAACTCGAGCGCCACGTTCTTCGCCACATCGCGAAGGAGGCGCTCCGAGCGGGCCTGCGAGGCTAGGCTTGCGGACCATGAGCTTCGACGGGTGGTTCCCCCTTGCCGGCGCCCTGATGGCGGCCGTCGGCGCGGTGCTCGGCTGGTTCGTCCCAGCCCTGGTCGCCCGCATCCCCGAGCCCGAGCCCGAGATGTCGGCCGAGGAGGCAGGCTCTGCAGGTGACGGCCCGGCGGAATCCGAGACGCGGTCGGTGGAGCCGGCGGTGCCCGAGGAGCCGAAGGAGCGGTACGACGCGATAGCTGCGCTGCCGGGGCTGGCCTGGAAGAGTGCGCTCGCCTCGGCCGTCATCGGGGGCCTCGTCGGGGCGCGAGTCGGCTGGGACCCGGCGCTGCTGGTGTGGGCCT
>Ga0208537_1000183_pt1 | contig 10053 bp, 6 predicted proteins | sample MayberrySE_TuleA_FD_185672 | JGI IMG/M metagenome (GOLD analysis project Ga0208537, IMG submission 185672) | Natural and restored wetland microbial communities from the San Francisco Bay, California, USA, that impact long-term carbon... | ecosystem: Environmental > Terrestrial > Soil > Wetlands ...
GTAGTAGGCCAGGAACCGCACGAGCGGCTGCACGTACGACCAGAACAGCCCGAGGAACGAGCCTTGGTACCTCGCGGCGAGGTCCTTGCGCACCAGCAGCCTGAGCAGGTAGTGCTGCCGGAAGACGTTGTGCAGGCCACCTTGCTCACCGGGCGCGACAAGCGGGGAGTCAGGGACCTCCGCGGCCCCGTCCAGGGTCGTGCTCACTCGTCCACGCCACCGCTCTCGAGCGCCTGACCGGAGGCGAAGTGCGGCTTGAGCTTGTTCTCGAACATCGACAGCGCCGAGCCGATCGCCATGTGCATGTCGAGGTACTTGTACGTCCCGAGGCGTCCGCCGAAGAGCACCATCGGCTCCTTCTTCGCCAGCTCGCGGTACTTCAGCAGCTTCTCGCGGTCGTCGGAGGTGTTGATCGGGTAGTACGGCTCGTCACCCTCCTCGGCGAACCGGGAGTACTCGTGGACGATGACGCTCTTGCCAGGAAGGTGGGTCTTCTCCCGCTCGGGGTGGAAGTGCTTGAACTCGATGATGCGGGTGAAGGGCACTTCCTGGTCGTTGTAGTTGATGACCCCGGTGCCCTGGAAGTCGTCGACCTCGACAACGCTCTCCTCGAGGTCGACCGTGCGCCAGGACAGCTTGCCCTCGGAGTTGCCGAAGTACTCGTCGACCGGGCCGGTGTAGACGATCGGCACCTTGCCCTTGTACTCGTCGGCGATGTCGAAGAAGTCGGTCTCGAGGCGCACCTCGATGTTCGGGTGGTCGGCCATCCGCTCGAGCCAGGCGGTGTAGCCGTCGACGGGGAGGCCTTCGTACTTGTCGTTGAACCAGCGGTTCTCGAAGGTGTAGCGCACCGGGAGTCTGGTGATGATGTCCGCGCTCAGCTTCGTGGGATCGGTCTGCCACTGCTTGGCGGTATAGCCCTTGATGAAGGCCTCGTAGAGCGGGCGACCGATGAGGGAGATCGCCTTCTCCTCGAGGTTGGTGGCGTCCTCGGTCGCGATCTCGCTGGCCTGCTCGGCGATGAGCGCCCGCGCTTCCTCGGGCGTGTGGCTCTTGCCGAAGAACTGGTTGATCAGCCCCAGGTTCATCGGAAGTGAGTAGACCTGCCCCTGGTACTTGCCGAAGACCCGGTGCTTGTAGTCGGTGAAGCTGGTGAACCGGTTGACGTACTCCCACACCTTCTCGTTGGAGGTGTGGAAGAGGTGCGCGCCGTACTTGTGCACCTCGACGTTCGTCTCGGGATCGCGCTCGGAGTAGGCGTTGCCCCCGAGGTGGTGGCGCCGTTCGAGCACCAGGACCTTCAGGCCGAGCTCGTTGGCACAGCGCTCTGCGATCGTGAGTCCGAAGAAGCCGGACCCGACGACGACGAGATCAACGTTCACACACAACTCCTAGGTCGGGTTTGCCGCAGGGCAGTCTAACTGCCGACCCGGGACCCTCGGTTCGCCAGGAGGCGCCGGTAGGCGACCTTCCTCACACTCTCCGGAACGAGCCGGTAGCCGCCACGGACCACGACGTTGCGCAGGTACTCGCCACGGCTGGTGATGCCCAGGGCACGGAAGCGCCTTTGCAGGGCGAGCTCGGAGCGCAACAGCTGGCGGCCCCCGCGGCGGGCGTAGGCGCCGGCGCCGACCCGGTAGTAGACCAGTGGCTCCGCGATGTTCGCCGGGTTGGCGCCGGCGTCGACCATCCTGGTGAACAGAAGATAGTCCTCCATCAGCGCCATGTCGGTGTAACCGCCGGCCCCGAGCACCGCGCTCCGGCGGTACACGACGGTCGGGTGGTTGAAGGGGTCGCGGAACCGGATCACCCGGCGGATCTCCTCCGGGTCGGTCGGAGGGGTACGACGGCCGACGACCTCGTCGATGGAGCCTCCGAACTCGTACAGGCCCGACCCGACGATGTCCGCACCGGCCTCGACGAGCGGCAGCTGCCTCTCGAACCGGTCCGGACGGCTCACGTCGTCGGCGTCCATCCGCGCCACGATCTCGTGGGTGCAGGTCTCGAGGCCTTTGTCGAGGGCCGGGCCGAGACCCACGTTGTCTGCCATGACCACGTGCTTCACGGGGACCGGGCTGGTGTCGACGAGGTCTCGGATGGCCTCGGCCAGTGCGTCCGGGACCGGCCCGTCCTGGACCAGGACCACCTCGTCGGGCCGGCGGGTCTGCTCCTGCACGGTGGAGACGAACGCGTCGCGGAGGAACTTCGGGTCATCACCGCTGTAGGTGGAGAGCAGGAGGCTGAAGGGCTGGGGCTCACCGGTCACCGGAGGGAGCTCCTCCGTTCCTGGTCGGTGGAGCTCGAAACCGGCCGCCGCGAGGACGTCCGCGTTGGTGCGCGGCGCACTGCCGAGCCCCGCACGCATGCCCTTGCCGAGCGCCCGTGCGAGCGTTCCCCTGTCCTGCGACCGCTTGAACGTCCGCACCCAGCGGCGAGCGGTCGAGCCGCCGTACAACAGCTTCTCGGAGGGACTGAGACCCGTACTGCGGCTGAAGAGCCACACCTTGTTGCGGACCTCGTAGAAGAACCGCTCGCCCGGATCGGCGTCCGTGGACCCGAAGGCCTTGGTCTTGTGCACGACCACGCTGTCGGGGCAGTAGAGCCCGGCCCGGTCGCGGATCAGCCGGGTGGAGTACTCGAAGTCGTCGTTCCACAAGAAGTAGTCGGCGATCGGCAGGCCGCGCTCGCCGATCACCTCCGCGTCGCACATGATCGAGACGAACGAGGCGGAGCGGATCGGAGTCGACCCGACCTCGCGTGCCGCCGCGAGCTCGTCCGGCTTGGCGCCCGGCTTCGTGCGCGGCGTGTTCATCGGATGGTCGCGGCCGTCGGTCCAGACCACGCGGCTCGCCAGCACGGCGGGGTGCTCGCCGGTCACCTCCCGGTAGCCGCACCAGGCCTCGGCCAGCTTCTCCGCGGCGGTCGGGGTGGGGACGGTGTCGTCGTCGAGCAGCCAGACCAGCTCGGGCTCGAACGTCAGGGCCCGCTCGATCCCGGCGGCGAAGCCTCCGGCCCCCCCGGTGTTGGTCTCGAGATGCAGCACCTCGAGCTCCGGGTAGTCGGACTCCAGCAGCTCGGCCGTGCCGTCGGTCGAGGCGTTGTCGACCACGACCGTCTGGACCGGCGGCAGCGTCTGCTCGGCGACTGCGTCGAGCGACTCCCGGAGCAGGTCGCGGCGGTTCCAGGTGACGACGACGGCGACGATCCGGGCAGGCACAGGGGTGACCCTACCGACCCCTCAGCAGGCGGCGGACAGGTCGGTGGAGTCGTTTGCGGCGTAGCCCTCGCCGAGGCTGCCGATCGAGCCTCCCGTCGTCGGCGCCGAGGGGGCGCCCGCGCCGGCCGCGGGGCGCCGTACCTTCTTCTTCACCCCCGGATCGGCCTTCACGTTCTCGCCGTCCTCGGACGAATGCGACTTGTCGATCGCCTGCTGCACGCGCTCCTGGACCAGCTCGATGTCGGGGTCGGCGGTGTTGACCAGGGGTGGCACGAACGAGACCGTCGCGAGCGGCTGGGACTTGGCCTTCAAGGCCAGGGCGATGAACCGGTCGAGCTCGGAGGCGGGCAGGTCGGTGGAGACGACCTCCTGGCTGGCCTTCGCGATCTGGCTGAACTTGGTCACGACCACCTGCGGGCTGAGCTGGTCCAGCATCGCGTTCATCACGCACTTCTGCCGCGCCATCCGCGAGTAGTCGTCCGCGCCCGACCGGGACCGGGCGAACCAGAGGGTCTCGAAGCCGTCGAGTCGCTTGACCCCCGGCTCGATGTAGCCGGTGATGGGTGCGCCGACGCCGCCGATCGGGATCCGGTCGCGGACGTTCATCTCGACCCCGCCGACGGCGTCGACGAGCTCGCGGAATCCCTTGAGGTTGACCATCGCGTAGTAGTTGATGTCGAGCCCGGTGATCCCCTCGACGCCGTCGATCGTCGCCTCGACCCCGGGGTTGTCGTGGTCGGCGAAGAGCTGCTTGTTGTCCGCGGCGAACGTGCTCAGCGAGTTGAGGTAGCAGTCCTCGCAGTCGAAGCCGTCGGGGAACTGCTCGTCCATCACCGACCCCTCGCGGAAGGGAAAGTTCTGCATGTTGCGGGGCAGGCCGAAGAGGACGGTGCGGCCGGTCTCCTCGTCGATGCTGGCCACCGTGATGCTGTCGGGCCGAAGACCCCACCGGTCCGCGCCGGAGTCGCCGCCGAGCAGCAGGACGTTGTAGCGGCCGTTGTGAGAGTCGCTGACCAGACCGTCGCCGAACATGGCGGTGATGAAGTCCCGCTGGACGCCCACGACGTGCGAGGCGAAGAGCAGCGTGCCGGCCACCGAGAAGCAGAGGAAGCCGTTGATGCCGACCATCGCGAGGCGCTGCTTCTGCCGGAGCTCGAGCGGCTGGCCGAGTCGCCATGCGTCGACGAAGAGGCCGGCCCATCCCAGCGCGAGCGCGAAGAGCGTGAGACGCACGACTCCGAGCATGAAGGTGTTGCTCAGCAGCCAGAAGATGAAACCGGGCCAGACCAGTCCGACGAGCACGACGAGGACCAGGGTGGCGACCAACGAGGCCCAGATGCGTAGGGCGATCCGACCCACCTGCTTGCGGCCGGCGACGAGCTGGGCCGAGCCGGGCAGGACCAGGGTCATCACCATGAGCGTCACCGCGCGGCGGAACCGAACGCGGGCCAGCCGGTCGTCCGACCCTGGGTGAGCGGCGGGGGGCATGGCGGGCCTTTCGGTTCTGCGACGGGTGCGGTCTCGACAAGTATCACCAGTCACAGCAGTCACAGGCCGTACGGCGCGCCGAGGGCCCATGTGACGTGGCACGGTACCGTCTCCTGCCATGGCAGACCGACGCCGCGGAAGCGGAGACCCGCCTGAGGGGTCTCCGGAGTACCACTGGCTCTACGGCGGGAGGGGCTCTGGTCGCGGCCAGTCGGGCGGTCCCGGCGACCCGGAGCCCACGCGCGTCCTCCCCACCAGCAAGCGCCCCGCTCGAGGCAACGACCAGGGCACCGGACGCGACGCAGCCTGGGGCTCGTCCTCGCCGCGCACCGACCGCGCCTCGACCGGGCCGCGCGGACAACGTCCGAGCGGCCCACCACCGCGCTCGGCGTCCCGGGGCCGTCGGCGGTTCGGCTGGGTCAAGCTGGTCCTTCTGCTCTGGCTGGTCTTCCTGGTCGCCGTACCGCTGTGGGCGTGGTCCCAGATCGAGAAGGTCGACGCGGAGCCCGACGGCGAGCGCCCCGGCTCGCAGCCCGGCCACACCTATCTGCTCGTCGGGAGCGACAGCCGCGAGGGCCTGTCGAAGAAGCAGCGCCAGGCGTACGGCACGGGCACCGGCGAGGGCCGTCGTACCGACACGATCATGATGCTCCACACCGGCGCCGGGCCGAACCTGCTCCTCTCGATCCCCCGTGACTCCGTCGTCGACGTCCCGGGCTACGGCCAGACCAAGGTCAACGCCGCATACGCGTACGGGGGTCCGGAGCTGCTGGTCCAGACCCTCGAGGAGGAGACCGGCGTCCGCATCGACAGCTACGTGGAGATCGGCTTCGGCGGCTTCGTCAACGTCGTCGACGCGGTGGGCGGGGTCGAGATCTGCCCCAAGCAGGCGATGAAGGACCCTCTGGCCAAGCTCGACGTCGAGAAGGGCTGCCAGGAGGCCGACGGCCCCACAGCGCTCGGCTACGCCAGGTCCCGGAAGATCTCCCAGCTCGGTGACATCGACCGCGCGCAGCGTCAGCGTGAGGTGGTCAGCGCCGTGGGTGACAAGGCGGCCTCGCCGTGGTCGATCCTCAACCCGGTGCGTTACACCCGGCTGGCGAGCGCGGGCTCCGACTCGCTCCGGCTGGGCGAGGACACCGGCCCGTTCGACACCCTGCGCTTCGCCTGGGCGATGACCCGGGTCACCGGCGACAAGGGGCTCACCTGCGGCGTCCCCATCGCGGACCTGGCCGTGACCTGGGACCGCGAGCGAGCGCTGCGGATGTTCGGCTACATCAAGGAGGACCGCACCGAGGACATCCCGAAGCGCCTCTGCACACCCTCGGGACTCGCCAAGTGACCGCGCCGCCGTACCAGACCCTCGACTACGCCGTCGCCGACGGCGTGCTCACGCTCACCCTCGACCGGCCGGACCACCTCAACGCCTTCACGGTGACGATGGCCGACGAGCTCGTCGACGCCTACGACCGGGCGAGCCTCGACGACGACGTCGCAGCCATCGTCGTCACCGGGCGGGGCCGGGCCTTCTGCGCCGGGATGGACCTGTCCGTCGAAGGCAACGTCTTCGGCCTCGACGAGTCGCTCGAGCCGACCATGGCCGACCTGCACGAGCGTCTCGAGGACCCCGACATCGTCGAGGGGGTGCGCGACACCGGCGGCCGGGTGGCCCTCGCCACCTATCGCTGCACCAAGCCGGTCATCGGCGCCGTCAACGGCGCCGCCGTCGGCATCGGCGCGACGATGACCCTGCCGATGGACGTCCGGCTGGCGTCCGTGCGCGCCCGCATCGGCTTCGTCTTCGGCAGGCTCGGCATCGTCCCGGAGGCGACGTCGAGCTGGTTCCTTCCCCGGCTCGTCGGGATCAGCCGCGCGCTGGAGTGGGTCTACAGCGCGGACATCCTCAGCGCTCAGGAGGCCCACGAGGGCGGGCTCGTGCGGTCGGTGCATCCCGAGGACGAGCTTCTGGACGCGGCGTACGACCTCGCTCGTCGCTTCACACGGCACCGCTCGCCCGTGGCGACCGCGCTCGCCCGCCAGATGATGTACCGCAACGCGGCGCAGCCACACCCGGTCGAGGCGCACCGGGTCGACTCGCTGGCGATGTTCTACACGAGCACCGGTGACGGCAAGGAGGGGGTTGCCGCCTACCTCGAGAAGCGAGACCCGGACTTCAAGGGGCGTGCGACCCAGATGCCGCCGTTCTTCCCCTGGCAGGACTGACTCGCCGGAGCCCAGACCGAGCGGGCCGGCGCGCTGCGCACCGGCACGGACTCCACTCCCCGGCAGGCCCGGGACGCCGCGACCTGCCCCGAACACACCGACTTCCACACCTCTTGCCTCGCCCCGGCGACGTCTCACCTACCCTATGTAGGTGACTAGGGGGAGAACCGTGAGTGAAGTCGTGACGCGGTGGCTGAGGTCTCCGGGCGGCGTGCTGGCGGTGACGTTGCTGGGGACCCTGTTGGTGACCGTCCTGGTCGCATTCGCCGGCAACCTGGCTCTCGATCTCTTCCACCGGAACGCCGAGCCGCCCGAGGTCGCGCGCAGGCTCACCGTGGAGCGTGAGCTGTTCTTCCTCAGCAGCACCGTCTTCTGGCTCGTTGTCGTCCTCGTCGTCGCGGTGCTGGGCAGGCTCTGGCTGAGCGTCGGGGTCGTCGTCGTCCTCACCGGCCTGATCGGGTTCGCAGACCAGCGGAAGCAAGAGCTGGTCATGGAGCCGCTCTACCCCTCCGACCTGACCCTGGGTGCGGACCTGAGCTTCCTCTCCCAGATGGTGGGAGCCGGCGTGCTGGTGGCTGCTGCCCTCGGGGCACTGCTGGTCCTGGCCTGCGCCGTCCTCGTCGGCCGATTTCTCGGCAGGCACTTCCCTCGTCCCCGCCTCCGCACCCGACCGCGCCTCGCCTGGGGTTTCCTCGCGGGCCGGGTCGTCCTCGCCGTCGCCACCGTGTCGTCACTCCTCTACGTCATGCAGTTCCACACCCCGGGCAACAGCGTGAGGGCGGCGTACGAGGCGTCCGGCGCCCACTGGCGACCCTGGAACCAGAGCAAGAACTACACGGACAACGGCCTCGTCGCCGGACTCCTCTACAACCTCCCCATGCCCGCGATGCCCCGCCCGCACCGTTACAGCGAGGCAACCATGCAGCGGCTCGTGGAGAAGTACTCCGCGGCGGCGGCGAAGATCAACAAGCACAGAGACACCTGGGCGTTCGAAGACGTCAACGTGGTCGCCGTGCTCAGCGAGTCCTTCTCGGACCCCACCAGGTTCAAGCGGGTGCAGCTCGCCGAGGACCCCATCCCCTTCACCCGGGAGCTCATGGGTCGCACGACGTCGGGCAACGTGCTGACCTCGAAGTACGGCGGCGGCACGGCGAACACCGAGTTCGAGGTGCTCACCGGCATGTCGACCTCGCAGTTCCGGCCCCAGATGACCACGCCATACCAGATGCTCGTCCCGCAGCACTCCGACTTCCCCTCGGCGGTGAGGTTCTTCGAGAGCCGCGGGCTCACCACGACGGCGATGCACTCCTACACCTCGGCGCTGTACCGACGCCCTCTGGTCTACGACCTCATGGGGTTCGACGAGGTCGTGTTCGAGGACGAGATGAGCCACCGGGCCGCCGTCGACAACAGTCCGTTCATCTCCGACAAGGCCACCTTCCAGGAGGTGGTCTCACGCCTCCGGGCAGCCGAGAAGCCCACGTTCATGAACGTGGTCACGATGCAGAACCACTATCCGGCAGCCGGCAAGTACGCCGACCCGATCCCCTCGACCGGCATGCCGAGCAAGGCCGGCGAGCGCAACCTCGAGCACTTCGCGCGTGGGCTCCGGCACAGTGACCTGGCGATGGAGGAGTTCCTCAGATCGCTTCGGGCGTCCGGGGAGAAGACCGTCGTCGTCTTCTACGGCGACCACCTCCCGCCGATCTGGGGTGGCACCGGCATGTCGCGGCGGATGAAGCACGAGACGCCGTTCTTCGTGTACACCAACTTCAAGAAGCCTGAACCCGAGCAGCGCCCGACGACCAGCCCGGTCTTCCTCATGAACCACGTGCTGCAGGCGGCCAACGCCCCGGTCTCGCCCTACTACGCGCTACTCGAGAAGCTGGAGCGCGAGATGCCGGCCATGGCGCACGACCACTACACGAGCCCTCAGAACGAGAACCTCCCGTGGATCTACCTGCCTACGCCGGCAAGGAGGCTGCTGAACGACTACCGGCTCGTCATGTACGACCTCGCCGAGGGGAAGAGCTTCAGCGAGAGGGCGATGTTCAAGGTCCCCGAGTCGCCGGAGACGCGCCCGCCCCTGCTACCTGACTGACCCCTCCTCCTCCGACCCGGCGCGGCTGTCCTCGGTGGTGACTCGGGTGAACTCCACCCCGTCCTCGAGGTCCCCACGGCGCATGAGCCGCACGTCGCGCGGATAGCTCTGGTAGAGCCGCCAGGGCGCGCCAGGACCCTGCTTGGGGAGCCGCTCGACGCTGCGGAGGACGTAGCCGGACCGGAGGTCGATGATCGGCACCGGCTCCCACGTCTCCGCCTCCCGCGGGAGCACAGGCGTCACGACCTGGTGCCCCTCGGCGCCCATGTGGTTCAGCAGCCGGCACACGTAGTGGGCGACCAGGTCGGCCTTCAGCGTCCAGGAGGCGTTGGTGTATCCGAGGGTCAGGAAGAAGTTGGGTACGCCGGAGAGCATCATGCCCTTGTAGGCCACCGTTTCGGCCAGGTCGACCTCGCGACCGTCGACGACCAGCGTCATACCGCCGATGGGCAGCAGGTTCAGCCCTGTCGCGGTGACGACCAGGTCGGCCTCGAGCTCCTCCCCCGACTCGAGCCGGATCCCACTCTCGGTGAACGTCGCGATCCGGTCGGTGACGATCGACGCCTGCCCGCGGCGGACGGCCCCGAAGAGGTCGCCGTCGGGCACGAGGCACAGCCGCTGGTCCCACGGGTCGTAGGTCGGGGCGAAGTGGGTGTCGACGTCGTAGCCCTCCGGCAGCAGCTTCCGGACGCCCCGCCGGAGCAATGCCTTGACGAGGGCCGGCCTTCGACGGCTCAGCCGGAAGATCGCCATGGACACAAGGACGTTCTTCCACCGCACGAGCGGGTAGGCCCACGTGGCCGGCAGCCGATGCCGCAAGAGGTCGGCGAGCCGGTCCTCGGCGGGCAGTGAGGCCACGTAGCTCGGCGACCTCTGCAGCATCGTCACGTGAGCGGCCCTCTCCGCCATCGCAGGCACCAGCGTGATCGCGGTGGCGCCGCTGCCGATGACGACCACCCGCCTGCCCTCGTAGTCGAGGCCCTCGGGCCAGTGCTGCGGGTGGACGACCTGCCCGCGGAAGCTG
>Ga0208537_1000184_pt1 | contig 10041 bp, 8 predicted proteins | sample MayberrySE_TuleA_FD_185672 | JGI IMG/M metagenome (GOLD analysis project Ga0208537, IMG submission 185672) | Natural and restored wetland microbial communities from the San Francisco Bay, California, USA, that impact long-term carbon... | ecosystem: Environmental > Terrestrial > Soil > Wetlands ...
TGGAGAATGGGACGTCGTGCGCACCCTCGACGTCCCATCTCTCCGCGCCCGGAACGCCGTCGCGATCGTCTTCGCGCTCAACGGCTTCGCGTTCGCGAGCTGGGTGGCCCGGATCCCCGAGGCGCGGTCTGAGCTCGGTCTGACTCCGGGGCAGCTGGGGACGCTCCTGCTGGCCCTGTCGCTCGGGTCGGTGGTGGCCCTGCCCACTGCGGGCATGTGGGTGCACCGCCTCGGGGCTGCCCGGGTCGTCGCTGCCGCGTCCGTGCTCGCCGCCCTCGGCCTCGCTGTCACAGGGGTCGGTGCGGGCCTCGTGGTGCAGCCGTGGGTGACCGCACTCGGCCTTCTGCTGCTCGGCTACGGGTCGGGCTCCTGGGACGTCGCCATGAACGTCGAAGGCGCCGAGGTCGAGCGCCGGATCGAGCGCACGATCATGCCGAGGTTCCACGCCGCCTTCAGCCTGGGGACGGTCGTCGGGGCCGCGACGGGCGCCGTCGCCGCGGGCCTGGACGTTCCCGTCCCCTGGCACCTCGGTGTCGCGGCTGTCCTCGTCGCGGCGGTGCCGCCGGTCGCCGTACGAAGCTTCCTAGCGGCCTACGCCGTCGAGGACGGGGAGGACGAGCAGGCCGGCGGGCGGAGCCGCAGCCCGTGGCGCGCCTGGCGTGAGCCCCGCACGATCGCGATCGGGGTGATGGTGCTGGCGATGGCGCTCACCGAGGGTGTGGCCAACGACTGGCTCGCGGTGGCGCTCGTGGACGGGTACGACGTGCCGGCGTGGGTCGGCGCGAGCGGGTTCGCCCTGTTCGTGACCGCGATGACAGCGGGTCGTCTCGGCGGGACCGGCCTTCTCGACCGTTTCGGCAGGGTGCCGGTGCTGTGGACGAGCATGGCCGTCGCGGGCGCGGGTGTCCTCCTCGTGGTCCTGGGCCAGGCCGCCGGGCTCGTCGTGCTCGGCATCGTCCTGTGGGGGCTCGGCGCCTCGCTGGGGTTCCCTGTCGGCATGAGCGCCGCGGCCGACGACCCCGTCCACGCCCCCGCGCGGGTGAGCGTGGTCGCCACGATCGGCTACACGGCGTTCCTGGCCGGCCCACCCGTGCTGGGCTTCGTCGGTGACCAGGTCGGTGTGCTCAACGCGCTCCTCCTCGTCGCGGTGCTGCTGGTGCCCTCGGCGTTCGTCGTGCCTGCCGCGCGGCCTCTGGACCGTTCCACCCCCGCTTCCCGGGCGCGGCCCCCGACATCAGGGGGGTGAGCCACCGTGACCCCGGGTCCGCGTCGACGAGCAGCGCCTTGGCGAACAGGGTGAGGGGCACCGCCAGGAGGGCGCCCATCGCGCCGAGCGTGTAGGCCCAGAACACTAGCGAGACCATCGTGATGGTGCTCGACAGCCCGACGGCGTCCCCGACGATCTTCGGCTGGATCACGCTCTGGATGACGACGTTGAGCACGCTGTAGACGAGCAGGACGTAGATCATCAGGCGGGGCCCGCCCTCGAGGAGCCCGATCACGGCAGGCGGGATCACACCGATCACGAAGCCCACGTTGGGGATGTAGTTCGTGATGAACGCGAGCAGGCCCCACAGGACGGCGACCGGGACCCCGAGCCACGCGAGCGCGATGGTGTCGAAGACTGCGACCACCAGCCCGAACACGGTGGAGACGACGAGGTAGCGGCGTGTGGCCATCCCGAACGAGGTGAGCGCGTCGGCCAGCGGCCGGTGACTGACGGGCAGCCGACGCAGGTTCGCCGAGAAACGTGCCGAGTCGGCCACCATGAACAGCACCAGCGTGATCACGAGGAAGAGGCTGGAGAGCAGCCCGAGCAGGCCGCTGGCCAGGCTGCCGGCGAGCTCGACGGCGCGACTGAGGTCGAGGCCGCCCACCAGCTGCTGGATCTGGTCCTCGCCGACTCCCTGGCTCGCCAGCCAGGACACGACGGAGTCGAGCAGGTCGTTCGCCTCCTCCTCGTAGTCGGGCAGCAGGGTGGCGAAGCGCCCGACGGCAACGGTCATGGCGAGGGTGAGGCCCACCAGCCCCGCGTAGACCGTGACGATCGCGACCGTGCTCCCGACCCAGCCGGGGATGCCGTGTCGTTCCGCGGCGATGCGCATGGGCTGTGTCGCGATGACCAGCACGAAGGCGAGGAAGATCGGCCCGACGATCTCGGCGAGGCCGCGCAGGCCCGCGATGACCAGGCAGCCGGCGGCGAGGCCGACCAGGACCACCACCTGGGCAGGACCGGGCCGGTCTCGGGTGACGCGGACGGGGTCCTCATCGCGGCCTCAGGCGCTTCGCCGTACCAGGAGGTCGGCACACCCCGCGGTCGTCGTGAGGTCGGGGTAGTCGTCCTCGTCGATCCGCACGCCGCTGTCGTTGACGAGAAGCTCGACGAAGCTGAGGAAGTCCAGCGAGTCCAGCTCGAAGGTGCGACGGAGGTCTGCGTCGGACGCGAGGGTCTCCACCTGGGCGTCGGGGACGATCCGGCGTACCGCTCGCGCGACCATGGCACGAGCCTCGTCGTCGGTGATGCTCATAGCTCCTCCGGGTGCAGCAGAAGTCGCTCGATGGTGTTGAGGAACCGGGCCCCCGTGGCCCCGTCGGTGGCGCGGTGGTCCCCGGAGAGGGTCAGCCGGACCGTGGGTCGGACCCCGATCATGCCGTCGACCGCCCAGGGCCGCTCGACGATGCGCCCGACACCGAGCAGCGCGACCTGCGGTGGGTAGATGACCCCGATGACCTCCTCGACCCCCTGATCGCCGAGGTCGGTGACGGTGAGCGTGGGGTCGGCCATCTCGGCACGGCGGAGCCGGCCCGCGCGGGCCCGCTTCACGAGGTCGCGCAGAGCGGCCATCACCTCGCCCAGGTCGAGGTCCGCGGTGTGGTGGATCGCCGGTGCCACCAGGGCGCCGCCCCGTACGCTCACGGCCACGCCGAGGTGCACGTCCTCACCCGGCACGAACCGGCCGTCGGCCCAGAACCCGTTGAGCTCGGGATGCTGCCGGGCCGCGAGAGCCGTGGTCTTCAGCAGCAGGGCTGCCGGCACCAGCCGCTCGCTCACCGGTCGTTCGCGGTTGGTGCGGCGCAGCCACTCGGTGGCCGCCGACAGGTCGACGGTGGTCGCCACGTAGTAGTGCGGGATCTCCCGCTTGGAGCGGGACATCAGCGCGGCGATGGTGGCGCGGGCGCTGCGCTCCCAGGAGCCGGGCACCTCGCCGGCCCCGGGGGCGGGGGCTTCCTCGCGAGCCTCGACCGGCGCAGAGGGCGGCCGGGCCGACGCCTCCGCCGCCCGGCGGACGTCCTCCGCCCGGACCGCACCGTCGCGTCCGGTGCTGCTCACCCTCGCGAGGTCCACACCCAGCTCCTCGGCGAGCCGGCGTGCGTACGGCGAGACCTGGGTTCCCCTGGCCACCGGTCGGACCGGCGCCGTCTCGGGCCGGACCGGTGCCCTCTCGGGCCGGGCACCGGCTCTCGCCTCCGCGGCGGCACGGTCGACGTCGGCCCGGGTCACCTCTCCGTGCGGACCCGTCCCGGCGACGCGGGTGAGGTCCACGCCGAGCTCGGCGGCGTGGTGGCGCAGCGGAGGTGCCCCTACCGGCACGGGGACTCGCGGCTTCGGGACACGTGGCCTCGCGGCGGTCGAAGGGCCGGGTTCAGCCGGAGGTCGCGTGGCAGCGTGCTTCCTGGCGGGAGGCCTCCGCGCGGGTGCGGGGAGCTGGCGCTCCGCCGCTTCCGCGGTTGCGCCGGTCAGCGGAGCCAGGGCGGCCAGCGGCGTGCCGACCGCGACGCGGGTGCCGGGCTCGACGAGGAACGACTCGACCACGCCTTCGTCGAACGACTCCACCTCGATCGCCGACTTGTCGGTGTCCACGACCGCCATCGGGTCACCGCGGTGGACGGTGTCACCCTCGTGCACGAGCCACTCGACGAGCGTGCCCGAGTCCATGTCGGCACCGAGCGAAGGCATCTTGAACTCGGCCACTCACCCCACCGCCCTCCGGGCCGCGGCCACCACGGTCTCGGGCTGGGGAAGCGCCGCCTCCTCGAGGTGCTTGGCGTAGGGCATCGGGACCTCGGCCGAGCACACCCGTTCGACGGGGCTGTCGAGGTCGTAGAAGCACTGCTCGGTGATGCGAGCGCTGATCTCGGCGGAGAGGCTCCCGCTGCGCCACCCCTCGTCGATGACGACGGCTCGGTGCGTGCGGCTGACGGACTCCATGATCGTCTCGTCGTCGAGGGGACGCAGGCTCCGCAGGTCCAGGACCTCGGCATCGACGCCCTCGACCGCCAGCGTCTCGGCCGCATCGAGGGCCTTGGACAGTGAGCCGCCGTAGCTGACCAGGGTGAGGTCCCGGCCCGGTCGGCGTACGGCAGCCCGCTGGATGTCGACGTGACCTGCGTCCTCGGCGAGCGTCCCGCTCATGTTGTAGAGCGAGCCGTGCTCGAACAGCAGGACGGGGTCGGGGTCCTGCAGAGCGGTCCAGAGCATCCCCCGGGCATCTTCGAGAGTCGCGGGGGCGATCACCTTGATGCCGGGGATGTGGGCGTACCAGCCCTCGAAGCTGTGGGAGTGCTGCGAGGCGAGCTGGCGGCCGGCGCCCGTGGTCATCCTGATCACGAGGGGCACATGGACCTGCCCGCCGGACATGTGCAGCAGGGTCGCGGCGTTGTTGAGGATCTGGTCGAGCGCGAGGAGGCTGAAGTTCACGGTCATGATCTCGACGATCGGCCGCATGCCCGCGATCGCGGCGCCGACGCCCGCTCCGACGAACCCGGACTCCGAGAGCGGGGTGTCGCGGACACGTTCGGGCCCGAACTCCTCGAGCAGCCCGAGGCTCACCGCGAAGCAACCGCCGTACATCCCGACGTCCTCACCCATGAGGAACACCCGGTCGTCCTCGCGCAGCGCCTCCCTGATCGCCTCGCGCATCGCCTCGCGGTAGGTGGTCTCGACGGTCCCGACCGTCGCGGTGGTCATCTCACTGCACCTCCGCCTCGCTGTAGACGAACCGGGTCAGGTCCTCCACCGGCTCGAGCGGCGCGGCCTCCGCGGACGCGACGGCGAGGTCGATCTCTTCGGTGACCTCGGCGGTCATCACGTCGAGATCCTCACCGAGCAGCTCGCCGTCCTCGCGCAGCTGCCTGACGAGCAGGTCGATGGGGTCGCGCTCACGCCATCGGGCGATCTCCGCCTTGTCGCGGTAGCGGTCGGGGTCGTACATCGAGTGCGCCCGGAACCGGTAGGTCCGCAGCTCGAGGAAGCAGGGTCCGCCACCGTTGCGGATCCGGTCGACCGCGCGCCGGGAGGCCTTCTCGACGGCGAGCACGTCCATCCCGTCGACCGGCCAGGACGCGATGCCGTACGACGCCGCGCGAAGCGCGAGGTCGGTCTCGGCCTGTGCCCGGTGGAGCGCGGTGCCCATAGCGTAGAGGTTGTTCTCGCAGGCGAAGAGCACCGGCAGCTGCCAGAGCGCGGCGAGGTTCACGCACTCGTGGAACTCGCCCTCGGCGTACGCGCCGTCGCCGAAGAAGCACACGGTCACCCCGGGGCGGCCCTGCATCTTGTCGGCGAGCGCGAGGCCGACCGCCAGGGGCAGCCCGCCACCCACGATCGCGTTCCCGCCGTAGAACCGTCGGCCGACGTCGAACAGGTGCATCGAGCCGCCGCGTCCACGGCTGCAGCCGGTGACCTTGCCGTACATCTCCGCCATGACCGAGTCCATCGGCACGCCGCGAGCGATCGCATGGCCGTGCTCCCGGTAGGTCGACACGATCGAGTCGTCGTCGGTGAGCGCCTGCATCACCCCGACCGCGACGGCCTCCTCGCCGATCGCGACGTGGAGGAAGCCCCTGATCATCCCGGCGCTGTACAGCTCCACGCAGCGCTCCTCGAAGAGCCGGATCGCGGTCATGCCCCGAAGCAGCGACGCACGATGGGTCTCGCCCGCCGGTGCCGGGGGCCTCGCCGCGACGGCCTGACCTCTGCTCATGGGTCACGCTCCAGGGTCGAGAGGTCACCCTCGGGAAGTCCGAGATCGCGCGCCTTCAGCAGGCGCCGCATCACCTTGCCGCTGCGGGTGTGGGGGAGGTGCTGGTCGAAGACCACCTCGCGGGGGGCGACCGAGCCCAGACGGCGACGGCCGAAGGCGACGAGGTCGAGCCGCAGGGCATCGGTCGGCTCGACGCCGTCGCGAAGGGTCACGAACGCCTTGACCACCTCGCCGGCTACCAGGTCGGGCTTGCCGATCACCCCGGCCTCCGCGACCGCGGGGTGCTCCATGAGCGCGCTCTCGACCTCGAACGGCCCGATCAGGTGGCCGGCGGACTTGATCACGTCGTCCCCGCGACCGACGAACCAGAAGTACCCGTCCTCGTCACGGCGGGCGAGGTCCCCGGTGAGGTACCACCCGCCCACGAAGCAGCGCCGGTAGCGCGCCTCCTCGCCGAGGTAGGTGCGGAACATCGATGGCCACCCCGGCCGCAGCGCGAGCTCCCCGGTGCCGCCGGGACCGAGCTCGCAGACCTCGCAGTCGTCGACCAGGACGCGGCCGCTGTCGTCTCGCGCGAGGATCGTCGCCTCCACGCCCGGCAGCGGCTTCCCCATCGAACCGGGACGCACGGGCAGGTCGGGCCGGTTGCCGATCATGATCGCCCCGGTCTCGGTCTGCCACCAGTTGTCGAGGACCGGACGCCGGTAGGTCTCCTGCGCCCAGACCACGACCTCCGGGTTCAGCGGCTCGCCGACGCTGCCGATGTGCCGCAGGGCGGACAGGTCGAAGCCCTCGACCACGCCGGCGCCGGCGCGCATCAGCATCCGCAGGGCGGTGGGCGCGGTGTACCAGACGGTGACGCGCTGCTGCTCGAGGATCCGGTACCACCGCTTCGCCGCGAACTCGCCGGCGTCGCAGACCACGGTGGCCGCGTGGGTGAGCGGCGCGATGATGCCGTACGACGTGCCGGTGACCCAGCCGGGGTCGGCGGTGCACCAGAACACGTCGGTCGGCCGGAGACCCAGGGCGCTGGCCGCCGTGGAGTGGTGCGCAACCACGGCCTCGTGCACGTGCAGAGCGCCCTTCGGGGTACCCGTCGTACCGCTGGTGAAGTGCAGCAGGGCAGGCGTCTCCGGGTCCGTCGGCGGGATCTCGTAGTAGTCGGCGGACCGCTCGAGCAACCGGCGGAGCGAGAGGGTCCCGGGTACTTCATCCGGCTCCGCATCCACCAGCAGCACGTGCTCGAGGTCGCGCAGCCCGGCACGGATCGCGTCCACCCGCCGCCGGTAGAGCTCGGCGGTCGTCACGAGCACCCGCCCGTGTCCGAGCAGCAGGCGCTGGCGGATCGGCTCAGGGCCGAAGGCGGTGAACAGCGGGCAGAAGACGGAGCCGTGCTTGAGGGTGCCGAGGGCAGCGACGTAGACGTCGAGGTCGCGGCCGAGCAGTGAGAAGACGACGTCGCCTCGGCGGACCTCGAGCGCGTCGAGCATGTTGGCGAAGGTAGCCGTGAGCCCGGCGAGGTCGGCGTAGGTCACCTCGGTGACCGTCTCGTCGACCGCGACCAGACGCAGCGCGGTGGTGTCGCCGGCGCCGTGCAGGACGTGCCGGTCCACGGCCTCGTGCGCGATGTTGAGCCCGCGGCCATGGGGCAGGCCGTCGAGGAGATGCCGGGCCTCGGCCCATGCGCCGGTCGAACGGGCCTGCGTGCCCGTGGTCATCACGGGCTCCGCCGGTCCTGGTCCTTCTTCCTCTCGGGCTCCTGCTCCGACCCCGCCGACTTACGTGCGTGCCTGGCCTCGGCGGCCAGGTACTTGGTGAGGCCCTCCCACATCCGCTCGCGCGTGGACCGGCTCACCTTCCCGGCGGTCTCGCGCCTGGCCTCCTGCTGGGCATCGAATCCTTCCCGCTCGTCCATGACATCCTCCCTGGGACGCTCTGCCCCCGTCTCTTCACGATGCTCCGTGGACGTCGGGTGGCCCCAGGGTCGTTGGACCCGAAACGGTGTGACCCAGGCCGTGTGGCCGGGCCTTCCGAAGCCAGGTTAGGCTTACCTTAGAATTGGCGCCGGCCGGCCCCGCCCACGCTCGTGAGGAGACCCCCTGATGTCCCGACGCCCCCTGCTCGCTGCCGCCGGAGCAGCGTTCGCGCTCGCGGCTGCTCTCTCCGGGTGCGGCGTCCTCGGGATCGGCGAGGAGCCGGCCGACCTCCAGATCTACACCGCGCGCCACTACGACCTCGAGGAGGCGTTCGGGAAGTTCACCGACGAGACCGGCATCACCGTGGAGTTCCTCTCCGGCGACGACGCCGAGCTCCTGGAGCGGCTCAAGGCCGAAGGCGACGACACTCCCGCGGACGTCTTCATGACCGTCGACGCCGGCAACCTGTGGAACGCCGCCCGCCAGGACCAGCTCGCGACACTGGACTCGCCCAAGCTGGAGCGGTCGGTGCCCGAGGACCTGCGCGATCCCCAGAGCCGGTGGTTCGGCCTGGCGATGCGGGCGCGCACCATCACCTACAACCCGGACAACGTGGACCCGTCGGAGTTCGACACCGAGGAGACCTACGCCGGCCTGGCCGACCCGAAGTGGAAGGGCCGGCTGTGCATGCGCGACGCCACCGCGTCGTACACCCAGTCGCTGGTCGCGAGCCTGATCGACCTGCACGGCCGCGAGAAGGCGCTCGAGATCGTCGAGGGCTGGGTCGCCAACGACGTCGAGATCATGAGCAACGACATCCTGCTGCTCGAGGCGATCGACGCCGGAGCATGCGACGTCGGGATCAACAACCACTACTACCTGGCTCGCGAGCTCGCCGAGACCCCCGACCTGAACGTCGACCTGTTCTGGGCCAGCCAGGACGGCGCGGGCGCGCACGTCAACGTCTCCGGCGCCGGTGTGGTGAAGAGCTCCGACAACCCCGAGCAGGCGCAGCAGCTCCTGGAGTGGCTCGCTGACGAGGGGCAGAACGCCTTCGTCGACGCCAACCACGAGTACCCGGTCAACCCCGACGTCGAGCCCGAGCCGCTGATCGCGGAGTTCGGCGACTTCGAGCGCATGCCCCTGAACGCCGAGGCGTACGGTGACCTCAACGCCGAGGCCGTCGACCTCCTGGCCGAGGCCGGCTACGAGTGAGCCGCATGTGACCGAGACCCCTGTCCTCGCCGAGACGGCGACGCCGAAGTCGAGACCACGCCGGACCACCGCCCACGGGCGTCCCGCGTGGTCCTTCGCCGTTCTCCTGGTCGCCGTCCTGGTCGCGACACCGGTGCTCGCCGTGGTCGCCGACGGCGTGGCGGGTCTCGACGACCTCAGCCTCCCGCGGGGGCTGGGCGAGATGGTGCTCACCACCCTTGCCCTGATGCTGGGTGTCGGCGCAGGGACCCTGGTGGTGGGTGGCGGCCTCGCCTGGCTGGTGACGGCCTACCGGTTCCCGCTCCGCGACGTGCTCGTGTGGCTGCTCGTTCTCCCGCTCGCCATGCCGGCGTACATCCTCGGCTTCGTCTTCCTCTCCACCTTCGACGTCTCCGGGCCTGTCCAGAGCGCGCTGCGGTCGATCTTCGGCGCCGACGTCTGGGTGCCCGAGGTGCGCTCGCTGCCCGGCGCGGTCATCGTGATGACCCTGACGCTCTACCCGTACGTGTACCTTCTCGCGCGCAACGCCCTGGTCGAGCAGGCGCCGGGGACCTACGACGCCGCGCGCACCCTCGGAGCCGGCCGCAGACGTGCGCTCCGCAAGGTGCTGCTGCCGCTGGCCCGCCCCTCGCTGGCCGCAGGTCTCTCGCTGGTGATGATGGAGACCCTCACCGACTTCGCGACGGTGCAGTACTTCAACGTCAAGACGGTCTCGGTCGGCGTCTACCTCGTGGGCAAGGGCAGCTTCGACTTCCACTCAGCCACCCAGCTCTCTGTCCTCGTGCTGCTCTTCGCGGTCGCCGTTCTGGCCGGTGAGCGGCTGATGCGCGGCAGGGCGCGCTTCCACCAGAAGGGTGGGCGGGGCCAGGGCCTCCAGGCCGAACAGCTCAGCGGCTGGAAGGGTTGGGGAGCAGCGTTCCTCGGAGACC
>Ga0208537_1000185_pt1 | contig 10036 bp, 12 predicted proteins | sample MayberrySE_TuleA_FD_185672 | JGI IMG/M metagenome (GOLD analysis project Ga0208537, IMG submission 185672) | Natural and restored wetland microbial communities from the San Francisco Bay, California, USA, that impact long-term carbon... | ecosystem: Environmental > Terrestrial > Soil > Wetlands ...
AGGTGCAGATGGCTGCACACCCGGGTGGCAGAGACCGATCCAGGTCCAAGCCGTCCAAGGGGGAGTCAACGATGTCCATGATGAAGACCCGTCCGGGGTCGGTCCCGGGGGCGATCGGAGCCGACGAACTCACCGGGACCGCTCGCACGACCGGGCTGCTGTACCTCGGGCTGGCCATCACCGGAGCTCTCGGGTTCCTACTTGTCCGTGGTCAGCTCTACGTCGCCGATGACCCCGGTGGCACGTTGTCCAACCTGGTCGAGCACGCGTCGATGGCGCGCCTGGGCATCGTTCTCGAGATGGGCATCGTGCTGACCCAGGCCCTGGCGGCCGTGTGGTTCTACCGCCTGTTCCGCAGTGTGGACTCGTTCGCCGCTGGGTTGGTCGCAGTGTTCGGGATGGTCAACGCGGTGGCGATCCTGTGCAGCGCGGCGATGCTCGCCTCCGCCCTCGACGTTGCCGATGACAAGTCGTTGGCCGTGTCCGGGGGCGCGGCAGCCACCGTCCAGCTGCTGTACGTCATCAGCGGTCATCTCTGGGGAGTCGGGGGCTTGTTCTTCGGCCTATGGCTGATCCCGATGGGCTGGCTCGTAGTGCGGTCGCGGTGGCTGCCGCGGCCGTTGGGCCAGGTTCTCATGGTCGGCGGGGTGGGCTACATGCTCAGCACTTTCGTCAGCTACGTGTTCGCGAATGCCGATCTCGTGGCCGGGTTGCTGACCGTGCCCGCCACGATCGGTGAACTCTGGATCGTCGGATACTTGATTGTCTTCGGAGTCCGCGAGCACGCTCGGCCGGCTCGTGAGAGCCAGCCGGCTGCGGCCACGTGAGCGGCGTCTGCGGCCGGTGGCGTCTGAGCGCCGGTCCGCACCGCACGCAACCGGAATACCCCTGAACTAGTCGCGACCGGCAGGCGGCGGTGTGACGCACGTCCGTGCGGCCCCCGTTCCTGGTCGCCGGCGACTGCTCGGAAAGATCGGTCTCCCTGTCTACCTGCCTTCAGCAGGCCAAGTCGAGGCGAATGCTCCACACTGACGAGCAGTGAAGATGTGGCGCCGCGACCCGCCAGGTACGCCTTCAACGACGTTCCAGATGTGCATCGACTGCGGGAAGCGGCTTTCGGCAGAACAGCCGAGGTGAGTCGGGTCGGTGCGAAGCCTGTTAGGCGATGGAAACCGGAGTCTTGGCGATCGCGTCGGCCAGCGCCGCAATCTCGTGCGACCTGCTCCGGAGGCCCAGCCAGGTCGACGGACCGGAGCACGAGCTTCCTGCCGGCGTTCCTCACCGTCACCGTGCTTTCGTCGATGTCGTCCTGGCGTCGGCAGTAGATCAACATGCCTTCGCAGATCCATCGCGGTCGTGTACGCCAGCAACTGGTGATAGTCGCCACTGCGCCCGCGATGGCGTTCTCCCAGGTCAGCGTCTTCCCGCGCTCACTACATCCGCAAGTTCGTGGTCCGCGCCTCCCGGCTGCAGCACCGGGTGGTTCTCGCCAGGCTCCGACCGGACCGCGAGGTTCCTGGATGCAGCGGTGCGGGGCACTCAAGATCGTCGTCGCCGGCGGCACGCGAGCCGATAGGAAGTGGGGATGTTTGGTGCGGCGTGGTCAATGGGCCACGTGGCTCAGGAAGCCGCCGACAGCCCCTTCGCGGCGGCCGTGTCCTCACAAGGGGCGCCCGCAACGCGCACCGTTGCCGAGCGTCTCCAGCTCCTCGGTGGCGTCCTCCGAGCCTTCTCGAAGTTCGGGTACTCGCCAGGATGATTCTTGAGATGCGACTCACTGAAGGCTCCGCTGTGCCAGTCGTGTCACGCCGTCGAGCTGCTCAGCAACCAGGACCGAACCAGCTCGGGTGACGCGCAGGCGTACCGGGCCCGTGGGATCCGGTGGCAAGTCTTCACCCGCCAGTACGGCGCTGGCCTGCCCGCCCCGGGGAAGCCAAGAAGCGTCGCGGCGGCTGTTGAGGACCTGCTCGGCTGGGGGAACCGGCGCAGCGTAGACGTCGCCCCGGCCGGGCCCGCCTGGACGTGTTCTACGTGCCGGAGGGGCCGTGTCGGTAACGAAGCAATAACTTCGCCCCGACACCCGCCAAGGGCGCGAAATCCCTTGCTTGATGGGGGTTTCGGCCTGCACGCGGAGGTCGTCAGGACCTTTGGAACCCCGTCTCCAGGCCTGCGATGCCCCTTCCGGCCGGCTTGCAACCGATAGCGTCGAGGACCTGACCGAAACGAGATCGACCGACCCTGCGTCCATCGCAGGGTCGCCGAACGGAGGCAGCACAGATGAAGTTTTCCCGCAGAGAGTCGGCCACCGGCCGCCGCAGGACTGCGCTGGCCGCGGTCGTGGCAGCCGGTGCCTTGTTCACCCTCGCGGCATGTGGTGGCGACGGTGACGGTGGTGGGACCGCCGACGAGCCCCAGCTCATCAACGATGGTCAGATGATCGTGGCGATGAGCGGCGAGTTCCGTCCGTTCAGCCATTTCGAGGACAACCAGCTCACCGGCTTCGACTACGACATCGCGGTCGCGATCGCCGAGGAGATGGGCCTCGAGCTCGAGACCGAGACCGGTGCCTTCGACACCCTGATCCAGGGCGTGCAGAGCAACCGGTACGACGTCCTCATCGCGTCGATGACGCCGACCGAGGACCGGGACGAGGCCGTCGACTTCACGGACAGCTACTACGCCTCGGGCGCGACCATGTTCGTGCGCAACGACAGTGACTGCGAGGACCCGACGCAGATGGACAGCCCGACGGTGGGTGTGGCGTCGGGTACGACGTACGAGTCGTTCCTCAAGGAGGAGGACTGGGTCGGGGAGATCCGGACCTTCAGCTCCGACGTGACCGCACTGCAGGACGTGGACTCCGGACGTCTCGACGGCGCCATGACCGACCGCCTGGTAGGGCTCTACCAGATCGATCAGGCCGGCCGTGACCTCCGTGACTGTGGCGACCCGCTGTACACCGAGGAGCCGGCTTTCGCCGTCAAGGAAGGCAACACGGCACTTGTCGAGGAGCTGAACGACGCCCTCGCCGCGATCAAGGACAACGGCACGTACGCCGAGATCAGCGAGAAGTGGTTCGGGCAGGACATCTCCTGACGCCATGAACTTCTTCGACTACATCGTCGACACGGCGCCTCTGTTCCTGGAGGCGACCCAGGTCACGCTGCGGCTCACCGCCACGGCCCTCGTGATCGCCATGGTCCTCGGTGGCTTCGTCGCCGCCATGTCGATGAGCTCGGTCGCGGTCCTGCGCTGGATCGCGACCGGCTTCATCGGCATCATCCGGGGAACGCCGCTGATCGCCCAGATCTTCGTGCTCTACTTCGGGATCTCTGAGATCCTGCTGCTCCAGGCGTTCTGGGCGGGGGCGATCGCACTGGCGATCCACAACTCGGCGTACATCGCCGAGATCATCCGGTCGGGCTTCCAGTCGGTGCCCAAGGGGCTCAACGAGGCATCGCGGTCGCTGGGTATGTCACGGCTGAAGACGCTGCGACGTGTGCGGGCGCCCTTGGCACTGCGGGCGATCCTCCCCGTGCTGGGCAGCCAGTTCATCATCGCGGTCAAGGACTCATCGCTGGTGGCGTTCATCGGGATGACCGAGCTCTTCCAGACCTCGCGCAACCTGGCGGCGTCGACGTACCAGCCGCTGACGATGTACATGATCGTGTCGCTCTACTACCTGGCCATCGTGCTGGTCCTCACGTTCCTCGTGAACCGGCTCGAGTACCGGCTCAGCGCCCATCGGAGGTGAGGTCATGACTACCCAGGAGACCGAGCAGAGCCGGGGCGGCGGTGTGGGGGAGCCGCTGGTCCGGATGCGAGGGATCGTCAAGAAGTTCGGGGAGACGGTTGTCCTCGACGGGGTGGACCTCGATGTGGACCGGGGCGAGGTCGTCGTCCTCATCGGCCCGTCCGGCGCGGGGAAGAGCACGTTGCTGCGCTGCATCAACGGTCTCGAGCGGATCCAGGCGGGGTCCATCCACGTCGCGGGGGAGGAGCTGGTCTACAAGGAGAAGCACCTCAACCACATCCGCAGCCGGATCGGCATGGTGTTCCAGGCCTTCAACCTGTTCCCCCACATGAAGGTCATCGACAACATCACGATGGCCCAGCAGGACGTTCTCGGCCGGCCCCGCCAGGAGGCGCGGACGCGCGCTACGGAGCTGCTCGAGCGCGTGGGCCTCGCGGAGAAGGCGGACGCCTACCCCGACAACCTGTCCGGCGGACAGCAGCAGCGCGTCGCGATCGCCCGGGCCCTGGCGATGGACCCCGAGGTGATGCTTTTCGACGAGCCGACCTCGGCGCTCGACCCCGAGCTCGTCGGCGAGGTCCTGGACGTCATGCGGACGCTGGCGGACGAGGGGATGACCATGATCGTGGTGACCCACGAGATGCGTTTCGCCCGCCGCGCGGCCGACCGGGTCCTCCTGATGGCCGACAAGCAGATCGTCGAGGAGGGCACCCCCGAGCAGGTTCTGGAGAATCCGACGAGTGAGCGGGGCAAGGCCTTCCTCCGGGAGCTGACCGAGCACTGAGCCCCACCTGGTCGACTTGGTGACCCGATTGCCGGGCCGAGACCCCTCCCGTTGCGTGGAACCTCGTTCCAGGTTCAACGTGTAGTCGCGCCCTGCGCGGCGCCGGCCTTCAGCTGCTCGACCAGGATGTCCCCGTGCCCTGCGTGCCGGGCGAGCTCGGCGATCATGTGCCCGTAGATGAACCGGAGACTCACCGGGCCCTGATGCCAGGGGAACAGCTCGTCGAGGCGGTGTGCAGCGGCGACCTCGCGCGAGTGCTCGCACGCGGCGAGGAAGGCCCCGCGCACCGAGTCGACAGTGTCCTCAGGCTCCAGCACGAAACTCTGCTCGACTGTGTCCGGCAGGCCGAGCTCCCAGCGCGGCACGCCCGCTACCCGAGAGTGGAACCACACCTTCTCCACGCACGTGGCGTGCTTGACCAGCCCCAAAGGAGTCGTCAGCGACGGGACCAGTCGCACGCGGGCTGCGGTGTCGTCGATCTCTGACAGGAGTCGGGCCCCCTCCTCCCGCTGGACGTCGAGCATGCCCTTCGAGCATTGCTCGCTCACCTGCCACGTAGCTCTCCACGCGGATCAGACTAGGGCCGTCAGGCGGACTGAGGACTACGGACGACCGATCACAGTCGTCACCCTGTCGGTGCGTCGTCTGATACGGGCTAGAAGCCTGGGCCCATCCCCTGGCGGTCACTGGCGCGTGCGCTCGCGGACCTTGCCGCCGCGTCGAGCTCGGCCGCGGAGCGCCCATGGGCACCCGCACTCCCGGTTCTGCCGCGCCGGTACAGAACGACGACGCATGCCGCCACGAGCGCCACCAACAAGACGATGCCTACCGTCACGGTCGTCATGACTGCTCCTCACTCCTAGGGGTAACAGCCTACGGGGCACTCCTGTCTCACCGGCACCTTTCTGCCGGGCCGGATCCCTTCAACGTGTGACGTCTGCGCCGGGGGTGAGCCTCACCGCTTCAGGGCGGTTCTCGCTCTGCCCACGAGAGCTCCCGCCTGACCCACGGCTTTGCCGGCCAGGATGTCGGTCATCACCAGAGCCTTGAAGCCGATCCCCTCAGCTCGAGGGAGTGCTCCCAGCTGCTGCATGAAGTCCAGCCCGTCGTAGACGATCGCGTACTCGTTGACGAGGCCGTCCTTGAACCGGTTGATCGTGGTGCCACTGAGGGTGACCTGCTTGCCGGTGGCTGGGATGCCCGCCTCCTTGGACGGCCCGGTCATCGTGCCCTGGAACGTCCAGGTGACCACGGTGGCCGCTTCCTCCGTGTTGGTGAAGAGGGTGTAGTCATCCTCGAAGAGGTGCATGTCAGGGAATGCCTCGAACGTGTCCTTGAGGTGAGCCGTGACGGCCTCCCTGCCACGCACCGGCTGCTCGAGAGTGGGATCGATCCACGCAACGTCGTCGGTCAGATGGTCCACGATCGCCTGGGGATCGTGGTTGTTCCAGGCCTTGAACAACGCCTCCGACACCTCCCGCATCTTCGCCGCTGTCGTGGATGTCCTCGCGGTTGCCATACCGACCTCCTCGTCGACCCCTGGCGCCGCCGTATCTCGACGGTGCGGGGCCAACCTTCAAGATCTCGGTCCCGGGCACCCGGGGGAAGAGGCCTAGGTCCCCACCCCGACAAACGTCTCACCGGTCACCGCGGGCGAGCCGCCTCAGACGCCTCCGAGCGGCCAGACGGTCACGGCGGTACTCAGCACCGCGAAGAGCGCCGCGCCCATAACTGCCGGGTTCCGCTTCACCGATCGCGCACCATGCACCAAGGCGACAAGCGCGTAGTAGCCGGTCAGCAGGAAGAGGGCCACGACGACGGGACTGTCCAACACGCCGGTTCCAATCTGGTCGGAGACGGTCAACCCGGTTATCGGCCCGCGTCCCGGGCGAGTTGAGGGCTGAGCGGACGAAATTCTGTCTGGGATGGCCCGAATGCGCCACTCGGGGACCGTGCGGTGGGGTCCGACCGGGTCCCCGGGTCGGGACGTTCTCACCTGTGCCGTCCGCGTGCGGCGGCGCACCCTGGAGGAGAGACAGGGGAGAACGCGGATGAACTGTTCACACCACATGTGGGACGACCCGACAGGACTGCGTTGCACGCGCGGCGACGCCCACGACGAGGAAGCTGCGGGCGGCCACATCTACGAGTCCCGTGACGGCAGCTTCACGAACAGCGCCGAGGTCGCAGGCTCCGGAGCCTGACCGGTTCACTCCTCCTGCGCACGCGCTCGCCGCGCGGTGTCGATGTCCTCGCGATCAGGCAGCCTCGCCCGTACGATGCGAGGGACCCGAGCGAGCGGAGCGGCGATGAACCTGGAGAAGGTGATCTTCGGCTTCTTCGTGCTGCTCGCCGCCACCTTGAACTTCGGGTTCTTCCTCGGTGATATCGGCGACCCGAGCGTGCACAACGTCTACGAGCTCTTCGCAGCCGTGGTGGTCAACCTGATCGCCACGGTCCTGAAGTTCGGCGACCGTACTCAGATCGGCGCGGTCCAGCTGGCGACGAGCCTGGTGGCCAGCCTCCAGCTCATCGCGGCGGCGGTCGTGTGGACCTACGCGACGAACGTGGCCTCGGACGCCCTGAGTCACGAGATGACGGCGAGCGTCGTCTCCCTGTCCGGTGGAGCGGTCTTCGCCAACATCGTCTCGGTCGTCCTGCTGGTCGTCGAGACGGTCTCGTTCCAGCGTCGCTAGGTCGGGAGCCTCCGTGGGGAACCCCCTGCTCATCTTCTGGTACCGGATCTTCGGTGAGGAGGAGGAGAACGGACCGCGCTCCTATGCCGGGGCGCAGCCGCTCCCGAGCATCCCCTCTGGTCAGACCTCCGCAGGCATCCTCCTGGTCCTCCGCAGGATGCGGATCCCACTCGTCGTGATCATCGTGATCTTCGCGGTGAGCGTCCTCGGGCTGTCGCTCATCCCGGGCGAGGACGCGCAGGGAGACCCGCGGCGGATGGGGATCTTCGAGTCCTTCTACTTCATGAGCTACACCGCCACCACGATCGGCTTCGGCGAGATCCCGCACACCTTCACTGCGGCGCAGCGGATGTGGGTGACGTTCGCGATCTTCTTGTCGGTCATCGGCTGGGCCTACGCCATCGGCTCGATGCTTGCGCTGCTCCAGGACCGGGCGTTCCGGCGGGCACTGGCTCGCCGTCACTTCGTCCGCAAGGTGGGCCACCTCGGCGAACCGTTCCTGCTGCTCGTGGGATACGGCAACGCTGCCAAGAGGTTGGCTCGCGCCTTGGACGACATGGGCAGACGATTCGCCGTGGTGGACTACGACGAGAACCGGGTGGCTTCCGTCGACCTGGACTCCTACCGCGCGGACACCCCTGCACTCCTCGCGGACGCTCGCGACACAGCAAAGCTCGCGATGGCTGGGCTCGGGTACCCGAACTGCGAGGGGGTCATCGCTCTCACCGGCGACGACGAGACCAACCTCGACGTCACGATGACCGCGGCGCTGCTCCGGCCGGACGTCCCGGTGATTGCCCGGACCTTCTCTCGGGAGATAGCCGAGAAGATGCGGGCGTTCGGTGCGCCCGAGGTGGTCAACCCCCTCGACAGGTTCGGCGACCACCTTCGGATCCTGCTCCGCTCACCTGCGGAGTACCAGCTGATGGTGTGGTTGACGAGCTCTCCCGGAACCCCGCTCCCACCTCGGCGAGCTCCGCTGCCACGCGGCCGCTGGGTGGTGTGCGGGTACGGCAGGTTCGGTCGTGAGCTCACCGACGACCTGCGCGCGGAGGGTCTGGAGGTGACGGTCGTCGAGGGCAAGCGCGAGGGGCGAGTCGGCCAGTTCGCCGGCCGTATCGATGCGGATGACCTCGAGTCTGCGGACATCCAGCATGCCGCGGCTGTCGTCGCGGCGACGGAGGACGACATGACCAACCTCTGGCTGGTCGAGGAGGCGCGACGCATCAACGGAGAAGCGCTCGAGGTCGCCCTTCAGAACCGGGCGGCCAACTCGCCGCTGTTCGACGCGGTGGGCGTCGATATCGCGCTGGTCTCCGCTGAGGTGGTCGCACACGAGGTGATGGCTCGGCTCGCCAATCCAGTGCTCATGCGCTTCCTTCCTCAGGTGCCTCGCCAGGGTGAGGAGTGGGCTTCCCACATGGTCGAGAGACTGGTGGACCGTTGCGGACGTGGAACTCCCGACCTGTGGCGGGTCCGTCTCACGGAGGAGGAGGCGCCGGCGCTGGCCCCATGGCTCGCCGAGGGCGAGCTCCGACTGGGCGACCTGCTGCGGAGCCCCCGCGGCCGGGAGACCCCGCTCGGCGTGGTGACCTTGACCCTGCTCCGGAGCGGCAACAGGGTGATCGGTCCGGACGACGACTATCTGCTCCGGCGTGACGACCAGCTGCTGATCGCAGGCGGCCCCTCCGCGCGACGGGCCTTGGATGTGACCTTGACCGACGAGCCGACGGCGTCGTACGTCATCGACGGCCGGATCGTGCCGTCGGGCTGGGTCGGTCAGCTGCTGAGTCGGAAGGGCCCGTCCAGGTCTCGGGAAGAGGTGTGAGCCCGCAGGGTTCTGGACCTCCTCACGCCTTCCTCGTACAAATCTGAAAGTCGGCACCGACCAGAGGGCGTGAAACCGGACTTTCTGGGCAAAGTTGTCGCACAGGTACTGGGGGGTGCCGGGGGATACCCATCTGCGAGCCAGGAGAGCGATTCTCCTCGGCTGCTGCGACCTGCCCCGACGGCAGGGAGGGCGAGAGGGAGCAACGTCGCCTTGGTCGGCGACGGGGTGATCGTCGTGGGATAGCACCCGCCCGGTCTCGGGACTGGAGGGAGTACAGGAACATGCCCAAGCACAGACGAAGCCATACAGGGTTGGCTGCAGCACCAGCCGCGGCCGTGCTCGGAGTGGTCGCGTCGTTGGCGGCAGCGCCCGCCACTGCGTTCGCGGTCATGGACGGGGAGAGTGCGGATTCGCAGTCGAGCCAACGCGTCGACGAACGTCACGCCCGCGGTGAGGAGCGCGACCTCGACAAGACTCGCCGCGAGACGCAGGAGCGCGAGAGCCGCGACGAAGCGGATGCCGAGGCCGGAGCCGGCACCGGCTCGGTCGGCGCCGAGGGCGGAGCCGAGTCGGACGACACCGAGGCGCAGGCTGAGACCACCGCGACCGCGGAAGGCAGGCACCGTGCCCAGTCGACCGACCGCGAGGACCTGAGCCGAGCGGACAGTCGCTCGAACGGGGGCGAGCACGCGCGCAGCGACGCCGACCGCAGGCGTGAGCCCTGCCCCGAGGACCACGAGGGGGAGGTGGCTGAGCACGACCGGGCGGACCACCACCTGTTCGATGGCGAGGACGAAGCCGACAACGGCAGGGGCGCTGCGCGGGCGGATGGCGAGTACGCCGGAGCGCACGACGGGCACGCGCACGAGGACGGCAACGTCCACGTCCACCTGCCCTGGGTGCACCTGACCTTGCCCATGAATGCCGAGGGTCATGTCCACGGGACTGGCCATCGTGATGCAGAGGAGTCG
>Ga0208537_1000186_pt1 | contig 10027 bp, 12 predicted proteins | sample MayberrySE_TuleA_FD_185672 | JGI IMG/M metagenome (GOLD analysis project Ga0208537, IMG submission 185672) | Natural and restored wetland microbial communities from the San Francisco Bay, California, USA, that impact long-term carbon... | ecosystem: Environmental > Terrestrial > Soil > Wetlands ...
GAGGTGTTCGTCCCCTGCGAGCCCGCGCACCCGCACCCCGGGTGACCGGGAGCGCACCTGGACTCAGTCGTCGGAGGGCGGCCGTTCGTTGTAGCGCCCCGCGGGCTCCTGGCCGGACATCGCCTGGATCGCGGCCATGATCTCGTCGGTCAGCTCGCGCCGCGCGCGGCCGGCCGGGACCCCGTCGAACCGGGCGGCCGGGTCGATCGGCCTCCCGAACTGCACCGAGACCCTCGCCGGCCTCGGCACGCGCGTGCCCACCGGTTGCAGCTTCTCGGTGCCGATCAGCCCCACCGGTACGACGGGCGCTCCGGACGTCATGGCAAGCCAGGCCACCCCCGTGCGCCCGCGGTAGAGGAGGCCGTCACGGGAGCGGGTGCCCTCGGGGTAGATGCCGAACGCCCCGCCGGAGGAGAGCACCGAGAGCGCGGTGTCGAGGGAGGCCTGCGCGGCCCGGGTGTCGTCGCGGTCGACCGGGATCATGCCGAGGCCGCCGAACCACCAGCGGCTCAGCGTCCCCTTGACGCCGGTGCCGGTGAAGTAGTCGCTCTTGGCGAGGAACGCCACCCGCCGCGGGACGATCATCGGTATCACCATGCTGTCGACGAACGACAGGTGGTTGCTCGCGAGGATGACCGGCCCCTGGTCCGGGATGTTCTCCAGGCCGGTGACCGTGGGCCGGTACACCAGCCGGAAGAGGGTGGCCAGCACGACCTTCACAAGCTTGTAGACCATGCGACCCCCTGTGTCGTCCCTCAGGCCCAGAGCTGGCCGTCGAGACGCTCCTCGGCCTCCTCGAGCGTGCCCTCGTAGGCACCGGTGGACATGTACTTCCAGCCGCCGTCGGCCACCACGAAGACGATGTCGGCACGATCGCCGGCCTTCACGGACTTGCGCGCCTGGGCCATCGCGGCGTGCAGGATCGCGCCGGTGGAGATGCCCGCGAAGATGCCCTCCTGCTCGAGCAGCTCCCGCACCCGGCGTACCGCGTCGCGCGGACCCACCGAGAAGCGCGCGTCGATCAGCGAGGGGTCGTAGAGCTCGGGCACGAACCCCTCGTCCATGTTGCGCAGGCCGTAGACGAGCTCGCCGTAGCGGGGCTCGGCCGCGACGATCCGCACATGAGGGGCGTGCTCCTTGAAGAAGCGACCGGTGCCCATCAGCGTTCCGGTGGTGCCGAGGCCCGCGACGAAGTGGGTAACCGAGGGCAGGTCGGCAAAGATCTCGGGCGCGGTTCCCTCGTAGTGCGCCAGCGAGTTGGCGGGGTTGCCGTACTGGTAGAGCATCACCCAGTCGGGGTTCTCCTCCGCCAGGATCTTCGCGACGCGCACGGCCTCGTTGGAGCCTCCGGCCCCGGGCGAGGAGACGATCTCGGCGCCCCACATACGCAGCAGCTGGCGGCGCTCCTCCGAGGTGTTCTCCGGCATCACGCACACCATGCGGTAGCCGCGCAGCTTGGCGACCATCGCGAGGGAGATGCCGGTGTTTCCCGACGTGGGCTCGAGGATCGTGCAGCCGGGCGTCAGCCGGCCGTCCTTCTCCGCCTGCTCGAACATCTTGAGGGCGGCGCGGTCCTTGATCGAGCCGGTCGGGTTGCGGTCCTCGAGCTTCGCCCAGAGCCGGACCTCAGGGGTCGGCGAGAGCCGGGGCAGGCCCACCAGGGGTGTGCCTCCCACCGAGTCGAGGAGCGAGTCGAAGAGCATCTAGCCGCGCGCCACCGGCACCGTCGCTGCCGAGCCGCCGGCGACGGCAGGCAGGACGACGACCTCGTCGCCGTCGTCGAGCTTGGTCTCGAGGCCCCCGGTGAACCGGACGTCCTCGTCGTTGACGTAGACGTTGACGAAGCGACGCAGCTCGGAGCCGTCGATCAGGCGCTCCTTGATCCCCGGGTGGTTCGACTCCAGGTCGTCGATCAGTGCGGCGAGCGTGCTCCCCTCACCCGACACGGCCTTCTCGCCGCCGGTGTAGGTGCGCAGGATGGTCGGGATGCGTACGTCGATGGCCATCTGGTCTGGCTCCTTGAACTCTTTGTCGGCTGTTGTTGATCTGGTCCGTCGTGGGGGGTCCGGGTGTCCGAGGCGGCCTCAGCCGTCTCAGGACTCCACCACCGAGACTTCTTCCTCGGTGACCTCGCCGTCAACGATCCTGAATGACCTAAACTCCACCGGTCCCTCGCTATTCCCGTGCTCGCGTGTGGAGACGAGCACGTAGTGCGCGTTCGGCTCCGACGCCAGGCGGATGTCGGTGCGCGACGGGTAGGCCTCGGTGGCGGTGTGCGAGTGGTAGATCACCACGGGCTCCTCGTCGCTCCTGTCCATCTCCTTGTAGAGCGCGAGCAGCTCCTGCGAGTCGAACTCGTAGAAGGTCGGCGACCCTGCGGCGTTGACCATCGGGACGAACCGGGTGGGCGTGTCGGACCCCTCCGGCCCGGCCACGATCCCGCACGCCTCGTCGGGGTGGTCCTTCTTGGCGTGGGTGACGATGGCGTCGTAGGTCGCGCGGTCGATCTTCAGCACGTCACGAGAGTATCCGGGGCGCGTGAGCGACCCACCGAGCCCGTCGTACGTCCGGATCCTGAGACCTGACGGATCAGGCGTCGCCGGAAATGGAGGCGACGAGCGTCTCCTGGAGATACCCCACCCACTCGTAGATGTCGTGCACGTGGGTGCGCGGGTCGTCGTCGGGGAGGCTGCGCCAGTAGTCCTCGTCGCCCTCCTCGACCCCGAGCCGGGTGGCGAGCGCGAGCCGGATGTCGGTGAACGACCGCATCCACGCGTTGACCTGGGCGGTGTCGAGCTCGACGTCGATCCAGAGCCCGTCCTCCTCGAGCTCGGGGGGCAGCCCGGCCTCCTCGAGCTGGTCGATGATCGCCGCGGCGTTCCCGGCCTTTCCGTCGCGCAGGGCGCCCTCGGTGAAGCGGCGGAACTCCCCCGCGGCCTCCTCGTCGTCGGGGTAGGCGGTCGGGAACAGCCGCGCCAGGACCGGGTCGTCGGGCTCGGTGGTGGGGCCCGTGAAGTCGAGCAGCGCCTCGAGCGGGTCGGTCGCGCTCGACGGCACGGCGGCCTCGTTGCGCAGCAGCTCGACCAGCTGGGACGCGAGCGAGCGCAGCAGGTCGGCCTCGAAGCCCGAGAACGTCGCCATCGCTCCCTGGCCGCGCGGCACGAAACCGCTCATCCGGCGTCTCCGCGCAGGCCTGAGCGCGGCGAGCACCGCCGAGAGCTGCTCATGAATCCGCCTTCTCCATCGTGGCCCAGAGGCCGTACTCGTGCATCGCCTGAACATCGCGCTCCATCTCCTCGCGCGAGCCTGCCGACACCACCGACTTGCCGTCGTGGTGGACCTCGAACATCAGCTTCTCCGCCTTCTTGCGCGGGTAGCCGAAGTAGGTCTGGAAGACATAGGTGACGTACGACATGAGGTTCACCGGATCGTTCCAGACAATGGTCACCCAGGGCTTCGCCGGCGAGGTCAGCTCATCCGCCTCCGGCCTCTCGATCTCGACGGGCATGGGTGCAGACACGTGCAACATCCTAGGCTGTGGCAGGTGACGACTGCATCGACGGCACTGCTGACAGACCACTACGAGCTGACCATGGTGCAGGCCGCACTGCGCGCGGGCACCGCCCACCGCAGGTCGGTCTTCGAGCTCTTCCCCCGGCGCCTCCCCGATGGCCGGAGGTACGGCGTCGTGGCCGGCGTCGGGCGTGCCCTCGACGCCTTCGAGCGGTTCCGTTTCGACGACGAGGTGCTCGAGGTCCTCCGGGCGGGCCGGGTGGTCGACGACGCAACGCTCGAGTGGCTCGCCTCCTACCGCTTCAACGGCGACATCTGGGGCTACGCCGAGGGCGAGGTGTACTTCCCGTACTCCCCCCTGATGGTCGTCGAGTCGACCTTCGCGGAGGCAGTCGTCCTCGAGACGCTGCTGCTGTCGGTCCTCAACCACGACTCGGCGATCGCCTCCGCGGCCTCACGCATGACGTGGTGCTCGTGCGAGCGCCCGTGCATCGAGATGGGGTCGCGCCGGACGCACGAGGAGGCAGCGGTCGCGGCAGCGAGGGCGGCGTACGTCGCCGGCTTCTCCGCCACCTCCAACCTCGCGGCGCGGCAGCGGTACGGCGTCCCGACGACCGGCACGAGCGCGCACAGCTTCACCCTCCTGCACGACACCGAGCGGGACGCGTTCACCGCCCAGGTCGAGTCGCTCGGCAAGGGCACGAGCCTGCTCATCGACACCTTCGACATCAGAGAGGCGGTCAAGCTCGCGGTCGACGTCGCGGGGCCCGAGCTCGGTGCGGTCCGGATCGACTCCGGCGACCTGGGCATGCTCGCCACGAAGGTGCGCGAGCAGCTCGACTCCCTCGGGGCGACCGACACCAGGATCATCGTCACCTCCGACCTCGACGAGCACTCCATCGCCGCGCTCGCGGCGGCCCCGGTCGACGGGTACGGCGTCGGCACCTCCCTGGTGACGGGCAGTGGTCACCCGACGTCCGGCTTCGTCTACAAGCTCGTCGCTCGCGAGGACGGCACCGGGGCGATGGTGTCGGTGGCGAAGAAGAGCAAGGACAAGGCCTCCATCGGCGGCCGCAAGTACGCCCTGCGCCGTCGCGATCGCAACGGGGTCGCCGAGGCCGAGGTGATCGGTGTGGGCGAACGGCCCGTGGACGACGGCGACGACCGCGAGCTGTTGGTACCTCTGGTCCGTGGTGGCGAGGTGGTCGGCCGCGAGGACCTGGAGGCCGCGCGGGAGCGCCACCTCCGGGTGCGTGAGGAGCTACCGCTGCCGGCGCGCATGCTCTCGCGGGGCGAACCCGTGATCCCGACGCTGCACCTCGGCGGCTGACCGGGCTCCCGCACCGGGTAGCCGGACCCCATGACCTTGATGCCGGGCTCGGCTAGCGTTGGTGTCATGAAGCGCGCACTCATCGTGGTCGATGTCCAGAACGACTTCTGCGAAGGTGGCAGCCTCCCGGTGGCGGGGGGTGCGGAGGTCGCCTTCCGGATCGGCGCCCTGCTCCACCACTGGACCGAGAAGGACCCCAAGTCGCCCGACTACGCCGCCGCCGTGGCCACGCGCGACCACCACATCGACCCGGGCAGCCACTTCTCCGAGAATCCCGACTTCGTCGACAGCTGGCCGCCGCACTGCGTGGTCGGCACCGACGGGGAGGCCTTCCACCCCAACCTGGACCCCCAGCCCTTCAACGCCATCTTCCTCAAGGGCGAGCACACCGCGGCCTACTCCGGCTTCGAGGGCCGCTCCGCCGAGGGCGTGCCGCTCGCCGAGTGGCTTCGCCGCCACGAGATCACCGACGTCGACGTGTGCGGCATCGCCACCGACTACTGCGTGCGCGCGACGACCCTCGACGCCGTACGTGAGGGCTTCAACGTCAGGCTGCTGACGGACCTGGTCGCGGGTGTCGCCGAGGCGTCCTCGAAGGCAGCCGTCGAGGAGATGCGCACCGCTGGAGCGCGCATCTCCTGAGCACACCGACCGCGCTCAGTGCGGCTGGCGACGCCGCTGTGGCTGCGGCTTGCGCTGCGCCGGCACCTCGCCGGCCTCATCACCCGGAAGCCGGGTCTCGCTCACGCGCCAGCGGCCGATGAGCATCATCGTGATCCCGTCCACCAGGACCTGCACTCCGAGCAGCACGCCGAGCAGGACGTACGAGGCGTCGAACAGGTTGAGGAGCACGATCAGGCCGAGCGCCGTGGACACGATGCCCGCGAACAGCAGCGGGATCCTGTAGAACGGCTCCTGCACCGCCGCTGCCAGCCGGACGACACCTCCGGTCAGGAAGATCACGCCCGCGATGAGTGTGAGCGTCGTCGCCGCTGCCTCGGTGTTCCGTAGGAAGAACAGGCCCAGGACGGTCAGGAAGCCGCCGGTGAGTGCTGCCGACCAGAATCCGCCCTTTCCGATGCGGAAGAAGGACGCAGCCAGGCCGACGAGACCGGTGAGCAGCAGCAGCCAGCCCATGAACAAAACGGATACCGTCGTGACGAACGATGCGTAGCCGAGGATGACGAGACCCGCGACCGCGAGCACTGCGCCGAGTACGACGTCCCACCCGGTACGACGTAGCTCCAACTGTGGCATGGACATCTCTCGAACCTCCCGGTGGGCAAGGGATTGGAGCCCACCTGGTACCAGCGTGCTCGCACACGCGCGGTCGCGCCTCATCCGCTGCGGGTGGTTCTGGACGGCTCCCGGAGAACGAGGTCATCCGCCCCGGCGCATTGAGGCGGGTCGGTCATTCACCCCGAAAGACCGGGCGGCGCCTCTCGGCGAAGGCGCGCATCCCCTCGGCGACGTCGGCGGTGCGGAGGAGGGCGGTCTGTCCGGTGCGCTCGCGTTCGAGAGCTTCCTCGAGCCGGTCGAGGGTGGCGGCGTTCACTGCCTTCTTGGTGGCGGCGAACGCCAGCGGCGGCCCCGCGGCAAGACGACGGACGACCCTCGAGACAGTGGCGTCGAACTCCTCGTCGGGAACCAGGTGGCTCACCAGCCCCGCGGCGTACGCCTCCTCGGCCGGCATGGCCTCCCCGAGCATCGCCATCCTCATCGCCCGGGCCCGTCCGACCGACGCGGCCACCGTCGCCGTCGCACCCCCGTCCGGCATCAGGCCGATCCTCGAGAACCCGAGGAGGAAGCTCGCCGAGCCCGCCGCCACGACAAGGTCGCACGCCAGCGCCGCCGAGCAGCCCACCCCGGCGGCGACCCCGTTGACCGCCGCAACGCACGGCTTGGGCGACCCGGTGATCGCGCGGATGATCCGGTTCGCCCGGTCCAGGCTCGTGACGTCGAAGTGCTCGTGCGCGTCCTCGCCGCTGAGGTCCGCCCCCGCGCTGAACGCCGGCCCGGAGCCGCGCAGGACGATGACATGGACGTCGTCGCGTGCCGCCGCCCGCTCCAGCTCCTCCGCAAGCCGGTCGGCCATCTCGGCGGTGAGCGCGTTCAGCTGCTCAGGGCGGTCGAGGATGATCCAGAGGGCGCCGTCGTCGGTGCTGATCGCCATGCCGTCGGTCATGCGAGCAACCTAGCGCCCCTGGCCTCCTGGACCTCGCACCCGCCGAATGTGAGCAACGGACGACTGATCCGGCCTTGAACCGTCAGTTGCTCACATTCGAGCCGCGCAGAGCTGACGTCAGTCGATCGTGACGTCGGCACCCCCGGAGACCAGCCTCCAGTCGACCGAGGCGAACTCCGAGTCGTCCACGACGCCCTGGGCGGTGACCCAGTCGATGATGAGCTGTCGGATCTCCACCTGGCGGTTGTAGAGCACCGGTGCGTCCTTCACGTGGGGGAAGTTGCCCCCGCCGGACTGCCGGTAGTTGTTGATCGCCAGCGCGAACTCCTGGTCGGCCCTGACCGGTTCGCCCGCGTAGGCGAGGTCGACGATCCGTCCCTCCCCCGGGGCCTTCGCGATGTCGATCTCGTAGGTCAGCGCCGCGTCGAGTCCCCCGACGATGTCGTAGTTGTAGTCCGGGGTGCCGTTGGGGGCGGTGGGTGTGACCGCCTTCGTGACCTCCTCGATGGTGAACGGGCCGGTGCCGCTGACCTGCTTGAAGTACCGCGCGGAGAACTCGAGGTAGTCGAGCAGCTGCGCGCCGGTGATCCGGACGGCGAGCAGGGTGTTGTCGTAGATGTAGAGGCCGGCGACGTCGCGCACGGTGACGTCGCCCTCCGGGATCGCCGCTTCGCGGTTGAACGGTGCTGCGATGCTCAGCACCGGCAGACCGGCGTCCGCCGTACCGGCAAGCGCCTGTTTCACCGTGTCCGCCTGGACGTGGTTGACGAAGTCGATCGCTGCGACGTCCTCGACCACCGCCCGAGCAGCCGACATCGGCTGGAGGGAGCGGCCGATGACGGAGTTGACGTAGTCGACGACCACGTCGTGCTGCTTCGACAGCGCGGCGACGACTGCGGGGTCCTCGTCGACGGTGTTCGCGTTGAGCAGCTGCGCGCCGACGGACCGGACCTTCCAGCCTCTGCGGGTCTGCTCGAGGTCGAAGGTCAGCACCGACAGACGCATGCCCCAGCGCAGCGGCTCGGTGAGCAGCACCTCCTTGCCGGTCTTCTGGTTGGTGACCCAGCGCTCCTCGATCTCCTTGTGGGCGTGGCCGACGAGGATGGCGTCGATGCCGGGGACCTGCTCGGCCACGAGGGTCGCGGCGTTCTCCGGGTACGGCAGGGCGTCGCCGTACGAAGAGCTGGTGTCCGCACCCGAGTGGGCCGACACGACCACGACGTCGGCGCCGTCCCTGCGCATGCGCGGGACGTAGATCTCGGCCTGCTCGACGAGGCCCGGGAACTCCATCCGGCCCTCGACGTGGGCCCGGTCCCAGATGGCGATGCCGGGGTTGGTCAGGCCCAGGATGCCGACCTTCACGACGCGGCCGCCGACGCGGAGCTTCTTGATCACGTACGGCGGGAAGGCGGGGAGCTTGGAGGCCGCGTCGAGCGCGTTCGCGCCGAGCAACGGGAAGTCGAGCTGCTCCTCGAACCTCCGCAGCAGCGGGATCCCGTAGTTGAACTCGTGGTTACCGAGTGCCGCGGCGTCGTAGCCGACGATGTTCATCGCCTCGGCCATCGGGTGCACCGGGCCCTCGGTGATGGGGTCGATCTTCGCGTAGTAGTACGCCAGCGGCGTGCCCTGGATCGTGTCGCCCGCGTCGATCAGGAGCGTCGCACGCTCGCCCCGGTCCTCGCGGACAGCAGCCACGAGCGTGGAGATCTTCGCCAGGCCGATGTCGTTGGACTGGCCGTCGTTGTACTCGGCGTCCTTGAAGTAGTCCCAGTTGAACACGTTGCCGTGGAGGTCGGTGGTGCCGAGCACGGTGATCCGTGCATGACGCCCGGGCCCACCCTTCCCGCGGCGGCCGGCCGCCTCTGCGGCTGACGGGACGAAGCCGACGGCGGCGAGCGCGGCGGCTCCGGTGAGCACCGTACGACGGGTGGGGCCGGCGTCCCGGGCAGCGTCAGACGTGCCGGACAGCTCGACGCCCCGGGCCTGCTGCGGCGCGGAGTGGTGGTTCTCGGACAAGAGTGTCCCCCTCGATCTGAAGTTGGTGGCGCGAGCACGCCGCGGCATTTGTACCCCACCGCGAGGGAATTCCGGGAGAGGCACAAGGTCCCTTTTCCGCGCAACGTCCTGGTCGCGGCTGCGTTCGTCTGCGCAGCGTCGCGCTTCTGACCCTGCGCTCCCGGCCGGTTCGCAACCTGCAGCGGGCGGGCGTGGACGAGCTCACGAACCCCAGCGCTGCGCCAGCGTCGTGACGACCTTGAGGTTCCGGTTGGTCCCCGGCCGGAGCACCTTCTTGAAGGCGCCGAAGAACTCCGCCTGCATCGTGGGATGGTCGAGCCAGATGTGAACGGCGCGGTCGACGACCGTGGCCGACTCACCGGGGCGGTCCCAGGTGGCGATCTGCTGCGCGACCTCGGGTCCCGGCACGTCGCGCTCCTTGAAGAACGTGAGGTAGCGACCGTGCCCCTCCGACCCCCCGAACGGCGAGGGCAGCCGCATCGCCTGGTCGTGGACCGCTCGCAGCTCCTCGGGGCGGAGCATGACCACCGGCACGTCCATCCCGCACCCGGCCGCGATCGCCTGCTCGACGTACCTCTCCACCTTCGCCGTGGAGCGCATCGAGGTGGCGAAGCGGACGTTGCCGGTCTGGATGTAGGTCTCCACGTCCGTCAGCCCGGCCTGCTCGAGGCATGACCGGAGGTCTGCCATCTTCAGCACCCGGCCGCCCACGTTCACCGCACGGAGGAAGGCGATGTAGCTCGGCATGGTGCCAGTCTGGCCGGGTCAGCTGTTGGAGTACACCGCGGAGCCGCCGTCGTCGCCGTCCGCGTCCGGGCCGCGACCCGCCCAGGTCCAGGCGTACGCCGGGTCCTCGGCCGCCACTCCCGCCTCGCCGAGGTCGAGGGGCCTGAAGGTGTCCACCATGACCGCGAGCTCGTCGAAGAACTCGGCGCCGAGGGAGGCCTCGATCGCCGAGGGCTGCGGGCCGTGGGCGTAGCCGC
>Ga0208537_1000187_pt1 | contig 9991 bp, 9 predicted proteins | sample MayberrySE_TuleA_FD_185672 | JGI IMG/M metagenome (GOLD analysis project Ga0208537, IMG submission 185672) | Natural and restored wetland microbial communities from the San Francisco Bay, California, USA, that impact long-term carbon... | ecosystem: Environmental > Terrestrial > Soil > Wetlands ...
TGCGCACGCTCATCAGCCGGGACTTCGCCGCGGCGTTCGAGTCGGCCGACGTGCTCGTCTCGCCCACCGCGCCGACCACGGCGTTCAAGCTGGGGGAGAAGCTCGACGACCCGGTCGCGATGTACCTCAACGACATCGCCACGATCCCGGCGAACCTGGCCGGGGTGCCCGGGCTCTCGCTCCCCAGCGGCCTCGCCGACGAGGACGGGCTGCCGAGCGGCTTCCAGATCCTCGCCCCCGCGATGGCCGACGACCGCCTCTACCGGGTCGGCGCCGCTCTCGAGGCCGCGCTGCTCGGCCGGTGGGGCGCTCCGCTGCTCGACAAGGCCCCGGCACTCGCCGGGGCGGCCCGGAAGGAGGCCGTGCGATGACCGCCGCACCCGCGCTGATGTCGTTCGAGGAGGCCCTCGAGCGGTTCGACCCGGTGATGGGTCTCGAGGTCCACGTCGAGCTCAACACCGTCACCAAGATGTTCTGCGGCTGCCCGACCGAGTTCGGCGCCGAGCCGAACACCCAAGTGTGCCCGACCTGCCTCGGGCTCCCCGGGGCGATGCCGGTCGTCAACGAGAAGGGCGTGGAGTCCGCGATCCGGATCGGCCTCGCGCTGAACTGCTCGATCGCGCCGTGGTGCAGGTTCGCGCGGAAGAACTACTTCTACCCGGACATGCCGAAGAACTTCCAGACCTCGCAGTACGACGAGCCGATCGCCTTCGACGGCTGGACCGAGGTCGAGGTGGACGGTGAGACGTTCCGGGTCGAGATCGAGCGCGCCCACATGGAGGAGGACACCGGCAAGTCCCTCCACGTCGGGACCTCCGGGCGTATCCACGGTGCGGACTACTCGCTGGTCGACTACAACCGCGCCGGGATCCCGCTGATCGAGATCGTGACCAAGCCGATCACCGGGACCGGCGAGAAGGCGCCGCTGGTCGCGAAGGCGTACGTCGCCCACCTGCGCGAGCTGCTCCTCGGCCTCGGGGTGTCCGACGTGCGGATGGAGCAGGGGTCGCTGCGCTGTGACGTCAACCTCTCCCTGAAGCCTGCGGGGGAGGAACGGTTCGGCACCCGCACCGAGACCAAGAACGTCAACTCCCTGCGCTCGGTCGAGAGGGCGGTGCGCTACGAGATCGGCCGGCAGGCGGCCCGCCTCGCCGAGGGCGAGCCCATCGTCCAGGAGACCCGCCACTGGCACGAGGACACCGGCGTCACCACATCAGGACGGGAGAAGTCCGACGCCGAGGACTACCGGTACTTCCCGGAGCCGGACCTCGTGCCGATCGCGCCGGAGGAGTCGTGGGTCGAGGAGCTGCGGGCGACGCTGCCCGAGCCACCGCGTGAGCACCGTGCACGGCTGCAGAAGGAGTGGGGCTTCAGCGACCTCGAGATGCGTGACACCGTCGGAGCCGGCGCCCTGCTGCTCGTCGAGCAGACGGTCGCTGCGGGGGCAAAACCGGCCACCGCCCGCAAGTGGTGGCTCTCCGACATGGCCCGCCGCGCCAACGAGCGGGGGGTCGACCTCGCCGACCTCGAGGTGTCCCCGGCGGACGTCGCCCGCGTCCAGGAGCTCGTCGACGAGGGCAAGATCAACGACAAGCTCGCCCGCCAGGTCTTCGACGGGGTCCTCGCCGGCGAGGGCACTCCGGATGAGGTCGTGACGGCCCGCGGCCTCGCCGTGGTCTCCGACGAGGGTGCCCTCTCCGAGGCCGTCGACCGCGCCATCGCCGCGAACCCGGAGGTCGCCGACAAGATCCGCGACGGCAAGGTCGCAGCGGCCGGCGCTCTCATCGGCGCGGTGATGAAGGAGATGCGCGGCCAGGCCGACGCCGCCCGCGTGCGCGAGCTGATCCTCCAGAAGCTCTCCTGACCAATTACCAGGGGATGCAGGGGATCTGTTGCTTCCCACGGTGATCTTGCCGTGGGAAGCAACAGATTGCCATGGGCAGTATCCGGGCGGGGCGGGTCGACGTGTCAGCGCAGCGCGACGCGCAGGATCCGGTCGTCCTTCGCCGCCGGGTCCCCACGGCCGTCGCGGTTGCTCGTCGAGAGCCACAGGGCGCCATCGGGTGCCACGACCACCGTGCGCAGCCGGCCGTAGTTCCCGACGAAGAAGGCCTGGGGCTTCCCGATGGTCCCGTTCCCCCGGACCGGCACCCGCCACAGCCGCTGTCCGCGCAACGAGGCCATCCACAGCGATCCCTCGGCGTAGGCGAGGCCGGAGGGGGACGCCTCCGACGTACGCCACTGCGCGAACGGGTTGCGGTACTCGTCGCGGTCGCCCTTGCCCTCGACGAGTGGCCAACCGTAGTTGCGTGCCTTCTCGATCAGGTTGAGCTCGTCCCAGGTGTTCGCGCCGAACTCGCTCGCCCAAAGCCGGTCCTGGTCGTCGAAGGCCAGGCCCTGGACGTTGCGGTGCCCCATCGTCCACACCGGTGAGCCCTTCACCGGGTTGCCGGGGGCGGGCTTGCCGTCCGGCGTGACTCGCAGAATCTTGCCGCCGAGCGAGCCGCGGTCCTGTGCGAGCTGTGTCTGGCCGGCGTCCCCGGTGGAGATGTACAGGTTGCCGTCCGGTCCGAACTGCAGCCGTCCGCCGTCGTGGTAGGAGGCGTGGGGGATGCCGTCGAGCAGCACCTGGCGCTTGCCGAGCCTGCGACCGTCGTACTTCATGCGCACGACGCGGTTGTCCTGCGCGGTGGAGAAGTAGGCGTAGACGAAGGAGTCCTCGTCGTACGTCGGGGAGACCGCGAGACCTAGGAGCCCCGCCTCGCCCACCGGCTCGGCCTGCTCCATCCGGCCGACCGTTCGTGCCTGCCCGCCGTCGGCGGGGAGGGCAAGGACCTTCGTGGTGTCACGCTCGCTGATGAGGGCGCTGCCGTCGGGAAGGAACGCGATGCCCCAGGGAGCCACGAGCCCGGTGGCGACCGTCCCCACGACGCGGGGCTTGACCGGACCCGGGTTCTCGGCGGAGGGACTCAGTGTCGGGGAGGTCTCGGGCTCGACGGTGCGGGTGCTCGGCTGTGGTGAGGGCGACGGGGTGCCCAGACCGGTCGGGGCACCCTCGGAGGAACAGGCGGTCAGTGCGAGCAGGGCGGCGAGCGTGGTCGCGACGGCCTTCATGGGAGTCAGGCTATGCGCCCGAGCAAGGTCAGAAGCTCATCGTGCACCGGGTCGGGGTGTTCGAGCTGGAGGAAGTGGCTCCCGGGGAGCTCGACGTACGTCGCGCCGGCGATCCGCTCCGAAGCCGTCGCCATGTCCCCGGAGCTCGCGAGGAGGTCGAACCTGCCACCGACGAAGGCCGTGGGGACCTTGACGTGCCGCAGGGAGACCCGGGGGTGCTCGGCCGCGGCGAGGGCGAGGTGCATGTACCAGTCGACCGGCGTGGTCAGGAACTCGTTGACCGCCCGCCGGAGGGCGGGGATCTCGGCGGTCGGCATCATGAAGCCGCTGTGGCTGAGCAGCTGCGCGAAGGCGACGCCGACCGGCAGCCGCGACGAGAACGGAGTGATCGCCTTGCCCGCACGCCGCAGGATCCGGGTGACCCCGACCGAGATGGGACGGCGCGCGACGCGGGGGATCATCAGCGGTGCCCCCATCGAGGCGAAGGTGCCGCCCGGGACGCCGGCGACCGCGAAGAGGCCGGTCACCCGTGACGGGTGCAGGACGGCGAGCTCGAAGGCCGTGTTGACCCCGATCGACCAGCCGGCAACGGCACAGGCCTCGATCCCGGCGTGGTCCATGACCGCGAGCGCGTCCTCGAGGAAGGCGTCGATGCCGACCCGGGACCGGTCCCGCGGGCGGTCCGACCCGCCGACGCCGCGGTGGAACCATGAGATGACGCGGACGCCGCAGTCGGGACGGAGCAGGGCGGGCCACGCGTAGGGGTTGGTGCCCAGGCCGTTGCACAGCAGGAGCGTCGGACCATCTGCGTCGTTCGTCCACGCCTTGATGCGCGTGCCGTCGGCGCTGGTGACGTCGTAGAAGCGCAGCGCGAGCTGTTCGGTGGAGGCGGCGGGCATGCGGCAGATCTTGCCGCAACCCGGACAAACAGTGACGAGAAGGTGCGTGAGATCACGGAGCCGGGACAGTCCGGGACCGCGGGATCAGGCCCCTCGAACACCGACCTCGAGGGTGGTCGCGGCGGCGGACCGGGCCTCGAGGGAGGACAGGAACGCCTCGACCTCGACGCGCTCGAGGCGGCGCTCGGCCAGAGCCGTCGACGCAACCAGGGCGTTGCGCCGCGCGACCTCCTGCGTGTGCACGTGCCAGTGACCCAGGGAGCGGACGAGTCGTGCCGGGGTGAGGAACATGGGGCCTCCCGCTGCGAGCGCTGCTGGTCGGATCGGGCTGAACAAGACGCTAGAACGCCGGTGCTTCCCGGGGGTCAACGGCGTGTGACAGGTGTGTGAACAGCCCCGACGTGCTGCCGAGAACGTGGTGGCCCGCGTCGTTAGGGTCGGGTCATGAGCGATACGCGACCCCTGGTCTGGCTGCCCTTCGACGCGAGGGAGCTCGGGTCGCCGCCGCAGTCGCTGCGCTACGAGCGGTTCCTTCCCGAGGAGCACGACGGGTTGCCCCCGTCGGCCGCCGAGGTCGAGCTCTACGTCCCGGCGTACCGCTTCTCCCCGGCCGACAGCGAGGTGATCGCCCGTCTGCCCCGGCTCCGGGTCGTGCAGACCCTGACCGCAGGCGTCGACCATGTCCGGCCCTTCGTCCCGGACGGAGTCCTCCTCTGCAACGGCCGTGGGATCCACGACGCGTCGACCGCCGAGCTGGCGGTCGGACTGATGCTGGCCTCGCTTCGCGGCCTCCCCGGCTTCGTCCGGGCCCAGGACCGCGGCGAGTGGCAGCCGGTCCGGGCCCGGTCGCTGGCCGACCGCAGCGTCCTGATCGTGGGGTACGGCGCGGTGGGCGCAGCCGTCGAGGAGCGGCTCGACGGCTTCGAGGTGGACGTCGTGCGGGTGGCTCGCCGTGCCCGCGAGGGTGTCCACGGCTTCGACGAGCTCCACCGGCTCCTGCCCCACGCCGACGTCGTGGTCCTCATCGTGCCGATGACCGAAGAGACGCGCGGCATGGTTGACCGCGACTTCCTCGCCCGGATGAAGGACGACGCGCTGCTGGTCAACGTCGCACGTGGCCCGGTCGTGGACACCGACGCACTGGTCGAGGCACTGCAGACGGAGCGGATCCACGCCGCGCTCGACGTCACCGATCCCGAGCCCCTGCCGGAGGGCCATCCCCTCTGGCGTGCCCCGAACCTGCTCGTCTCACCCCACGTCGGCGGCGCCACGAGCGCGATGTGGCCGCGTGCCTACCGGCTCGTCCGCGAGCAGCTCGAGCGCTTCGCCAGCGGCGAGCCGTTGGCCAACGTGATGCGTGGGGAGTACTAGCGACAACGACGTCGACGGCCCGTTCTCGGCCTACTCCGAGGCGCAGATCATCGACAAGCACGCCCTCGAGGCGACCGACGGCAAGACCTACGCCCGCCCGGCGTCCCCGACGACCGGGGGTGCCGGCCGCGGGTCCGATGACTTTTCGCCGGACCAGGAGTCCAATGGTCGGGAGGCCGGGTGAGGCCTCGGAAGCGAGGGGTGCAGACGATGGTGCAGCAGGGACAGCGACTGATGATGGTCGGCACGCGCAAGGGCCTGTGGATCGGGCGGGCCGACATCGACGGCGGGGAGTGGGTCTGGGACGAGCCACGGTTCCTGATGGAGGAGGTGTACTCCTGCATGGTCGACACCCGGGGAGGTCGGACGCGGCTGCTCGTGGGGTCCGGGTCGCCGCACTGGGGACCTCATGTCTACCGCTCCGACGACCTGGGGGAGACCTGGCAGGAGTCGCCGAACGTGATGGTGCTCCCCGAGGAGGCCGGTGTCGGCGTTCAGCAGGTGTGGCAGCTGTGGCCGGGAGGCTCCGCCGAGCCGGACGTCGTCTACGCGGGCACCCAGCCCTCCGCGCTCTTCCGGTCCGAGGACAGGGGCGAGACGTTCGAGCTGGTCCGCTCGCTGTGGGACCACCCGCACCGCCCGCAGTGGGGGGCGGGCTTCGGTGGTCAGGCCATTCACACGATCCTCCCTCACCCGTCCGACGCGTCCCGGATGGTCGTGGCGATGTCGACGGGCGGGGTGTACCGCACCGAGGACGCCCGAGAGTCCTGGGCGCCCGCCAACGTGGGGATCGTCGCCGAGTTCATGCCCGAGGGCCAGCAGTACCCGGAGTTCGGCCAGTGCGTCCACAAGGTCACCCGCCATCCGGACCTGCCGGACCGGCTGTACGCGCAGAACCACGGAGGCGTCTACCGCTCCGACGACGGCGCGGACTCGTGGACGGCGATCGGGAAGAGCCTCCCGTCGGACTTCGGCTTCCCGGTCGTCGTGCATCCCGGGGACCCGGCGACGTTGTTCGTCTTCCCCAACGGGGCGGGGGACACGCGGTTCCCACCCGAGGCGAAGGCACGCGTCTGGCGGTCCCCCGATGCGGGGGCCACGTGGGAGGAGCTCGGCGAGGGGCTCCCCGACGGCTTCTACTCCTCGGTTCTCCGGGACGCGATGTGCGCGGACGACGCCGACCCGGCGGGCCTGTACCTCGGCACCCGCGCCGGCAACGTCTTCTACAGCACCGACGCGGGAGAGAGCTGGCAGGAGGTCGTCCGCCACCTGCCCGACGTGGTGGTGGTCAGGGCAGCCGTGGTGTGAGGTCTCAGTTGGGCGCCGGTTCCCGTGCAGGCTCCGCCGAGCGGGTCGCGCCGACGCTCGCGACGACCACGCACGCCAGTGCCGTCCACTGCACCGGTGTGAGGAACTCCCCGAGCAAGGCCATCGCGGCGAGCGCGGCGGCCGCAGGCTCGAGGCTCATCAGCACTCCGAACACCCGCGGCGGGATCCGACGCAGGGCCTTCAGCTCGAAGCTGTAGGGGATCACCGACGACAGCAGTCCGATCGCGACGCCGAGGACGAGCACTTTCGCGTCCAGCAGGTCCGGGCCGGCCTCGACCAGTGCCGGTGGGGCGAGGGCGACCGCGCCGACGACGCTCGCGACCGCGAGGCCGGAGATGCCCGGCCAGCGACGTCCGGTGCTCGCGCTCAGCAGGATGTACGCCGCCCACGCGGCGCCGGCGAGGAGCGCGAACAGCACGCCGGCGAGCGTGATGTCGCCGGGCGCGATGCCGAGCAGCGCCACCCCCGCGCCGGCGAGCGCGACCCATACGAGGTCACGTGGCCTGCGCGAGCCGATGACCGCGACCGCCAGGGGTCCCAGGAACTCGATCGTCACCGCGATGCCCAGGGGGATCCGGGCGAAGGACTGGTAGATCGCCCAGTTCATGGTCAGCAGGCTCACCCCGAAGGCGAGGGCAACCCGCCAGTCCGCGGCCGACCTACCGCGAAGAGCCGGCCGCGCGATCGCCACGAGGATCACCGCGGAGGTGAGCAGCCGGAGCCAGACCATCGCCGTGGGCGGGACCAGGCTGAACAGGTCCTTCGCGATCGCGGCTCCCACCTGGACCGAGACGATGCCCCCGACGACCAGCCACACCGCGCTGACCGAGCCCGAGGTCCGACGGTCGGTGCGGGGGTCGTTCGAGGTCACCGGCCCACCCTAGACAGCCGGCTCGGGACGAACGCACACCCGCCGTCTCACCGGGATGCTGAGACGCGCGGCCGTCGTACGGGCGCTGCGGCGTAGGCTCGCCACATGCCCGACAGCACCACAAGCAGCCAGGACCAGCCGGACATCAAGCCTCGCAGCCGCGACGTCACCGACGGGCTCGAGCGCGCCGCCGCACGGGGGATGCTGCGCGCGGTCGGCATGGGCGACGAGGACTTCGCCAAGCCGCAGATCGGCGTCGCCTCGTCGTGGAACGAGATCACGCCGTGCAACCTCTCTCTCGACCGGCTCGCCAAGGCCGTCAAGAACGGCGTCCACGCCGGTGGGGGATACCCGCTGGAGTTCGGCACCATCTCGGTGTCCGACGGCATCTCGATGGGTCACGAGGGCATGCACTTCTCGCTGGTCTCGCGCGAGGTCATCGCCGACAGCGTCGAGACCGTGATGATGGCCGAGCGTCTCGACGGCTCCGTGCTGCTCGCCGGCTGCGACAAGTCCCTGCCCGGCATGTTGATGGCAGCCGCGCGGCTCGACCTGGCCTCGGTGTTCCTCTACGCAGGGTCGACGATGCCCGGCCAGGTCGACGGCAAGGACGTCACGATCATCGACGCCTTCGAGGCGGTCGGCGCGTGCATCGCCGGGAGGATCAGCCGCGACGAGGTCGACCGCATCGAGCGGGCGATCTGTCCGGGCGAGGGTGCGTGCGGCGGCATGTACACCGCCAACACGATGGCCTCGGTCGCCGAGGCGCTCGGCATGTCGTTGCCCGGCTCCGCGGCGCCGCCGGCGGTGGACCGGCGTCGCGACGGCTTCGCCCACCGCTCGGGGCAGGCCGTCGTCGAGCTGCTGCGACGCGGCATCACCGCCCGCCAGATCATGACCAAGGAGGCGTTCGAGAACGCCATCGCCGTCACCATGGCTCTGGGTGGCTCGACCAACGCCGTCCTGCACCTGCTCGCGATCGCACGCGAGGCAGAGGTCGACCTGACCCTCGACGACTTCAACCGCGTCGGCGACCGGGTCCCGCACCTCGGCGACCTCAAGCCGTTCGGCCGGTTCGTGATGAACGACGTGGACAAGGTCGGCGGCATCCCGGTCGTCATGAAGGCGCTGCTCGACGCCGGGCTCCTGAACGGTGACTGCCTCACCGTCACGGGCAGGACGATGGCCGAGAACCTCGCGGAGATCGCGCCGCCGGCCGTCGACGGCGAGATCATCCGCGAGCTGTCCAGGCCGATCCACAAGACCGGCGGGCTGACCATCCTCAAGGGCTCGCTGGCTCCCGAGGGCGCGGTCGTCAAGACCGCCGGGTTCGACGACGAGGTGTTCGAGGGCACCGCCCGGGTCTTCGACGGGGAGCGGGCCGCGATGGACGCCCTCGAGGCCGGGCAGATCTCCGCCGGCGACGTCGTGGTGATCCGCTACGAGGGGCCCAAGGGCGGACCCGGCATGCGCGAGATGCTCGCGATCACGGGGGCGATCAAGGGCGCAGGTCTCGGCAAGGACGTGCTGCTGCTGACCGACGGCCGGTTCTCCGGCGGTACGACGGGCCTGTGCGTCGGTCACGTCGCGCCGGAGGCCGTGGACGGAGGCCCCATCGCGTTCGTCCGCGACGGTGACCCCATCCGGCTCGACGTGAGCAACCGTCTGCTCGAGGTGAGCATCGACGAGGCCGAGCTCGCCGCCCGCAAGGACGGCTGGACACCCCGTGAGGCGAAGTACACCAAGGGCGTGCTCGGCAAGTACGCCAAGGTCGTGAGATCGGCCGCGCACGGAGCGGTCTGCGGCTAGGCCACTCGTCTCGGACGATCCTGAGGCTCCTCGAGGCACCCGCCAACACAAGCACCTGATGGGTCCTGCAACGGTCTCGCGTCGAGGTCCACGACGGTCGCCGCACCCCGCCGTACCAGCCCGCCGAGGGAGCGGGCCTTCCTGGCCGCCCCCTCCACCATGTGGGACCAGCGTTCCACATGTTGAGACCCGTGTCACACTCGATTGACGAGGGGTCTCGCTTGCGGAGAAGGTTGTCGCATGCGTTTGGAGATTCTTGTACGCACACGACGCGTCAGCTGACCGGCCCACCAGCCAGCAGCACACGCGTCACCCCTCGCTTGCCCACCGGGCCGAGGGGTTTTTTGTTGGGCGAGATGCACGGACAAGAGGGAAGGCGAACATGAGCGAGCAGGCCACCGGCGCCACCGTGACAGGGGCTCAGAGCCTGATCATGGCGTTGGAGAGTGCGGGAGCCGAGAACGTGTTCGGCATTCCCGGTGGAGCGATCCTGCCCGCCTACGACCCGCTCTTCGACTCCGTGAAGCTCCGGCACATCCTCGTCCGCCACGAGCAGGGGGCGGGCCACGCAGCCCAGGGCTACGCCGCAGCCACCGGG
>Ga0208537_1000188_pt1 | contig 9949 bp, 8 predicted proteins | sample MayberrySE_TuleA_FD_185672 | JGI IMG/M metagenome (GOLD analysis project Ga0208537, IMG submission 185672) | Natural and restored wetland microbial communities from the San Francisco Bay, California, USA, that impact long-term carbon... | ecosystem: Environmental > Terrestrial > Soil > Wetlands ...
CCGTGCTCGACGAGCCGATCTGAGCTCCGCGCGGTGCCGTGCGCTCTACATCGCCCAGACCCGGTTTCAGTGGCGCTACCTCCCGGCGTCGTTCGGTCCATGGACGCAGGCTGCTCGCAATTTCGCCGCTGGTCGCGCAACGGCACCTGGGCGCAGGCCCTGACGGTGCTGCACGCGGCTGCACGCATCGAGGACGGGAGGACCGAGGAGACGCCCTCCACGGTCGTCATCGACACCCACCTGGCCCGCGGCCTCGAACGGCGGGTTCAACTTCCTCAACCCACGAGAACCGGGCGCCAGCTCGAGCCGGTCGGTGACGCCACTTCTGGCCCGTTCGGCACGCCTGACGCGTCGAGGTCGCCCACGGCCGCCTCGTACGCTCTCGACGCCTGGTGAAAGTCGTTCGAGAACACAACCACCTCGGCGACCGGGTGGCTTCAGGTCGCCTGCACCGCGACGGCGCTGCGACATCTCTCACGGAAACGAACTCGCCGCGACCAGTCGCGCTAGCAGCCTGACCGCACTCGCGAACAACGCGGAACGCGGCTGCCGACGTTCCCTAGACGTTTGGGGCTCGGTCGCCTTCGTGGACGTTGACCGCGAACGACGCGGTCTTGGCCGGGGCAGAGCGGCTTCTGAGCGATGATCCACCGTCAGACACGCCAGGCAGAGCACACCTGCACGAAAAGTGGCGATTCACCGCGACACACTTGTGCGGACTTGGACAGGAACAGGTATGGACTCCACCACTTCGTCGCAGCGGGAGCGCGAACAGCGCTTCCGGGAGATCTACGACTCGGTGTACATCGATCTGCTTGGTTTCGTACGCAGGCGCGTTCATCCAACCCACGCCGAGGACGTTGTCGGGGAGGTCATGCTCGTCGCGTGGCGCCGCCTAGACGATGTCCCCGCCGACGTTTCGGCGGCGCGCGCCTGGCTCTTCGGCGTGGCACGCAAGATCCTCCAGAACACCCGGCGCCGTGAGGACAGGCACGATGCCGTCGCGGTCCGTCTCGCCGAAGTCCGTCACGGTCCCGCCGATGCCGGCCAGCACCCTGACCTGGTCGCCCACCGAGTCGACATCGCCGCGGCCTGGCCGCTCCTGAGCGCGTTGCACCAGGAGGCGATCGCACTCTCCGTCCTCGACGGGCTGACCGCGCCCGAGGCGGCCGCCGTGCTGGGCATCTCGTCCACCGCCTTTCGCCTGCGGTTGTCCCGTGCCCGGCGCACCCTGCGGCGACACGTCGACTCCACCACCGCCGGTGACCGCCTGCCCTGCCACCTTGCTTCCGACAGGACCCCACGATGAACAAGCACACCTTCGACACCATGACCACCGCGGCTCTGCGCGACCTCGACCCCGCACCGAGGACCGCCCTGACCGATGAGGAGCTCGAACGTGCCGACGCGACGTTCGCGCGCATCCTGGCCACCCCCAGGCATGATCAAGTCCCGGAGGAGTCCGATCGGCCGCGGCGGCGCCGGAGCCGACTGCTCGTGCCACTGGGTCTGCTCGGTGCCGCCGGCGCCGCCGTCCCCGCACTGCTGCTGGGCGGCGGCTCCGCTTTCGCGTCGTGGACGCCGAAGCCCCAGCCACTCACGGCCGCGGCCGCGACCGAGGCGGCCACCACGTGCCGCACCGTCCTCGAGGTGCCCGACCAGGGCGAGCCGGTCGTGATCGCAGAACGACGTGGCGGATGGACCTACGTGCTCATCGCCGGCCCCCAGGCAGAAGGGTTCTGCCTGATGCCCGACGACCTCGTCGGGCATCAGGACCCCGCGGACCACAGGCAGGAGGGATTTTTCGGGGGCTACACCACGGACCCCGTCGAGGCCCCAACTCCGCCTCGGGACCGCATCGTCGAAACCGAGAACATGGCGGGCAGTGTGCCCACCCCGGGTCTCTGGCTTTTCAGTAACGACGGGGGGTGGTTCAGCTCGGTCGAGGGCTATGTGGGCAGTGACGTCACCGGTGTCACTGTGCACACCCCTATGGGGACCGACGTCGAGGCTTCCGTCGCCAGCGGGCGTTATGCCGCCTGGTGGCCATCGGACCGACCCAGCAGCGAGAACCTCGAGGTGATGGGAGCGTGGACCTACACCGTGACCTTCGCCGACGGCAGCACGCGACGGGTCACGGGTTGATTCCTGCTCAGCGGACAAGGACCGTCAACGCCAGCCGGCTTAAGGCCTGATCCACCGATGGTCGAGGACGTGGCCCGGTTCGCCGACCGGGACGGGTTCCTGTCCTGGACGGGGACCGCACCCCTGGATGCCTCATCCGGGGTGCAGAACCGTCACCGGCTTTCCCGCGCCAAGAACCGGCGGATGAACCACGTCCTGAACGTCGCCGCGATTGTGCACATCCGCCACGACACCGAGCCTCTCCAATAGACGGTGCCCCGCGCGGCGGTCAATAGGGACCACCTAGTCAGGCGCCTCGAACCTCCCGGCACGCCAGTTTTTGTCCACAAGCTTCGGGGTCGGCGGGGTGTTCCACGGGTCTCGAACGGGTGTTCGAAAGGGGTGGGGATGTTGCTTAGCGTGGGGGTCATGGAGCAGGAGCGGTCGACGCCGGTGGCGGAGCGGACGAACCCGGTGCATGGGTTCGCCGGTCGGGCGTTGGCGGCGTTGGAGGGCATCGCGGACGCGCCGGCGTGGGCGATGACGCCGCGGGAGCAGGCCGAGGCGCTGGTGGAGCTGGGGCGGGTGGCCGCGCGGGTGGCGGAGCTGCGGTGGCGGGTGCTGGCCGCGGCGGACCGCAACGAGATCGGCGCGAAGGACGGCTCGACTGGCACCGCGGCGTGGTTGGCGCGGGCGACGCGGGAGAACCGTTCGAGGACGAACGGGGACCTGCGGGGTGCGCGGGCGCTGGACGAGCAGCGGTTCGCGGTGACCCGGGCGGCGTTCGCGTCGGGTCGGCTGACCGAGGACCAGGTGTGGGTGATCATCCGTGCGGTCGAGGACCTGCCGGCCGGTGAGGTGAGCGAGGAGCAGCGGGTCACCGCGCAGGAGCATCTGGTGATGCTGGCGGCCGAGCACGACGCGAAGACGCTGCGGGTGCTGGCGCGGCGGTTGTTCGAGGTGCTCGCCCCCGACGAGGCGGACCGGCGGGAGGCCGAGGCGCTGGAGCGGGAGGAGCGGCGGGCGAGGGAGCGGACCCGGTTCGCGATGCGCGACAACGGCGACGGCACCAGCAGCGGCTGGTTCAAGCTGCCCACCCTGCAGGCGCAGATGCTGGGCAAGGCGGTGCAGGCGTTCGCCGCGCCCCGCCGCCAGGACCCCGGTGCCTGGGTCGACGCCGAGGGCAAGAAGCGGCCCTACCCGGTGCTGCTGGGGCAGGCGTTCGCGGACCTGGTCGAGCACCTGCCGACCGAGGCGCTGCCGCAGGCCGGGGGGACGGCCGCGACGGTGGTGATCACGATGGAGCTCGAGCGGCTGCGCCGGGGGCTGGGCGCCGCGACCCTGGACACCGGGGGCCGGATCTCGCCCGCGGAGGTCCGGCGGATGGCCTGCAACGCCGGCCTGGTGCCCGCGGTGCTCGGCACCCGGTCCACCCCGCTGGACCTGGGCCGCACCACCCGGCTGCACACCGGGCCGCAGCGGACCGCGATGGGCATCCGGGACCGAGGCTGCACCGCGGTGGGCTGTGACCGGCCACCGGCGTGGTGCGAGGCGCATCACGAGGTGTCCTGGCTGGAGGGCGGTGGGACCAGCGTCGCAGCCGGGCGGCTGCTGTGTCCGCACCACCACCACCTCGCACACGACTCCCGCTACGACATGCACCGCCTCCCCGACGGCAAGGTCCGATTCAACAGGAGGACCTAGATGCCATCGCCGCCCGGACGAGTCAGGAAGCACGGTCCGGGTCGGGAAGCTCCACCACGAGCCGCGGCAACATCATCTGGACGAGAGGTCCGATGGCGAGCGCGTAGGCGATCGTGCCGATTCCCACGACGCCGCCGAGCAGCCAGCCTGTCGCCACGACGCCGAGCTCGATCGACGTGCGGACCACGCGCACCGACCAGCCCGTCCGACGTACGAGGCCCGTCATCAACCCGTCGCGGGGGCCCGGCCCGAGCTGGGCTCCGATGTAGAGCGCGGTGGCCAGCCCGTTCAGGACGATGCCGCCCGCGAGCATGGCCGACCGCACAGCCAGGCCCTCCGACGTCACCAGCAGCGCGAGCGCCGCGTCGGTGGCGAGGCCGATGACTACGGCGTTGGCGACGGTGCCCAGCCCCGGCATCTGACGCAGCGGGATCCACAGCAGCAGGACGACCACGCCGGTCGCGATGACGACTCCGCCGAAGGTCAGCGGCAACCACGTCGCCACGCCGTAGTGCAGTACGTCCCACGGGTCGAGCCCGAGGCCGCTGCGCACCATCATCGCCATCGAGACGCCGTAGAGCACCAGGCCGGTCGCGAGCTGGGGGAGCCTCCGGCCGAGTCGCCCTGCGCGGAGCTGCTCTGCGGGGCTGAGGTTGGCGAGCTGGGCTGCTGGGCGAGGAGTGGCCTGGGTCGTGATCGTCATGCGTACAACCCTGACGGAAAGTGGTCTGTTCTCAGATAGCCAATTCTGAGAGAGTGGTCTGCATGGCTCGCTCGATCACCGCAGTACGCGTTCAGAAACTGCTCGGCTCTTCGTGGGAACGCTCCCCGGTGTACGCCGCCCTCGCGGACGGACTGCGGCTGCTCATCTCCGACGGCCGGATTCCCGCGGGTACCCGACTGCCGAGCGAGCGCGAGCTCACCACGGCGCTCGGGGTCAGCCGAACCACGGTGACCCGGGCCTACGACCAGCTTCGGGAGCGTGGCTACCTGAGGTCTCGCCAGGGGTCCGGCAGCGTGGCGTCGGTCCCGCAGGTCGTGGGTGGTCGCACCGACTCGGTGCTCTCGCCCGGGCCCGAGGCAGGGAACGCGGACACGCTCGACCTCACCTGCGCCGCACCCGTCTCTCCTCCAGGCGTCGCAGCGGCCTTCGAGGCGGCCGTGGACGAGCTGCCGGCGTTCCTGGGCGGGACCGGGTACTTCCCGTCCGGCCTGCCGGCGCTGAAGGAGCGGATCGCGTCGCGCTACACGGAACGGGGCCTCTCCACCTCCCCGGAGCAGATCCTGGTCACGAACGGCGCACTGTCTGCCACCGCAGTGGTCGCTCGCGGTCTGATCTCGGTGGGAGACCGGGTGATGGTGGAGACCCCCGGGTACCCGAACACACTGGCCAGCCTGCTGCGGACCGGCGCCAGGCTTGTCACCACCACGGTGGACCCGGAGGCGGGCTGGGACACCGACGCCGTCCGGGCCACGATTCGACGGGCCGCACCCACGACCGCGTTCGTCGTGCCCGACTTCCACAACCCCACAGGGTCGCTCATGCCCGAGGAGCAACGAGAGGAGATCGGCGAAGCCCTGGCCGCCTCCGACGTGGTCACCGTCGTGGACGAGACCCTCGTCGACATGGCGCTCGACGAGGTCACGATGCCGGCGCCGATGGCCGCTCACGTCACGGACTGCATCACGATCGGCAGTGCCAGCAAGGCGTTCTGGGGCGGTCTGCGCGTCGGCTGGATCCGCGCCCCTCACCCACGCGCCGGGGACCTGATCTCAGCGAGACTCGCCCTCGACCTGGGCGCCCCGCTCGTCGAGCAGCTCGCGCTGACACACCTGATGGGTATGCGCACAGAGGTCCTCCGACACCACCAGGAGCAGCTGCGCGCATCCAGGCAGGCGTTGACCGACGCACTCACGAGGTTGCTTCCGGACTGGCGCTACGTGTTGCCGCGTGGGGGAATGGCGCTGTGGTGCGAGCTCCCTGAACCGCTCTCCACCGCGCTCGCCTCCTCTGCGGAGCGGCAGGGCGTCCTGCTCGCTCCGGGTCCCAGCTTCACCAGCGACGGAAGCCACGAGCGGTTCGTGCGACTGCCGTACAGTCGCTCCGCCGAGGAGCTCGAGGTCGCCGTGGACCGCCTGGCGCTGGCCTGGGAGGACGCGCAGCGCCACCCTCGTACGAAGCGCGGCGGCGTGCCCCTGGTTGCCTGAACGATGCGGTTCAGCGGGTGCTGCAAGGCTGACGCGCTCCGAAGTACGCGCGGCGGGACCTTGGCCTCTGGCCCGTCCTGGCAAACGGCCGTTCCCTGGCGTCATGACGCAAGCGACCCGCGGAGCATCGCAACCGGCGACGGCGGAGTCGGAAGCGCCGGTGATCGATCGCGCTAGCCCGGCGGACCTCGCCTTCCTAGCCATGGACACCGGCCAGGTGCCCGAGCAGTTCGGGGCGGTCCTGGTGCTCGACGGCGCAGAGAGTCTCGACCTGACGCGCGTACGACGCCTGCTGGAGGAACGAGCTCCGGGCGTGCCCCGGCTGCGCCAACGGCTCGTCCGGGTGTCCTTGGGTCTCGGGGGCCCGATCTGGGTCGACGACGACCACTTCGACATCCGGAACCACGTGCGGGCAGTGACATGCCGTGCGCCCGGCGACGAGCAGGCACTCCTGGACACGGCCCTGTCCTTGGTCATGACCCCGCTGCCGCGCGACGCACCCCTGTGGAACGCGGCGTACGTGACCGGACTCGCGGACGGCGGTGCGGCGGGCTTGGTGCTGGTGCTGCACCACGTGCTCTCGGACGGTATCGGCGGGCTTGCCGTCCTCGCCGGCCTCGTCGACCCGGGAGCGGGCGGGGCGCGCGCGCCCTTCCCCAGACCGAGACCCGCTTCCGGCGAGCTGGTCCGGGACGCGTTGCGCCGCCGGATGCGAGGGTTGCGCGGCGCTGCCGGGTACTGGCGACTGGTGGGGAGCTCGATGGCATCCGGCGGCGGATTCCACCCACCCAGGGCCGCGGACTGCTCGCTGATGCGGCGGACGGGGCCAAGTCGTCGGCTGGCGGTGGTGAGGGTCGACCACGCACTGCTCAGGGAGGCAGCCCATCGGCACGGCGCCACCGTGAACGACGCGGTCCTGGTCGCGGTGGCAGGCGCCCTGCACCGCGTGCTGCTGCGCAGAGGGGAGCAGGTCGACTCGCTGGTGCTCACCGTGCCGGTGTCTGCGCGCCGCACTGCGAGCGAGACCGCGCTGGGCAACATGGTGAGCCCGATCATCGTTCCGGTGCAGGGAACGGGTGACGTCGGACTACGCCTGGAGCGGGTCGCGGCGGAGGTGCGCGCGCGAAAGGCGGCAGCGACCGGACCGCCTCCGATCGCTGTGCTCGGCTGGCTCTTCCGACGGGTGGCGGCACTCGGGGTCTACCACTGGTACATGAACCACCAGCGCCGGTTCCACACGTTGGTGAGCCATCTGCGAGGCCCCGACGAGCCTCTCGCGTTCGGCGGCTCGACGATCCGCTCAGCCGTCCCGGTGGGGGTGGCCGAGGGCGGCAACGCGACGGCCTACTTCGAGGTGCTCTCCTACGCCGGTGAAGTCACCATCGCGGCCGTCGTCGACCCCGATCACTTCCCTGACCTCGACGTGCTGGTCGAGGGTCTGCGTGTCGAGGCGGACCTCATCGTCCGGCCGCGGCAGGGTGAGCCGGAGTGAACGGTCCGCGGCGGGCCTGGAGACATGGCTCGAGGGGGGCGCGTCGTCCGGCACGGACTGGGGGATGAGGACAGCGCTCAGGATCGCTCGACCAGCCAGGCCGCGGCGTAGGGCGGGAGCTGGACCGCGTCGTCGCGGACGACGGGCGCCGAACCGGTCAGATGGTCGACGACGCGAGCGGGATCGAGGCCCACGGTGTGCAGCACCTCGAGCGGCACGTGACGCGGCTCCGCCTTCATGTTGTAGGCGCCGAGCATCGGGCCGAGCGGGTGCCGACGCGCGACGAGGAAGACCGAGGGGTCCCGCGGGCCGAGAACCTCGGCGGACACGGACGCGTGGAGATGGGGGAGCGTCGACCGCGCCCGCACCAGGGCGCGCACGCCACGCTGGATCCGGTGCGTGTCGGCCGGGACCGGCCAGGGCATCCGCGGCCGGTGTGCCCAGCGGTTGTCCTCGGCGTGCTCCGGGACGCTGTCCCACTCGGGGTCGTTGAGCAGGCCGAGCTCGTCTCCCATCCAGATCACCGGGAGACCGCCGAAGCCGAAGATGATCGCGTGGGCGAGCAGGATCCGTCGTACGGCGTCCGGGTCACCGATCTCGAGCCCGGCAAGGGACGCGAGCGAGCCGGAGATCCGACGGTCGCCGGTCGCCTCGTTCTCCTGGAAGACCAGCCCGCGGGCCCACGAGCCCGGGAACTCTCCGGAGTAGAAGTCGGAGAGGAAGCGACGGTGCGCGGAACCGTCGAGGCCGACTGCGGAGGCGTCCTCGTCGGACACAGCCCATCCGATGTCGTCGTGGCAGCGGGCGTAGGTGATCCACGAGGTCGTCGACGGCGGTGGGGGCAGCTCCTGCAGGGCCCGGGATCCGAGGACGGCGTCCTGCGAGGCGAGCATCGACCAGATCTGCACCATCAGGCTGTTGTGATAGGCGAGGTCGCTGACCTTGCCGTGGTGCCTGCCCTCGCCCAGGTAGGCGAGGAGGTCCTGTGGGCCGACGATCGCCTCTGCCTTGAAGACCATCGCGGGGCAGGCGATGCGGGTGAGGGCGTGTAGCGCCTGCGTGAGGTCGTGGACCTCCGGCTGGTTCTGGCAGCTGGTGCCCAGCCGCTTCCAGATGAACGCGATCGCGTCGAGTCGGAGTACCTCCACACCGTGGTTGGCGAGGTCGAAGATGATGTCGGCGTACTCGCACAGGACGTCAGGGTTAGCCCAGTTCACGTCCCACTGGTAGTCGTTGAACGTCGTCCAGACCCAGCCCTCGAGCTCGTCGTCCCACGTGAAGTTGCCGGGAGAGAAGTGGGGGAAGACCTCCGGCAGAGTGCGCTCGTAGGCGTCGGGCATCTCCAGGCCGGGGAAGACCAGGAAGTAGTCGCGGTACCGCTGCTCGCCGGCACGTGCCCGCCGTGCCCACTCGTGCTCGCGGGCGACGTGGTTGAGCACGAGGTCCAGGCACAGGCTGATGCCCTCCTCGCGGAGCCTCCGGGTGAGCTTGCGCAGGTCCTCCATCGTCCCCAGGTCGGGGCGAACGCTGTGGTAGTCCTGGACCGCGTAGCCGCCGTCGTTCGGGTTCGGCCGGGGCAGGAGCAACGGCATCAGGTGGAGGTAGCCGACGCCCAGCTCCTTCAGGTAGTCGGTCCGTTCGGCGACGCCGGCCAGCGTGCCCGCGAACCGGTCGGCGTAGGCGGCGTACCCGATGACGTCCGGGCGCTGGAACCAGTCGGGTTCGAGCGACCTGCGCAGGTCCAGCCGGTGCAGCTCGTCCTCGCGCGCGGCATAGGCGGAGGCCGCCAGGGACAGCAGACGACATACGACGGTCTCGGCATCGTCGTACAAGGGCTCGACCGCTTCGCGCAGGTCAGGGAGCCACCTTGCGAGCCGAGCCTCGAAGACCTCGCGCCGGAGCGGCGGCAGCTCCGCGAGCACGTCGAGACTGACGTCCAGGGGCGACCGTGACCGAGAGCTCATGGGCACACAGTCTGCCCGTGCCGGGGCGTGCACGACACCGCGCTGGCCCCTTTCACCACCGTCCGGCCACGGCCGTACCGCTCACCCGGAGTCGCGCGGGCCCGTCGGGATGACCTCCTCGGCGATGTTCGGCGTCGACGCCGGGTGCTCGACGAGGGCGAGTATCCGGCTGGCCATGAAGCGGGCGGTCCTGACCGGTGTGCCACCGCGGGTCACCTCCGTGACCTCGACGACCCCGCGGCCGGTGTTGATCTCGACGCGTCGTCCCGCGCGCGTGGCCACGACCTCGTAGGTGCGGACCTCACCGCCCGCATCGATGACGACCTCCACACGGTCACCGCGCACGGTTCCACCGTAGTCTTCGGCGGCGGTCAGCGAAGGGGATTCGTGGCGTTGGGCCGGTGCCGATCCGGCCGCCACATCGGTGGCGCGGCCGGGGCCCGGCCGCCACCGGAGG
>Ga0208537_1000189_pt1 | contig 9884 bp, 7 predicted proteins | sample MayberrySE_TuleA_FD_185672 | JGI IMG/M metagenome (GOLD analysis project Ga0208537, IMG submission 185672) | Natural and restored wetland microbial communities from the San Francisco Bay, California, USA, that impact long-term carbon... | ecosystem: Environmental > Terrestrial > Soil > Wetlands ...
GAGACCTCGTCGACGACGACGCCCTGCTTGCCGACCAGGGCGGCGTGCCCGAGGGTCAGCTCCGGACCGGAGTGCATCCGCTTGACGATGCTCGGCCGCACCAGGGCGAGCATGCCCACGGATGCGGCGGCGGCGGCGATGACCTGGATCGGCCAGCCGAGGCCGACCAGCGCGGCGATCATGCCGACCACCGCGCCGGCGGCCATCATGAGAAGAATGAGGTCGAGGCTGAACAGCTCGGCGACACCGAGTGCGATCGCGACGCCGAGCCAGGCCTGCCAGTCCTGGAACCACTCCGGGAGGTTCATACAGCCAGCCTAGTCACTCGGTGCGGTGACGCACGCGTCGCCGCGCGGCCCACCGACCGTCTTCGTGGATGAGCTGGAGCGGCATGCCGAACGTCGCGGAGATGATCTCCTCGGTCAGGACCTCCTCCATGGGACCCGAGGCGACGATCCTGCCCTTGCGCAGCAGCATCGCGTGGGTGAAGCCCGGCGGGATCTCCTCCACGTGGTGGGAGACCAGCACGGTCGCCGGCGACATCTCGTCCGTGGCGAGGACGGTCAGCGTGGAGACCAGGTCCTCGCGCCCGCCGAGGTCGAGGCCGGCGGCAGGCTCGTCGAGGAGCAGCAGCTCCGGGTCGGTCATGAGGGCGCGAGCGATCTGCACCCGTTTTCGCTCGCCCTCGCTCAACGTGCCGAAGGTACGCTCCATGAGGTGGCCGGCGCCGACCTCGACCAGGAGGTCACGCGCCCGGTCGTGGTCGAGCTCGTCGTAGTGCTCCCGCCAGCGGCCGAGCACGCTGTACGACGCCGAGACCACGACGTCGTGGACCTTCTCGTGGCGCGGGATGCGCTCGGCGAGGGCTGCGCTGGTGAGGCCGATCCGGGGGCGGAGGTCGAACACGTCGACGGTGCCGAGCACCTCGCCCAGGATCCCTGCCACACCGGAGGTCGGGTGGATCTGCGCTGCCGCGACCTGCAGCAGTGTGGTCTTGCCGGCGCCGTTGGGGCCGAGCACCACCCACCTCTCGTCCTCCTCGACCGTCCAGTCGATCCCCTCGAGAAGGGTCGCCTGCCCTCGCTTGACGGTGACGTCGGCGAACTCGAGAACGGCGTCCATCAGTCCCTCGTGTCGATCGGTGCGTGGGGCGGCGGTGGCCGCGCGGTCCAAACCTACGGTACGAATCGGTCACCCGCATGCCGACTGGAGGCACTCATTAGGCTCGGTGACGTGCGTACGACGACCGCGCTTCCGCGCTCCGCCGACCTCGCTGTGTGGTTCACGGCCTGGGTCGCGGGCCAGGCGAGCCTCGACGACGCCCGCGACGCCATCGTCGGGGCCGACGCCGCCCACGACGTCGTGGGGATGACCGGAGAGGCAGAGCCGGTGCCGCTGATCCTCGCCCTGGGCCGCTTCCGGGCCGCGGGTGCCGTCGCGGCCGGGCTCGCACTGCCCGTCCCGGGTGACCCGCTCGGGCTCGCCGGCCCGCCGGCGTTCAACACGGACGCCCTCGAGGCTGAGGAAGCAGTCGTCTTCGAGGGCCTCGACGCGGGCCTGGTGCCCCACGTCGCCGGGGCGGGCGTGGTGTGGGGCTACCACCCCGCTGCCTCGCGGCGTCAGGTCCCGGACCTGTCCGAGGCCGACACCACTCTCCGCCGGGCGCTGCTGGACGCCGCCGACACCCTCGCCGACCTCGACGTGGCGAGGTGGCGACCCGAGGTCGCCGACGAGCTGGTCGAGCTCCGGCGCACCGCCGACCTCCGGCTCCCACCCCACTGGGACGCCCGAGCGGTCCGTCTCGCCTCGATGGCCATGCGGTGCCGCACGATCGTCGACCTGGCGCTGGACGACGACGGCGGGGCCGTCTCCGCCACGGAGGCAGACGCCCGTCGTGCGGCGCTGGCGCCCCTCGACCACGCTGCGAGACGTGGCCTCGTCGCCGTCTGCTCCCCGATCGCGGGAAGGTAGCCTGCGACCCGACATGGCAACGGCGAATGGCGCGGCCCAGACACCGCAGACCCTCCTCATCACCTTGACCGGTACCGACCGTCCGGGGGTCACCTCCACGGTGTTCTCGACGCTCGCCTCGTTCGGCGTCGAGGTCCTCGACATCGAGCAGATCGTGCTCAGACGCCGCCTGCTCCTCGGCGTACTCGTCTCCTCGCCACGCGACTGGAGGTCCCTGCAGACCGCCATGGAGCGGGTCGCCACCGACCTCGACATGCAGGTCGAGGTCGAGCGGGGCACGGGCGACAACCGGGCCCGGCCCGAAGGACGCAGCCACGTCACGGTGATCGGGATGCCGCTGAAGCCGGCTGCCGTCGCCGCGATCGCCGGCCGGATCGCCGACACGGGCGCCAACATCGACCGCATCGAGCGCATGGCGCGCTACCCCGTCACGGCCATCGAGCTGCACGTCTCCGGCGCCGACCCCGACCGGCTGCGAGTCACGCTCTCGGAGGAGGCCGCGCGGCAGTCGGTGGACGTCGCGGTGCAGCCTGCGAACCTGCTTCGCCACGGCATGCGGCTGATCGTCATGGACGTCGACTCGACCCTGATCCAGGGTGAGGTCATCGAGATGCTCGCCGACCGCGCGGGCTGTCTCCAGCAGGTCGCCGAGGTGACCGAGGCCGCCATGCGGGGCGATCTCGACTTCGAGCAGTCGCTGCGCGAGCGGGTTGCGCTCCTCGAGGGTCTCGACGCGTCCGCGCTCGACCGGGTCTACGAGTCGGTAGTCCTCGCCCCGGGCGCCCGCACCATGGTGCGCACCCTCAAGCGGCTCGGCTACCGCTTCGCGGTCGTCTCCGGAGGCTTCACCCAGATCACCGACCGCATCGCCGCCGACCTCGGGATCGACTTCGCGGCGGCCAACGAGCTCGAGGTGGTCGACGGCAAGCTCACCGGTCGGATCCTCGGGCCGGTCGTCGACCGGGCCGGGAAGGCGGCTGCGCTCCGGCGCTTCGCCTCGGAGGTGGGCGTCTCAACGGCGTCCACGATCGCGGTCGGCGACGGAGCGAACGACCTGGACATGCTGTCCGCCGCGGGCCTCGGGATCGCCTTCAACGCCAAGCCGGTCGTGCAGAAGGCAGCGGACACGTCGGTCAACGTGCCCTACCTCGACGCGATCATGTACCTGCTCGGGATCTCCCGCGAGGAGGTCGAGGCCGCCGACGCCGAGGCCGGGATCGTCACGCCCGCGCCTCCGCTCGTCTGACCCCCTAGCCGGGTCCGGGGCGGAAGTCGACGAGCCGGGCGCTCTCGGGGCCGAGCTCCTCCCACGTGACGTCGACCTCGAAGATCGCCATGGACGCGGCCGGGAAGCCGTGCAGCATCGCGTGCAGCGCATCCGGGTCGCCGTCGCCGTCGTCGAGCAGGTGGGCGAGGTAGCCGATGGTCGGCTGGTGTCCCACGAACACCACCACGCCGGCGCCCTCGGGGACGATGCGCAGTGCCTCGAGGGCCACGTCGGTGCTGCCGGAGTAGACGCTGTCGTCGTACACCACCTCGGCGCCGGAGACCATCGCCTTCTCCATCGCCTCCCACGTGGCCCTCGCGCGCACCGCTGGAGACACGACGGCGTGCTCGGCGACGACGGAGCTCTCACGCAGGTAGGCGCCGGCGGCCTCGGCCTCCCGGCGTCCACGGTCGGTCAGGTCCCGGGCCTGGTCGGTCGCGGCGAAGGGCTCCGCCTTCGCGTGACGCACCAGAACCAGCCGCCTCCCAGATGTCACGGGTCGGATTCTCCCACCACGTAGGCTGCGCTGCATGCCGAATGGACCTGCTGACCACGACGACGCCAGCCCAGGGCCGCTGCTCGCGATCGGCGGTGCGGAGGACAAGCTGGGCAAACGCACCGTCCTGAGCGAGTTCGTCCGCCTCGCCGGCGGCGAGGAGGCCCGGATCGCTGTGATCCCCACCGCATCCTCGCTCGGCCCCGAGATCATCGAGGTGTACGACGCGCTGTTCCGCCGACTCGGGGCGCGCGAGGTCGTCGCCGCCCGGCCTGAGTCGCGGGAGGAGGCCGACGACCCGGCCTTCGTGGGGCTGCTCGACAAGGTGACCGGGATCTTCATGACCGGTGGCAACCAGCTCAAGCTCTCGGCAATGGTGAACGGCACCGCGTTCGGCGAGGCGATCCGCCAGGCCCACCTGCGGGGCGTCACCGTCGGTGGCACCTCCGCCGGCGCAAGCATCCAGTCCTCGCACATGGTTGCCTTCGGGTCCGGGGGCTCGACGCCCAAGCAGCGCATGACCCAGCTCGCCGCGGGCCTCGGCCTCCTCGACGGCTGCGTGATCGACCAGCACTTCGGCCAGCGCAACCGCTACGGCCGACTGCTGATGTGCGTCGCACAGAGCCCCAGCCTGCTCGGCATCGGGGTCGACGAGGACACGGCCGCGATCGTGACCAAGGAGGACGGGAGCCAGATGTTGCGGGTGGCCGGGCGAGGCGTCGTCACCGTCTTCGACGGGCGCAACGTCGTGTCGAACGCCCATCAGGCCCGTCACACGGCACCGCTGCTCGCCTCGGGCGTGGTGCTGCACGTGCTCCCGGCCGGTTCCGTGTTCGACATCACCACGAGGACCCTGGTCAGCCGCCGACCCGAGGTCGACGAGGACGAGGCCGCGGAGCTCGCAGTTGCGGGACGCGACCTGAGGCGGTTGGCTCGTGACATCGCCGCCGACGGCGTGTCCCCCTCACAGCTGCGTCGGCGGCTGACACGACGTACCCACGAAGGAGATCCCACCGCATGAGCACCCGGCCGACCCCTGACCTGGCCATCCTCGAGACCCGGGTCTACCGCGGCGCCAACGTCTGGTCCTACGACAAGGCGATCCATCTCGTCGTGGACCTCGGCTCGCTGGAGGAGTTCCCCACCAACACGTTGCCGGGGTTCACCGAGAACATCCTCCAGCTCCTCCCGGGCCTGCGTGAGCACACCTGCTCCCGAGGCCGGCGCGGCGGCTTCGTGGAGCGGCTCCACGAGGGCACGTGGCTCGGGCACGTCGCCGAGCACGCCGCGCTCGCGCTCCAGCAGGTGGTGGGTCACGACATCCGGCGCGGCAAGACCCGGCAGGTCAAGGGCGTTCCCGGCCGCTACAACATCATCTACGGCTACGTCGACGAGCAGGTAGGCCTCGCGGCCGCGCGGCTCGCGGTGCGGCTGGTGAACCACCTCGTGGAGGCCGACCCGGAGCTCGACTTCGAGGCCGAGCTCGAGCAGTTCATCCTCCGCGCGGAGCGCACGGCGTTCGGCCCGTCGACGCAGGCGATCCTCGACGAGGCGGTCTCCCGTGACATCCCGTGGATCCGGCTCAACAAGTACTCCCTGGTCCAGCTCGGCCAGGGCGTCCACCAGAAGCGGATCCGCGCCACGATGACCTCGGCGACGAGCGCCATCGCGGTCGACGTCGCCTCCGACAAGGACCTCACCACCCGGCTGCTCGGTGCCGCCGGCCTGCCCGTGCCCAAGCAGGAGTCGGTGCGTACGGCGGAGCAGGCGGTCGCCGTGGCTGAGCGGATCGGCTACCCCGTGGTCTGCAAGCCCCTCGACGGCAACCACGGCAGGGGCGTGTGTCTCGACCTGAAGAGCGCCGACGACGTGCGCGAGGCCTTCCCGGTCGCGCAGGAGCAGTCGCGTCGCGGGTGGGTGATCGTCGAGTCGTTCATCAGCGGCCGCGACTACCGCTGCCTGATCATCGACGGCAAGCTCGCGGCCGTCGCCGAGCGGGTCCCGGCCCATGTCGTGGGCGACGGCCACAGCACGATCGAGCAGCTCGTCGAGCTGACCAACGCCGACCCGAGGCGCGGCGTCGGCCACGAGAAGGTGCTGACCCGGATCAAGCTCGACGACGCAGCCGTGGAGCTGCTCGGCGACCAGGGCTACAAGGCAGGGGACGTCCCTCCGGCCGGCGAGATGGTGAAGCTGACGCTCACCGGAAACATGTCCACCGGCGGAATCTCGATCGACCGGACCTTCGAGGCCCACCCGGAGAACGTCGAGATCGCAGAGGAGGCGGCACGTGTCATCGGCCTCGACATCGCCGGCATCGACTTCATCTGCCCCGACATCACCGAGCCGGTCCGCGAGACCGGCGGTGCGATCTGCGAGGTCAATGCCGCTCCCGGCTTCCGGATGCACACGCACCCGACCATCGGGGACCCGCAGTTCATCGCCAAGCCCGTGGTGGACATGCTCTTCCCGCCGGGTGCCCCGAGCCGGATCCCGATCGTCGCTGTCACCGGCACCAACGGCAAGACGACCACCGCGCGGATGATCTCGCACATCTTCAAGGGCATGGGCCGCAAGGTCGGCATGACCTCGACCGACGGCGTGGTCATCGACGAGCGCCTCATGATCCGCGCAGACGCCTCCGGCCCCAAGTCGGCGCGCATGGTCCTGCAGAACCCCCGCGTCGACTTCGCCGTCTTCGAGGTGGCCCGCGGCGGGATCCTGCGCGAGGGCCTCGGCTACGAGCGCAACGACGTCGCGGTGGTCCTGAACGTGCAGCCCGACCACCTCGGTCTGCGGGGCATCGACACGGTCGAGCAGCTCGCCGACGTCAAGGCGGTCGTGGTGGAGGCAGTTCCCCGCGACGGGCACGCCGTGCTGAACGCCGACGACCCGCTCGTGCGTGAGATGCGCCGTCGCTGCTCGGGCCAGGTCGTGTGGTTCAGCATGGCTGAGCCGGGCACGGAGGTGCGCGAGATGATCGACGCGCACTGCCGTAGGGGCGGCAAGGCGCTCGTGCTCGAGCCCAGCGACCGTGGCGAGATGATCGTGGTGAAGCACGGACGCCGGGAGATGCAGCTCGCCTGGACCCACCTCCTGCCCGCCACCTTCGGCGGTAGGGCCCGGATGAACGTCCAGAACGCCCTCGCCGCCGCGGCCGCCGCGTTCGGCGCGGGTGCTCCGCTCCACGACATCCGGCAGGGGCTGCGGACCTTCTCCACCAACTACTACCTCTCCCCCGGCCGGCTCAACGAGGTCGAGGTCAACGGCATCAACGTCATCGTGGACTACTGCCACAACGCACCCGGGATGCGCATGCTCGGCGACTTCGTCGACCGGGTCGGAGAGAGCCTCGCCTCGAGCAGCGAGCTCGGCAAGCCGCAGCGCATCGGGGTCATCGCCACGGCCGGCGACCGGCGCGACGAGGACATGCGCGAGCTCGGGGAGGTCGCCGCGCAGCACTTCGACGTGCTCGTCGTCCGCGAGGACGTCGCTCTTCGTGGCCGCGAGCGCGGGCAGACCGCCGCGCTGGTGGCCGAGGGGGTCGGGTCCGCGACCGCCGCGGGCGCCCGCTGCCGGCAGACCGAGGTGATCATCGACGAGATCGACGCGGTGCAGCACGCCATGGGTCGTGCGAACGCGGGTGACCTCGTGGTCCTGTGCGTCGACAAGCACCCGGCGGTCATGGCCGAGCTCGAGAACTGGTCGAAGCAGGCTCAGGCCGGTGCCGGCTCGGACGCGAGCTCGGTGGGCGACCCGGACTTCAGTCCGCAGCCCGAGCGGTCTTGACCTTCACGCGTAGCGTCTCCGGGTCGTCGACGGTCCCGCCGGCGGCGGCGAGCCAGTCGTAGACGCCCTGGCGGTCCTCGTGGCACATCAGGCCCACGACATCGCCAGGGCGTGCCTGCGCGACGAGTGCCTCGAGCCCTGAGACCTCGGTCGGGTAAGACGCGAGCTCGGTGACCCCGACCCGCGCGGCGCCGGCCCGGAACAGCGCGTCGAGGTCATCGGTGGACCGGCCGCGGAGGTACCTGTCCTTGTGGGCTACCGCGACGACGTCGGCGTCCCTCGCCCCCATCTCGCCGAGGTGCTCCACGAGGTCGTCCGCCCGGTCGCCCACCGCGCCGAGACCGAGGAGGAGACGTCCCTCCGGCCGTCGTACGCCGTTCATGATCTCCAGCAGGGCCTCGAGCCCGGCCTCGTTGTGCGCGAGGTCGATCACCACGCTGACCGCGCCGAGGGAGAAGAAGTTCATCCGCCCCGGGTTGTGCTGCGGGTCCGGCCGGAAGGAGGTGAGCCCCTCGATCACGGCCTGGCGCGGGAGCCCGACGGCCAGGGCCGCGGACGCGGCAGCGAGGACGTTCTCGACGTTGAACCTGGACAGCCCCGCAAGAGTCATCGGGATGTCGACCACCTCGACGACCGGGTCCGGGTCCGCGTTCGGCAGCAGCACGGTGAGCCAGCCGTCCATGACAGTGGTGGCGCGGCCGCCGTCGGCGAGAACCTCGCGCAGCGCCGGGGAGTCGGGGTCGCGCGAGAAGACCCAAGGGGTCGCCCGCACCACGGTGCGCATCGCGAGCACCCGCGGGTCGTCGGCGTTGAGCACCGCCCACCCGTCGGCCTTGGTGATCCGCGGGACCACGCTCTTGACCTCGGCGAGCTGGTCGAGGGTGTCGATGCCTTGGAGGCCGAGGTGGTCGGCGGAGACGTTCGTGACCACCGAGACGTGGTTGTGGACCAGCCCGATGCCCTTGAGCAGGATGCCGCCGCGGGCGGTCTCGGTGACTGCGAGCTCGACCTCCTCGTGCGCCAGGACGCGCCCCGCACCGCTGGGTCCTGAGTAGTCGCCGGGCTCGACGAGCACTCCGTCGACGTAGATGCCGTCGGTGCTCGACCAGCCGACGTGCATGCCGTGGGTGCGGGCGATGTGGGCGATGATCCTCGAGGTCGTGGTCTTGCCGTTGGTGCCCGTGACCGCGACGACCGGGACCCGGGGGCGCAGGGTCGTCGGACCAGGGCCGGCGTCGGACTCGCGGACGTCCTTGGCCGCCTGGTCGACGAGCGCGTCGAGGTCGGGTGAGGGCAGCGCGTCGAGGACCCCTGCGACGGCGCGACCGAGCGCCTGCGCGCGATGCCGGTTGTGCCACGGGTAGGCCACCACGATGCGGTGCACGTCGTTCGTGGGTCGCACGCGCACCGCGAGCCTCCTGGTGCCTGCCTCCCCGGCGATCTGGCGCACCAGACGCCCCACGGCTCGCATCGCGAACCGCTGCCGGAAGCCGCTGCCGGCTGCCCCGGGACGCGCTCGGCGGAGCCCGACACGCGTCGCGAACCGCGCCGCCCGGGACTCCTCCGCCTCGATCAGCCGGGTGAGGTCCAGGGTCAGCTTGACGGCTGCCCGGGGGAAGTAGAGGTTCGGCCCCTCGAGGACACGGAGCTCGACGAGGGCGGAAGGATCGGCAGGCTGCGTGGACACCGGCGGCACGCTACCGGACGCTCATGCGCCCATCGCGTGGTAGCCACCGTCGACGTGCACGATCTCACCGGTGGTCGCCGGGAAGAAGTCCGACAGCAGCGCCACCACGGCCTTGGCGGTCGGCATCTGGTCCTTCTCGTCCCAGCCCAGCGGGGAGCGGTCACTCCACATCGACTCGAGGTCCTCGAAGCCCGGGATCGCCTTCGCGGCCAACGTCTTGAGCGGGCCGGCGGAGACCAGGTTCACCCGGATCCCCTGCGGCCCGAGGTCGCGCGCGAGGTAACGCGAGCACGACTCGAGCCCCGCCTTCGCCACGCCCATCCAGTCGTAGGCCGGCCAGGCGACGGTCGCGTCGAAGGTCATGCCCACCACCGAGCCGCCCTGGCCCATCAGCGGGAGACAGGCCGTGGCGAGGGACTTCAACGAGTACGCCGAGACCTGGACCGCCTGGGCGACGTCGGGCCAGGGGCCGTCGAGGAACTTGCCGCCGAGCAGCGTCTCCGGGTTGCCGTAGGCGATGGAGTGGACGACGCCGTCGAGGCCGTCGACGTGCTCACGCAGCTGGTCGGGCAGCCGGTCGAGGTGCTCCTGGTCGGTGACGTCGAGCTCGATCACCGGCGCCTCCTTCGGCAGCCGACTCACGATGCGCCGGGTGATGCCGAGCGCACGACCGA
>Ga0208537_1000190_pt1 | contig 9859 bp, 8 predicted proteins | sample MayberrySE_TuleA_FD_185672 | JGI IMG/M metagenome (GOLD analysis project Ga0208537, IMG submission 185672) | Natural and restored wetland microbial communities from the San Francisco Bay, California, USA, that impact long-term carbon... | ecosystem: Environmental > Terrestrial > Soil > Wetlands ...
GATCCGGCAGAACCCGAAGACCATGGTCGGTCTCGGGGCCCTCGTGACCACGGCGTTCATGCTCATCCCGGTGCTCGTCAGCGTGGTGCTCGCGCTCACGGACAACCTGGTGCTGTTCTCCGACGACGTGTTCGTGCCCGAGCCCTTGCCCGGTGACGCGCCGATGGAGCCGCCGCCCACGGATGGTGTGGCGCTGACGGTGGCCCAGACCGCCGGGCCCCTGTTCGCCTTCCCCGCGACGGTGGCGCTCACGGGGATCTGCGTCCTGGTCGTGCACCGGGCCGTGCTCGGCCGACGGACCGCTATCGGTGAGGCCTGGACGGCCGCGCGGGGCCAGCTCCTCCGCCTCCTCGGGCTCACGGTGCTCAGCGGTCTGGTGTCCGGGCTGCCCCTGGCCGTGCTCGTCGGGCTCGGTGTGGTTCTCGCTCTGACCGTGTCGGAGGCGGTCGGCGTGCTGGTCGCCGTCCTCGGCGGGCTCGCCGGCCTGCTGGTCTTCGTCTTCCTCCAGGTCAGGGTCTTCTACCTCGCGCCCGCCGCGCTGATGCTCGAGCGCACCAAGGTCTTCGCGGCGCTGCGTCGGGCCTGGACGCTGTCCAGCAGGCAGTTCTGGAGGCTCTTCGGCATCTGGCTGCTGACCGGCCTGGTCGTGGGGATCGTCAGCCAGGTGATCGGGATCCCGTTCGCAATGGGAGGCATGGCCGCGGTGTTCCTCGCCCCGGACAGCTCTTTCGCGGGCCTGGTCATGGTGCTCAGCGGCTACGTCTCCACCATCATCGTCGGGGCGGTGACCATCCCGTTCAGCGCCGGGGTCTCCGCTCTCCTCTACCTCGACCAGAGGATCCGCAAGGAGGCCTACGACGTGGAGCTCATCGCGGCCTCGCAGAACCGTGCGTCCTGACCCGGACCAGGCGCGCTCCTGGGTGGAGGCCGAGCTGTCGAAGCCGGAGTACCACCAGCAGGGCCTGCTCGACCGGTTCGCCGGCTGGCTCCAGGGGTTGTGGGACGAGCTGGCTCTCGCGGCTGCCGGGGCGGGCGAGCTCTCGTCCTTCGTCGCCGTGACCCTCGCCCTGCTGGTCGTCGCGCTCGCCCTGGTCGTCGTGCCGCGGATACGCCGCACCCCCGTGGTCCGGTCCGAGAGCGGCGGCGTCCTGCAGGACCGGCGCGCGACAGCCGAGCAGCTCCGCAGCCGTGCACAGGCGGCGTTCAGCGAGGGGCGCCACTCCGATGCCGTGGTAGAGGCGATGCGGGCCTTGGCGCGACGGATGGTCGACCGCGGCGTGCTGGAGGAGACGCCGGGCAGCACCGCGCACGAGATCGCGGTCGCGGTCGCGGGCGCCTTCCCGGCCGAGCGATCCCGGCTGCTCGCCGCCGCCGAGGTGTTCGACGCGGTGCAGTACGGCGGTTCGACCGCCTCGCAGGAACAGGCCGCCTCCCTGCTCGCCGTGTACGACGACCTCCGCCTCGCCCGACCGGCCGGACGCGACCTCGCGAGTCCGTCAGCAGCGGCGGTGCCGGGATGACCGCCACCGACCAGCTGAGCGCTCCGGCGAGCAGCAACGGCACCGCGACCCGGCCGGGCGGCGTGCTCCGCCGCAACCGCGGGTTCCTCCTGGTGGTGGGCCTCATCGCCTCGGGCCTCGTCGTACTCCTTCTCGCCGGCACGCGCGACGCGGCGCCCTCCGGTCCCCTGGAACCCGAGAACCCCGCTCCGGAGGGGGCGCAGGCACTGGCCCGGGTCCTGGCGGACCACGGCGTGCGGGTGACGCTGGCGCGCGGCGAGGCGGAGCTCCTCTCCGCCGAGGTGGACCGGGACACGACCCTCTTCGTCACGTCGACCGACGAGCTCTCCGCACGTACCTCCCGGCAGCTGCGCCGGGTTGCCTCCGGATCCGGCGGCCTCGTGCTCGCAGGTGCCTCGCCCACGACCTCGCGGTCCCTGCGCCTCGGGGTGCACACCGTCCACGCCACCGCCCCCGACGTCGTGCCGGCCGACTGCGCTGACCCGCTCCTCGAGGGCCTGGAGCTCGACGTGCCTCCGACGACTGCGCACGTCCCGGCGGTGGAGTCGAGCCGGGTCGAGACCTGCTTCCCCGTGCAGCTGTCCGACACGTCAGCCGGGCTGGTGACCCGTGTCGACGGCCGTCCGACCACCTACCTCGTCGGGGCGGTCGCGCTCTTCTCCAACGCGCAGGTCGACGAGGCCGACGACGCGGCGGTCGCCCTGAGGCTCCTCGGGCAGCACGAGAAGCTGGTCTGGTACGTCGCCGACGTCGCAGACGTGCCTGCCGGCGACGCCGGCTCCCTCGCCGCGATGCTGCCACCGTGGCTGGGGCTCGTGACGGTGCTGGCCGGGCTGGCGGTCGTCGCCACCATGTTCTGGCGTGGCCGTCGCCTCGGCCCGCTCGTGGTCGAGCCGCTGCCCGTCGTCGTCAAGGCGATCGAGTCCACGGCGAGCCGCGGCCGCCTCTACAGCCGGGCTCGCGACCGCGCCCACGTGGCCCGCACTCTTCGTGAGGCGACCGCGACCCGCCTCGCCGAGCAGCTCCGGCTGCCGCGCGACGCCGACCCCGACCTGCTCGCCGCCGCCGTCGCCGAGCGGCTGGGCCGCCCCCGGACCGACCTACGCGCCCTTCTCGCCCCGGGGCCCGTGCCCGACGACAAGGCGCTCACCCTGCTTGCCCAGAAGCTCGCCGAGCTCGAGAGAGAGGTACGACAGCCATGACCCTGTCATCCGTGGACGCAGACGAGGCGCGGGCGGCGCTCACCGCCGTCCGAGCAGAGGTCGGCAAGGCGGTGGTCGGCCAGGACGCCGCCGTCTCCGGCCTCCTCGTCGCGCTGCTGGCGGGCGGTCACGTGCTCATGGAGGGAGTCCCCGGTGTGGCGAAGACCCTCCTGGTCCGCGCCCTCGCGGCGGCCCTCGCCGTCGACACCAAGCGCGTGCAGTTCACCCCCGACCTGATGCCCGGCGACATCACCGGGTCGCTCGTGTACGACAGCGCGGCCGGGTCGCTCGCCTTCCGCGAGGGTCCCCTGTTCACCAACCTGCTGCTCGGCGACGAGATCAACCGGACCCCGCCCAAGACCCAGTCCGCCCTGCTGGAGGCGATGGCCGAGGGACAGGTCTCCGTCGACGGGGTCTCCCGCGCACTCCCCCGCCCGTTCATGGTCGCCGCGACCCAGAACCCCGTGGAGTACGAAGGCACCTACCCCCTGCCGGAGGCCCAGCTCGACCGGTTCCTCCTCAAGGTGAGCCTGCCGGTTCCCGAGCGCGACGACGAGCTCGAGATCCTCCGCCGCCACGCGGAGGGGTTCGAGCCGCACGACTTCACGGCGTCGGGCATCGTCCCGGTCGCCGGCCCCGGGCACGTCGTCGCCGGGCGCCGAGCGGTCGCGGAGGTGAAGACCTCCCCGGAGGTGTGCGGCTACATCGTCGACATCGCCCGGGCGACGAGGGTGTCGCCCTCGCTCAGCCTCGGGGTGAGCCCGCGTGGCGCCACCGCCCTGCTGCAGACGAGCAGGACGTGGGCCTGGCTGTGCGGGCGGGACTTCGTCACGCCGGACGACGTGAAGGCCCTGGCGACCGCGACCCTGGCGCACCGGCTGTCGCTGCGCCCCGAAGCCGAGCTCGAAGGGGTCGACGCGACGCAGGTGCTGCACAGCGCCGTCGAGTCCGTCCCGGTCCCGCGCTGACGCAATGGCCCTCACCGGACGCGTCCCGCTCCTCCTTCTGCTCGGCACTGCCGCCCTGGTGCTGCGCCCCGAGGGGTCGACCCTGCTCGCGTGGGTGGGCGGGGCCCTCGTGCTCGTGGCCATCGACGTGGCCCTGGCGGCCAGCCCGACGGCCGTGGACGTCCACCGCCTGCCCGTCCGTCAAGTCCGGCTGGGTGACACCGGCGCGAGCACGCTGCTGGTCACCAACACCGGAGGGCGGAGACTGCGTGGAGTCCTCCGGGACGCCTGGCAGCCCTCCGCGGGGGCGACGTCCAACCGGCACGATCTCGACCTCGGTTCCGGTGACACCCACCGCGTGACGACGGCCCTGACCCCGACCCGCCGTGGGGACAGGCGCGCCGAGCACGTGACCGTCCGCAGCTCCGGCCCCCTCGGCCTGGCTGCCCGTCAGCGCTCGTGGCAGGTTCTCGGCAGCGTCCGGGCGCTCCCACCCTTCACCTCCCGCCGGCACCTGCCGAGCCGGCTCGCCCGGCTCCGGGACATCGACGGACGGTCGGCGGTGCGGGTGCGCGGTCAGGGGACCGAGTTCGACTCGTTGCGTGAGTACGTCCGTGGCGACGACGTGCGCAGCATCGACTGGCGGGCGAGCGCTCGCAACAGGTCGGTGGTGGTCCGGACCTGGCAGCCCGAGCGCGACCGACGGGTGGTGCTGGTGCTGGACACCTCGCGCACCGCTGCTGCGCGCTCCGGGGACGTCCCCCGGCTCGACGCGGCGATGGACGCCGCCCTTCTCCTGGCCGCGCTCGCGGACCGGGCCGGCGACCACGTCGACTTCCTCGCCGGTGACCGGCAGGTCCGAGCAAGAGTACGCTCCGGCGGGAACAAAGGCGTGCTCTCCTCCCTGGTGGACGGCATGGCCGATCTCGAGCCGGTCCTGGGCGAGGCGAACTGGCCGCGGCTGGCAGGTGCGATCACCTCGCTCGGACGCAGGCGCGCGCTGGTCGTCCTGCTGACCTCTCTCGACCCGCCCGCGATCGAGCACGGCCTCCTGCCCGTGCTGCCGGTCCTCACACAGCACCACCGCGTCGTGGTGGCGTCGGTCAAGGACCGGGACCTGAGCGAGATGTCCCGGGCCCGGGCCGACGCGACCCAGGTGTATGCCGCCGCGGCCGCCGAGCAGGCGCTGGGAAGAAGGCAGCACGCCGCCGCCGTGCTGGGCCGGCTCGGTGTCGACGTCGTGGACGCCGAGCCGGACGACCTCCCGGTCGCCCTGACCGACCACTACCTGATGCTGAAGAGCCTCGGGCGGCTGTGAAGGGTCAGCCCGCGGTGGCCGGCGTGTCCGGCAGCGCGCGGGCGTCCACGTCGCCGGTGTGGCCGCGGTTGTAGGCAGCCCGCCCGGCGACGTACACATAGGCGAGGAAGGCCACCTCGGCCGCGACGCCGATCGCGATCCTCGCCCACGTGGGCAGACCCGACGGGGTCACGAACGCCTCGATGATGCCGCTCACCAGGAGCACCGCGACCAACCCGAGCGCGACCCCTGCGGCTGTCCTCCCCTCGCGCGCCAAGGCCTGGCCCCGAGGGACGTGGCCGGGGTCGACCCACGACCAGAAGAACCGCAGCCCGACGCCGGCGGCGACGAAGACCGCTGTCAGCTCCAGCAACCCGTGCGGGAGGATCAGCCCGAAGAACAGCGCGCCCCGGTCGTGCCGGACCATCACCGACGCGACGATAGCGAGGTTCACCAGATTGGTGAGCAGCAGGTAGATCACCGGGAACCCCAGGATCCCGAAGGCGAGACACATCGCCGCGACCATCGCGTTGTTGGTCCAGACCCGCGCGGCGAAGTGCGAGGCGGCGTGCTCGCTGTAGTAGCTCTCGAACTCCACGTTCACGAGCTGCTGGATCTCGCGCGGGGACATCAGCGTGGACTCCACCTGCGGGTGCTGCATCAACCACCAGGTCATCACCGCTGCGGCCGCCAGGCTCACCAGCATGGTGCTCACCCACCAGCGCCGTGTGCGGTAGAGGGCGGCGGGGAAGGTGGCCGCGAAGAAGATGACCGGCGCCTGCCAGGACGCGCCCCCGGCGCCCGCGCCACGGGTCCGCGCCTTCGCCAGGAGACCCGACAGGTACGCGACCAGGGCCGGGTCAGGAGCCGAGGAGCGGACGACAGACAGGTGTGTGGCGACCTGCTGGTAGCAGTCGACCAGCTCGTCGGCCTCCGGCCCGGACAGCCGGCGACGCCCCGAGAGCGTCTCCAGTCGCCGCCACTGGTCGGCGTGCGCCGCGACGTACGCATCGAGATCCACGGGGTCACTCTAGGCAGCGCCGGCTTCACGGGCGGGGGAGGGCTCGCCAGGCGTATCCTCACCGCGATGGCCGAGACGCAGCAGCACCACGAGACCGACGACCTCGTCACCGGCGAGGCCGTCGCCCTGCAGCTGCCTGCCGCGACGATCGGTCTCCGCGTGGCCTCCGGGCTGATCGACGTCACCGTGCAGCTCGTCCTGCTGCTGGTCGCCATGCTCCTGGCCTTCGTCGCGTCCGCGGGCACGGACGACGCGCTCGTCGCGACCGCGACCGTCGTCGCCTCGGTGACCGCTCTCCTGGTCCTGCCCACCTCCGTCGAGACGCTCACCCGCGGGAAGTCGATCGGCAAGCTGGCGCTCGGGTTGAGGACCGTCCGCGACGACGCCGGTCCGATCGGGTTCCGTCACGCCCTCATCCGTGCACTGGTGGCTCTCGTGGAGATCTGGGTCATGAGCGGCGTCCCGGCGCTCCTCTCCGGCCTCGTGAGCTCCCGCGGCAAGCGCCTCGGCGACTACGCGGCCGGCACGTACGTGGTGCGTGACCGCTTCCGTCTCACGATGCCGCCCCCGGTCGCGATGCCGACGCACCTGCAGCACTGGGCGCGGTCCGCCGACATCTCGGCGCTCCCCGACGGCCTGGCGGTGGCGGTGAGGCAGTTCCTCGCTCGGGCCGTGACGCTCAACCCCTCCGCGCGCGACACGATCGGGCAGGATCTCGCCCGGAAGGTGATGGAGCACGCGGCGCCGCCGCCTCCTGCCGGGACTCATCCGGAGTACCTCCTGGCGGCAGTCCTCGCGGAGAGGCGCTCCCGGGACGCCGCGCGTCTCGAGCGTGAGTCAGCTCTTCGGCAGCGCCTCCTCGGCCGCTAGCGTCCCCGGTCAGGTACGACGACGGTAGGCGAAGTCCGCGATCGGTCGCCCGGCCCGGACGCCGCGCCGTTCGAAACGGGTCAGGGGGCGCTCGTCCCACCGCGGCGCGGGCCCGTCGTACACGTTCTCGAGAAGCGGCTCGGCGTCGAGCACCTCGGCGATCCGCTCGGCGTACTCGGGCCAGTCGGTCGCGAGCCGCCACAGACCGCCGGGCACCAGACGTGCGGCGGCGACCTGTGCGAAGTGGGGGCTGACCAGCCGGCGACGGTGGTGCCGCTTCTTCGGCCACGGGTCCGGGAAGAAGGTCCACAGCTCGCTGACCTCGGCCTCACCGAGGAGGTGCTCCATCGACCAGACGGCGTCGACGCTGACCATGCGGACGTTCTTGGCGCCGAGCTCCTCCAGCCGGACGAACGTCTCCGCTACGCCGGGGCGCCACACCTCGAAGGCGAGCACGTTGCGGTCCGGCCGGTGGGCCGCCAGGGCAGCGGTGGCCTCGCCGATGCCTGAGCCGATCTCGACGACGAGGGGCGCCGAGGGGTCCTCGAAGCAGGCTCGGATCTCGAAGTCTTCCTGGTCGACCGCTTCGTCCGGTACCCACCACTCGTCACGGCGCCGGTCCCATGCAGCCGACTGCCTGTCGCTGAGCCTGCTCCCCCGCCTCGCGTACGTCGTGACCTGCGCCAGCCGCCGGCCATCGGCCGTCGTGGCGGTGTGGGGACGCGCAGGTCGTGTCCCGGTGCGGTCGCTCACGTGTCCTCCTTCGATGGGTGCCGAGCGCGACCATTCTCCCCTCGCGGCCCCGGGCAGCCGAAACGGGTCGATTCGCGAACAAAAGCCGGGTTCTTACCTAACCTGACAGAGACCTGTGTGCCCGGGAAGGTTGAAGGGGGCACCGCGCGCAGGGATCGGGTACTCGGGGTGCTCCCGGACATGCATGTCAACACTCGACCGACGCAGGCCCGCAACCGGCATCCCTTGGGGAGCTGCCGCCCTGGCTCTCACGGCCGCGCTCTCGCTGGCGGGACTGCCTGCTCCCCCGGCCCACTCCGCGTCCGGCGACTCCCCGTACTACACGGTGGTCTCGCACCCGGACTTCCTGAACAGCGACGTCGGCGACCTCACCCGGTCACCGTACTGGGACCCCGAGGCCCACGCCGGCTACGAGGGGACCAACGCCTCCTGGGAGGCTGGCCTGGACACGGTGATCGGGGAGATGGAGTCGCACGACCCCGACTCGATCCTGGTCGCGGGTGACCTGGTGGACGGCCACTGGGGCCTCGACGGTGAGGGCACCGGGATCCTCGGACCGGTCGACACCGTCGAGCAGAAGCGCGACGCCATCAAGACCGCGGCCGACCTCTACTACCGGCAGTGGCTGGATCGCTTCGAGGAGCGAGACCTGACCGTCCACGTCGCGGTCGGCGACCACGAGCTCGGGGACAACCCGTGGAAGAACAGCGCGGCCGCGGACTTCAAGAGGTCGGAGGCCGAGACGTTCAGGGCCTCCTGGGCGAAGTACTTCACGCGTGACCACGAGGGCGCACCGCGCTACGAGGACCGTCCCACCGGGGAGCACGCAGCGACCGCCTACGCCGAGCGCCTCCACCCGGAGGTGCTGCTGGTCACCCTGGACACCTTCAAGGTGACCGGGTCGGACGTGGTCGCCACGGTCGACGGCGCGCAGCTCAGCTGGCTCGAGCGAGTGCTGACCCGGGCCAACCAGGACGGCATCGACTGGATCGTCGTCCAGGGGCACACCCCTGTCCTGACACCCGTGCGCGCTCGGCACTCCTCCCGTCTGACCCTTCGGGGCGCGGCCCGGTCCGAGCTCTGGAAGACCCTGGTCAGGCATCGGGTCGACCTGTACCTCAGCGGAGAGGTCCACGCCACGACCGCGACCCACCTCGACGGAGTCACGCAGATCGCTCATGGCGGGATGTTCCACTGGGCCGAGAGCAGCTTCCTGGTCGCGCGCTTCGCCGACGACCTGGTGGAGCTGGAGATCCACGACCCTGTCGGGGAGGTCGCGCCGTCGGAGCCCACGCTCTGGTCGACCGCGCTCGCCCGCAGGCCGCGGGCCGAGGTCAGCTACACCGGCGGTACGACGGTCAGCGGGACCATGAAGCTGAGACCGGACAACACCGTCGTGAGACGCACCGGGAACCTCGGGGTGTTCAGGCCGCGCATCGCGCTGCTGGGTCGTGCGAACCAGCGAACCCTGACCAACCGGGGCTCGTGGGTGGTCTCCGGTGAGCCCGGGTCGCACTACAAGTTCCAGACCAGGACCGCGGCGGGCAGCGGCACCTTCGGCACGCGCCGGACCACGGACTGGCGGCCCCGCGCGACACTGCGGCGCAAGGTGGCCGCAGGACGGACCGTCTGCGCCCGGGCCCGTGCTCTGGGCCCCCACTCGGGGCTCACCTCGCCCTGGACGCGCTGGCGCTGTGTCTCGGCTCCCTACGACGACCGCGCACTGCGCGCCCCCGTGGACCGTGTCCGCAGAGGCGCGGCGAGGCGCTACTACCAGGGCACGTGGACGCGGGTGCTCGGCAGGGACACGGTGGTCGCCGGTCCGCGGGTCCACGCCTCTGTGGACGTGGTCCGGCTCGGGCTCCGGGTGGGACCACGAGCCGGAAGGGTCGCGGTGCGCATCGGCGGGAACAGGGTCGCACGCCTCCAGCTCAGGCGCCCCCGGAGCCGGGTGGTGTGGCTCTCGGTCCGCGCCGGCGACCACTCGGGCAGGCTGGAGATCCGAAAGCTCGGCACCAGCCGGGTCACCGTCGACGGCGTGGAGCTCCCGCACCTGCAGTGAGGCGACTGCGAGGACGCGGGCACAGCCGAAGGCCCCGGCCGCAGAAGCGGACCGGGGCCTTCGAGCCAGAGCAGGTGTTGCTAGATCACTTGGTGATCTTGGTGACGCGGCCGGCGCCGACGGTGCGGCCACCCTCGCGGATCGCGAAGCGGAGACCCTCCTCCATGGCGATCGGCTGGATCAGCTC
>Ga0208537_1000191_pt1 | contig 9836 bp, 9 predicted proteins | sample MayberrySE_TuleA_FD_185672 | JGI IMG/M metagenome (GOLD analysis project Ga0208537, IMG submission 185672) | Natural and restored wetland microbial communities from the San Francisco Bay, California, USA, that impact long-term carbon... | ecosystem: Environmental > Terrestrial > Soil > Wetlands ...
CACCGTCGCCATGTCCGAGTCGACCCCGAGCGAGCTCACCGCCGCCCACCTGGCGATCCACCGCTCGCTCGCGGCGCTGACCGAGTCGCCGCGGCTGCTCGCGCACGCCGACGCGCTCTACGCGGAGATCCGGCTGGGCCTGGCGAAGGTGGACCGGATCCGCCGCAACGCACTCGACCAGGTCGACTCGCACCGCACCCTGCTCACGCTGCTCGAGCGCGGGGACGTCGAGACCGCCGCCCGGGAGCTGGAGCACCACCTCTCCCACGCGGAGAGCTCCATGATGGAGGCGCTGCACCTCCCCGGCGGCGAGGGTCGGTCGCCCGGCTGACCCGAAAGGGTGGGGTCTGGCAGTATCGGCCCCGTGAGGTTCCTGATCTGGGTCGTCGTCAACGCGCTGGCGCTGGCTGCCGCCGCCTGGCTGATCGAGGGGATCCGGGTCGAGGGCAGCACCACGGAGGAGAAGGCCATCACGCTGATCGTGGTCGCCCTGATCTTCGGGGTGGTCAACGCCGTGGTCGAGCCGATCGTGAAGCTCTTCTCGCTGCCGTTCATCATCTTGACCCTGGGCCTTTTCCTGATCGTGATCAACGCTGCGATGCTCCTGCTGACCAGCTGGATCTCCGGGGAGCTGGGGCGCAGGTTCGAGGTCGAGGGCTTCTGGACCGCCGTGCTCGGCGCCGTCGTCATCACGGTCTCCACCTGGATCCTCGAGGCCGTGCTCCCCGAGGGCCGATGAGGGGGCTGCCGTGACGACCTCCCGCACCGAGCACCTGCTGCCGCCGAAACGGCACGCGGACGGCTCGTCGTACCGCATCATCGTCGTCTGCCTCGGCAACATCTGCCGCTCGCCGATCGGAGAGGTGGTGCTCGCCGACAAGATCGTTCGCGCGGGCCTCGACGACCGCGTCGAGGTGGTCAGCGCCGGCACCGGCGGCTGGCACGTCGGCGAGCCGATGGACCGCCGCGCCGCGACCGTGCTCGCGGCCGCCGGGTACGACGGGTCGCAGCACCGTGCCTCGCAGTTCGAGGCGCACTGGCACGAGGAGTACGACCTCGTCCTCGCGATGGACGAGGACAACCACACCGACCTGGGCCGCCTCGCCGAGGGCGGCACCGAACGCCTGCGGATGTTCCGCGACTTCGACCCGCGAGCGGCCGGGGGCGACCGGGACGTGCCCGATCCTTACTACGGCGGGGACGACGGCTTCCAGCACGTGCTCGCCACCATCGAGCGCACCAGCGACGCGATCGTCGACGCGCTCCGCCGCGAGCTGGGCGGCGACTGACGTGGCGCGGATGGGCACGATCGCGAGCCGGGCGGAGAAGCTGCTCGGCAAGGCGGTGGTGGCCACCACGCCGGTCGCGGGCGGCGACATCTGCACGTCCACGCGACTGCGGCTCTCCGGAGGCACCTCCGCGCTGGTCAAGACCCGGCCGCACGCGCCGGCCGACTTCTTCGCCTCCGAGGCGAGGGGTCTGCGGTGGCTGGCGTCCGCGCAGGGCGTCGACGTGCCCGAGGTGCTCGCGGCCGAGCCGGACTGCCTGATCCTGGAGTGGGTGGAGGTCGGCCGTCCGACCCCGGAGGCGGCCGACGAGCTGGGCCGCCGGCTGGCGAAGACCCACCAGGCAGGTGCTCCTACCTTCGGAGCCGACCAGGACGGCTACATCGGCACCCTCCCGCTCCCCAACCGGACCGCACCTACCTGGCCCGAGTTCTTCGCGACCCGGCGCGTCCTGCCCTACCTCAAGCTGGCCCGGGACCGTGGCTCGCTCTCCGCCTCGGACGCCCAGGACGTGGAGGGGGTCGTCCGACGGATCAACGAGGTCGCCGGACCCGAGGAGCCGCCGGCGCGGCTGCACGGCGACCTGTGGTCGGGCAACGTGCTCTGGGGCCAGGACGGCCGGACCTGGCTGGTCGACCCGGCCGCCTACGGCGGGCACAGGGAGACCGACCTCGCGATGCTGGCACTGTTCGGCCTGCCCCAGCTGCAGCGGGTGGTCGACGCCTACCACGAGCACTCGCCGCTCGCCGAGGGGTGGGAGGAGCGCGTGGCGCTGCACCAGCTGTTCCCGCTGCTCGTGCACGCCTGCCTCTTCGGGGGCGGCTACGGCGCCCGCGCCGCCGAGGCCGCCCGCTCGCTCCTCTGAGCCCGGTGGGCTGCGCGGTCTCGCCAGGCTGGGTGGGAAGTCGCACGAAGCGCCCATAACTTGCGTCTTCAGCACCGTCTCAGGTGAAGGTGGCAATCTGGGGTCGTGCCCAGCGCTGACCCCAAGACGCCCGCCCGCGTCCTGGTCGTGGACGACGACCAGGCCGTGCGCGACTCGTTGCGCCGTTCGCTGGAGTTCAACGGCTACTCCGTCAGCCTCGCGCAGGACGGTGCGCAGGCGCTCGCCTCGATCGGACAGAGCCCACCCGACGCCCTGGTGATCGACGTGATGATGCCGCGGCTCGACGGGCTCGAGACGACCCGTGCGCTCCGGGCCGCCGGGAACGACCTGCCGATCCTGGTGCTCACCGCCCGCGACTCCGTCGGCGACCGGGTGGAGGGTCTCGATGCGGGGGCCGACGACTACCTGACCAAGCCGTTCGCGCTCGAGGAGCTGCTCGCCCGCCTCCGTGCGCTGATGCGGCGTGTGCACGTGAGCCCGTCCGGCACGTCGGACGACACCGAGGCCGAGACGCTCTCCTTCGCCGACCTCAGCCTCAACCCCCTGACGAGAGAGGTACGACGGCGGGGGCGGCCCATCGACCTCACCCGCACCGAGTTCAGCCTGCTCGAGATGTTCCTGCGGCGTCCGCGCCGGGTCCTCGACCGGTCGTTCATCCTGGAGGAGGTCTGGGGCTACGACTTCCCCACGACGGCGAACTCGCTCGAGGTCTACGTCGGGTACCTCCGCCGCAAGACCGAGGCCGAGGGTGAGCCCCGGCTGATCCACACCGTCCGTGGCGTCGGCTACGTGCTCCGGGAAGCATGATGGGTCCGCTGCGCTACCGCCGCTCTCTCGCCAGCCGGGTCACCCTGCTGGCCGGCATGGCCGTCGGGCTCTCCGTCGCGCTCGTCGCCCTCGCGGGGTTCGCGACGGTCAGGACGCAGATGTACTCCACGCTCGACGAGTCCCTCCTCGACCGCGCGACGGCTGCTGCGCAGACCAACACCCTCAGCGTGCTGACGAACCGGAGGGTCCCCTCCTGGGCGCTCGGAGCCGCCGACGTGCGCATCGGCTTCATCGACGCCCGCGACGGGGTCGACATCGACGCCGTCGACCGCGGCGACTCGCCGGTGACTCTCGGCAAGCCCGAGATCGAGGTCGCCCGGGGCGAGCGGGAGTCGTCGGCGCGGACCGACACCACCGACGACGGGCGCTTCCGCGTCGTCGCCGTCCCGACCCAGGAGCCCGGCGTCGCACTGGTGGTCGCGCAGTCCCTCCAGTCGACCGAGCAGACCCTGGAGCAGCTCGGCATCGTCCTGACCATCTTCGGCCTGCTCGGCGTGCTCGGCGCCACCCTCGCCGGCTGGGCCGTGGCGCGCAACGGGCTCCGGCCCGTCCGCAGGCTCACCCTGGCCGCCGAGGACATCGCGCGGACCGAGAAGCTCGAGCCGATCACGGTCGAGGGCAACGACGAGATAGCCCGGCTGGCCTCGGCGTTCAACGCGATGCTGGCCGCCCTCGCGGCCTCCCGCGACCGCCAGCGCCGGCTCGTCGCCGACGCCGGTCACGAGCTTCGCACCCCGCTGACCTCCTTGCGCACGAACCTCGACCTGCTCGTCCAGGCCGACGGCAGCGGCCGTCTCTCCGACGAGTCCCGTGCCGAGCTCCTCGCCGACGTGAGGTTCCAGATAGAGGAGCTCACCACGCTCATCGGCGACCTGGTCGAGCTCGCGCGCGACGAGTACCTCCCGGTGACGGTGGAGCCGGTCGACCTCGCCGAGATCGTCGACCGCGCGGTCGAGCGCGTTCGGCGAAGGGCGTCGAGCCTGGAGTTCGACGTACGCGCCTCGCCGTGGTGGGTCACCGGCGACCCGACGGCGCTCGAGCGGGCCGTCACCAACCTGCTCGACAACGCGGCGAAGTGGAGCCCGCCGCTCGGCACGGTGACGGTCGAGCTGGGCGAGGGCACGCTCCTGGTCGCGGACGAGGGAGAGGGCATCGCGGAGGAGGACCTCCCTCACGTCTTCGACCGCTTCTACCGTTCCAAGGAGTCGCGGGCGATGCCCGGCTCGGGGCTCGGGCTCGCCATCGTCCGGCAGGTCGCGGAGCGGCACGGCGGCAGCGTCCGCGCCGGCGCGTCGCGCGCTGGTGGTGCGGCGTTCTGGTTCACCGTGCCCGGTTCGCCGACGCCCGATCGGGTAGAAGGGGCGGCGTGGACCTCCGAGCAGCCCGACTCCGCACCAGCGCCTCACCGCTGACCCGCAGCGAGCGCCTCGACCGCATCCCGTTCACCTCTCAGCACCGCCGGCTCGTCGTCGGCTCCGGGGCCGGATGGGCTCTCGACGCCATGGACGTCGGCCTCATCAGCTTCGTGATGGCCGCCCTCGCCACGCAGTGGGACCTCGGGACGACCACCCTGTCGTGGATCGCGTCCGTCGGCTTCGTGGGCATGGCGGTCGGTGCGAGCGTCGGTGGGCTGCTGGCGGACCGGATCGGGCGGAGACAGGTCTTCGCGCTGACCCTGCTCGTCTACGGCCTGGCGACCGGGGCCGCTGCGCTCTCCTGGTCGGTGGGAGCCCTGCTGGTGTTCCGGTTCCTCATCGGTCTCGGCCTCGGCGCCGAACTGCCGGTCGCCGCCACGCTGGTGAGCGAGTTCGCCCCGGCCCGGGTCCGCGGCCGGGCCGTGGTCGCACTCGAGTCCTTCTGGGCGGTGGGGTGGCTGCTCGCGGCGCTCATCGGCTACTTCGTGATCCCGCTCTCCGACGACGGCTGGCGCTGGGCCCTGGCGCTGGGGGCGGTCCCGGCGCTCTACGCCGTGGTCGTCCGCTACGGCCTGCCCGAGTCGGTGCGCTTCCTCGAACGCCGGGGAAGGTACGCCGAGGCGGAGGAGGTCGTACGACGGTTCGAGAGCTCCGCCGGGGTGGAGGCGCCGACCGTACGCCCGATGGACTCGTCCGGTCCGGTTCCCGAGGTCCCGGGCCCCGGCGCGCTGTGGGCGCCGGGGATGCGCAGGCGCACCGCGTCGCTGTGGACGGTGTGGTTCGGCGTTAACTTCTCCTACTACGGCGCGTTCATCTGGATCCCCACGCTGCTCGTCGCCTCGGGCATGGACCTGGTCCGCTCGTTCGGCTACACGCTGGTCATCACCATCGCGCAGCTGCCCGGCTACGCCGTCGCCGCGCTGCTCGTCGAGCTGTGGGGCCGCCGGCCGACGCTCTCGGTGTTCCTCGCCGGTTCCGCCGGGTCGGCGCTGCTCTTCGGGACCGCGGGCTCCACGGCGGCCACCGTGGCCGCCGGCATGGCGCTGTCGTTCTTCAACCTCGGCGCCTGGGGTGCGTTGTACGCCCTGAGCCCGGAGGTGTACCCGACCTCGCTGCGCGGCACCGGGACCGGGTGGGCGGCAGGCTTCGGACGCATCGCCTCGGTCCTCGCGCCGCTCTCGGTGCCGCTGCTGCTCGACGCCGGCGGCGGGAACGCGCTGCTCTTCGCGGTGTTCGCCGGGTTCTTCCTCGTGGCCGCGGCGGCGACGTGGGGCCTTCCGGAGCGCCGTGGCGAGACACTGGACTCGCTCGATCCGCGCCTCACAAGGTCGTCGTAGGCCCTTCTCAGACTCGTCTCAGGCACGCGTCGCATCCTGGGTACATGAACGAGTACGACCCCACCCGCGAGGACGACGACACCCAGCCCGTTCCCGCAGCCGCACCGGCTGGCCTTTCCCTCGGCCAGTCGGCATACCCGGGTGGGTCGGGGCACACGCACCGCTACGGCGACAGCGCCCCCGACCGCACCGCGGCCTACGACACCCGCACGTGGGGTGCCATGGGTGAGCCACCGTACTTCGGCGGTCCGGGTCAGCAGCCCTCCCCAGCTGCGGGCCCGGACCGTGCTCCATCACGCAAGGGCGGGCTGACCGCCGGACTCCTGGCAACGGCGCTCGTGGTCGGCGGCCTGGCCGGGTTCGGCGGTGCAGCCGGCTACGACGCCCTCGACTCCGACTCGACCGCCCCGTCCCGTGGAGAGACCAGCACGTCCGTCGTGCAGCGCGATGACGTTCCCGCGGAGGCCGGCTCGGTCGAGGCGGTCTCGAACTCGGTGCTCCCGTCCGTGGTGAAGATCAACGTCCAGGGTGCTCAGGGAGAGGGCTCCGGCTCCGGCATCGTCATCAGCGAGGACGGCGAGATCCTCACCAACTACCACGTCGTCGAGGTCGCCGAGCAGGGCGGCGCGGTCTCGGTCGTGTTCGACGACGGCACCGCGAAACCGGCGGAGGTGGTCGGCACCGACCCGCTGACGGACCTCGCGATCATCAGGGCCGACGAAGCCTCCGGGCTCACCCCGGCTCCCCTGGGACAGTCGCGCAACCTCGACGTCGGCGAGCAGGTCGTGGCCATCGGCTCGCCGTTCGGCCTCGAGGCCACCGTCACGAGCGGCATCGTGTCCGCGCTGCACCGGCCCGTCTCCGTCGGCGGCCAGGGCGGCTCCCTGGAGACGACCTACCCCGCGATCCAGACCGACGCCGCGATCAACCCCGGCAACTCCGGCGGGCCGCTGGTGAACATGCAGGGCGAGGTCGTCGGCATCAACTCCTCCATCCGTACCGCGTCGAGCTCGACCGGAGCCGGAGGCTCCATCGGCCTCGGCTTCGCGATCCCGCTCGACGAGGTGCTCCCGATCGTCGAGCAGCTCCGGGCCGGCGAGACCCCCACGCACGCCCGTCTCGGGGTCTCGGTGCAGGACGTCGCGCTCGACGACCAGCTGCTCACCGGCGCGGGCGTCGCCGCGGTCGAGGCGGGTTCGGCGGCCGACCAGGCAGGGCTCGAGCGCGGCGACGTGGTGGTCAAGATCGACGACCAGCCGGTCACGGACGGCTCTTCCCTCGTCGCCACGATCCGCGGCCACCGGCCCGGCGACACGGTCACCCTGACCGTCGTACGCGACGGCGAGCAGCAGCAGCTCGAAGCGACACTCGACAGCGACGAGGGGGAGCCGACCCCATGACCTGACTCGCTGCACCGACCCGTGCCTTCCAACCCCCACTGCCACGGGCCGGTGCGGTGTAACCCACACTGTGCTCGGTCCGCGAGCCTCCCCCCCAGTTCCCGCGGACCGGCGCAGTGTGGCGTGGGTCGGTCAGCGCAGTGCCTCGAGCAGGCGGGCGGCCTTCCACCGGGTCTCGGCGTACTCGCTCGCGGCGTCGGAGCGGACGGTGACACCGCCACCGGTGCCGAGCGTGTAGACCCCGTCGTGGGCCACCAGCGTGCGGATGACCACGCCGAGGTCGGCCCGGCCGTCCCCACCGATCCAGCCGAGTGCGCCTGAGTACACCCCCCGCGACGTGGTCTCGACGTCGGCGATGACCTCCATCGTGCGCAGCTTCGGCGCCCCGGTCATCGAGCCGGCCGGGAACAGTGCCCGCAGCGCCTCGACCGTGCCGACCCCGTCGCGCAGGTGGCCACGGACCGTGGACACGAGCTGGTGCACGTTGGAGTACGACTCCACCTCCATGAGCACCGGGACCGTCACCGTGCCCGGCTCGCAGACCATCGACAGGTCGTTGCGGAGGAGGTCGACGATCATGAGGTTCTCCGCGCGGTAGCGGGGGTCGGAACGCAGGGACTCGCGATGCGCCTCGTCCTCCCGCGCGGTCGCGCCCCGGGGCGTGGTGCCCTTGATCGGCTTGGTCTCCACCCACCGGCGCCGGTCGATCGTGGCGAACCGCTCCGGGCTGGAGCTCAGGACGCTGACGCCCTCGTGCTGGAGGTAGGCGGCGTACGGCGCGGGGTTCACCTCGCGCAGGCGGAGGTAGGCGTCGGCCGGTGCCACCTCGCTCGGGACGCTCTCGCGGTAGGTCAGGTTGACCTCGTAGGTGTTGCCCAGGCGCAGCTGCTGCTGGACGCGGGCGAACCAGTCGTCGTAGGACGAGCGGCTCACGTCCGCGGACACCGCGCCTCCATCGGTCGTGGGTCGCGGCGTGGGTTCCGGCGCGCGCTCGCCGCCGCGCCCGGCGGTGGGAGGCTCGTGGTCGAAGACCAGCCGCCGCTGGGAGCGCATCCAGACGGCGTCCGGGACCCCGCCGCCCGTGAGCGCGGGGAGGTCGGGCCGGCAGGCGTACCCGAACCAGCCGACCCAGCTGACCTCCGGGTCACCGCCGTCCCGCGCGACCTCCTCGTCGAGGACCGTGAAGATGTCGTCGCCGACCAGCCTCCGGTCACTGCCGCGGACCTCCCACACCTCGCGGCGGGCGGCGTCGTAGGTGAGCGAGACGTCGCCGTCCTCCAGCCAGCCGAGAATCGAGCGGCGGCCCGACCAGTCGCGGGAGCCGCCGCCGTCGAGCCAGAACATCCGCTCGTGCCCCGCGGCGATGTCGCGGAACGCCGCCACCGGGTCGGCCCAGGTCATCGCAGCTCCAGGAAGTTCCGCAGCATCGCCTCGCCGTGCTCGGTGAGGATCGACTCGGGGTGGAACTGCACGCCCCACAAGGGACGCTCGCGGTGGGCGACCCCCATGACGACCGGACCGGCGTCGGTGTCGCACCACGCGGTGGCGGTGAGTACGTCGGGCAGGGCGACCGCCGCGAGCGAGTGGTAGCGCACGGCCTTGAAAGGGGACGGGACCCCCATGAAGATCCCGGTCCCGTCGTGGGTCACGACCGCCACCTCGCCGTGGGCCGGGGCGATCTGGCCGACCCGGCCGCCGTACACGCTGACCAGCCCCTGCATGCCCAGGCACACGCCCAGCACCGGCACCCGCGCCTCGAGGAGGACCGACCTGCCGACGGAGAAGTCCCGCTCGTCGTCCGGGCTGCCCGGACCGGGCGAGAGCAGGATGTGGGTGTACCCCTTGCTCAGCAGGGCGTCCGCGTCGACCTCGTCGTGCTCGACCACCTCGGGCAGGACGCCGGTGACCGCGGCCACGAGGTGCACGAGGTTGTAGGTGTAGGAGTCGTGATGGTCCACCACCACGACCCGGAGGCTCATGTGAGCAGGTCGAGCACGAGGTCGTGGATGAGCTCGTAGCCGTGCTCGGTGAGGATCGACTCGGCGTGGAACTGCACGCCCCGGAAGTGCGGTCCGGCGACCATGTGGATGTCGCCGTTCCCGGGGTCCGAGGTCACCTCCACCCCGTCGGGCGCTCCATCGACCCCGAGCCGGCCGACGAAGGTGTTGTAGAAGCCGACGTTCTCCTCACGGCCCTGGACCGAGACCCGCGACTGCGTGCCCTGGAAGACGATGTCCTTGTAGACGATCGGGATGCCGAGGCTGCTGCAGAGCACCTGGTGGCCCAGGCACACCGAGAGGAACGGCTGCCCGGACGCCAGGAGGTGGTCGACGGCCTCCCGGAAGGCGACGATCTTCGGGTGGTCGGACTCCCGCGGGTCGCCGGGCCCCGGACCGACGATCACGAGGTCGTGCCCGTCGAGCGAGCCGGGCCGGTAGTCCTCGTGGCGCACGACGGTCGAGGTCATGCCCATCACTCCGAGGACGTGGCGCAGCATGTTCACGAAGTCGTCCTCGCCGTCGAGGATGACCGCGGTCCTGCCCTTCAGCTCGGGCGCCGGCGGCGACCCGCCCTGGTCGGTGAGCCAGAACTTGCTCAGGCGCTGGTTGCGGGAGTTCAGCGCGATCAGGACGTCCTCGTCCTTGGTCAGCTCGGCAACGCCGTCTGGGGCGGCGCCGGGACCG
>Ga0208537_1000193_pt1 | contig 9805 bp, 11 predicted proteins | sample MayberrySE_TuleA_FD_185672 | JGI IMG/M metagenome (GOLD analysis project Ga0208537, IMG submission 185672) | Natural and restored wetland microbial communities from the San Francisco Bay, California, USA, that impact long-term carbon... | ecosystem: Environmental > Terrestrial > Soil > Wetlands ...
CGCGGGCAAGCCGCACGCCTCGACCGTGATCGCCGTGATCGGTCCCGCGACGGCCAAGACCGCCGAGGAGCACGGCCTGCGGGTCGACGTGATGGCGCCGTCGCCGTCGGTGGAGGTCCTCGCCGACGCGCTCGCCGACTTCGGCGCCGCCCGGCGCGCGGCCCTCATCGAGGCGGGCCAGCCGGTCACGAAGCCATCCGAGCGTCGCCCGTCCGCGCGTCGCAAGGCCACCTGACCGTGGGATACCCCGAGGTCCGGCCGCGGCGGCTGCGCCGTACCCCGGCGCTGCGCCGGCTGGTGGCCGAGACCTCCGTCGAGGCACGGCAGCTGGTGCTGCCCGTGTTCGTGCGTGAGGGTGCGCCCGAGCCCGCGCCGATCGGCTCGATGCCGGGGGTGGTGCAGCACAGCCGCGACTCGCTGCGGAAGGCCGCCGCCGAGGCGGCCGAGCTGGGCCTCGGCGGGATCATGCTGTTCGGCGTCCCGGAGACCAAGGACGCGACCGGGTCGCGCGGCCTCGACCCCGAGGGAGTCCTGAACGTCGCCATCCGCGACGTGTTGGCCGAGGTCGGCGACGCGCTGCCGGTGATGGCGGACCTGTGCCTCGACGAGTTCACCGACCACGGGCACTGCGGGGTGCTGACCGAGTCCGGCGAGGTCGACAACGACGCGACGCTGGAGATCTACGCCGACATGGCCGTCGCCCAGGCCTCGGCGGGTGTGGACGTTGTCGGTCCGAGCGGGATGATGGACGGCCAGGTCGCCGTGGTCCGGGAGGCGCTCGACGCGGCCGGCCACCAGGACGTCGCGATCCTGGCCTACTCCGCCAAGTACGCCTCCGCTTTCTACGGCCCGTTCCGCGAGGCCGTGGACTCCTCGCTCCAGGGCGACCGGCGGACCTACCAGCAGGACCCGGCCAACGGCCTCGAGGGTGTGCGCGAGGCGCTCCTCGACGTCGCCGAGGGCGCGGACATGGTGATGGTCAAGCCGGCCATGGGCTACCTCGACGTGCTGCGAGCGGTCGCCGAGGCGGTCGACGTCCCGGTCGCGGCGTACAACGTCTCCGGCGAGTACGCCATGGTCGAGGCCGCCGCCGCGAACGGCTGGATCAACCGGGAGGCCGCGATCCTCGAGTCGCTGACCTCCATCCGGCGCGCGGGCGCGGACATCGTGCTGACGTACTGGGCCGCCGAGGCAGCCGGGCTGCTCCGACGCTCCTGAGTCCAGCCGCCGGCTTGGGCCGTGGTGCGAAGGACGGGGGTCAGTCCGTACTACGCCGGGTCGCACATGGCGGGAGAAGGGCCCGAGCACGCGGCATTGCCCCATATGCTGTAACCCCGCTGAGAGTGAGGGGTCGATCATGACTGTCCTGACGGTCTTCCTTGTGGTGTCGGTGGCGCTCTTGGCCGCTTGCGTCGTCGTTCTGTACCGACGCCGCGGGAACACCGGTTCAGCGGACCCCCATGTCCGCTCGGCGGCCGAACGCGACGCCGCGGCAAGGTCCGCAAGCGCACGGGCCAGTGACCGCCAGGGAATGGGACCAGGCTTCTAGCCCCGCCCCGGTCGAAGCGCCTCCGGGGGCGACGGCCGATCCTGGCACCACGGCAAGAGGCCGTGGGTGCGGGTCTCACTGGGTGTGTCCCTCTGCGTGGCGGGCACATGCGTTTACCGGATCAGCCGATGAGCGGTAACTCCACCGACGGCAGTCGGATGCGCCAGACTGGACCGATGGACCCCAACTCACCCAAGTCCGGTTGGGCCGATCGGTTGCCGAGCGGCCCTCCACTCCGCGACGAGTTGGCGCGACTCGTGGACTCCGACGGTGGGCGCGATCCAGCCGAGAACGGCTACTTCGAGAGCGCCAACGACCCGCAGTACACGGGTACTGAGACAGCGCAGCGGAGGTTCAAGGGCCAACTTCGCCGGAGGCTGAGGCACCTCGAATCCAAGGCACGCAGGCGGACGTCCGAGTAGACGCGCACGTCCGGTCATGCCGCATTCCGCGCGATGCGTGACGCCTGCGGTCGCTCACGCTGCGACCAGGTTTGCGGGCGGTGGAACCCGAGCGTGTGACAGGTGGCGCAGGGTGGTCGCCTACATCGCAACCACCCTGCCCTGCACCATCTGTCACGCGCACGTACTCAACGGCGCGCACTGCCGCGCGCAGCATGAGTGGCCGTCGAATGGTGTCCGCGCGGAATGCGGGTAGAGGAGTGCGTCCCGCTTCACTACGTTGCGTCGCATGGGTACGCGCGTGACTCAGACTGTGCCGTCGCGGGGTTGAGTACCGATACTCTCGCCAGATGGCGTTCCGGCCACGATGGTGGGAGCCAAGGCGGGCGACTAGGAGGCATCGTGTCGGTTCACGGAAGCGGCCTTCCGGGCGACGCGAACGCGTCACAGAGCTTGGTCAGGGACGCTGAGCGTGACGCCGCCGTGGACCGTCTCAAACGGGACTACGTCGAGGGGCGGCGCCTCACGCTTGACGAGTCGGGTGACCGCATGAGCCTCGCCCTGGAGTCTCGAACCGTCGGCGACCTCTCTGCGGCTCGACTCGACCTTCCGGAGCCGCTGGCGCTGCCCGACGCGCTCATTAGTGGTCGCTACCGCCGTTGGGCATTTCTCACGCAGCACCGCGCGTGATTCGCGGCCGCGGCTGCCGTGCTTGGCGGCGTCTCGGCATGGTGATTCAGCTAACGCGCAGGCTGGAACAACCTAACTGAGTGTGTCCCATTTCTTCGGACCGGCGAGCCCACCCCTCGTCGGTCAGTCGCTGATGTGCGACATGGGCACACGGTGCCGATCAAGCCGAAGTCGGCTCAACCCAAGGGGACAGCGAGAAGTCCCTTGGCGCAGGCGTCAGCGTGCCCAGGACACATCCAGCTAAGCCATGAACGGGAGGACCGCGGCGGTGACCGCGCCCGCACCGATGAGGACCCAGTGGAAGTAGGCGTCGAGGCCGTCGGTTCGGCGGGCTGTGCGGTCCGGCGCGTCGGGGCTGTAGGCCAAGGGGACCGGGGTGCCGACCCGCTGCTCGCGGCCGCGGGACAGCGGCGGCTCGACCGTCCACACGGTCCCGACGGTATCGCGGAACTCGACGGTGTAGCGCCAGGTCTTCTGCCCACCAGACCAGCCGATCCAGCTGCGCGACACGGTCCCGGTGGTGCGCACCTCGTCGTGACGGCGACGAGGGCGGACCAGGAGCCCGGCCGCGAAGAAGAACGCACCCACACACAGCGCTGCTATCACCGGTGTCTCCTCTGCCGCACGACTCGACCGAGTCCTTGTTGTGCGAGGTAGTGCGCGCCGTGCATCGGACCTTGGAGGCAGCGCAGTCTGGCGTGTGGGGCCCGGCTTGTCGACGACGCGTTTCCGCCCCGTGCCTTCCCTGACCATACTCACTGCTCTGCGCCAGCCCGGCGCACCTCGAGGTCGGGGTGCCGGCCGAGCGTGCGGGCGGCGGGCGTGCCAATGGGACACACCCAGTCAGAGCAGGCCGAGCCCGGTGGCGTGCCGGCGTACGGCGTCGCTGTCGGCAGCGAGCGCGAACGGCACGTCCTGGTCCCAGGCTCCCGAGACCTTCTCGACGCGACCGTCCCCCGGGTCTAGCCGCACCTCGCGGATGTAGACCGCGAGGATCCGTCCGGGGTAGGCCCGGACGATGTCGGCGTAGATCTCGGGGTCCTTCTCCCCCGAGTCGCCGACCAGGACGAACTGCAGCTGGGGGTGCAGGTCGAGGACCTCCCGGATGCGGCCGGTCTTCTGCTCGCGGCCGGCGGGCGCGCCGAGCAGGTCGCGGAGCAGCACCGACCCCATCGGGAACCCGCGATGCCGCAGGAACGCCACCAGGAAGGCGTGCAGGTTCCAGGGGCTCGACGAGACGTAGAAGACCGGGTTCACACCGGCCGCGAGGTCGCGGTACAGGGCCGGTGCTCCCAGGAACGGGGTCCGCGTGAGGGCGGACCCGGTGAACGTCCGGCGGATCATCTGACCGACCCGCTGGACGCCGGTCTCGAGGATCGTGTCGTCGATGTCGGAGAGGATCCCGAACCTCGCTTCCGGTCCGGGAACCCGCACCTCGAGCTGCGTGGTGTGCGAGCCGTTGAGCCCCCGGTACTCGCCGCCGAGCTCGACGGTGCCGCTGGTCCAGGGCCTCGCCAGCTCGGCGGGGTCCGGGCGGAGGTGGGTGAGGAAGTAGCCCTCGGCGTCCGTGACGGCCTCGATGCTCGCGCCTGCGACCGCCACCCGCAGCGGCACGCCTGGCAGCTCGTCGGTCACGAAGCCACGCAGCGTGCGGCGTACCGCCGCACCGACCCCCTCGCCCTCGACCGCCTCCGAGAGAGGTGGGTCGTCGAGAACCCGGCCGCGCACGACCACTCCATGGGCGCCGCCGTGCCCGATGTACGGCTCGATCCGGAAGTTGGCAGGCGGTCGTGAACCGGCCCGTCGCAGCCGGGCCGCGTCCCAGGCTCGCTCGACGTTGACGACCCAGCGACGCGAACTCATGGGACCACCGTATGTGGGTGGCCGGTCCTCTCCAGGGCGCATGCCGGCCCGGGTCGTCGCGTACGCCTGGGCAGGTGGCCAAGTGCTCGGGACCGCGGCGACGCCCAGGACGCGCCGCTGCGGCGGCCGCGGACAGCCAAGAGGCCCCCGCGCGATGCGCGAGGGCCTCTGAGGAGGGGCTTGGTGGGGCCGGCTCAGCCGCCGCCGGGGAGTCCGCCGGTGACACCGTCGAGGAGGCTGTCCTTCACGGCACCGAGGCCGTTGTCGAGCACGGCGTTGGCGCAGGCCGTGAGCCCGCCGAGCGCCTGGATCTCCGCGGCCGTGAAGCTCTCCTGGCACGTAGCCTTGGCCTTGTCGAGCGCGGAGACGGTGTCCTTCACCGTGTCTTCGGCTTTCTTGCCGGTGTTCTCGACCGTGTCGGTGACCTGGTCGCCGGACGGCTCGTCCTCCGGCACGTCCGGGGCGGTGTCGTCGGGGGTCCCGCCGGACGGCTTCGGATCGGACTTGGAGCCGCCGGAGCCTCCGCCCTGGGGGTCGCGGGTGCTCGCGGTGCCGCCCTGGTTGCGGGTCTTGCGCTTGGCGGCCTTGCCCGGAGTGGTGCCCGCGTCCTCGCTAGGCGTGAAGATCGGCGAGGCGGCCACGCCGTTCGGCACCGAGGAGTAGTCGCCCTCGAGGTAGGCGTTCATGATCGAGATGACGAGGTCGACGTACTCCTCGCTGTGGTTGTAGCGGTAGACCGCAGCCTTCTGGCCGCCGTAGGTCGACAGGTCCTCGTCGCCCGAGCAGAGGTAGACCGCCGTCGCGAGGGCGGCGTCGTCGATGTCCTGCGGGTCGCGCTTGCCGTCGCCGTCGCCGTCGACGCCGACGACGTTCCAGGTCTGCGGGATGAACTGCATCGGGCCGACCGCACGGTCGTAGATCTGGTCGTTGTCGTACTGGCCGGCGTCGGAGTCGCCGATCTCGGCGGTCCCGTCGGAGCCGTCGAGGGGGATGCCGTAGATGCCCGGTCGGCTCTTGCCGTCATCACCGAGGACGCTGCCGCCGTAGCGACCGTGGTCGGACTCGACGCGGCCGATCGCCGCGACGAGCTGCCAGGTGAGGTTGCAGGACGCGTCGGCGGAGTTGATGACCTGCTCGGCGCGCTGGTAGGCCGCGAGAGCCGCGGCGGGGATGCCGTTGGTGGACGCGCCGGCGATCACGCTGTCCCGTGCACCCGCCGGGACGCCGGGGGCGATCGAGCCGGGCTGGGACATGCTCGCCGGGGCGTCGAGCGCCTGGTTGGGAACGGTCGTGCCGTCAGGAAGGGTCGTGGACTCCTTCGTGCTCGCACTGGCCGAGGACGTCACCGCCAGGCTGGTGGTCCAGGCCCCGGACAGGAGCGCGAGCGGCACCAGGGCCGTCGCCTTCTGCCACGTCGAAAGTCGCTTGTGAGACATGTGTCTCTCTCCCCACTCTTGTGACCCGCCCGGGTCCCCCATGACGAATACCCGAGTTGTCCCTCTTCACACTTCAACGAACGTCTCGGCGCGAGGTTACGCGCCGGTAATGTCCGCCTCCGACGATTATCCCCGGGTATGGGGTCATCACCCACAGTATTGGAACACGTTCTATCAACCTTGAGAAGCCGGGCGGTTGACGAGTCTCACACCGCGTGCGCGGGGGCTGGGTTCGTCCGGCTTGGCTCGCTCGGGGAGAATGGCCGGGTGAGCCACCTCGACACCACCGCGTCGGCAGCCCTGTTCGACCGCGCCCGCGCCGTGACGCCGGGCGGGGTCAACTCCCCGGTCCGCGCGTTCAACGCGGTCGGCGGCACACCCCGCTTCATCGAGAGCGCCCGCGGCGCCTACCTCACCGACGCCGACGGCAACGAGTACGTCGACCTCGTCGGCAGCTGGGGCCCGATGCTGCTCGGGCACGCCCACCCGGAGGTCCTCGCCGCCGTCTCGGAGGCGGTCGCGCGAGGCACGTCGTACGGCACGCCCACCCGACCCGAGGTAGAGCTGGCCGAGGAGATCGTGGGTCGCACCCCGGTCGAGAAGCTTCGCTTCGTCTCCTCCGGGACCGAGGCGACCATGTCGGCGATCCGCCTCGCGCGCGGCTTCACCGGACGCGAGCTCGTCGTCAAGTTCGCCGGTTGCTACCACGGGCACGTGGACTCCCTGCTCGCCTCCGCGGGCTCGGGCCTCGCGACCTTCGCGGTGCCGGGTACGCCGGGGGTGCCGACCGCGTCGACCGCGGCCACCCTCGTGCTTCCCTACAACGATCGGGCGGCCGTGGAGGCGGCCTTCGCCGAGCACGGCGACCGGATCGCCTGCCTCATCACCGAGGCCGCCCCCGGCAACATGGGCGTGGTCCCACCGGCGCCGGGGTTCAACGCGTTCCTCGCCGACGTCTGCCGTCGCCACGGCGCGCTGTTCGTCAGCGACGAGGTGATGACCGGCTTCCGCGTCACCCGCGCGGGGCAGTGGGGGCTCGACGGTGCCGTCGAGGGATGGGTTCCCGACCTGATCACCTTCGGCAAGGTCATGGGGGGCGGCTTCCCCGCGGCGGCCTTCGGTGGCCGCGCCGACGTGATGAGCCGGCTCTCACCCGAGGGGCCGGTGTACCAGGCCGGCACCCTGTCCGGGAACCCGGTCGCCACCACTGCCGGGCTCACGACGCTCCGGCTGGCCGACGACGAGGTCTACAAGCACATCGACGAGGCGTCGCACGCACTCCAGTCGGCTGTCGCCGAGGCGTTCGACGCGGCGGGGCTGCCCCATCTGATCCAGAGCACCGGCAACATGTTCAGCGTGTTCTTCGTGGAGGAGGGCGTCAGCGAGGTCCCGGACTTCGAGGCCGCCTCGGCCCAGCGCACCGACCGCTTCAAGGCCTTCTTCCACGCGATGCTCGACCAGGGCGTCTACCTCCCGCCCAGCGCTTTCGAGGCGTGGTTCCTCTCCTCCGCCCACGACGACGCGGCCCTGGACCGGATCGTCACCGCCCTGCCGGCCGCCGTCCGCGCCGCACTCGCCGTCCCGTCCCCCGAGGGAGCCCGATGAAGACCGTCGTACACCTGCTCCGCCACGGCGAGGTGCACAACCCGACCGGCGTGCTCTACGGCCGCAGGTCGGGCTACCACCTGTCCGACCTCGGCCGTGAGATGGCGCGACGGGTCGCCGACACGGTCGGAGACCGGGACATCACCCGGGTCGTCTCCTCGCCGCTCGAGCGGGCGCAGGAGACCGCCGCTCCGCTCGCCGATGCTCGCGGCCTCGAGATCGTCACGGACGAGCGGGTCATCGAGTCCTCGAACGTCTTCGAGGGCGAGACCTTCGGCGTCGGAGACGGCGTCCTGCGCCAGCCGAGGGCCTGGAGGCACCTGTGGAACCCCTTCCGCCCGTCGTGGGGCGAGCCCTACAAGCAGGTCGCGGCGCGGATGCTGGCCGGGCTGTACGACGCCCGTGACGCCGCCCTGGGCCACGAGGCCGTGATCGTGTCCCACCAGCTGCCGATCTGGATCACCAGGCTCCACGTGGAGGGCCGACCCTTCCTCCACGACCCGCGCCGCAGGCAGTGCACGCTGTGCAGCCTCACGTCGTTCACGTTCGACGACGAGCGGCTCACCACCGTGCGGTACTCCGAGCCGGCCGCCGACCTGATCCCGGTCAAGGATCGGAAGGCGCCGTTCTCCGCGGGCGGGGCCGCCGACGAGGACAAGCCACCGGCCGCCGGAGTCTGATCCTTGCCGCTCCTGTCACGCCCCGCGGTTCGCCGACCGGCCACCGCCCTCGCCGCCGTGCTGCTCGCGAGCACGGGCCTGACCGCCTGCTCCGACGACGTCGGCAGCTCCGGTGACGCGGGGTTCGTGTCCGGCAAGGGGGTCATCACGCGCCTCGCCGTGGACGACCGGAAGGAGCCCGGTGAGGTCGCGGGCGAGACCCTCGAGGGCGAGCCGATCTCGCTCGAGGACTTCGAGGGCAGGACGGTCGTGCTGAACGTCTGGGGCTCGTGGTGCGCCCCGTGCCGTGCCGAGGCCCCGGACCTCGTGGCGGCGTCCGAGGAGCTCGCCGACGACGACGTGGAGTTCCTCGGCATCAACTCGCGAGACCTGGACCGGGCCGCCGCGCAGGCGTTCCAGAGACGCTTCGAGGTGCCCTACCCGAGCATCTACGACCAGCAGGGCAAGACGCTGCTGGCCTTCCGGGGCACGCTGAGCCCGAACGCCATCCCCAGCACGGTCGTGATCGACGCGGAGGGCAGGGTCGCCGCGAGCGTCATCGGCGAGGTCAGCAGGTCCACGCTCGTCGGCCTGGTCGAGGACGTCATGGCGGGGGAGGGCTGATGGCTCCCATGGAGCTCGGGGACTGGTTCGCCGGCACCGCCCTGTCCGGGTCGCTGCTGCTCGCGGTCCCGGTGGCGATCGTCGCCGGCCTGGTCTCCTTCTTCTCGCCCTGCGTCGTTCCGCTGCTTCCCGGCTACCTCTCCTACGCCACGGGACTCTCGGGCGCCGACCTCGAGTCCGCCCGTCGGGGCCGGATGGTGCTCGGCAGCTCGCTGTTCGTGGTCGGCTTCTCGGCGGTCTTCGTCGCGATGGGGACCGCGTCCGGTGCCCTCGGGGACTGGCTGATCGTCTACTCGCGCGAGATCAGCGTCGTCCTCGGCGTCTTCACGATTCTCGTCGGCATCGCCTTCCTCGGTCTCGTGCCCTGGATGCAGCGAGACGTCCGCGTCCACAAGGTGCCTGCCGTGGGTCTCACGGCCGCCCCGCTCCTGGGCGTGCTGTTCGGCCTCGGCTGGACGCCGTGCATCGGGCCGACCCTGTCCGCCGTACAGGTCCTCGCCTTCCAGGAGGGCACCGCCGGTCGCGGTGCGCTGCTCAGCCTCGCCTACAGCATCGGCCTCGGGCTGCCGTTCGTCCTCGCCGGGCTCTTCTTCCGCCGGATGCTCGGCGCAGTGGCCTGGGTGCGGCGCCACCAGGTCTGGGTCACGCGGGTCGGCGGGGTGATGCTGGTCGCCATCGGGCTGCTGCTCGTGACCGGCGTCTGGGACCTGTGGGTGGCCTACCTCCGCGGCTGGGTCGGCTCCTTCTCGGTGGTCGTATGAGGCCCCCACGAAACCGCGCGCTCCGCCGGGACCGGGACACCGCATGAGCGCCCCCACCGACACGACCGCCCCCCCGGCGCCGCCGCCGGCGCCACCCGCGCTCACCCCGAGGGAGCTCGGGCGCTGGGCGTGGCGGCAGCTGACGTCCATGCGGACCGCGCTCATCCTGCTGTTCCTGCTCGCCCTCGCCGCGGTGCCCGGTTCGATCCTCCCGCAG
>Ga0208537_1000194_pt1 | contig 9791 bp, 14 predicted proteins | sample MayberrySE_TuleA_FD_185672 | JGI IMG/M metagenome (GOLD analysis project Ga0208537, IMG submission 185672) | Natural and restored wetland microbial communities from the San Francisco Bay, California, USA, that impact long-term carbon... | ecosystem: Environmental > Terrestrial > Soil > Wetlands ...
GCATACCCCGGGGGGTATCGCGTCGAACCTTTCAACCAGGGTTCCGCGGCGGTTCATTCCCGCGCGCCGACTGGTCTGGTCAGGTGACCCGGCCCGGACCTCCACCCTTGGCCACGACCGGAAGACCCGCGCGGGCCCAGGCGCTCATGCCTCCCTTGACGTTGGCGACGTCGCCGCGCTGCGCCGAGAGCATCTTCGCCGCGCGAGCCGACCGGGCGCCGGAGCGGCAGACCACGAGGATCTCGCGGTTGCGCGGCAGCTCACCGGCCCGAGAGCTCAGCTGCCCGAGCGGGATGTGGCGCGCCTTCGGTGCGTGACCGCTCTTCCACTCGTGCGGCTCCCTCACGTCGAGCAGGACGGCGCCCCGCTCCAGAGCTTCGTTCGCCTCGGCCGGACCCACCACGCGGAACTGCTTCTGCAAGAGGTTGTCGAGGAACCCCATCACTCTCCTCCGTGGTTCTCGATGACGGGCAGGCCGGCTTCCCCGGCCTTGGCGAACTCGTCGTCGATCGCGACCAGGTCACGACCGGCAGCCGCCAGGAACGACGCAGCGATCGAAGCGCGGTACCCGCTGGCGCAGTGCACCCACACCTCCCCAGGAGGAACCTCCTCGACCCGTTCGGCGATCTCGTGGATGGGGATGTTGACCGCACCGTCGATGCGCGACTCGTCGTACTCCGAGGCCCGCCGCACGTCCAGCACCACGACGTCGCGGTGGTGGCGGACCTCGACCAGGTCGGGGAAGGTCGCGAGCGGGAAGCTGCCGAGCTTCTCGTCGGTCCACGACTCCGGCCCGCCGGTCGCGGACCCGGCGATCTCGTCCACGCCGATGCGGACCAGCTCGCGCTGCGCCTCGGCCACCTGCTCCTCGGACTCGCCGAGGAGCGTGATCGGGGTGCCCCACTTCATCATCCAGCCGACATAGGTGGAGAACTGGCCGTCGATGCCGAAGTTGTAGGAGCCCGGTGCGTGGCCGGCGGCGAAGGCCGTGCGTGTGCGCAGGTCGACGAGCCACTCCCCCGCCTCGAGGCGCTGGCGCAGCTCGTCGGCATTGACGGGCGCCGGGAGCGAGAGGTCAGGAGCCCCGGGTCCCGCGGCGTTGGCGGGCCCCATGTGGACGTAGTAGGCGGGGTAGACGTCGAGGCCCTCGATGATCTGCCTCACGTACGCCTCCTCGCTCTCGGTGAGCGCGGGGTTGGCCTGCTTCTCCCGGCCGATCGTGGACTCGTCGGGCTGGTCGTCCGACGAGCCCGCTGCGCAGAAGCTTCCGAAGCCGTGGGTCGGGAAGACCCCGGTGTCGTCCGGCAGCTCGGCGAGCCGCTGGGCGGACCCGTGCTGGAGCCGGGTGAGCTCCTCGGTGTGCTGGGAGCCGAGCAGGTCCGGTCGCCCGGTGGCGCCGTACAGCAGCGAACCGCCTGTGAACACCGCGAGGGGCTTGCGGTCGGCCTCAACGGCGTAGGAGAGGTGGGTGAAGGTGTGCCCCGGCGTGTGGATCGCCCTGACCGTCATCCGGTCGCCCACCGCGACGGTGTCACCGTCGCGGATCGGGGTGCGCTCGAAGCTGACGTCGTCGTCGGCGTTGACGTAGTACTTCGCGCCCGTCTTCTCGGCGAGGGCGAGCCCGCCGGTGACGTAGTCGTTGTGGATGTGCGTCTCGAAGACGTGCGTGACCTGCACCCCCTCGTCGGAGGCCAGGGCGAGCACGCGGTCGATGTCGCGCTGCGGGTCCACCACGAAGGCGACCTGCCCGTCGTGGACGAGGTAGCTGCGGTCACCCAGCGACGGGGTCTCGAGGGTCCGGATGGTGACGTCGTTCATGCGTCGCTCCTCTCGTTCCCGATGCCGCGATCGCGCCCTTCGACGACGGGACGGCCTGACCTCTGCCAGGCCACGGTGCCGCCCGCGACCGACCGCGCGTCGTATCCGGCATTGATCAGCAGGTCCGCCATGGCGAGGCTCCGGTTGCCGGAACGGCAGATCAGGTAGATCGGGTCGTCCTTGCTGAACCTCGCCATCTGTGAGGGCAGGTAGCCCATCGGGATCAGCTCGGCGCCGGCCACGTGGCCTCCGACGTACTCGTTGGCCTCACGTACGTCGACCACGGTGGCGCCCTCTGCGTGGGCCTGTGCGAACTGGTCGATGTCGACCTCGCGCATGCGTTCGTCATCCTTTCGCGTCGAATACCCTGGGGCGTATCCGTCTCAACACGGTGCGTGTCGGACGCATTCCCTGGGTACCCCTGACATCGTGGGGAATGAATCGAGAAGACTCCCGGTTATACCCCCACAGGTATACGATCAAACTCCCTGGAGGGATAGAGCAGATGGCAACGATCAACCTCGGCGCAACCGACTTCGAGCAGACGGTCGCGGACAACGACATCGTGTTCGTGGACTTCTGGGCGTCCTGGTGCGGCCCGTGCCGGCAGTTCGCGCCGACCTACGAGAAGGCGTCCCAGGTCCACCAGGACATCGTCTTCGGCAAGGTCGACACCGAGGCCGAGCAGGCGCTCGCCCGCGCCGCGAACATCACGTCCATCCCGACGCTCATGGCCTTCCGCGAGGGAGTGCTCGTCTTCGCCCAGCCCGGCGCGCTCCCTCCGCAGGCGCTCGACCAGGTCATCACCGCGGTCAAGGGTCTGGACATGGAAGAGGTCCACGCCGCTGTGGCCGCCCAGGAGCAGGGTGAGGCGAGCGCGTGAGCTACGCACTGAGCACGACTGTCCAGGCACCGTACGACCACACCGTCGAGGCAGTCCGCGCGGCGCTCGGCGAGCAGGGCTTCGGCGTGCTCACCGAGATCGACATCAAGGCAACGCTGAAGAAGAAGCTCGACGTCGACGTGCCCGCCCAGGTCATCCTCGGCGCGTGCCGGCCACCGCTCGCCCACGCGGCGCTGCAGTCCGAGCCGTCCATCGGGCTGCTCCTGCCCTGCAACGTCGTGGTGCGTGAGACCGACGACGGGACCGTGGTCGAGGCCGTCGATCCGCAGACCATGGTGTCCATGACCGACAATGAGCGTCTCCAGCCGGTCGCGGACGAGGCCAAGGAGCGCCTCGAGAAGGCTCTGGCTTCGCTGTCCGCGTAGCCCCAGACGAAGGAACGAGAGATGGAACTGCCCGCCGAAGAGATGGTGGCCGTGATCAACCGCCTCAAGCGCGCCCAGGGGCAGCTCAGCGGCGTCATCAAGATGCTCGACGAAGGCCGCGAGTGCGAGGACGTCGTCACGCAGCTCGCTGCCGTCAGCCGTGCCCTCGACAAGGCCGGTTTCGCGATCATCGCCTCCGGGCTGCGGCAGTGCGTGATCCAGGAAGGCGACGCTGCCGCCCTGGACACCGCGAAGATGGAGAAGCTCTTCCTCTCGCTCGCGTGAGGCGAACTCCATGGACGCGCGCGACTGGGACCGTCGGTACGCCGACAGCGAGCTGGTGTGGTCCTCACGGCCCAACCAGTTCGTGGAGTCCGAGCTCGCTGACCTCGTCCCCGGCCGCGCGATAGACGTCGCGGCCGGGGAGGGTCGCAACGCCATCTGGCTGGCGGCCCAGGGGTGGGACGTCACCGCCGTCGACTTCTCCCTGGTCGGCCTCGACAAGGGCCGATCGCTCCAGGCGCGCCACGAACGGGGCCGCGACCTCCACATCGACTGGGTCCACGCGGACGTCCTCGAGTACGACCCCGGCGACGGTGCCTACGACCTCGCGCTGCTCGCCTACCTCCAGCTCCCCGCCGAGCAGCGCCGGGCGGCGGTACGACGCTCGTTCCTCTCGCTGAAGGACGGCGGCACGCTGTTCGTCGTCGCCCACGACAGCACCAACATCGCCGAGGGCACCGGCGGCCCTCAGGTCCCCGAGGTGCTCTTCACCGCCGAGGACGTCCTCGCCGACCTCGACGGTGAGCGCTTCGAGGTCGTCCGCGCCCAGCGGGTGGCCCGTGAGGTGCCGCCACCGCCCGAGGACGCGGACCAGCCCTCCCGCACCGCCTACGACGCCCTCGTGCGCGTCGTACGCAGGAATCCTCTCTGACCCGGGGCGCTACGCGGTCAGGAGGGCCGGCCGGGGCCGTTGTCGTTGCCCGGGCTCGAGCCGCCTGCCGGACCGTCGGTCGCCGTGCCCGTCTCGCCGTTCTCGGGCGGCTCCTCGAAGTTCACCTTCTTCAGCTGCTTGCGGAAGCTGAGCCACAGAAGGACGACGGCAACCATCAGGACGACCACGACCGTGAAGCCGACCCAGCCGGGCTTGACGTCGTTCGGGTCGGGGATCTCCTCGGCGAGAGGGACCATCGCGGTCCAGAGCGCGACCATGGAGTTCAGGGGGATCATGCCTTCATTGTCTCAAGTGCCTCGCGGACGCCTGCGAACAGATCGTCCTCGGGCAGCGCGGAGTCCACGAAGCTCCGGACCAGCTCGTAGTCCTCGGTCGGCCAGGCCTTCTCGTGGACCTCGAGCGGGCAGGCGAACCAGGCTCCGTCGGGGTCGATCTGAGTGGCGTGCGCCAGGAGCGCCTGGTCGCGGACACGGAAGTACTCCGCGCACGGCACCCTCGTGGTGATCCGCCTGGCGTGCACGGGGTCGGGCTTCCAGCTCGACAGCCGCTCCTCGTAGGGCGAGGTGAGCCCGCGCATGATCATCTCGTCGTGCAGCGCCTGGGTGCGGTCGCGGTGGAAGGAGTGGTGGTAGTACAGCTTCAGCGGCTGCCAGGGCTCACCGGCGTCGGGATACCTCGTCGGGTCTCCGGCGGCCTCGAACGCCGCGACGCTCACCTTGTGGCACATGATGTGGTCGGGGTGGGGGTAGCCGCCGTTCTCGTCGTAGGTCGTCACGACGTGCGGCCGGAACTCCCGGATCAGCCGGACGAGCGGCTCGGCGGCCTCCTCGACCGGGACGAGTGCGAAGCAGCCCTCCGGCAGCGGCGGCGGCGGGTCGCCCTCGGGCCAGCCCGAGTCGACGAAGCCGAGCCAGTCCTGGCGGACCCCGAGGATCTCGCGGGCCGCCTCCATCTCCTTGCGACGGATCTCGGCGATGTTCTCCCACACGTCCGGTCGGTCCATCTTGGGGTTCAGCACCGACCCGCGCTCGCCTCCGGTGCAGGTCACGACGTGGACATCGACCCCCTCGGCGACGTACTTCGCCGTGGTGGCAGCGCCCTTGCTCGACTCGTCGTCGGGGTGGGCATGGACGTGCATCAGTCGGAGCATGAGCGCAATCCTAGAATGTGGTGGTGACCGACCTTGCCACGCGCTACGGGACCCGCAGCCCTGCCCGGCGACGCCTCCTCGTGTCGGCCGGGGCCTTGGTCGCCGCGATCTTCCTCGGCTGGCTGGCGTGGGTGATGCTGCACTACAGCGACCCGGAGGTGACCTCCGACATCGTGTCGTTCGAGGTCGTCGGCGACCACAGCGCCGAAGCGACGTTCACCGTCACCCGGCGCGCCCCCGAGGTGGAGGCCTCCTGCCTCCTCCGGGCGCAGGCGTCGGACCACTCGACCGTCGGTGAGCTCAACGTGAAGGTGGGCCCGGGCGGAGAACGGAGGCAGACCCTCACCGAGACGGTCCGGACGGAGCGGGAGGCCACGACCGTCGACGTCGTCGGCTGCGTCGCCGAGGGGCAGAACCGCCGTCGCTGAGGGCCTTGGGAATTGGTCCCACCCCGTGTGACGTTGATAAGATCATCTACTTGCCTTGAACGGCCCGATCCATGGTCCCGGCCCTCCGGTACCACCGACGACAACCACCAGGAGCACGACCAGTGACGCAGTCCAGCGACCAGAACGTGATCTGGCTGACCCAGGAGGCTTTCGACAAGCTCCAGGAAGAGCTCGAGCACCTGCGCGGGCCGGTCCGCAGCGAGGTGATCGCTCGTATCAGCGCCGCCCGCGACGAGGGTGACCTGAAGGAGAACGGCGGCTACCACGCCGCCCGCGAGGAGCAGGGCAAGGTCGAGGGGCGGATCCGCCAGCTCGAGGACATGCTGCGCCGCGCCGAGGTGGGCGAGACACCCGCCGACGACGGAGTCGTCGAGCCGGGCATGAAGGTCACCACCCGCTTCGTCGGCGACGAGGAGGTCGAGACGTTCCTGCTCGGCGCCCGCGAGATGGCCGACGGCCTCACCGACGTCGAGGTCTTCTCGCCGCAGTCGCCGCTCGGCTCTGCGATCATCGGCTTCAAGAAGGGCGACACGGTCACCTACGAGGCTCCCAACGGCAAGGAGCTGAAGGTGGAGATCGTCGACGCGGTGCCCTTCACCGGCTGACCCCTGCCGCCGCCACGGACGTGGCCACGAACCGATCTGCGGGACTCCCCAGAGCTCGTTCGTGGCCACGTTCGTCGTTTCCGGGCCGTTGTGCGACGGGACCATCGTCCCCCGTGGGGGGACGCTCCGCCCTTTCCCCGGCCTCCTGGCGCGCACGACTCTTGTGCCGAGGGGCAGCGGGCTTCTCGCTCGACAGAGGGAGCAGGCGATGAGACGACTCGAGGGCAGAGTGGCGCTGGTGACCGGCGGTGCGAGCGGCATCGGCAAGGCCACGGTCTACCGGTTGGCCGAGGAGGGCGCCAAGGTGCTGGTGACCGACATCAACGACGAGGCGGGCGAGGAGGTCGCCCTGCACCTCAAGGAGCTCGGGCACGAGGCCATGTACCTCCACCACGACGTGACGTCGCCGTCGGACTGGGAGGACACGGTCGAGACCGCGATGACCGAGTACGGCGGGCTGGACATCCTCGTGAACAACGCCGGCGCAGGTGGCCTCGGGGCGATCGAGGACATGTCCCTCGAGGACTACGAGCGCAACGTCGCGATCGACCAGACCAGCGTGTTCCTGGGCATGAAGATCTGCGCCGATGCCCTGAAGGAGTCCGAGCACGCCTCGATCATCAACAACAGCTCGATCTTCGGCGCGAGCGGCGGCTTCGGCACCTCGACCGACTACCACGCCGCGAAGGGCGCGGTCCGGACGATGACCAAGAACCTCGCCCTCCACTGGGCGACGCAGGGCATCAGGGTCAACTCGGTGCACCCGGGCTTCGTCGACACCCCGATCCTCGACCAGGCGAAAGGCACTCCCTTCGAGCAGGCGATGATCGACTCGACGCCGATGGCCCGGCTGGGGAGGCCGGACGAGATCGCCGCGGCGGTGGCCTTCCTCGCCAGCGACGACGCGTCGTTCGTCACCGGAGCGGAGCTGTACGTCGACGGCGGCTACATGGCTCGCTAGCCCTGCTCGGACACGTGGTACCCGCACTCGCGGAGCCGGCTGAGCACCCGCTCGGCGTGTGGGGCGCCGCGGGTCTCGACCTGCATCGCCACCTCGACCTCGTTCAGGTGCAGGTGTGCCGAGGTGCGCTCGTGCACGACGTCGAGCACGTTGGCGTCGAGGTCGGCGAGCTCCTTGAGGAGCTTCGCGAGCCCACCGGGCAGGTCGGGGATGCGGGCCCGGAAGACGAGGTACCTGCCCGCGGCCGCCATGCCGTGGCGCAGCACGCGCATCAGCAGCAGGGGGTCGATGTTGCCCCCGGAGAGCACCGCGACGGCCGGGGTCGGGAACCGGTCCGGGTGGTCCATGAGGGCGGCCACCGCGGCGGCGCCGGCCGGCTCCACGACGAGCTTCGCGCGCTCGATCAGCATGAGCAGCGCCCGTGAGAGCGACTCCTCGCTGACCGTCACGATGTCGTCGACGTACTCCGCGATCGCCCGGAAGGGCACGTCGCCGGGGCGTCCCACCGCGATCCCGTCTGCCATCGTGCTCATCGTCTCGAGCGCGACGGGGTGGCCTTCGGCGAGGGAGCGCGGGTAGGCCGCCGCACCCTCCGCCTGGACGCCCACGACCCGCACGCCGGGCTTCAGGCCCTTGATGGCGGTGGCGATCCCGGCGAGCAGCCCGCCGCCGCCGGTCGGGACGACGACCGTCTCCACGTCGGGGGACTGCTCGAGGATCTCGAGGCCGCAGGAGCCCTGCCCCGTCACGATGTCGATGTGGTCGAAGGGGTGGATCAAGATGGCGCCGGTCTCCTCGGCGAACGACTTCGCCCGCACGAGCGCGTCGTCGACGGTCTGGCCCTCGAACACCACGTCGGCGCCGTAGCCGCGGGTCGCCTTCTCCTTCGGGATCGGCGCTCCCCCGGGCATGAACACGGTGGCCTTGATTCCGAGGAGACCGGCCGCGAGGGCGACGCCCTGTGCGTGGTTCCCGGCGCTGGCCGCGACCACCCCGGCGGCGCGCTCCTCGGGCGAGAGCCGGGACATCCGCAGGTAGGCGCCGCGGATCTTGAAGGACCCGGTGCGCTGGAGGTTCTCGCACTTGAGCAGGACAGGTCCGCCGGCCACGGCGGAGAGCCAGCGTGACTCCTCCATGGGTGTCTTGATGGCCACGCCACGCAGGTCGTCGGCTCCACGCCGGATGTCCTCCAACGTCGGGATCGAGACCGGTGCGGCGGAGGTGTCGGTGCTCATGGCGCACACCCTAATCCGTTCGGGTCAGCGGCTTCCGCGCGGTGATGCTGCTCACTCGAAATAAATTTGCATGGCACACGCAACTCCCCGCATCCTTGTCCGGTGCAACCCTCCGCGATCCCCCGCCCGTCGTACGACGAGCCGGCGACCGCCGAGGAGGCCGTGATGGTGACGCTGGCCCTGCTGGGCCGGCGGATGCGCTCCCGCCTCCCCGGCGAGGAGCTCGACTTCGCCGCGATCCTCCTGCTCAAGGCGCTCCTGCACGGCGGCCCCATGCGCCTGTCCGCACTCGCCGCGTCCCTCGACCTCGACGCGTCGACCGTGAGCCGCCAGGTGCGCCACCTCGAGGACCGCGGCCTGCTCGAGCGCACGAGCGACCCCGACGACGGCCGCGCCAGCCGCATCACCCTCTCGGATCAGGGCCGGGTCCGTCTCGAGGCCGGTGCCCGGCGGCGCCGCGCCATGGTGGCGCAGCTGCTCGAGCACTGGCCCGACCGTGACCGCGAGCAGCTGCGCGTGCTGCTCAACCGACTCCTCGACGACCTCGCCCAGCACCAGGAGACCCCGTGACCCCCGACACCGACGGCTACCTCAGTCACCGCCAGATCCTGGTGGTGATGGCCGGACTCATGACAGGGCTCTTCCTGTCCGCGCTCGACCAGAGCATCGTGGGCACCGCCCTCCCCCGCATCACCAGCGAGCTCGGCGGGCTCGACAAGCTGTCCTGGGTGGTCACGGCCTACCTGCTGACCGCGACCGCCTCCACCCCGCTGTGGGGCAAGATCTCCGACCTGTACGGCCGGCGGCTGCTGTTCCAGGTCGCGATCGTGACCTTCCTCGCCGGCTCGCTCCTGGCCGGGTTCTCCCAGAACATCGACCAGCTGATCGCTTTCCGGGCCGTGCAGGGCCTCGGCGGCGGTGGCCTCATCGCGCTGGCGATGGCCACGATCGGCGACGTGGTCCCGCCCCGGGAGCGCGGCCGCTACCAGGGGTACTTCGCCGCCGTCTTCGGCACCTCGTCGGTCCTGGGACCGGTCCTCGGCGGCTGGTTCGCCGACGGCCCCGGCTGGCAGTGGATCTTCTTCATCAACATCCCCATCGGCCTCGTCGCCCTGGTCGTGACCTCCTCGGCCCTGAAGATCCACCACGTCCGACGCGACCACACGATCGACTACCTCGGCGCCGCCGTGGTGGTCGCGTCGGTGACCTCGATCTTGCTCTACACCGCGTGGGCCGGCCCCGAGTACGGCTGGGGCTCCTCGACAGGGCTCACGCTGCTGGGCGCGGGCCTCGCGCTCGCGGTCCTGTTCGTCCTCGTCGAGCTGCGCGCTGCCGAGCCGCTCATCCCG
>Ga0208537_1000195_pt1 | contig 9772 bp, 10 predicted proteins | sample MayberrySE_TuleA_FD_185672 | JGI IMG/M metagenome (GOLD analysis project Ga0208537, IMG submission 185672) | Natural and restored wetland microbial communities from the San Francisco Bay, California, USA, that impact long-term carbon... | ecosystem: Environmental > Terrestrial > Soil > Wetlands ...
GGCGAGGGTGAAGGCAACCTCCTGCGCGGGCGTCGCGCCGGCCTCGGCCATGTGGTAGCCGGAGATCGAGATGGTGTTCCACCGCGGGATCTCGGTGCGGCAGTAGCTGAAGATGTCGGTGATCAGCCGGAGCGACTCCTGCGGCGGGAAGATGTAGGTGCCGCGCGCGATGTACTCCTTCAGCACGTCGTTCTGGATCGTCCCGGTGAGCTTGTCGGCGGGGATGCCCGCGTCCTCGGCGACGATCTGGTACATCAGCAGGAGGAGGGCCGCCGGGGCGTTGATCGTCATCGACGTCGAGACCTCGTCGAGCGGGATCCCGTCGAAGAGCACCTTCATGTCGTCGATGGAGTCGATCGCGACACCGACCTTGCCCACCTCGCCGTGAGCGATGGACGAGTCGGAGTCGTGGCCCATCTGGGTGGGCAGGTCGAAGGCGACGGAAAGACCCCCGGTGCCGTGGGCGACGAGCTGCTTGTAGCGCTCGTTGGACTCCTTGGCGGTGCCGAACCCGGCATACTGCCGCATCGTCCACGGACGTCCGGTGTACATCGTGGGGTAGACCCCGCGGGTGAAGGGGAACTCACCGGGTTCCCCGAGCGCGGCGGCAGGGTCGAAACCCTCCAGCGCCTCGGGACCGTAGACCGGCCGGAACGGCAGCCCTGACTCGGTGTGGGTCTTGGGGTCGGCCGAGAGCTCGGCGTGGGACTGTGGGGTGGTCTCCTCTGCCATGGTCGAAGGTTACGACCACCAGCCCCGCGGGTGCACCGTGAGATGCCTAACGTCCACTCGCCGAGGGACCAACGCCTCTAGAGGGATCAATAGGTAACGATCCCGTGCGGTAATCGATTTCACAGGAGGCGACTGATCGGTAACAAATCTGGCGCGGATAGAGTGCCGTAGTTGCGCCTGTCAGTCAGTGCGCTCAGCACAGTCTGCTCGTTTCGAAAGGACTCCCCTTGGCCAGCTCACCGGCGGGAACGCTCTACCGAGGCCGTGAGGGGATGTGGTCGTGGGTCGCGCACCGCATCACCGGCGTCACGCTCTTCTTCTTCCTCTTCGCCCACGTCATCGACACCGCGATGGTCCGGGTCTCCCCCGAGGCCTACAACACCGCGGTCGAGACCTACAAGAACCCGGTCGTCGGCCTCATGGAGGTCGGCCTGGTGGCCGCCGTCCTCTTCCACGCCTTCAACGGCATCCGGATCATCCTCGTCGACTTCTGGGGCGAAGGCCCCCGCTACCAGCGGCAGATGACCTGGGGCGTCGTCGGGCTGTTCGTCCTGCTCATGATCCCCTTCACGATCCGCCACCTCTCGAACGTGTTTGGACACTGATAGCGATGAGCCTGACCTCGATCCCTCAGCCCCGGTCGCCGTACAACGCGCGCAAGTCCAACAACTTCGAGCTCAACTCCTGGCTGTTCATGCGCGGCTCGGGCCTGCTGCTCGTCGTCCTCGTCATCGGTCACCTCTTCGTGAACCTCTGGCTGGGCGAGGGCATCCAGCAGATTGACTTCGCCTTCGTCGCCGGCAAGTGGGCCAGCCCCTTCTGGCAGGTCTGGGACCTCGCCATGCTGTGGCTCGCGATGCTCCACGGCACGAACGGCCTGCGCACGATCATCGACGACTACGCCACCAAGGGCACGACGAAGTTCACGCTCAAGACGCTGCTGTACTTCGCGACCCTCGTGACCGTCGTCCTCGGCACCCTCGTCATCTTCACGTTCGACCCGTGCATCGACCCCGCGTCGACGCTCGAGGTCTGCAACAACAGGTAAGGCGCTGATCAGCATGGTTCAGACCCACAAGTACGACGTCGTCATCGTCGGCGCGGGCGGCGCGGGCATGCGCGCCGCTCTCGAGGCCGGCCAGCGCACCCGCACCGCGGTGCTGACCAAGCTCTACCCGACCCGCTCCCACACCGGCGCGGCCCAGGGCGGCATGTGCGCGGCCCTCGCCAACGTCGAGGAGGACAACTGGGAGTGGCACACCTTCGACACCGTCAAGGGCGGTGACTACCTCGTCGACCAGGACGCTGCGGAGGTGATGGCCAAGGAGGCCATCGATGCCGTCCTCGACCTCGAGAAGATGGGCCTGCCCTTCAACCGCACGGAGGAGGGGCGCATCGACCAGCGCCGCTTCGGTGGTCACACCCGGAACCACGGCGAGGCGGCCGTGCGCCGGTCCTGCTTCGCCGCGGACCGCACCGGCCACATGATCCTCCAGACGCTGTACCAGCAGTGCATCAAGCACAACGTGGAGTTCTACAACGAGTTCTACGTGCTCGATGTGCTGCTCACCGACGGCCGCGCGTCCGGGGTCGTCGCCTACGAGCTCGCCACCGGCGAGATCCACATCTTCAACGCGAAGTCGATCATCTTCGCCTCGGGCGGCTTGGGGAAGGTCTTCCGGACCACGTCCAACGCCCACACCCTCACCGGTGACGGCATGGGCATCGTCTGGCGCAAGGGCCTGCCGCTCGAGGACATGGAGTTCTTCCAGTTCCACCCCACCGGCCTCGCCGGCCTCGGCGTGCTCCTGTCCGAGGCGGCGCGTGGTGAGGGCGGCATCTTGCGCAACAGCGAGAACGAGCGCTTCATGGAGCGCTACGCCCCCACGATCAAGGACCTCGCGCCGCGGGACATGGTCGCCCGGGCGATGGCCAACGAGGTGCGCGAGGGTCGCGGAGCCGGGCCGGAGAAGGCCTACGTCTACCTCGACCTGACACATCTGCCCAAGGAGCAGATCGACGCGAAGCTGCCCGACATCACGGAGTTCGCGCGGACCTACCTCGGCGTCGAGCCCTACACCGAGATGATCCCGGTGTTCCCCACCGCGCACTACGCCATGGGCGGCATCCCGACGAACATCAAGGGCGAGGTGCTCAGCGACAACGAGACGGTCGTCCCGGGCCTGTACGCCGCGGGCGAGGTCGCGTGCGTGTCGGTGCACGGCGCGAACCGCCTCGGCACGAACTCGCTGCTCGACATCAACGTCTTCGGCCGCCGAGCCGGTGTCTACGCGGCCGAGTACGCCCGGACCGTCGGCCACGAGGAGCTGCCCGAGACCCCCGAGAAGTACGTCGTCGACCAGATCCAGATGCTGCGCGACGCCGGCGGTTCCGAGCGGGTGGCCGCCATCCGCGCCGAGCTCCAGGCGACGATGGACATCAACGCGCAGGTCTACCGCGACGAGGGCTCTCTCAAGCAGGCGCTCTCGGACATCGAGGGCCTCAAGGCGCGCTACGTCAACATCTCGGTCCAGGACAAGGGCAAGCGGTTCAACACCGACCTCCTCGAGGCGATCGAGCTCGGCTTCCTGCTCGACCTCGCCGAGGTGCTCTGCGTCTCGGCGCTCGCGCGCAACGAGTCGCGCGGCGGCCACTACCGCGAGGACTACCCCAACCGCGACGACGTGAACTTCATGCGCCACACGATGGCCTACCGCCAGGAGGACGGCACGGTCCGCCTCGACTACAAACCGGTCGTGCAGACCCGTTACGAGCCGATGGAGCGCAAGTACTGATGGATGTCACTGTCAAGATCCTCCGTTACAACCCCGAGGTGTCGGAGGAGGCCAGGTGGGAGAGCTTCCAGGTCACGGCCGAGCCGACCGACCGGGTGCTCGACGCGCTCCACAAGGTGAAGTGGGACCTCGACGGGTCGCTGACCTTCCGCCGCTCCTGCGCGCACGGTGTCTGCGGCTCCGACGCGATGCGCATCAACGGCAAGAACCGCCTCGCGTGCAAGACGCTCATCAAGGACGTCAACCCGTCCCAGCCGATCACCGTCGAGCCCATCAAGGGTCTGCCGGTCCTCAAGGACCTCGTGGTCGACATGGAGCCGTTCTTCGACGCCTACCGCGCGGTGATGCCGTTCCTGGTCGCCGACGGAAACGAGCCGACGCGTGAGCGGCTGCAGTCCCCCGAGGAAAGGGAGCGGTTCGACGACACCACCAAATGCATTCTGTGCGCGGCCTGCACCACCTCGTGCCCGGTGTACTGGACCGACGGCCAGTACTTCGGCCCCCAGGCGATCGTGGGTGCGCACCGGTTCATCTTCGACAGCCGTGACGAGGGCACAGCGCAGCGCCTGGAGATCCTGAACGACAAGGAGGGTGTGTGGCGCTGCCGCACGACCTTCAACTGCACCGAGGCATGTCCCCGCGGCATCGAGGTGACCAAGGCGATCCAGGAAGTGAAGCGGGCACTCATCTTCCGTCGCTGACCGCTGTAACGCGGGTTATGGACCCTCCACAAGCGGTATGCCGCCGAGGATGCGTCCGTAGCGCTTGGTCAGTCAGGCACAGAAGGGGTACGTCGAACGACGTGCCCCTTCTGCGTATCCCGCCCACGAGGGACGTCCGGACCCGGTACGAGGACCTTCGCCCCATGGGATACCCCTACCGGTACATGCCACGATCGACGTGAGCCGAAGCGAACCACCACCTACGGGAGCTGCATTGAGCGCGCAAACCTACGACGTGACCGTGACCTGGACCGGCAACCGCGGAGAGGGGACGACGGGGATCCGCGACTACGACCGGGACCTGCTCATCACCGCCGACGGCCCCCAGGACATCGAGGCGTCCTCCGACCCCGGCTACCTCGGCGACCCGAAGCGATGGAACCCCGAGCAGCTCTTCACCGCCTCCATCTCCCAGTGTCACATGCTGTGGTACCTCGGCCTCTGCTCGCGGGCCGGTGTCGTGGTCCACGAGTACTCCGACGAAGCGGTCGGCACGATGGTGAGCGACCCGGACCACAAGGCCCGGTTCACCGACGTGGTGCTCCGGCCCCGCGTCGTCGTCGGCGCGGAGGAGCAGGTCGAGAAGGCGGTGGCGCTCCACGAGCAGGCTCACGACTTCTGCTTCATCGCCCAGTCGGTGAACTTCGAGGTCAAGATCGACCCCTACGTCACCGTCCGGGACGGGCGCGACCTCTGAGGTTCCGCAAGCTGGCGGCGGTTGCGTCCGCCGGCGTCAGGGGGCGTCAGGGTTGTTGCCCCCGCTGACCACCACCACGACCGACGAGCCGTGGGGGGCCTCGACCCTGCCTGCCATGACCGCGGCGAGTGCCACGCTGGCCCCGGGCTCGGCGAGCACGCGTGCGCGCTCCCACAGGAACCTGCGGGCGGCGCCCACCTCGTCCTCGGAGACGAGCAAGGACGTCGTCCCGTGCTCGGCGGCGGTCTCGTAGGCCAGGTGCCCGACCTGCGGGGGCCCCAGCGAGTCTGCCGCCGCGCCTGCGGACGGATGCGGCACGGGCCGGCCGGCTTCGCGGGCGACGTGCATGTGGGGGCACAGCTCGGTCTCCACGGGGGTCACCGGCACCCGCTCCGCCAGGGCTGCGGTCACCCCCGTGTAGAGCCCTCCCCCGCCACAGCCGAGCAGCACCAGCTCGGCATCCGGGACGGCGTCTGCAACCTCGAGCCCCAGCGTGCCCGCGCCGCACACGGTCTCGAAGGTGTCGTAGGGGTGCACGAGCGGGATCCCGTCCCGTTCGCTGAGCTCCCGGCATGCGTCGAGGGCGTCCCCCACGTCGCCCGCGACCGGGTGGAGCGTGGCGCCGTACTCCCGGATCCGCGCGAGCTTCGCCGGCGTCGACGTCGATGGCACGAAGACGTCCGCGGTGAGGCCGACCCGACGAGCCGCCCACGCGACCGCCGCACCGTGGTTGCCCCCGGAGGCGGCTGTGACGCGCCCGACCGCCGGGTCGAGGCTCATGACGGAGTTCAACGCCCCGCGGGCCTTGAACGAGCCGGTGTGCTGGAGCAGCTCGAGCTTCAGCACCACACGGAAGGGGACCCCGACCTCGTCGCCGTGGAGGACGAGGACAGGGGTGTGCCGGACCTTCTCACCCAGCCTGGCGGCGGCGCTCTCGACGTCGGATCTCCGGGGCAGCATCACCCCATCCTGCACGGTCGGGCCACACACGTCGCACCCGGAGGCCATATCACCCAAAGCACGGGCAGGCGGGTGGAGAGGTCCATCCGCGCATGTCCTGACTCGGACGCGCGTAAGCGGCGATTCCCTCCGGCCGGGGCCCCGGACGGGGGACAGTCCGGGGGTTTCCCCCAGCCGATCTACCGCCTTTGAGGGAGGGAGCGGGTTTCGGATCTTGATACGTATAGCGACCTACCCAGCCTCCACGAGCGAACCAAGGGGACCGTCGTGCACCACACCGACAACATCGTCATCGGAGCAGGACCCCACGGCCTGGCTGCGGCCGCCCACCTCGGCCGGGAAGGCGCCGAGACCCTCGTCTTCGGGGACCCGATGTCGTTCTGGCGGGACAACATGCCCAAGGGCATGCTGCTCCGCTCCAACTGGGGAGCCACCAGCATCGCCGACTACGAGGGACCGCTCTCGTTGGACAGCTACTGCCGGACGACAGGGATCAAGCCGGGCATCCCCGTGCCCCTCGAGGACTTCATCGACTACGGCCTCTGGGTGCACAAGGAGGCCGTCCCCGACATCGACCGCCGCATGGTCGAGCGAGTGGAGCGCAAGGACGGCAGCTTCGTCCTGACCCTCGACGACGAGACCCAGATGGCAGCCCGCAGGGTCATCGTGGCAGGTGGCATCGCCCCGTTCACCGTCCGGCCTCCGGAGTTCCGCGAGCTGCCACCCGAGCTCGCCTCCCACACGGGCGACCACAACGACCTCGCCGAGTTCCGCGGCAAGACGGTGATGGTCGTGGGCGCCGGCCAGAGCGCGACCGAGTCTGCGGCGCTGCTGAACGAGCTCGGTGCGGAGGTCGAGCTCATCATGCGGACCGACCACATCGACTGGCTGCACGGCGAGACGTACCGCAAGATGACCGGTCCGTTCGCGCCCATGCTCTATGCACCCACCGGCGTCGGCCCGATGGGCATCGCCCGCCTCGTCGGCTTCCCGGACGCGTTCCGCCGGATGCCGCGGCGTGCCCAGACCCGGCTCGGCTACCTGGCCACCAGGCCCCGCGCCGCCGACTGGCTGATGGACCGTCTCGCCGACATCCCGAAGAAGCTGGGCACCTGGGTCGTGCGCACGGAGCCGGACGGTGACCGGGTGAAAGTCACGCTCAGCGACGGGACCACGCGCGAGGTCGACCACGTGCTCTACGGGACCGGGTACCGCGTCGACATCACGAAGTACCCCTTCCTCGACCCTGCTCTCTCGGGCGCAGTTCGCAAGGTGGAGGGGTACCCCGTGCTCCGTCCCGGGTTGGAGTCCTCCGTCCCCGGCCTGCACTTCGTCGGTGCTCCGGCGACGTGGAGCTTCGGGCCCGCGATGCGGTTCGTCTCGGGCAGCTGGTTCGGCGCCGCCTCGCTGACCGCCGGGATCACCGGTAAGCCCCGACGCAGGCCGGCTCACAAAGCGAGAGCCTGACGGCGGGCATGGTCCAGCGGCGTACCTTCAGGGTCCTCATCTGCTCCGCGGGCCGGAGGAACTACCTGGTGCGGTGGTTCAGGGACGCGTTGGCCCTCTTCCCGGACCTCGACGGTGAGGTCCTCGTGGCGGACGCCGACGTGAAGGCTCCGGCCTTCGCCGACGCGGACCGGGGCTTCCGGCTTCCGCCGTTCGACAGCCCGCGGTACTTCGAGGCGCTCGCGTCCCTGTGTGACGCCGAGAACGTGCAGCTGGCCTTGTCCGTGAACGACTACGAGCTGATGCGGTGGGCCGAGTCACCGGGTTCCCTGCCGGGCAGGACGGTGTTCCTCGTGCCGAACGAGGCGACCCTGCGGCTGAGCTTCGACAAGGCCTACCTCTTCGAGCGCGCCGTGGGCTTCCGCGTCCCGGAGACGACGACCCTCTCCGCCGTCTTCGACGACGTCGGCCTGCTGGACCGCTTCCCGGACAGCGTCATCGTGAAGCCCCGCAACGGCAGTGCGTCCGCGCACCTGAGCAGACTCGACCGGGCGGAGCTCGTGAGGGTCCTCGCGAGTGCGTCCGGCGTAGCGGACCGGATGCGGCTCCTGCGTCTCGAAGCGCTCGCGCCCGCCGAGGTGCTCGTCCAGGCCTGCGTGGTGGGCGTCGAGTACGGCCTGGACATCGTGCACGACCTCGCGGGCGCACCCGCAGGTGTCCTGGTTCGGCAGAAGCTCGGCATGCGAGCCGGCGAGACCGACAAGGCCCGCACCACCGACGCGGCATCGTTCCTGGCGACCGCATCGGCACTGGGCCGACAGACGGGTCACGTCGGCCCGATAGACGTCGACGTGATCCGGGACCACGCAGGCGACGACTGGGTCATCGACGTCAACCCGCGGTTCGGAGGGGGCTACCCGTTCAGCCACGCCGCGGGGGCGAACCTGCCGGCCGTGCTCGTCGCATGGGTCCTCGGCCTCGAGCCGGAGGCACACTGGCTGAGCTCCCGGCCCGGCGTCCTGTCGGGCAAGGTGAGCACCGTGGTCGTGCTCGAAGACGCGCGCGAGCGGACTCTCACGGCCGTGCCGGCTCCACGACGGCCGCAACCGTCCGAGGTGGTCGTCCCGCTGGCGTCGAGGCTCAGGCGCTGATCCGCCCCCAAGGCCGCCTCAGCGACGCCTTGGAGCCGAGCCGAGAAACTCCGGCTCCTCCCCGTCCAGCGCGACGCCACGCCTCCGCACGACCATCGAGACCGTCGCGGCGATGATGGTCAGGTCCAACCGCAGGCTCCGGTCGGTGACGTAGCGCACGTCGAGCGCCAGCCTCTCGGGCCAGCCGAGCATGTTGCGGCCGTTGACCTGGGCGAGCCCCGTGAGACCCGGCCGCACGTCGTGGCGGTGCCGTTCCTGCGGTGAGTAGCGGTCCAGATAGCGGACGAGCAGAGGACGGGGTCCGACCAGGCTCATGTCCCCCCTGACGACGTTCCACAACGTCGGCAGCTCGTCGAGGCTCGTCGAGCGGAGCCAGGCCCCGAACGCGGTGGTCCGGTCGGCGTCGGACACCAGCCCCCTGTCAGGGTCAGGTTCGAGCATTGTGCGGAACTTGACGAGCTCGAAGATCTGCTCGTCCTTCCCCGGCCGCTTCTGACGGAACAGCACGGGAGAGCCGAGGTTCTTCCTCACGAGGCCCGCGAGCACGAGCTGGAGCGGGGCCGAGACCGCCAGGGCGACCGCGCCCACGACGAGGTCGATGGCGCGCTTGACGGGGTCGTAGCGGCGACTCGAGCCGGCCGACCCACCCCGTACCCCCATGTAGAACCAACCCCCACCGCTCTGACGCGCGACGACCGACAACGCTCAGGCGCGTTGCGACGAGTCTAGGAGTGGCCACCGGTGGTTCCCATGGCCCCAGGAGGGGGTCTCGGGTCCGGGATGACCTCGATGTCCGCTCCCCTGGTGACTCCCTGGTCCGGTCTGACTAGACACCTGCGCCCGGACGAGCACGGGCGTGGCGTTCCTCCGGCTGCTCCGGGTCAGCGCGCTGCCGGGGAGCGCTCCTGCGTGCTGGTCGCGCGCCAGGTCTTCCAGCCGAGGCGGCCGAGGAATGCGGCGACCACGAGGTTGACGACGATCAGGACGATGTGGGCGACGTAGTAGCCGGTGGAGCGGTCGGCTCCGCTCGCGGCGGCGTCGGCGAGGTTCTTGGCGAAGTTGGCATAGCTGAGGACGTTCCAGGCTGCGATGAGCAGGAACCAGACGGCGTGCTTTCGTTCGAGCGTCACCTGTCCATCCTGCCCGGTCTCACTGCAGCCTTCGCCTCACCAGCCACGTGAGAGCGGCCACAGCGCCCGCAACGACGGCGGAGGCTGCTGCGATCAGCTCCACGCGTTCGCGCCGGCGCTGGTCGCGAGGGAGAGGCGC
>Ga0208537_1000196_pt1 | contig 9752 bp, 10 predicted proteins | sample MayberrySE_TuleA_FD_185672 | JGI IMG/M metagenome (GOLD analysis project Ga0208537, IMG submission 185672) | Natural and restored wetland microbial communities from the San Francisco Bay, California, USA, that impact long-term carbon... | ecosystem: Environmental > Terrestrial > Soil > Wetlands ...
CGAGGTAGCCGACCTCGTGGCAACGGAGCACCCCGAGATCGAGGTGAGCCCGGTGTACGGGTCCTCAGGCACCTTCCTGCAGCAGATCGAGAACGGCGCACCGTTCGATCTCTACCTCTCGGCCGATCTCAGCTATCCCCGCGCTCTCGTCGACACAGGTATGGCGGCTGAGGAGGACCTCTTCCCCTACGCCGTCGGAAGACTGGTGTTGTGGGTGCCGGACGGCTCGCCCGTCGACCCCGAGAGTGGGCTGGAGGTGCTGACAGACCCGGCACTTCGCCGAGTCTCCATCGCCAGCCCCGAGCACGCCCCGTACGGCCAGGCCGCGGTCGCCGCGTTGAAGGCCGAGGACGTGTACGACGAGGTGCGGCCGAAGCTGGTGATGGGGGAGAACGTCGCGCAGGCGGCCGAGTTCGTCCAGTCCGGCAACGCCGACGCGGGAATCGTCGCGAAGTCGCTGGTCCTCGCCGACCCGCTCCGAGGCGTGGGGCGTTGGTACGAGCTTCCACTCGGCCTCTATCCACGCCTCGACCAGGGCGGGCTCGTGCTCGGAGACACAGACGACGTCGAGGCAGCACGCACGGTGCGCGACGTACTCCTGAGTGAACCGGGTGCGGAGATCCTTGCCCGCTACGGCTTCTCGCTGCCGGGGGCATAGGCGATGGACTGGCAGGCCATAGGTGTGAGCGTCCGGCTGGCCCTTGCGACAACGGCGATCTTGCTGGTCATCGCGGTCCCGCTCGCAGGGTGGTTGGCGTTCACGCGACGCAGGTGGCCGGTCCTGGTCGAGGCCGTGGTCGCGTTGCCACTGGTACTGCCGCCGACCGTGCTGGGCTACTACGTACTGGTCGCGCTGGGCACCCGGGGTCCCTTCGGGAAGTGGTGGCAGGAGGCGACCGGGTCGACGTTGGCGTTCAGCTTCACCGGGCTTCTCATCGCCTCGGTGCTGTACTCCCTCCCCTTCGCCGTCCAGCCGTTGCTGGCGGCGTTCCAGGGTGTGCCGCGACGATTGCTCGAGGCCTCGGACGTCCTCGGGCGAGGCCCTGCCGGCACGCTCGTCAAGGTGGTGCTGCCCCTGTCCCGAGCCGGCCTCGCCACGGCAGCGGTTCTCACCTTCGCCCACACCATCGGAGAGTTCGGTGTCGTGCTGATGGTCGGCGGAAACATCCCCGGGGAGACCCGGACGGTGTCGATCTCGGTCTACGACTCGGTCCAGGCCTTCGACTACGGCGCGGCCGGGCGTACGAGCGCCGTACTCCTCGTCTTCTCCCTGGTCGTCCTGACCGCCACGTACTCGCTCCAGCGTCGCGGGACCCGGAACTGGGTGCGCGTATGACCGGCGGGACGCTGGACGTTCACGTACGACGCCACTCCGTCGACGCGCGTTTCACCCTCCCGCTGCGCGAGAAGGCGATCACCGTGCTGTTCGGTCCTTCGGGATCGGGGAAGACCACGATCCTGCGCTGCATTGCGGGCCTGGATCGGACCGACCGTGGCCACGTGGCCATGAACGGTGTCACCTGGGACGACGGCCGGCGCAAGCACACGCCGTCTCGCCACCGCCACGTCGGCTACCTGTTCCAGGACCACGCGCTCTTTCCGCACCTCACAGTGGAGGCCAACGTCGCCTACGGGCTACCGCGGCTGTCCCGGGAGCAGCAGCGACATCGGGTGCATGCGGCGTTGGCGGCGGCGGATGCCCTGAGCTGTGTCGGTCGGTCGGTGTCCCAGCTCTCCGGGGGAGAGGCGCAACGGGTTGCTCTCGCCAGGGCGCTGGCCTCCGAGCCGGGGCTGTTGCTGCTCGACGAGCCCCTGTCCGCACTCGACGCACCGACCAGGAGCAGGCTGAGGACCGAGCTCCGGCGGATGCTCGAGCGGTCCCGGATCCCGGCCATCATCGTCACGCACGACCGCGAGGAGGCACTCGCGTTGGCCGACCAGGTGGTCGTCGTGATCGACGGGACCGTCAGGCAGGTGGGCCCGCCGGCAGAGGTGTTCGACCGGCCGACCCACGCCGACGTCGCCAGGATCGTGGGTATCGAGACGGCCACGCCCGGCGTGGTCGCGGACAGCGACGGAGAGCTGGTGCAGGTCGCTGTCGGGGGCCTTCGGCTCACCGCCGTGAGCACGGTGCAGCCCGCCGAGCCGCACCGTCCCGGCGACCAGGTCCTCGTGTGCATCCGAGCAGAGGACGTCGCGCTCGAGCTGCCCGAGCGGGACGGCTCGCACCGCAGCCCCCGTAACCAGCTGGCTGGACGAGTCACGGGCGTCACCGCCGAGGGCGCACTGGTCCGCGTGGACCTGGACGCCGGCTTCCGCTTGACCGCGTACATCACCAGGCCCGCGCTCGAGGAGCTCGACCTGAGCATCGGTTCTGTGGTGGTCGCCTCGATCAAGAGCCCGGCCGTGCACCTGATCACCCGATACACAGCCGGGGAGTGAAGCGGCCTGAGGACGCGACTCCCGGCAAAGGGACGAATGGCCCCTGCCGAGAGCAGGTTGGTGCGACGAGAGTGGCGTGGGCAGGTCACCTACGACGGAGGAAGTGTTGGACATGGGTATCGCGATCGAGTCGGTGCACGCGGTGGAGATCCTCGACTCCCGTGGACGTCCGACGTTGTCGGTGGTCCTCCAGACCGCGGACGGGACCCAGACCAGAGCCGGTGTCCCTTCGGGTGCCTCGACAGGATCCGGTGAGGCGGTCGAGCTTCGTGATGGCGGCACGGTTCGCTACGGCGGCAAGGGGACGCGCTCCGCGGTAGGGAACGTGAACGGCCCGATCGCCGACGACCTCCAGGGTCGGTCCTTCTCAGACCTGGCAGAGCTGGACGGCCGGCTCATCGAGCTCGACGGGACCCCGAACAAGTCCGGCCTGGGTGCCAACGCGATCGTCGGCGTCTCGATGGCCGCTGCGCGGGCGTTCGCCGCGGCGCAGCGGAAGCCGCTGTGGGAGTACCTGACGCCCGTGGGCGTCACCGCGACGCTTCCGGTGCCGCACTTCAACGTCGTGAACGGCGGGGCTCACGCACCCAACACCCTGGACTTCCAGGAGTTCATGCTCGCTCCTCTCGGCGCTCCGAACTATCCGGAGGCAGTCAGGGAGGGCGCCGAGGTGTACGCGGCGTTGAAGGCCCGGCTGACCGCTGACGGCTACGCGACCGGCCTCGGTGACGAGGGTGGGTTCGCACCCGACATCGCGCGGCCCGAGGACGTGCTGGCCACGCTCGTCGCCGCGATCAAGGACGCCGGGTACGCACCGGGCCGCGACGGGGTGGCCATCGCACTCGACCCGGCAGCGAGCGAGTTCTACCGGAACGGGACCTATCAGGTGGCCGGCAGGCTGCTGAGCACGGCTGAGATGGTCGACTACTACGCCGAGCTGGTGGACCGTTTCCCGATCTGGAGCATCGAGGACGGCCTTGCGGAGGACGACTGGGACGGCTGGATCGAGCTGACGTCCCGGCTGGGGGAGGGTGTCCAGCTCGTCGGGGACGACATCTTCGTCACCAACCCCTCGATCATCCGTGATGCGATCGGTCGGAAGGTCGCCAACTCCGCGCTGATCAAGGTCAACCAGATCGGTACCGTGACCGAGACCCTCGAGGCGCTGGCGGTGTGCCGGCAGGCAGGTTACGCCGCGATGATCTCGCACCGTTCGGGCGAGACCGAAGACTCCTTCATCGCCGACCTGGCGGTCGGATCAGGATGCGGTGAGCTGAAGTCCGGTGCTCCGGCTCGGGGTGAGCGGGTGGCGAAGTACAACCGGATCCTGGAGATCGCCGACGCCTCACCCGATCTGCGGATGCACACCTTCTGACGGCCATACGATGCACGCGTGACGACGGCGGTCGATACCATGGCGTCGCGTGATGGCGGTGGGGCTCGCCGACAACCGTGGCGTGAGGCCACCAACAGTCCCTACCTGACGAGGTAGGAGGTCGCGTGCCCGAACGCGCGAGAACGCACGATGCGAGGCGCGGCGCTGCCTCATCACCAGGAGCAGGCGTCGCCGCCGACGTCGTCAGTAGGGCAGAGAAGGCGCACTTGGAACGCCCCCGGCTCTCCTTCCTCAGGTCGCGGTGGGACATCCTGCTGGTCATCAGCATGGGCGGCGCGCTGGGCAGCCTCGCGCGGTGGGGCGTCGGCGAGCTCGTGCCGTGGTCGGGTGAAGACTTCCCGTGGGCGACGTTCATCGAGAACATCTCCGGCGGGTTCCTTCTCGGCGTCCTCATGGTGTTCCTCCTCGACGTGCTTCCCCCGCGTCGCTACCTGCGCCCGTTCCTCGGCGTCGGACTGCTCGGCGGTTACACGACGTTCTCGACATACATGCTCGAGACGCGTGAGCTCCTGTACAGCGATCAAGGGGTCACGGCCTTGGTGTACCTGGGCGGGTCGCTGCTCGCCGGACTTGTCGCGGTGTGGCTCGGCATCGGCGCTGCCCGTTCGGTCGACCGGCTGGCGCAACGTCGCAGACGAAGACGCCGCGATGCAGACCCCTCCACCCGCCCTACCGACCGAAGGAGCAGGTCATGACCCTCCAAGGCCCCGCGACCAGACTGACGGTCATGGTCGGCGAGTCCGACCAGACGCACCACCACCCGGTGTACACCGAGATCGTGCACCGGGCGCACAAGGCCGGACTCGCCGGCGCGAGTGTGTTCCGCGGCATCGAGGGCTTCGGCAGGTCGAACCACATCCACACCACCCGGCTGCTGTCCCTCAGCGAGGATCTCCCGGTCGCCGTCGTCATCGTCGACACTGACGACCGCATCCGCAGCTTCCTTCCTGAGCTCGAGGACCTCGAGATCCAGGGGCTGGTCCTGCTCGAGCCGGTCGAGGTAGTCAGGTACGCCGGGCGCGCCGGCTCCGACACGGGGCGACCGATGCCATGACGGTGGCGATGGTCATCCTCGGTGGCGCGATCGGCGCGCCACTGCGCTACCTGACGGACCTGTTCGTGCAGTCCCGGCACGACAGCGTCTTTCCGTGGGGCACCTTCGCCGTCAACATCGTCGGCTCGCTGATCCTCGGGGTCACCGCCGCGCTCGTCGTGGGGCTCGCCCTGCCGACGTGGGTGCTGGCCCTACTCGGCACCGGGTTCTGTGGCGCGCTGACCACCTTCTCCACCTTCGGCTTCGAGACCGTCCGGCTTCTCGAGGAAGGATCGCTGCTCACCGCGCTGACGAACAGCGTGGCCAGCCTCGCCGTGGGTCTGGGGGCCTGCGTAGGCGGTTACGCGGCCACCGCCGCGTTCGTCTGACCCGGGGCCGACCGCCCGTCCGGACAGTCACTCTGGTCGCGGTGCTCGCCTGAGCTCCTCGACGCCGGGCAGATGGCGTCCGACCACCGCGGCGAGCACCAGCACCCCGCCGAAGACCACCAACCACGACGCGATGGCGAACACGACGCCGAGGGGGCCGAACTCCTCCAGGTTCACCCGGGCGTATCGAGGCATGAACACGCCGGAGGCCGCGCTGAGCAGGACGACCAGCACCGCGGAGACCGCGGCGCCCGGGAGGAGGGCGCGCCAGCTGATGCGGCCTTGCAGGAGCAGGTGGGCGGTCCACCACCACAGCAGTAAGTTGAAGCCCAGCTGCAGCGACAGGTGCACGACCCGGGTCAGCGGGACGTCCGCAAGCGCACGCAGCGTGAGGGCCAGTATCTGCAGCGTCACCACCCAGCCGGCGATCCACAGCAGGCTGCGCCGGAAGGCCCCGACGCCGCGGTGGGCCGGTAGCCCCCAGACCTTGCAGTACGTCCTAGCCAGGGCGCGAGCGAAGCTGGTGGCCGAGGCCAGTGCCACCACCAGGCTGATCCAGCTCACCTCCTGGACGGCGGAGCCTGCCGAGGATGCGGCCCTCTGCACGTCCTGCATGACGTCGTTGTCGACCCCGATGACCTGGCGCACCTGAGAGGTCAGTTCGTTGCCCAAGTCGGCGGGCATGAACGCGCCGACCACCATCAGCAGCGGGATGAGTGCAAGCAACGCCTGCGCGCCCAGCGCAAGGCTCCTGTCCAGAAGCTCGACGCGAACGAGCTCGTCGACGATCCTGCGCAGGTATGGCACGTTCTCGTACGCCTGCCGCGTCCGCTGACGCAGACGCATCAGCCGGGCACGGAGCGTGGCACTGGCTGTCTCGTTGGGCACGGCGGGCTGCGGGGTGAGGGCGGGTCGCTCTGCGTCCACGGTTCCACATCCAGACCAGCCGATTTCGGCCGAACGCCCTCAGGCTACGAGGGCCAAAGCCGGGCGTACGTCACCCTGGGCGGATGATCGACAGCCGGTGCTCGACGCTCGTGGTCGGACGCGCCTGTTTCCTCGAGCGCTGCCAGGTTCCGCGACCCGCGAACCTCAGCGCGCAGCAGCTCGGCGGGCGCGGAGCGCCGCCCCAACACCAGGTCGAGCACGCGGGAATCAGCTAGGACCTGGTGGTAGACATCGCCGACGCTGTCGAACTGGCTCGCATAGTCCGCGCCCACTTCAGGGGGTCATGCGGTTGCGGCCAACTATGGATACGTCCAGGAACCCGAATACCGCCGGCTCCTCCGGCAGGCGCGTGCCATCCAGGGCGCTGAACCGACGGCCATCAGCGGATCACAGAGCGTCCTTGCCACATGCCCGCCGCACGAGCGGCGGAGTCCGGACAGCGTCGCCCCGCCGTCTGCTCGGGACGACGCACCCGACCTGCTTCGTTAAATGGATGGCGTGTCTGCAGAGAGGTGTGCAGGCTCATGACCCATGACGACCAGCGATCTGTGGGACGAGGACACCGCGGAGCGGTACGACGACATCTCGGCCGAGATGTTCGCGCCCGAGATGCTCGACCCGGCCGTGGACTTCCTCGAGCGGCTTGCGGGATCCGGCCCCGCACTGGAGTTCGCGATCGGCACCGGTAGGGTGGCGGTCCCGCTGTTCGCCCGAGGCGTCTCCATGGCCGGGATCGAGCTGTCGCAGCCGATGGTCGACCAGCTGCGGCGCAAGACGTCCGCGGAAGAGCTGCCGGTCGTCACCGGTGACATGGCCACGGCGACCGTTCGCGGCCGGTTCTCGCTCGTGTACGTCGTGTGGAACAGCATCGGCAACCTGTGCACCCAGGACGAGCAGGTGCAGTGCTTCCGCAACGCCGCGCGGCACCTGTCGCCGGGCGGTCGCTTCGTCGTCGAGCTGTGGGTGCCAGGCATCCGGCGGTTCCCGCCGGGGCAGGCGGCGGTGCCGTTCGAAGTGAGCGACCGACACGTCGGCTTCGACACCTACGACATGGTCACTCAGCAGGGGACCTCTCATCACTACCGGCGGCTGGACGACGGGAGTACCCGCTACGGCTACAGCAACTTCCGCTACATCTGGCCCGCGGAGTGCGACCTGATGGCGCGGCTGGCGGGCTTGGCGCTGGAGCAGCGTGTGGCGGACTGGAAGGGCGCGCCTTTCACGTCCGACAGCGAGAGCCACGTGTCGGTCTGGCGCAAGCCGATGGATGCCTCCGTTCAGGTCTGACCGACGCCGTGAAGCGGACACCGCGAGAGCTGCGGCACTCGTTCGTCTCAGATGAGCGAGTGCCGCCCACCGGCGAGGCGGGCGGAGTTCGTGTCTCGATGTCCCAGTGGCATGGAGAAGCCCCTCAACCCATGGCTGAGGGGCTCTGTGCTGTTGCGGTGAAGCTGGTGGGCGATACTGGGTTTGAACCAGTGACCTCTTCCGTGTCAAGGAAGCGCGCTACCACTGCGCCAATCGCCCGTGATGTCCCAAAGTCCCACATCGGGGAGCTTCGAGCAATCGAGGTGGAGACGGGATTTGAACCCGTGTAGACGGATTTGCAGTCCGTTGCCTCGCCTCTCGGCCACTCCACCAAGGAGGGGACCTGCGACCCTTCTCCGAGCGGACGACGAGGCTCGAACTCGCGACCTCAACCTTGGCAAGGTTGCGCTCTACCAACTGAGCTACGTCCGCCTGCAGCGTTCCGGTCCTGACCTTTCGGCCCGGGCCGTTCGTGCGAGAAGAACTGTATATGACCTCGCGCGAATGACAAATTCGGGGGTGCCGCGGGTGTTCGGACGCCTTGCACGCCTAGTCTCTGAGCCATGCGCGCATGGGTGAACGGCCGACTTCTTGACGACCCTCGGGCCCCTGCGGTGCGAGTCACCGACCACGGCTTCACGGTGGGGGACGGGGTGTTCGAGGCGGTCAAGGTGGTCGACAACGAGCCGTTCGCGCTCACGCGCCACCTCGAGCGACTTGTCCGGTCCGCGCGGGGGCTCGGCCTTCCTGAGGTCGACCTCGACGAGGTACGCCGAGGTGTGGCGGAGGTCGTTGCCGACCAGCCGCTGCCGCGGGGACGCATACGGATCACGTTTACCGGGGGAGAGGCACCCCTTGGCTCCGGGCGGGGGAGCAAGCCGCCCACCCTGGTGGTGGTCGCAGACGTGATGAACCCCTGGGAGGGTTCCACGGCGGTCGTCACGGTCCCGTGGCCGCGCAACGAGCGTGGAGCGTTGGCGGGCCTGAAGACGACCTCGTACGCCGAGAACGTGATGGCCCTCACCCGGGCAGCGGAGCACGACGCGAGCGAGGCATTGTTCGCCAACACGGCCGGGAACCTGTGCGAGGGGACTGGCACGAACGTCTTCTACGTCCTCGACGGTGAGCTGCGGACACCCACGCTCGACTCCGGGTGCCTGGCCGGGATCAGTCGCGGCCTGGTGCTGGAGTGGTACGGCGCTCACGAGGTCGACGACTCGGTCGACGTGCTTCAGAGGGCCGAGGAGATCTTCCTGGTCTCCACGACCCGCGATGTCCAGGGCGTGCACCGGTGCGACGACCGGAGTCTCGAGGCGCCAGGACCGGTGACCCGGGAGGTGGCTGCAGTGTGGGTCGAGAAGGAGCGCGAGAACCTCGACCCGTGAGGGCTCAGGCTGTCCCCGCGCGGCGACGCTCGCGGTAGGCAGCGACGTGCAGTCGGTTGCCGCAGGTGCGCGCATCGCAGTAGCGCTTGGAGCGGTTGCGTGAGAGGTCTACGAGCACGTGCTCGCAGTCGGGGGCCTCACAGGTTCGCAGACGCTCCCTCTCCCCGACGGATATGACGTGAGCGAGGGCCATCCCGCAGTCGACCGCGAGGTGCTCGGCAAGGGATGCCCCGGGAGCGAAGTAGTGCATGTGCCAGGCGTAGCCGTCGTGGTCGGTCAGCCGGGGTGTCACGGGCGACTCGGCGACCAGGGCGTTTACCATCTCCGCGGCGTCGGCGTCGCTCGGGGCGGCGAAGACCGGGCGGATCCGCTGCCGTAGCCGCTGGACAGCGGCGAGGTCGGTGCGCGTCAGCGCACCGACCTCGCTCACTTCATGGCGTTCGACGAAGGACTGCAGGTCGTCGAGGTCCCCGAGCTCCTCCTCGCCTGCGTCTTCCAGGCCGGTGTTGACCAGGTCCACGACACATGCGAGCGAGTGCTCGATGTCGTGGCTGAACAGCACGCGGTCTCCTTGCGTCGGGTCGGTTCGGCCCCCCACTGGTCGGACCGGCAGCCTAACGAAGGCTCAGGCGGACTCGGCCTCGATGATCGCCGCGATGGCGGCATCGAGGTCAAGGTGCTCGGACTCCGTGCCGGGCACCACTGCCTTGCTCATCCGCTCGACGAAGGACGACAGGTCACCGGTCCTGGCCTGCACGAGCGCTTCCCCGTCCGGCGAGCACAGCTCGATGATCACCACCGCGTGCCCGTCCGCGTCCAGGCAAGGCCAGACGTGGACGTCACCATCACCC
>Ga0208537_1000197_pt1 | contig 9739 bp, 12 predicted proteins | sample MayberrySE_TuleA_FD_185672 | JGI IMG/M metagenome (GOLD analysis project Ga0208537, IMG submission 185672) | Natural and restored wetland microbial communities from the San Francisco Bay, California, USA, that impact long-term carbon... | ecosystem: Environmental > Terrestrial > Soil > Wetlands ...
ACGAGCGGCTGCGCCCCCTCGACCCACAGACGATCATCGCGCCGGCGCACTGGACCGTCAGCGAGGAGATCAACGACGACGGGCTCGTGGTCACCACGCTGGAGGACGTCTTCACCGCGACGCTGCTGAACGAGAAGGCGATCGAGCGGTTCGTCGAGGAGATCGTCACCTCGCTCCCGTCGGCCCCCGACTTCTACGACACGATCCGCCAGGTCAACGCCGGCCAGCTCATGCCTCCGGAGGACGAGATCGACGTCCTCGACGTCGGCCGCAACCAGTGCGCCGCCTCCACCTCGATGGTCTGAGCAGATGACGTCCTCCCGGAGGTCCGGACGCCAGCCGCTCCACGAGGTCGGAGAGGCGCCGGACTACCGGTTCACCCTGGCCAACGAGCGCACCTTCCTGGCCTGGGTGCGCACCGCCCTCGCCCTGATGGCCGCGGGCGTTGCGGTCGTCCAGTTCGTCCCGGGGCTCAGCATCGTCCGGCACCTGCTCGGCTTCGTCCTGGTCGGGCTCGGTGGCGTCGTCGCGACGGTGGCCTACGCGCACTGGGAGCGCAACGAGCGGGCGATGCGGCTGGGAGAGCGGCTCCCGCACTCGCCGGTGCCGAGGCTCGTCGCCGCCGCGCTCGCTCTCACCGCGTTCGCTGCCCTGGGCCTCGTCGCCTACGACATGGTGCAGGGGTAGGTCGTCATGAGGTCGCTGCTCGAGGTGCTCACCCGCCGCCGGCCCGAGCCGGCGCTGGACGTGGGCCTCCCGGCCGAACGCACGGCGATGGCCTGGCAGCGCACGGGTCTCGCGCTCGCCGGGTTCTCCGCGCTCCTCGTGCACTTCGCCGACCGTGACCTCCTCGTCGCGACGCCCGGAATCGTCGGACTGGTCGGCGCTCTGGCGCTCCTGCTCGTGGGAGAGCGCAGGTACTCCAGAGCCGTACGACGGATCGAGGCGGGGGAACCCTGTGGTGCCCACGGGCTCGTCGCGGCCCTCACGGGCGGCGTCGTGGTCCTGTCCCTGGCGTCCCTGGTGGCGGTGGTCTCGACAGGGGCCTGAACGCGTGTCCAGCCCACACGCCGGACGCATCTAGACTGTTCCCTGGAGAAGGGGAGGGAAGAAGCATGGACCAGGATGTCGCAGGTCAGCTTCAGGAGCTCCATGCCCGAGTCTGCAAGGCCATCGCCGACCCCAAGCGGCTGCTGATCATCAACGAGCTCCGCGACCGCGAGCTGAGTGTCGGGGATCTGTGTGACGCGCTCGGCTTCACACAGTCCAACGCCAGCCAGCACCTCGCGGTCCTGCGCGAGCGGGGAATCGTGTCCGCCCGCCGTGCGGGCAGCAACGTCTTCTACTCGCTGCGCAGCCAGAAGATCGTGCAGGCGGTGGACCTGCTGCGCGAGTTCCTCGCCGAGGACCTCGCGGACCGCGGCGCCCTCAGTGGCGCGATCACCCAGTAGCCGCCGGGGGGTTTCCCGACCTAGCCGTCCGTGCGTCGAAAGGGGTGGCTGTTGTCGTAGTCGAGCTGCTTGACCATGTGCACCACCGCACCGACCTTGGGCTCGCTCACGAAGTTGAGGTTGTCGACCAGCGCGTGCATCAGGGACAGGCCGCGACCGCTCTCGGCTTCGTCGTCCTCCTGGCGCGTGACGGAGGTCGCGTCGAAACCGTCACCCCGGTCGAGCACCGTGATCGCGCAGCGGTCCGCGGCGAGCTCGATGCTCACCTCGTAGCCCTCGCTGTCGATGGCGTGCTGGATGACGTTGGCGCACGCCTCCGAGATCGCCAGCTCCACGTCGTGGATGCTGTCGGCGGCGACGCCGAACGCCCGCAGGATCTGGGCGGCGAGGCGACGGATCACCGGCACGCTGTGGCTCTGGCGCGGCAGCGACACCGACATCTCCATCCGCGGCGCCGGGTCGGCCGGCTGCTGGGCTCCCACCGGCGGCCAGCTGTAGGTGCTGCCGCAGACCTCCTCCTCGACGTCGCCGAAGAACACCTGGAGCCGGTCGGCGGGGTCGCCGAGCGCGATCGTCTCGTCGAGCACGACGGTGGCCTTGCCGTGCACGCGGGCCGCAATGCGTCCCGCGATCGCCTCGGTGACGCGGGCGAGCGTGGGGATCTGGCACACCGCCGGGCCGAACGGGCTCTTGTCGACGAGGACCTCGAACCCGTCGTCGTCCACGCGGACGCTCCGGTAACCGCCGCCGAGGGCCTCGTGGAGGCGACCGAACAGGTCGACCGCGTCCTGGGTGGTCTCGACGGACTCGTCCTGGCGGACCGAGGCGTCCGCCAGCAGGGCACCCGCTGCGGCCGCGACCTGGTCGGGTGAGGCCACCGGGTGCGACTCGGTGGCCGAGGCCAGCGCGATCGTCGCCGACGAAGGGCCGTGCTCGAGCGGGTGCAGGTCCATCAGGTAGGCGGGATCGGGGTCGAAGTCGCTCGGCACCTGCCGGGGGATGCTGAGCTCCACCGTCGTCGGCTCACCGGACGCGGCGCCGGTCAGCGCGCTGCGCTCGAGCGCGCTCACCTGGCGGAAGCCTGCTTCGGCGAGCGACGGGGCGCCCTCGCCGACAGGCCGGATGGTCAGGGTCGGGAAGAGTCGTGACCAGTCGAGGTGCACCCAGAGCGGGTCCTTCCCACTGGTCCGGCCGGCCGCGGCGACGGCCGTCTCGGCAGCATCGACGGCGTCGCGGACGCGCGACTCGTCATTCGTGTGGCGGAGGAGGTGGTCCTCCACCGCCTGCACGGCAGCCTTCGTCGCGTCGTCACGTCTTGTGTCGAGTAGCCAGTCCACGTCCTGAGAACCTCTCCCCCGCAGCAGGGGCCGCCGGGTGCGGCCGGTCACGGGAGGTATACCCACCGAGGGTCCTCAGCACACCGGACTTGCGTCACAGTCGCTCAGGTCACCGCAGCTTGAGCGTCTCCACCAGCAGTCTGGCCGCGCTGCCGCCCTCCTCGGACGCGATGGCGAGCGCGCGCGGGACGTCGAGGTCGTCGAGGAGGGCTGCGACCACCTGCGCCGTCGCCTCGGGGCTCTCGTGGGTCCTGCCCGCGGCCTCGTAGAGCGCGTCGAGCGCCTCCTCGGCCGCGGCGACCTCGCCCTCGTCGTACTCCCAGGCCCGGTGCCAGGGGCGGTTGACGATCATCAGGCGGGCCGCAGCGGGCCGGTGCGCAGCAAGGAGCTCGCCGACGAGCGTCATGTTGCCGGTCGACTTCGCCATCTTGCGGCCACCCTTGTGGACCGCGCCGACGTGGACCTCGCGGCGAGCGAACGGGGCCACTCCGCTCGCGGCCTCGACCATCCCGCACTGGTACGCGTGGTGGGGGTAGGTGAGGTCCTCGCCACCCACGATCACGTCGATGCTGGTGCCGAAGGTCGCCCACGCCATCGCGGCGCACTCCGCATGCCACCCGGGCCGCCCCCAGCCCCACGGGCTCGGCCAGGCCGGCTCGTTCTCGGGGGAGGGGCGCCAGACGGGAACGTCGAAGGGCGAGTCGCGGTGGGTGTCGTCGGGGTCGTCACCGAAGTCGCGCGAACGCTCGAGCGCCTCCTTCTCGCTGAGCCCGCTCCGCTTGGCGACGCCCTCGCCGCGGAAGTACACGAACCCGTCGCGCTCGTAGGCGTGGCCGGCGGCGAGCAGGGCCGCGGCGAGCTGGGTGACGTGTGCGACGTGGAGCCGGGCGTGCGGCGCGTGGTCCGGGGCCCGGTTGCCGAGCGCCTTCATGTCGCGCTCGAACAGGAACTCCTGGGTCAGTGCGAACTCGTCGTAGGGCCTGCCGTGCTCGAGCGCGGCAGCGGTGAGCACGTCGTCGACGTCGGTGACGTTGCGGCAGGTCTCGGGCGTGACGCCGGCGAGCCGCACCACGCACTGGAGCACGTCTGCCCACACGAACGTCGAGGCGTGCCCGAGGTGGGTCACGAGGTAGGGCGTGATCCCGCAGACGTAGATCCGCGCGGTCGCGGCCAGGGGCAGGCGCCGCCCGGCCAGGACCAGGTCGCTTGTGTGCAGCGGCTCGGAGTCGACGAGGGGGACTCGTCCCGCCGAGCCGAGGATGCCTGAGGCCGAGAGGTTGCTGTGCACCCGACGATCATGCCTCCTGAGGGTGCCCCGTGAAAGCCGGTCGGCCGCAATGTCGCTCAGGAAGACGACCTGGGCACACGGCTTGTGAGCCGGTGCCATAGTTGCGGACATGTCAGCGGACGTCGTGGTCGTCGGCGCCGGCCTCGCGGGTCTCACCTGTGCCCGCGAGCTCGAGCGTGCCGGCCTCGACGTGGTCGTGCTCGAGAAGTCCGACGCCGTCGGCGGACGGATCCGTACCGACATCGTCGACGGGTACCGCTGCGACCGCGGGTTCCAGCTGGTCAACCCCGCCTACCCCGCACTGAGACAGCTCGTCGACGTCGAGGCCCTCGACCTCCGCGCGTTCGCGGCAGGGGCGGCGCTCGCCGGCCGACGCGGGTTCGCGATCGTCGCCGACCCGAGGCGCAGCCCGGGCTACCTCCGACACGTGCTGCGCAGCGGGTACGTCCTCCCCGGGGAGCTGGCGCGGTTCGGCGCCTGGGCCAGGCCGTCGCTCGGCAGCGTCCGCAAGCTGTTGGCACAGGAGGACCAGCCGCTCGCCGTCTCGCTCGACAGCGCGGGGGTCCGCGGCCGGATCCGCGACGAGGTCTTCGAGCCGTTCTTCACGGGCGTGCTCGCGGAGGACCGCGGCGAGACCTCCGCGACGTTCGCGCGCCTCCTGCTCAGGTCGTTCTCCCTCGGCACCCCGGGTGTGCCGGCGCTCGGCATGTCGGAGCTGCCCGAGCAGATCGCGGCAGACCTCCGGCGCGAGGTCGTGGTGGAGACCGAGGTGGTCTCCGTCGGGCGGAGGGAGAAGGGCTGGCGGGTTGAGACGGACAAGGGCCCGTACGACGCCCGCGCGGTCGTCGTGGCCGCCGACCCGGTCGGCGCCGCGGGCCTGACCGGAGTCGACGCCGCGGCGATGAAGGGGCTCACGACGTACTGGTTCGCAGCGGAGGAAGCCCCCACCGACTTGGACCTGCTGGTGCTCGACCCGACCCGCAGCGGCCCGGTCGTCAACACCGCCGTCATGTCGAACGTGGCGCCCGCCTACGCGCCCCCGGGGCGCCACCTGGTGCAGGCCACAGCCCTCGCCGGCAGGCAGGCCGTGAGCGAGGCCGAGGTTCGCGAGCACCTGGAGCGGATGTACCGGAGACCCACGAGGTCATGGGACCTCGTGGTCGTGCACCACGTGGTCCACGCGCTGCCACAACAGCGGCCGGGCGTCTCGCTCCGCCAGTCGGTGGACCTCGGGGACGGCCTGTTCGTGGCCGGCGACCACCGCGACACCGCGTCGATCCAGGGCGCCCTCGTCTCGGGGCGCCGGACCGCAGCCGCGGTGCGCGCGGCGCTCGCCTGACCGGTCGACCTGGCGGTCAGCCCTGGGCCGGGTCCGCCTTGCTGATCTCCTCCGCCTTCTCGTCGAGCCAGGCGTCGTCGACCTCGACCCCGACCTCCACGGCCGCCTTGCGCAGCTCCTCGCGGACGGTCTCGGTCGGTGCGCCCTCCTGCCAGGAGAGGACCCGGTCGACCACGGCCTGCTGCGCCTCGGCCTCGGTGCCGCGGGCGGAGTTCTCGGAAGCGTCGTTGCGGAGCTCTTCGTTGTCAGTCATGGCGCCCGGTTACCCAGTCGGCCGTCGCTCTACGCGGGGCTACCGTGGCGGCATGCGGATGTTCGTGGCGCTCGTGCCGCCCGAGGGCGCGCTGGAGGACCTCGGGGAGTTCCTCGCCCCTCGGCAGGAGACCGGGCGGGACCTCCGCTGGACCGCGCCGGAGCAGTGGCACGTCACGCTCGCGTTCATGCGCGAGGTCCCGGACCGTGCCCTCGACGACCTGATGGCCCGGCTCGAACGTGCGGCCCACCGTCGTACCCCGTTCACGGTCACCGTCGCCGGGGGTGGCGCCTTCCCGAACCCGGCCCGGGCCAAGGTGCTGTTCGCGGGCCTCTCCGTGAGCGACGGCGAGGAGCTGCGACGGCTGTCGACCGGGGCTCGAGCCGCCGCGAACAAGGCCGGGGCCGAGGCGGAGGGCGGGCGCTTCCACCCCCACGTGACCCTCGCGAGGATCAGGCGGCCGCTGGACCTGACGAAGTGGATCCGGGTGCTCGAGGCCTACCGAGGGCCGACCTGGGAGGCCTCGCGGATCAGCCTCGTGGCCTCGCACCTGGGCGAGGGGCCGCGCAACCGACCCCGTTATGAGGTGATCGAGTCATTCCGCCTGGGTCGTCTGGAGTCGTAGCGTCGCGAGCATGAGGATCGCGGTGCTCGGCACGGGGATGGCCGGACGGACCCTGGCTCCGGCGCTCGGCCGCTTGGGCCACGACGTGGTCGTCGGGACGAGAGACCCCGAGGTGACCAGGCAGCGCGACGACTGGACTCTCGACCTGCCGCTGGCCGCCTACGGCGAGGTCGCCGATGGCGCGGACCTCGTGGTCAACGCGACCAACGGTCTGGCGTCCCTGGCCGTGCTCCGGACGGTGGGGGCCGAGGCGCTGGCTGGGAAGGTCCTGCTCGACGTGGCCAACCCGCTCGACCACTCGCAGGGCTTCCCGCCGCGGCTCGCTGTCGCCGACAGCGACTCCCTCGCCGAGCAGATCCAGCGCGCCTTCCCCGACACCCGGGTCGTGAAGTCGCTGAACACCGTCAACTGCGCCGTGATGGTCGACCCGAAGCGGGTGGGGGACGGCCTGACGACGATGTTCGTCGCCGGTGACGACGTCCGGGCGCGGGAGACGGTGGTCTCGCTGCTGGGGCAGCTCGGCTGGTGGGACATCATCGAGTTCGGCCACCTCTCCGCGGCGCGCGGGATGGAGATGTGGCTGCCGCTGTGGATCCGCCTCATGGGGCGGCTCGGCACCGCCGACTTCAACCTCAAGATCGTGCGTTAGCGCCCTCTGCGGGGGACGTCCCCCGTCCGCGACCCGGTCTGGGCGCGGCTCGTCTGCTGGACGTGTGACACGGGCGAAACAACCCCGTGGCAGCCTGGTTGCCATGCTTCTCGGCAAGGCTGCGTTGCACTCGGTGCCAGGGGGCTATCGTCGATGCGAGATACTCGTCGACGTCGGTGTGCACGCCGTGCTGGGAAGGGGCTGATCAGCCCGATGCCGTACCTGCTCCGCGTCGAGCTCCCCGACGTCCCGGGCTCCCTGGGGCGGGTCGCGGCCGCCATCGGTGAGGCCGGAGGTGACATCGAGGCGATCGAGATCGTCGAGAAGAAGCTGACCACGCGGATGGCCGTCGACGACGTGCTGCTCGAGACCGCGCCCGGCGTGATGCCGGACTCGATCGTCTCGGCGTGCACCCGGCTCGATGGCGTGAAGGTCCTGTGGATCTCCAGGTACGCCGCGGGCGGCAACCTGTTCCTCGACCTCGAGGCGGTGGAGACGCTCACCGCGACCCCCCACTCCGCCCTCGACGAGCTCGTGGACCTCCTCCCCATCACGTTCCGTGCTGACTGGGGCCTGCGCGTCCGGCGTACCGACTCGGGCATCACGATCGCGCACAGCACCTCGGCGGCCCCCGACATCGTCGACGGTGAGGTCGACTGGTTCCCGCTCAGCAGGCCCGCGCGCGTCGACGTACCCGAGAACTGGGAGCGGTGGACCTCGACCCTGGTCGCGGCCGCGCCGCTGGGCGACAAGGACGAGCTGGTGCTCTACGGCCGGCGGGGCGGACCGGCGATCCTCGACTCCGAGCTCGCGCGACTGGGGCACCTGGCGGCGCTGGCGGTGTCGATCGCCAAGGCGGGCTGACCCCGTCCGGCCGCGGCCTTCGCTGGGGGTAGCCTGCCGCCATGTCTGACGCCCCCGTCTCCGAGATCTTCGACCCCTCCGCGTGGAAGCCCGTCCCGGGCTTCGAGGACCTGACCGACCTGACGTACCACCGGGCGGTCGAGCACGGCACGGTGCGCATCGCGTTCGACCGGCCCGAGGTGCGCAACGCCTTCCGTCCCCACACGGTGGACGAGCTGCTGCGCGTCCTCGAGCACGCGCGCACCTCGAGTGACGTCGGATGCGTGCTGCTGACCGGGAACGGCCCCTCGCCGAAGGACGGCGGATGGGCGTTCTGCTCCGGCGGCGACCAGCGGATCCGGGGCCGCGCGGGATACCAGTACGCCGAGGGTGAGACCGCGGAGAGCGTCGACAAGGCCAAGCTCGCCAGGCTGCACATCCTCGAGTGCCAGCGGCTGATCCGATTCATGCCGAAGGTCGTCATCTGTGTCGTCCCCGGCTGGGCGGCCGGTGGGGGGCACTCGTTGCACGTGGTCTCGGACCTGACGCTGGCCAGCGCGGAGCATGCGCGCTTCAAGCAGACCGATGCCGACGTGGGCTCCTTCGACGGCGGGTACGGCTCGGCGTACCTCGCCCGCCAGGTGGGGCAGAAGTTCGCGCGGGAGATCTTCTTCCTCGGTGACGAGTACTCCGCTGAGGACGCGCACCGGATGGGCATGGTCAACGCGGTCGTGCCGCACGCCGAGCTCGAGAAGGTCGCGCTGGAGTGGGGCCGCAAGATCAACGCGAAGTCGCCGACGGCTCAGCGGATGCTGAAGTACTCCTTCAACCTGATAGACGACGGGCTCGTCGGCCAGCAGATCTTCGCGGGGGAGACGACCCGCCTGGCGTACATGACCGACGAGGCCGTCGAGGGACGCGACGCCTTCCTCGAGAAGCGCGAGCCCGACTGGTCCCCCTTCCCGCACTACTACTGAGGTCGCGTTGTCCGGAGACGAGCGAGAGACCCGCTGGTCCCAGATCGGCGGGGTGAGCGGTGAGGAGTACGCCGCCCGCTTCGCCGAGCTGGCCAGGACCGGCGCGGACATGCATGGTGAAGCGCGCTTCTGCGCGGCGCTGCTGCCTCCGGGCGCTCGAGTCCTCGACGCGGGCTGCGGCACCGGTCGGGTCGCGATCCGGCTCGACCAGCTCGGGTTCTCGTGCGTGGGCGTGGACGTCGACGAGTCGATGCTCGCGGTCGCGCGCCGGGCCGCTCCGCAGGTCCCGTGGCATCGCGCCGACCTCGCGACACTGACGTCGGCCGACCTCGACGGCGCGGCCGGGTTCGACCTCGTGGTGATGGCCGGGAACGTCGTACCCCTGCTCGCCGAGGGCACCGTGGGGCGGTCGGTCGCGGCGCTGGCTGCGCTGCTGAGGCCCGGCGGCCAGCTGGTGGCGGGATTCGGCCTCGACTGCGCGCACCTGCCGCCCAGATGTCCCGTGACCGCGATCGAGGAGTACGACGAGGCCCTGCGCGCCGCGGGGCTGTCGCTGCAGGCGAGGTACTCCACCTGGGACGGTGCCCCGTTCCATCCCGCCGAGGGGTACGCCGTGAGCGTGCACGGCTTGGGCTGACCGGCCGTCGAGCTGTCGTGGAGACCTCAGGCCATGGCCCGTGCGCGCCATGTTGCGACGCGGGACGGGCGGCGACACTCGAAGGATGGACGACCGAGACTTCACCGGCCTACGTGCGATGTACATCAACTGCACCCTCAAGAAGTCCCCTGAGCTCAGCCACACCCAGGGGCTCGTCGACGCGAGTGCACGGATCATGCGCAAGCACGGCGTCGAGGTCGAGGAGCTGCGTGCGGTCGACCACGACATCGCCACCGGGGTCTATCCGGACATGACCGAGCACGGCTGGGCGAGCGACGCCTGGCCCGAGATCTACCCACGCGTCCTCGACAGCCACATC
>Ga0208537_1000198_pt1 | contig 9711 bp, 8 predicted proteins | sample MayberrySE_TuleA_FD_185672 | JGI IMG/M metagenome (GOLD analysis project Ga0208537, IMG submission 185672) | Natural and restored wetland microbial communities from the San Francisco Bay, California, USA, that impact long-term carbon... | ecosystem: Environmental > Terrestrial > Soil > Wetlands ...
CCGGCGAACATCGACGACCCGCCGTAGGACACCAGCGGGAGCGGCACGCCCGTCACCGGCATGATGCCCAGGCACATCCCGATGTTCTGGAACGCCTGGAAGCCGAACCAGCAGGCGATCCCACCGGCGGCGAGGCGGCCGAAGAGGTCGTCGGCCCGCGAGGCGATGGTGAGTGCCCGCCACAGGACGACGCCGAGCAGCGCGATCAGCACCGCCGAGCCGACCAGGCCGAGCTCCTCCCCCGCGACCGTGAAGATGAAGTCGGTGTGCTGCTCGGGCACGAAGCCCGACTTGGTCTGTGAGCCGTCGAAGAGCCCCTGGCCGAAGACACCGCCGTTGCCGATCGCGATGCGCGCCTGCTCGGTGTTGTAGCCGGCGCCGCGCGGGTCGAGCCCCGGGTTCGTGAACGCCAGGAAGCGGTCCACCTGGTAGTCCTTGAGCACCCCGGCCTGCACCGCGACGATCGCGCCTCCCACCGCCGAGGCGGCGAGCCCGACCAGCCAGCGCCGCGGGGCACCGGAGATGCCGACCACGCCGAACACCGTGGCGGACAGCACGAGCATCGTGCCGAGGTCTGGCTGGAGCAGGATGAGGACCGCCGGCAGACCCGCGATCACGAGCATGCCGAGCACGTCGAGGTGGCGGACCTCCCGCTGCTTCCACGAGCCCTCGGTGCGCTCGGCGACCAGTAGTGCCATGCCGATGACCACGGCGAGCTTGGCGAACTCCGCCGGCTGGATCGACAGGCCGCCAACCATGAGCCAGGAGCGTGAGCCGTTCACGGTGCTGCCCATGACCAGCACCAGGACCAGGCCGACCACGGACGCGACGTACACCAGTGGCGCGAGGATGCGCACCCACCGGTGGTCGGTGGCGATGATCATCACCCCGAGGACGACGCCGATCGCGATGTTGACCAGCTGCTTCTTCAGGTAGGCGCTCGGGTCGCCGCCGGTGAGGTCCTCGCGGTTGACCGTCGCGGACCACACCAGGATCGTGCCGAGCACCAGGAGACCGGCCACGGCGAGCATCAGCAGCCAGTCGAGGCGGGGCACTCCGGCCCGGCTGGTGCCCTCGACACGGACAGAGCGGGAACGGGCGGGTGGGGCCATCGTCATCGGCGCGCCCCCCGGTTCTCCTGCTTCGACCGAGCAGACCTCTGGGTGCGTACGACCTTCTCGGTGCGGGCCGTCGGCGGCAGGATCTCCCCGTCCTTGGCGAAGACCGGCAGACCCGCCGGTGGCCTGGCCCCGGGCAGGGCGGCCTTCGCCTCGATGACGTCGCTGCCGCGGACGCCGTACAGGGTCTCCCAGATCTTGCGGATCGCCGGACCAGAGGTGCCCGAGCCGGTGCCGCCCTGGGAGACCATCATCACCACGACGAAACGCTTGTCGTACGACGCGACCCAGGACGTGCTCTGCTTGCCGTAGACCTCGGCCGAACCGGTCTTCGAGCGGATCTTGACCTTGTCGAGAGGGAAGTCGATGAGGCGCCACGACATGGTGCCGGTCGAGGAGACGCCCTGGAGGGCGCGGTCGATGTAGTCGACGTGCCGCTTGGCCACCTTCACCGAGCCTTGTTTCTTCGGCTTGATCTCACGAACCACGTTGCCCTGCGGGTCGACGATCGCCTTGCCGACCCGAGGCTCCCAGAGCGTGCCTCCGTTGGAGAGCGCACCATAGGCCCGCGCGAGCTGGAGCGGCGTGACGATCGTGTCGCCCTGCCCGATCGCGAAGTTCACGGCGTCGCCGGCTCGGTAGGCGAAGCCCTCGATGCAGAACTCCCGTGCGAACCGGTGCAGGAAGTCGTTCCCGGGCTTCTTGCCGATCTTGCAGTAGTAGTCCTTGTTGGCCTCGTAGTAGTCGCGCTTCCACTGCCGGTCGGCGATCCGGCCGCTGGCCTCACCGGGCAGGTCGATCCCGGTCTCGGAGCCGAAGCCGAAGATCTTGGCGATCTTCACCAGCGGGTCCTTGGCTCCGATGTCGTCCACGTCGCTGCCGAACTTCTGCCAGTAGTTGTAGCCGATCCGGTAGAAGAAGGTGTTGCACGAGACCTCGAGCGCCTTGTCGAAGCCGATGGAGCCGTAGGCACCTGACTCGTAGTTCTTGAAGGCCCGGTTGCCGACGGTGAACGACGAGGAGCAGTCGAGCCGGGTGTCCTGGCTGTAACCGTGCTCGAGGGCGCCGGCGGTCATGAACGGCTTCCACGTCGAACCGGGCGCGAACTGGCCCTGGGTGGCGCGGAACAGCAGGGGGGTCCCGGCCTTCTGGGAGTAGAGGCGGGACAGGTCCTTGCTGCTGATCCCGCCGACCCAGACACCCGGGTCGTAGGTCGGCTGGCCGGCCATCGCGACGATGCGTCCATCGGTGGCGTCCATGACCACGACCGCGCCGGAGTCGGCGACGTACTTGCGGCCGGTCACCGTGTCGGTGGTCTGCCGGGCGAGCCTGATCGTCGACTCGAGCTGCTGCTCGACGACCGCCTGCACCCGCGCGTCGATCGAGGTCACCAGCGTGTCACCGGCCCGGCCCTTGACCCGTCCGGAGTCGCCGAGGACCCGCCCCATGCTGTCGACGGCCACGCGTTTGTAGCCCGGCTCGCCGCGAAGGTACTTGTCGTACTGCTTCTCCACGCCGGCGCGTCCCACGACGGACGCGCCGTGGACGGAGGTGTCGGCCTTGGTCTCCGCCTCGTCGAGCTCCTCCTCGGTGATCGGGCTGAGGTAGCCGAGGAGGTGGGCGGCGTTGATGCCGTAAGGCGAGGGGTAGGCGCGCACGCTGACGGACTCGGCGAGCACCGCCGGGTAGTCCTCGCTCTGCTCCAGGACCGAGACGGCCGTCTGCTGCGAGACGTCCTCGGCGACGGGCACCGGCTGGTACGGCGACCCGTTCCAGCACGTGCCCTCGACCGAGCCGGCCTCGCCGCACAGGAGGGTGCGGGCGCGGACCTCCTCGTACGTCGACCCGACGGTGCGCGCGACCCGGCGAAGCAGCGCCTCCTGCTGCGGGTCGTCCATCTTCTTGAGCATGGTGCGGTCGACGGTGACGACCCACGAGGTGCGGTTCGCGACGAGGGGGCGCCCCATGTCGTCGACGATCAGGCCACGGGCGGGCTGCACGACGAGCTCGCGGACCGACTGCTCCGCCGCCTGCGCCTGGTAGGCCTCACCGCCCAGCACCTGGAGGTACCACAGCCTCGCGAAGAGCGTGACGAACAAGGACAGCACGATCGCCTGCACCACGATCAGGCGCAGGCGGCTCTTCTGCCGGGCCGTCGCGCGGACCCGGGGCACGCGGCCGCCGCCCGTGGGCTGACGCGCGGCCGAGCCACCTTGGTCCTTGGCCGGGCCGCCGTTGTCGGTCGAGCCTGTCGAGACCATCAGTACGCCACCTGGTGGGGCTCGAGCCGCCGGAAGAGCCGCATCATCAGCGGGAGAACGAAGGGCGTGATGAGCACGTCGTACACGACTGCGGAAGGGATCACGGCCAGTGCCTCCGCGGCGGGGACCGCCGGGTCGGAGAGCACCATCCCGCTCAAGGCGAAGATGGAGGTCCCCACGAAGGACGACGCGGCGACGGTGACGATCGCGGCGATCGCGGAGGTCCGCGCGTCCTGGCGGACCCGGCCCGCGAGGTACCCCACCACGACGAGTGCGAGCGCCCAACGGCCGGCGACGTGGTCCGTGGGCGGAGCCAGGTCGATGGCCAGCCCCGACAGGAAACCGATCACGGCGGCGAACTCGGGACCTCGGACCAGCGCGGCCGCCACGACGACGAGGAGCGCAAGGTTCGGGACGACCCCGGCGTATGCGAGGTGAGGGAACAGCGCCACCTGGAGCACCACCGCGAAGGTGATGACCATCGTGAGCACAAGGGCGCGCGCGGCGGCCATCAGCGCTCACCCGCCCCTGCCGGGGTGGTCTCCCCGGCGTTGATCACGGCCCGGTCGCCCTTGGTGTCGGCCCTCACGACGACACCCACGAGGTCGAGGGAGGAGAAGTCCGCGAACGGCTCGATGACCGCGCGCTTGGAAAGCTGGCGCGGACTGCTGAAGACCGAGGTGACCCGGCCGATGGGGACACCCGCGACGTAGGGCGCACCGTTCTTGGATCCCCAGGTGACCACCACGTCGTCACGCGCGGGGGTCACCGCGTTGTCGACGAGGTCGAGGTCGAGCTTGCCCTCGTCACCGATCGCGCCGCGGCCGCGGAGGAACCCGACCTCCATGTTGGAGCCGAGGCGGCCTCCCACCACCGAGTCACGGTCGACGACGAGCAGCACCGTCGCGGTGGAGCGGTCGGCTCGGATGACGCGGCCCACGAGCCCTTCGTTGTTGAGGACGGTCATGTCGGCGTGGACGCCGGAGGTCGTGCCTGCGTCGATGGTCACGGTCTGGGAGAACGACTGCGCGGGGCCAACGGCGACGACCCGGGCCGGTACGAGCGCGTAGCCGGTGTCCCCGGAGCTCTTCAGCAGCCCGTCCAGCTCCTCGGCCCGATGCCGCGCGACGGATGACGTGGCGAGCTGTCCGCGAAGCGCGGCGTTCTCGGCCTCGAGCCGACGGACCTCGCCGTGGAGCGATCGGGTGGTGGTGAAGAAGCCGGGCACCGACTCGAAGGGGCGTACGACGGCGGCCGTGACCTCCTCGACCGGCCCGAAGGCGTTGCCGGCGACCGCGCGCAACGGGTCGACAGGTGAGTCCTCGCCGCCCCGGACGTCGAGGGTGATGATCGTGAAGCTGGCGAGCAGGAGGAGCGCGAGCACCCCCCGCGACGGCCGTTTGTGCTGGTCCCGCATGGCCATCTCAGGTCACCGCCGTCGCGGCTCGGACACGAGGACCTGCTGCAACGCCTCGAACTCCTCGACGCACTTGCCCGCGCCCATGGCCACCGAGTGGAGCGGGTCCTCCGCGATGTGCACAGGCATCCCGGTCTCATGGCGCAGCCGCTCGTCGAGGCCGCGCAGCAGCGCACCCCCACCGGTCAGCACGAGGCCGCGGTCCATGATGTCGCCGGCGAGCTCGGGCGGGGTCTGGTCGAGCGTGGTCCGCACCGCGTCCACGATGGCGTGCAGCGGCTCCTCGAGAGCCTGTCGGACCTCGGCGCTGGAGACGACGACGGTCTTGGGAAGGCCGGAGATCATGTCGCGTCCCCGGACCTCGGCCTCGGGCTCCTGCGGCAGCGGGAACGCCGACCCGAGGGTCATCTTGATCTCCTCGGCCGTGCGCTCCCCCAGCATCAGGGAGTACTCCTTCTTCATCCAGGCGATGATCGCCTGGTCGAGCTCGTCGCCCGCGGTGCGGATGGAGAGGCTCGTCACGATGCCGCCGAGCGAGATGACCGCGACCTCCGTCGTACCCCCGCCGATGTCGACGACCATGTTGCCGGTCGCCTCGTGCACGGGCAGGCTGGCGCCGATCGCCGCGGCCATCGGCTCCTCGACGATGTACACGCGGCGGGCCCCGGCCTGGTAGCCGGCCTCCTTCACCGCGCGCTGCTCGACGGCAGTGATGCCGCTCGGGACGCAGATCACCAGTCGCGGCTTGGCGAAGTAGCGACGGCGGTGCACCTGCTGGATGAAGAACCGGAGCATCTGCTCGGTGGAGTCGAAGTCCGCGATGACGCCGTCCTGGAGCGGCCGGATCGCGGTGATGTTGTCGGGCGTGCGGCCGATCATCCGCTTCGCCTCGAGCCCCACCGCGAGGATCTCGCCGGTGGTGGAGTTCAGCGCGACGACCGACGGCTCGTCGAGGAGCACGCCCTTGCCACGCACGTAGACCAGCGTGTTGGCGGTGCCGAGGTCGACTGCCATGTCACGGCCGATGAAGCTGTTCGCCATGGTGTCCCGCCCTCTGTCTCCCTCACACGGGGGTACGGCGAACCTGCTCACCGACCCGTGGCAGAAGCGTAAGAGCGCGGCGCTCCACATCCCGGCAGGACACGCGCACGGCGGCTCGTCGTCCCCTCGGGAACGCCGAAGGCCCCCGGATCGCTGTGGATCCAGGGGCCTTCGTGTCGCCCCGCGCGAGCGCTGCCCGCGGTGACCTTGCTGGTCAGTCCAGCTCGCAGAACTCGCGGACCTGGTCGATGACGATCCACTCTTCGTCCTCGGTGAACGACTCCCCCTCGAAGAACTGCGCGACCTTGTTGATGAGCTGCCCGTGCCAGTTGGTCTTGCCGAGGTTGGTGCCGTTCGCCTCCTGGCACGCCGCGAGGGTGGCCTTGTCGGCGTCGTTGTGCAGGTAGTCGTTGGCGATGGCCGGGGCGGCGCGACCGTCTGCGTTCACCACGACGCGGAAGGTGTCCGGCGCTGTGAAGTAAGCGCCCTCGCGTGCAAACGTGCTGTCGTCCACGTCGAAGCTGACCAGGGTCTCCCCCGAAACGCTGCCCGCGGTGAAGGTCAGGGTCCGGGTCGCGGGCACCTCCACGCCGTCGACGACGTCGATGCAGTCCTCGAAGGTCACCGAGTCACGGCCGAGCGCGATGACACCGTCGGTCACATCGTCGACACCCAGCACCAGCTGGGTGAGGTTCGGGTTGACGCCGGGGCCGCCTTTGAGCTCGCAGCCTCCCAAGCCGGGTCCCCACGTCGGCTTGCCGCCTCCCGACGACAGCTTCTCCGGGTCGGTCTCGTCGTAGGCAAGGACTACCGAGCCGGTCTGGCCGGCGTCCAGGGTGATGGTCGGTATGCCGTCGGCGACGACAGCCGTCGGCGCGGTCGACGTGACGTCGACGTCGTCGGCGCTCGCCACGCCGGAGGTCCCGAGCACCAGCGCGGCCGACGCCGCACAGACGAATGTGGTTCTGAAAGTCGGACGCATATGACTGACCCCCATGGATCACTGAGTTGAAGCCCCTATGTGATGCGTGGAAGGCCTGAACGCGCCTGGCGCCCCACCCAGGTCCATCCACGACGATTTGAGGCTACTTGCGCTCGATGCCCGATTTCGCCCATGTGGGTGTTAACCACCTGTTCGGGCCAGACCCGATCGCCCCGTTGTGCCTACGCCGACTACGCGAGTGGCCCATGGCGGCGCACTCTCGGGGTGAGAACGCACCGCCATGGGCACAACCGAAGAAGTGCCCGCTCAATGACCCCCGGAGGAGGGTCAGAGGTTGGGGAACCAGATCTTGATCTCGCGCTCGGCGGACTCGGCGGAGTCGGAGCCGTGGACGAGGTTCTCGCGGTTCGACAGGGAGAGGTCGCCGCGGATGGTGCCGGGTGCAGCCTTGCGGCCGTCGGTGGCGCCGTTGATCGCGCGGACCACCTCGATCGCCTCGTCGCCCTCGAGCACGCACGCCACGAGCGGGCCGCTGGTCACGAAGTCGCGCAGCGGCGGGTAGAAGGCCTTCTCGACGTGCTCGGCGTAGTGCTCGTCCGCCTTCGCCGCATCGATCGTGCGCAGCTCCATGGCGACGATCGAGAGCCCCTTCGCCTCGAAGCGGCTGAGGACGTTGCCGACCAGACCGCGGCGGACGGCGTCGGGCTTGAGGAGGACGAGAGTGCGCTCAGACATGGGGGCAGCCTATCGACAGGTGGTTCCGACGAGCTCGGCCACCGGGGCAGCTCGGCCTCGCCAGGCTCAACCACCGGTAGCCGGCCTATGGAGCGGGGTCAGCCTTCTTGCGCTTCTCCGTGCTCGGCGGCCCACTGCTGCTCGAGCACCTCGCGCTCGGCACGCTCACGGTCGATCTTCGCGCCGAGGAAGTACGCCCCGGCCCACAGCGCCGCGAAGACGGCCCCGAGGAAGAACATCATCGGGATGACGAAGCCGAGCGCCAGGCTTGCGACCTGGATCGTCCAGCCGAGGTAGTAGGCCCACGCCCGGCGGAGCATGCCCGCGGCCACGACGCAGGCGACGGCGAGCCCGAGACCGACAGCGAGCGCCGTGCCCACCGGGACGGAGGCGACGCTGATCATCACCGGGGTGGTCAGACCGAGTACGACGGCCTGCAGGGTCAGCATCGCGGCGCACATGGACCTCTGCGCGGAACGCATCAGCGCCCCTCTCGCCTGTCCCGGTCCCGCTCTCGCGGCTTGAGCATCGCGCGGGCCTCGCCGACGGTGATCACCGAGCCTGTCACCAGGACGCCGCCCGAGCCGTACACGCCGCCGGTCTCGGCGAGGGTCGCGGCCTTGTCGATGGCGTCGTCCAGACGTGGCGCGACGTGGACCCGGTCCGACCCGAAGATCCCCCGGGCCGCCTCGGCGAGCTCCTCGGCCGGCATCGCCCGCGCGGTGGAGTTCTGGGTGCACACGATCTCGGCGAAGACGTGCTCGAACGCGGCGAGGACACCTTCGTAGTCCTTGTCCGTCATGACTCCGACCACGCCGACCAGCGGGTTGAAGGTGAACGAGTCCTCGAGCGCCTCGGCGGTCGCCCTCGCGCCGTGGGGGTTGTGGGCCGCGTCGAGCACGATCGTCGGGCTGCGGCGGATGATCTCCAGGCGGCCCGGCGACGTGGCCTCTGCGAACGCCTCGTGCACCAGCTCGCTGTCGAGCGGCTCGTCGCCGGCGAAGGCCTCGACCGCCGCCAGCGCGAGAGCCGCGTTCTGCCCCTGGTGGGCGCCGTAGAGCGGGAGGAAGACCTCGTCGTACTCCGCGCGCAGCCCCTGGATCCTCAGCATCTGGCCGCCGACGGCAGGTACGCGGTGGACCACGCCGAAGTCGACACCCTCGCGCAGCACCGTCGCCCCCACCTCGGCGGCGCGCTCGAGCAGCACCTCCATGACAGCGGGCGGCTGCTCGGCCGTCACGACAGTCGTCCCGGGCTTGATGATCCCGGCCTTCTCCAAGGCGATGTCCTCGGGCCGCTCCCCGAGGTACTTCGCGTGGTCGACGCTGATCGGGGTGATGACCGCGACCTTGGCTTCGACCACGTTCGTTGCGTCCCAGGAACCGCCCATGCCCACCTCGACGATCGCGGCGTCGACCGGTGCGTCGGCGAACGCGGCGTAGGCCATGCCCACGACGGTCTCGAAGAACGACAAGGGGTACTCACCCTCGGCGTCCACGATCGAGGCGAACGGCGCGACGTCGTGGTAGGCCTCGACGAACGCCTCCTCCGAGATCGGCTCGCCGTCGACCGAGATCCGCTCGGTCATCGACTCGACGTGGGGGCTGGTGAACCGCCCGGTCCGCAGGCCCCTCGCCCGGAGCAGCGTGTCGATCATCCTGGACGTGCTGGTCTTGCCGTTGGTGCCCGTCAGGTGCACGGCCGGGTAGGCGTGCTGCGGGTCGCCGAGCAGGTGGACGAGCGACTCGATGCGCTCGAGGCTCGGCTCCAGCTTCGTCTCCGGCCACCGGGCGAGGAGCGCGCGCTCGACTTCGGTGTAGGTGGTGGGTTCGGCGGTGGCGCCGGCTACCGGCGCAGGGGTGTCAGACATCGCGGTTTCGAGTCTACGGGGGTACGGCGCACGGCAGCCCGGCGCAGGGCGTCGACCCCGGTCGTCGTACACCGACGTCATCGCCGCCGTCGTACCGCCGGAACTGACTCGCTCGGGCCCGAGCCCCACCCGTAAGATCTCGACCCATGGACACCAACCCCACACCCGACCTGCCCGGAGAGACCACCGACGCGACCACCGGCCGCTCGGTCGTCGTGCCGGACCGGCCTGCGCTCGAGGGGTTGGAGGACAAGTGGGTCCAGCGGTGGGAGACCGAGGGCACCTACCGGTTCGACCGGTCGAAGACGCGTGAGGAGATCTACTCG
>Ga0208537_1000199_pt1 | contig 9632 bp, 5 predicted proteins | sample MayberrySE_TuleA_FD_185672 | JGI IMG/M metagenome (GOLD analysis project Ga0208537, IMG submission 185672) | Natural and restored wetland microbial communities from the San Francisco Bay, California, USA, that impact long-term carbon... | ecosystem: Environmental > Terrestrial > Soil > Wetlands ...
TTCTCGCGGAACAGAGGCAGCTGGAGGACGAGCAAAGCTCCCTCGAGGCCCAGAAGACCCAGCTCCAGGCCGAGCAGCAACAGCTGCTGGCTCAACGCGGCGACCTCGAGCAACAGGAGGGAGCCCTGCAGCAGGAGGGGGCTGCCCTGTTGCAGAGTGGCGAGCAACTCGCGTCGCAAGGGGCTTCGCTCGAGAGGCAGCAGCTCCAGCTCCGGGCGCAGCAGGTCCGGCTGCAGAGCAAGAGGAACCAGCTGGCACGACAGGCGCGTGCGCTGACCGCGCGGATGCGCTCCCTGGCTCGCGATCTCGGGCAGACCCTGGTGCGTGAGCGCATCCTCGAGAGGCGGATCGCGAGCCTCGCCGACAGCCCACGGCGACAGGCGATCTTGAGGGCAGGCCTCGAAGCGCTACGGCGCCGTGAGCAGCAGCTCCGCGCCGGAATTGCCCTGTTCGAGCGGCAGGCCCGGGTGCTGACAGACCGAGGCAGGTCCCTGGCGGCACAGGGCATCGCGCTGCAACGGCAGGCAGACCAGGTGAAGGCGCAAGCGGACCGGCTGCGGGCCAGGGCGGCCCCCTTGAGCCAGCAGAAGACCGCCCTCGAGCGGCAGGGGGAGGACCTGCTGCAAGAAGGTGAGCTCCTCGGCCAGGAAGGTGCCCAGCTCGAGCAGCAGGCGACGGGTCTCCAGCAGCAGGCCGGCCAGCTGCAGCAGGAGGGGGACGGCCTGAAGCAGCAGGGCGCGCAGCTCCAGCAGCAGGGAGACGACCTGAAGGCACAGCAGCAACAGGCAGAGCAGGAGAAGAAGCAGGCCGAGCAGCTGCAGAAGCAGCTGACCGACATGGTCACCGCGGCCGGAGGGGACCCTCGCAACACCGACCCTCGCGTCGTACGGCTGCAGAACGCGCTCTCCGGGACGTCCGGGGTGGCGGCACTCACCCCGCCTCAGACGAACAAGAAGGGCGACGTGGTGCTGCTCTCGGCGGTGCCGACGACCGCGCCGGCGTCCGTGAAGACTGCTGACCTGCTCGACACCGTTCGAGGTGAGGTCATTCCCAAGGTCGAGGACGCGGGAGGGATCACGTCGTACGTCGGTGGGTACACCGCGTCGTACGCCGACCTGGCAACTCTGATCTCGCAGCGCCTGCTGCTCGTGATCGGCACGGTGATCCTGCTCGGCTTCCTGCTCTTGATGATCGCGTTCAGGTCGCTGCTGATCCCACTTCAGGCCGCACTGACCAACGTCTTGTCGGCCGCCGCGGCGTTCGGAGTCCTCACCGCGGCGTTCCAGTGGGGCTGGGGGATTCCCTTGCTGGGGATCGACACCGCGAGCAGTGGGGTACCGATCGCGAGCTATGTCCCGTTGATGATGTTCGCGGTTCTCTTCGGCCTGTCCATGGACTACGAGGTGTTCCTCGTCAGCCACGTGCAGCAGCACCACCTCGGTGGTGACCCTGCCCGCACGGCGGCTGCCTCGGGACTGGCCTCCAGTGCGCGCATCACGACGGCCGCCTGCCTGATCATGACCTCGGTGTTCGCCAGCTTCATCCTCAACGGCGACCCGACGATCAAGCAGTTCGGCGTCGGGCTCGCCGGCGCCGTGCTGCTCGCCGGAATTCTCGTCATCACACTCGCGCCGGCGGCGATCACGCTGATGGGCGAGGCCGCCTGGTGGCTGCCGCGGTGGCTCGACCGTCTGCTGCCGCACATGCACCTCGAAGGCGAGGAGGCACCCGCACCGACCGCACCAGCACCGGAGCCGACCGCCGTTGCCATCGTTCCGCTCAAGGTGCCCGGCCAGCGGTCACCGAGCGAGCCTGAACGTCAGCCCCCGCCCGTGACGACCACCGGTGGTCGCCACGTAGGCACGCACTCGCGGAGGCGGAACGGCGTCGGACGCCGATAGCGGCCGAGTCCCACGAGGCCCGGCGCTGCACCCCCTGAGCCGGGCGGCGGTAGGGCTCGGCTACTTGGACCCGGGTTCTGGGAGAGCGTCGGTGCGCCACAGTTCGGGGTGGCTCTCGACCCAACGCCGGGCGTCACGGCGGCCGAGGTCGGCAGCGGCGTCGAAGAAGTCGGGGTCGAACAGAAGGTAGGACAAGAGCTCACCCTGCAGCGGGCTGTCGCTGCCCAGCAGGCGGTGCATGACCTGCAGGTCGGGATCGCCCAGCGTGCGGCGAAGTGAGCCGTGGTTGGCGCGGAAGACCTGCATCGCGACGGCAGCGAGCTCCTCGCCGTGCTCGGGGGCGACCGCGACGTAGGGCACCGTGCGGTACGCCGACTGGCCCCGGGCCTCGCGGTGGCGTCCGAGGGTCGAGGCGAGCTCGGGGTCCTCGGTCATTGCGTTGAGCTCGGCGAGCCGCCGCAGGTCGTGGCGCAGTGGGGCGTCCATGACCGCGCCGAGCAGGGTCGCCCCGCCGTCTCCGAGGTCGACGGCGACCGCGTCTAGGTCGGGGTCCGGAGCGGGTGGGTGCAGCCCGCCGGTGCCGATCGCGACGACACGATCGGCACCGAGCTCAAGCGCAGGGGCGAGCGGCACGCGACGGCGGGTGGCGCCGTCGACATACCACCCGGCGGCCTCGACCGGCTCGTCGACGCGCACAGCCGGGAAGAGGGCCGGGATCGCAGCGGAGGCCATCAGGTGCGAGACATCAAGCCTGGTCGCGACGAAGCGGCCGTGGTGCTCGGGCGCCGAGCTCGGCACGGGAGAGGCGGACTCGGTGAACATCACCACTCGCCCGCTCCGGACGGCTGTCGCCGTAACCGCCACGGCTTCGACGAGACCACTTTCGACGTTGCGGTGAAGGGCATCCCAGTCGATGGAGGTGGCGAGGGTCCGGGCGAGCGGCTGGGTCCCGAACAACCCGCGCAGACGGAAGAACGACAGCCCCAGCGTCTCCGACGTGTAGCGCGCCAGCACCTCCGGCACCTGCCGCCACAGCGGACGCATCACGTGCCGCTTCGTGGTCTGGCGGAGTACCTCATCGAGCCGCTCGACCTGGTCGCCGGCCCCCAGGTGAGCCGTCGCGGTGAGCACGCCGCTGAGCAGTGCGCCGGCGCTGGTGCCGATCAGCACCCGTGGGCGTGCACCGCGTTCTTCCAACGCCGGTAGCAGCACCTCCAGCGCGCCCACCTGGTACGCCGAGCGGGCCCCACCCGCGTCGAGCACGAGAGCAACCCGCGGCGCGGCTTCCTGCGATGTCCTGCTCGTCGAGTGCATCGGGTGATGCTAGACCGTGGCCCGCAGCCTGTGCCTCAGGCGCGAAGCGCGCCCATCCACTCCTCGATGGCGGCCACCTCGCGAGGCAGGGCCTCGGAGAGGTTCCGGGAGCCGTTCTCGGTGACCGCGATGTCGTCCTCGATGCGGATCCCGATGCCACGCAGCTCCTCGGGGACGAGCAGGTCGTCCTCCTGGAAGTAGAGGCCGGGCTCGACGGTGAGGACCATGCCCGCCTCGAGGTCGCCGCGCGGGTAGACGTCGAGGGAGGCGCGCGCGCAGTCGTGCACGTCCATGCCGAGCATGTGGCTCGTCCCGTGCAAGGTCCAACGCGCGTAGACCTTGCTGTCGGGTGAGAGCGCCTCCTCGGCCGAGACCGGGAGCAGGCCCATGTCCTCGAGGCCGTGGGCGATCACGCTCATCGCGGCGTTGTGCGCGGCGAGGAAGGGCACGCCCGGACGGACTGCCTCGATGCCGGCCTTCTGGGCGTTGAGCACGAGCGTGTAGAGATCACGTTGCAGCGGGGTGTACGTGCCGTCGATCGGGAGGGTGCGCGTCACGTCGGCGGTGTACAGCGACGAGGCCTCGACGCCCATGTCGAGCAGCACCAGCTCGCCCGGGTTGATCGGGCCGCTGTTGTCGATCCAGTGCAGGGTCGTCGCGTGCCTGCCGCCGCCGACGATCGAGTCGTAGCCGATGTCGTTGCCCATGGCGCGCGCCCGGCGGAAGAACGTGCCCTCGATCCAGCGCTCGCCGTACTTGAGGACGTTGTCCCACTCCCGGACGCTGTCGGCGAAGCCGAGGGTGGTGATGTCACAGGCCTCCTGGAGCTGTTCGAGCTCCCAGGCGTCCTTGACCAGGCGCATCTCACTGAGGACGCGTGCGAACTCCACGTCACGGCCCTCGTCAGCGGCTACGGCGCCGTCCACCGTGGCGTCGACACCGCGGAGCACGCGCGTCTTGCCCGAGGACCTCAGCGCCGCGGGGAGGTCGTCGATGTGGCGGCAGGTGAGGCCCAGGGAGGACTGCATCTCGTTCAGGGACGGGCGGCGGCCGGCCCACAGCTCGCCGTACTGACGGTCGCGGAAGAACTCGTCGGTCTGCCGCGACGAGCGGGGGCGTGCATAGAGGGTGGACTCGCCGTCCTCGACCACCAGCACCGCGTCGGTGGTCTGGTTGCCGCACAGGTACGTGTGGGCGGTCTCCGGACGGAACCGGTAGTCGGTGTCGTTGGACCGAACCTTGAACGTGCCCGCGGGGATCACCAGGCGCTCCCCGGGGAACATCTCCGCGAGCCGGGCGCGGCGCTTCGCGGCCCACGACGCCACCGGGTGCGGCGGCAGGTCGAGCTCGCGGTCACCCCAGCCGGTCCGCATGAAGGCCGCGTAGGCCTCCGGAACGGCCGGGTCGTGGCTCTCGGTCTTGGGCTCTTGGCTGTCGGTGCCCTCGGGCGGGGTCGCCGCGTCTGCAGGCACCTTGGTCTCGTCTGTGCGGGTGTCGTCGCTCACAGCAGCACTGTACGACGGGCGAAGTGCGCGTCGCGACGCGGAATCAGGACCGCCTCTCCGGTTAGGCTCGGGGCATGAGCGGGGCGACCAGGAGGCACCACGGCAACGTGGTGTTCACCGTAGTGGTGGCACTCACCATGCTCGCGGGCGCGGGCGTGATGGCGCTTGTCCTCGTCGGGTCGGGCGCTCCCGACGCCCTGGTCATCGGCACCTTGCTCGCGGCGCTGCCCGTCGGACCGCTGATCGCGGTCTTCCTCTGGCTGGACCGCTACGAGCCCGAGCCCCGCAGTCTCCTCGCCACGGCGGTCGGATGGGGAGCGCTCGTGGCCACCGCGGCCGCGCTGGTGCTCCAGGCGCTCGACCAGTTCGCCTTCGGCCGTCCGGAGTCGCTGAGCGCCGCCATCGTCGCCCCGATCACCGAGGAGGCGGCCAAGGGCATCTTCGTGCTGCTGCTCGTGGTCGCTCGCCGCCGGGTCATCGACGGCGTCCTCGACGGGATCGTCTACGCCGGCATGGTCGGCATCGGCTTCGCCTTCACCGAGAACATCCTCTACCTCGCCGCGGCGTACATGGGCGCAGACGGCTTCGGGTCCGGTGGCATCGGCGCGGTGACCGGCACGTTCGTCGTACGCGGCATCTTCAGCCCGTTCGCACACCCGTTCTTCACCGCTCTCTTCGGTGTGGGCATCGGGTACGCCGTCGTCACGAGGAGCCCGTTCTGGCGCGTGGCGGCCCCGGTCCTGGGGTACGCCGCAGCCGTGGTCACACATGCCCTGTGGAACGGCGCCGCCTACTTCGGCGGTGGCGAGTTCTTCGTGCTGACATACCTGTTCCTCATGGTGCCGGCGTTCCTGCTCCTGTCCGGGTTCGCGGTGTGGGCACGTCGCCGTGAAGGACAGATGCTCGCCCGTTCACTGACCGACGCCGCCCACCGCGGCTACCTCGCCCCCTACGAGGTGCCCTGGCTGGTCCGGATCTCCGGGCGCCGTGCGGCACGAACACACGCAAACCGGGTCGGGGGAGAACCGGCTCTGCGTGCGATGCAGGAGTACCAGGAGCAGGCCATCGAGCTCGGCTTCCTCCACGACCGGTTCCTCCGAGGCACCGCCCCGGCGGACGTCGTACCACGGGGCCAGGCGATGGTCGACCGGCTGGCCACACTTCGGCCCTTCGTCGTCTTCCCCGTGGCGCCTGGTACAACTTCAGTGACCCAACCCTGGCTGGAAGGTGGACGGTGACCACGCCCGCGACGCCGACGGACATGATCACGGCGCTGGTGCGTCTCCGCGAGGCCCTCCAGGCGGCGCACCTGCCCCTCGACCTGCCCGACGTGGAGGAGCGCCGCAAGGACCAGCGCGAGATGATCGACCAGATCGAGGACTACGTCCTCCCGCGCCTGATCCAGATCGACGCTCCCCTTCTCACGGTCGTGGGTGGATCCACCGGCGCCGGCAAGTCCACGCTGGTCAACTCGCTCGTCGGGACTCGCGTGACGGAGCCGGGCGTCCTGCGGCCCACCACCCGCTCGCCGGTGCTGGTGCACAACCCTGCCGACGCCGACTGGTTCGACAAGGACCGGATCCTGCCCGACCTCGCGCGCACGACCGGCGCCACCGGAGACCCCGGAGCACTCCAGCTCGTGCCCGTCGCGACCGTGCCCCCAGGGCTCGCGATCCTCGACGCGCCTGACATCGACTCGGTCGAGGAGCGCAACCGGACCCTCGCCGCCCAGCTGCTCGCCGCCGCCGACCTGTGGCTCTTCGTGACCTCCGCCGCGCGCTACGCCGACCAGGTGCCGTGGGACTTCCTCAAGGCCGCCGCCGAGCGAAGCACCGCGGTGGCGATCGTCCTCGACCGCACTCCGCCGGACGCGATCGGCGAGGTCAGCGGACACCTCGCGCGGATGCTCACCACGCGAGGACTGCGCGACTCGCCCCTGTTCACCGTGGCCGAGGGGCGCGTCGACGAGGACGGACTGCTGCCCCCGGACGCGGTCTCGGACATCCGCGGGTGGCTGCACTCGCTGGCCGCGGACGCCAACGCCCGGGCAGCTGTGGTGAAGCAGACGCTCGAGGGCGCGATCCGGACCCTGTCCCACCACACCCACGACGTCGCCGACGCATCCGCCGCCCAGGCCGCAATGGTCGCTCGCCTGCGTGAGGACGTCGACCGCGCCTACGGCGACGCGGTCAAGAGCGTCGACGAGGCGTCCGCGGACGGCACGCTGCTTCGCGGTGAGGTGCTCGCTCGCTGGCAGGAGTTCGTCGGCACCGGCGAGCTGCTCCGATCGCTGGAGACGAAGGTCGGATGGCTTCGCGACCGCATCGTCGGGGCCGTCAAGGGTCGTCCGCAGCAGGTCGAGAAGGTCACGGTCGCCGTGGAGTCGGGGCTGGAGACGTTGATCCTCGAGCACGCCGAGAACGCCGCCGAGCGCGCCGAGGAGTCCTGGAGCTCGGTCCAGGCCGGACGGCACCTCCTCGAGGACTCCGGCCGTGACCTTGGCCGGGCCTCGCGCGACTTCCGTGCCCGTGCCGAGCGTGCTGTCCGGGACTGGCAGCGCGGTGTCCTGGAGATGGTGCGCACCGAGGGCGCGGAGCGGCGCTCCACCGCGCGCTTCCTCGCCTTCGGGGTCAACGGCCTGAGTGTCGCGCTGATGATCGTCGTCTTCGCCTCGACCGCCGGGGTCACCGGCGCGGAGGTCGGGATCGCCAGTGGGTCCGCGGTGGTCGGCCAGAAGCTGCTCGAGGCGGTCTTCGGTGACCAGGCGGTACGACGGCTCGCGGCGAATGCGCGCAAGGACCTCAACCTCCGGGTGCAGGAGCTCCTCGACACCGAGCGCCGCCGCTACCTCGACGTCCTGGAGAGTCTGCACGTCGACCCGAACGCCGCGGAGAACCTCCGTGTGGTCTCCCGACGCATCGACGACCTGCGCTTCGCCGCCCAGATCGCCCCCACCCCCGCCGAGGAGAGCTCGTTGCAGAAGATCGCCCCTGACGACGCCCATGGCGAGCCCGCATGACGGCGCTGGTGGAGGGTGCGAAGCGCCTCGTCGGCAAGGGCTCGTCGGACGTCAACGCGCGCGTCGAGGGTCTCGAGCACGCGGTGGAGTCCGCGCGAGGCCGTCTGGACGACGACCTGGTGGACGATGCCGCCGGGGTGGTCGAGCGGGCCGGTGCCAGGCTGAAGCTGTCCGCGAACCACACCGTCGTCGCGCTCGCCGGGGCGACCGGGTCCGGCAAGTCCTCGACCTTCAACGCCATCACCGACCTCGACCTCGCCGCGGTCGGCGTGAAACGGCCGACGACCTCCTGGACGATGGCCTGCACCTGGGGGGCCGAAGGCGCCGGCGACCTCCTCGACTGGCTCGGTGTGCCCGGACGGCACCAGGTCAGCCGCAACAGCATGCTCGACGCGCCGGCGGCCGACGACCAGGACCTCCACGGCCTGGTCCTGCTCGACCTGCCCGACCACGACTCGACCGAGGTGGCCCACCACGTCGAGGTGGACCGGCTCGTGAAGCTCACGGACGTGCTCGTCTGGGTCCTCGACCCCCAGAAGTACGCCGACGCCGCGATCCACGACCGCTACCTCCGTCCGCTCGCGTCCCACAAGGACGTGATGATCGTGGTGCTCAACCACATCGACGAGGTACCGGCCGACAGACGCGAGTCCATGGTCGGGGACCTCGAGCGGCTCCTCAAGGCCGACGGGCTCGAGGGCGTCCCGGTCTTCACGACCTCCGCCCGTCACGGCGACGGCATCGCTGCGCTCAAGAAGGAGTTCGCCGCACGGGTGGCCGCCAAGAAGGCGACTCGCACCCGCCTGCTCGCGGACGTGCGGTCGGTGGCAGAGCGCATGCGCGAGGAGAACGGCGACGCCAAGCCCGCTGACGTCGCGCGTTCGCGCAAGAACGAGCTCATCGACGCCTTCGCCGACGCGGCGGGTGTGCCGACCGTCGTACACGCCGTCGACAAGGCCACCAGGGTGCGCGCTCGCCAGGCAACCGGCTGGCCGGTCACGAAGTGGGTCGCGCGTCTGCGTCCGGACCCGCTCAAGCGGCTCCACCTCGACCTCGGCCCTCGCGGCAAGGAGCTGGTCGGGGGAGCGCGGTCGTCGGTCCCGGAAGCCACCCAGGTGGAGCGCGCCCGCGTCGACACCGTGGTGCGCGCTGTCGCCGACGACGCCGCCGCGGACCTCACACCGGCGTGGGCCACGGCGGTCCGCCACGCCTCGGTCTCACGCCTCGACGACCTCAACGACGCACTGGACCGAGCCGTGGGCGGCACCGACCTCGGTGTCGCGCGTACCCCCGTGTGGTGGAAGCTCGTCCGGATGCTCCAGTGGCTGCTCTTCTTCGTCGCCGTGGCTGGTGGGCTCTGGCTCGCAGGCCTCGCGGTGATGGGTTACCTCCAGCTCCCCGAGCCTTCCACGCCGGACTACCTCGGCGTGCCGGTGCCGACGTTGATGCTGCTCGGTGGCGTCGTCGCCGGCGTGCTCGTGGCGTTGCTGTCGCGACTGTTCTCCGCGCTGGGGGCCCGACGCAGGGCGCGCTCCGCGGACCGACGGCTCCGTGCAGCGATCGCTGAGGTGACCGAGGAGCTGGTCGTCGAGCCGATCGAGACCGAGATCGAGGCGTATCGCCGCGCCCGCGACGGCCTCGCCGCCGCTCTGCGCTGACCCTGGCGGCGAGCCCCTGCCCCTGCCGGCGCCCGGCCCCGCGGGCTGCCTCGACTGGCAGACCTTCATGTGCACTTCCCGTCCACGTGGACCGGAAGTGCACATGAATCAGCGTCCCCGTGGGTCGTTGGCGTCCAGATGGACGGGAACGGCAAGCGCACCCGCGGCGCCGCTCCTGCGCGGCCAAGATCGTGCATTGGAGTGGTTTTGGCCCTAGTCCGCGTGGGCTTCCGGG
>Ga0208537_1000200_pt1 | contig 9591 bp, 7 predicted proteins | sample MayberrySE_TuleA_FD_185672 | JGI IMG/M metagenome (GOLD analysis project Ga0208537, IMG submission 185672) | Natural and restored wetland microbial communities from the San Francisco Bay, California, USA, that impact long-term carbon... | ecosystem: Environmental > Terrestrial > Soil > Wetlands ...
CCGAGCACGAGCCGGAGAGCGTTCGCCGTACCGCAGCCGTGTGCCTGCCCCACGACTGGCTGACGTGGCGCCTGGCCGGCGCGCAGGGGCTGGAGAACCTGGTCACCGACCGCAGCGACGCGAGCGGCACCGGATACTGGTCACCGGCCAGCGGCGAGTACCGACCAGACCTGCTCCGGATGGCACTCGGGACCGATGTCCGGGTCCCGCGCGTCCTCGGTCCTGCCGAGCCGCCCGCGAAGACTTCGCGAGGCGCGCTGCTCGGGCCGGGGGCCGGGGACAACGCGGCCGCGGCCCTCGGTCTCGGCGCGCGTGCCGGGGACGTCGTCGTCTCGATCGGCACCTCGGGCGTCGTGAGCGCCGTGTCCCAGGTCGCTGCCGCGGACCCCACTGGGGCCGTCGCGGGTTTCGCGGACGCCACAGGTGTCTTCCTGCCACTGGTGTGCACACTGAACGCCGCAAGGGTGCTCGACGCCACCGCCCGGCTTCTAGGCGTCGACCACGACGAGCTGTCCCGACTCGCCCTGTCCGTCCCGCCGGGTGCCGAGGGGCTGGTCATGGTGCCCTACCTGGAAGGCGAACGGACGCCGAACCTCCCGGACGCGACGGGCGCCGTGCACGGGCTCACCCTGGCGACGTCGTCCCCCGCACACCTCGCCAGGGCTGCGGTGGAGGGACTGCTCTGTGGGCTCGCGGACGGGGTGGACGCTCTGCTGGCACAAGGCGTCGAGCCGCGCCGTGTCCTTCTCGTCGGTGGGGGCGCGGCTTCCGAAGCGGTCCGTCGGATCGCGCCGACGGTACTCGGTGTCCCGGTCGAGGTCCCCGCTCCCGGTGAGTACGTGGCCGACGGCGCCGCCCGTCAGGCAGCCTGGGTCCTCGCCGGGACCGGTGAGCCACCCGGGTGGAGCCTTGCACCCTGCACCTCGTACGTCTCGGAGCCGGTTCCCGAGGTGCGCCGTCGCTATGCAGGCTGCCGCTCGTTCGTCCTGCAGCGGAGCTCTCGAGGCTGACCGCTCACTCTCTCCCGACGCAGGGGTGTGGTCGTGCAGGTGTCGCTGACCTTCGCCTCGCCGCGGGTGCCCGAGACGGCAGAGCGGCCCGGCGGCTGAGACCGCCAGGACTCGAAGTCGGCAGTTCGCCGCCACGAACTTTGGAAAGTTATTGGACAAAGTCTTGACCTCAACTTTCAGCAGCCGTAGGTTGTAAACGGCTCAAGGGTGTGACCGTCGTCACGCCGGCCGTGTTCGTCCTGGCCGCCGGAAGGGGGAGCGAGCATGTGCTCGACCGACAGGCCGATCAACGCTGCCGACCAGGTTGCGCGCCCGCGGCGCAGCCGCTCGGCCGTCCTCCGCCACGTCCGGGACAACGGGCCTCGCTCGCACGCCCACCTCGCCGTGCTCAAGCGCGGCTTCAGCCCCACGGCGGGGGTGCCCAAGGCGGCGTCTGCCGTCGTCGAGACACCCGGAGGAGTCAGGTGACACAGGAGAAGCCGACGGCTGGCGGACCGCTGCTGACGATGCACGACATCGTCAAGACGTTCCCGGGGGTGCGTGCCCTCGACGGCGTCGACCTCGACGTACGGCGGGGCGAGGTCCACTGCCTCCTCGGCCAGAACGGCGCAGGGAAGTCGACGCTGATAAAGGTCCTCTCCGGTGCGCACCAGCCCGACGGAGGGGAGATCCGGTGGGAGGGAGAGCTCGTCCACCTCAATACTCCGGGGATCGCGATGGACCTCGGGATCGCCACCATCTACCAGGAGCTCGACCTCGTGGACGGCCTGACGGTGGCGGAGAACCTCTACCTCGGCCACGAGCTCTCCCGGGGCGGGCTCCTCCAGGCGGGCGAGGCGCGGCGGCGAGCACAGCAGATCCTCGAGCGGCTCGGGCACGGCGAGATCCGGGCCGGCATGGAGGTGGGCCACCTCTCGCCTGCCGGCAAGCAGATCGTGAGCATGGCCCGCGCACTGTCGCGCGACGCGCGGCTGATCGTCATGGACGAGCCGTCGGCCGTTCTCGACCAGGGCGAGGTGCAGAACCTCTTCCGCGTCATCACCGACCTGAGCGCTGACGGCGTCGCGGTCATCTACATCTCCCACCGTCTCGAGGAGATCAAGCAGGTCGGCGACCGGGTGACGGTCCTGAAGGACGGCCGCACGGTGGCCACCGGACTCGACGCGAAGGAGACACCGACCACGGAGCTGATCCGGCTGATGACCGGCCGCTCCATCGAGTACGTCTTCCCGGACCGCAAGCCGACCCCGGCGGACGCCGAGGTCGTCCTCGACGTCGAGGGCCTCGGCCTCACCGGCTCGTTCACGAACGTCAGCTTCCAGGTCCGGGCGGGGGAGATCCTCGGCCTCGCGGGACTGGTCGGCGCGGGCCGCTCGGAGATCCTCGAAACCGTCTACGGCGCCCGAAAGGCGAGTGCCGGCACCGTCCAGGTCGACGGAAAACGGCTGAGGCACGGCTCTGTCCACGGCGCGGTCGCCGCCGGCGTCGGACTGGCCCCCGAGGAGCGGAAGAGCCAGGGGCTGCTCCTCGACGAGGCCGTCTACCGCAACGTGACGGTCTCCTCGCTCTCCCGTTTCGCCAGGGGCGGGTTCTTGAACCGCGGTCAGGAGCGAGCCGCCGCCGCCGAGATCACCGAGGCGCTCGACGTACGCCCTTCGGGGGTCGACCGAGCCGCGCGGACACTCTCGGGTGGCAACCAGCAGAAGGTCGTCCTGGCCCGGTGGCTGCTGCGCGACTGCCGGGTCCTGCTCCTCGACGAGCCGACGCGTGGCGTGGACGTCGGCGCACGTAGCGAGATCTACAACCTGGTCCGCTCCCTGGCCGACAGGGGGGTGGCCGTGGTGGTCGTCTCCAGCGAGGTCGAGGAGGTCCTCGGCCTCGCCGACCAGGTCCTCGTGGTGCGCGAGGGCGCCATCGTCCACCGCGGACCCGCGACGGACATCGACGAGCACCAGGTCCTCGACCTGGTGATGGCAGGGAGCACGGTGTGAAGGAGAACAGCATGCAAACGCAGCCCACTGTGTACGACCGGGAGGGGGACACCACGCGCGCCGAGGGCAGGTCGCGCTCCGGTCTGCGGGTGCTGGCCGCCTCGAGCGCCGGCCGCAACCTCGGTCTCGTCCTCGCCCTGGTCCTGCTGTGCCTGGTCGGCTTCGCCACGGCGGGTGAACGCTTCGGCAGCGTCGACAACCTGATGACGATCCTCCGGCTTGCGTCGGTCATCGGCGTGGTGAGCGTGGGGATGACCTTCGTCATCACCGGGGGCGGCATCGACCTCTCCGTCGGAGCGATCGTGGCGCTCTCCTCGGTCTGGGCGACGACCCTGGCGACGCAGACCCTTGCCGCGGACACGCACTGGATCCTGATGGTGAGCACCGCGTTGCTGGTGGGTACGGCGTGCGGTGCGGTCAACGGGTTGCTCGTCGCCTACGGGAGGGTCGTCCCGTTCATCGCCACACTGGCCATGCTTGCCGCTGCACGCGGCCTGGCCGAGATCATCGCGAACCGGCGCACCCAGATCATCACGGTGCGGCCGTTCGCGGAGTTCTTCGGCGGGAGCGTCTTCGGAGTCCCCGGCCTCGTCATCATCTTCGCTCTCGTGGCGATCCTGGGCTGGGTGCTCCTCAACCGGACGACCTTCGGCCGGCGCACCTTCGCCGTCGGTGGGAACCCCGAGGCCGCCCGTCTGGCCGGCGTCAAGGTGCAACGGCACACGGCGATGCTCTATGCGCTCGTCGGGCTCTGCTGCGGCGTCGCGGCCGTGATGCTCATGGCCCGCACCACGACGGGTTCGTCGACCCACGGCACCCTGTACGAGCTCGACGCCATCGCGGCAGTCGTCATCGGCGGAACGCTGCTCTCCGGTGGCCGCGGCACCATCGGCGGCACGGTCCTCGGGGTGCTGATCTTCACCACGCTCTCCAACGTCTTCACGCTGAACAACCTCTCGATCTCGGCGCAGTCGGTGGCCAAGGGCCTGATCATCGTCGTCGCCGTGCTGATGCAGCAGCGGTTCGCCAACCGCAGTGCCGCGCCCTGACCCCGTCTCCCGACCTGCCCGTCCCCGGCCGCCGGCCGGCTCTCTCGAAAAACAACCAAACCAAGGAGTCACCGATGTCCCAACGCACACTCTCGCGGAAGCGTCGACTGCTCATGAGCACCGCCGCGACGCTCACCGTCGGCATCGTCGCCGTCGGCTGCACGAGCAACACCCCGGACACGAGCAGTGACGAGCAGGGCGGCACCGGCAACGCCGCAGCCGGCTCCAACGACGAGCCGGGGGAGACGGTCACCATCGGCTTCTCCGCACCCGCTGCGGACCACGGCTGGATGGCTCAGATCACCGCGGCAGCGGAGGCCGAGGCCGAGAAGTACGACGACGTCGAGCTCGTGGTTGCCGAGGGCACCAACGACGTCAGCCTGCAGATCAGCCAGGTGGAGACCTTCATCAACGACAAGGTCGACGCGATCGTCCTGCTGCCCTTCGACGGTGCAGCGCTCACACCGATCGCGACGCGGGCGATGGAGGCGGGTATCCCCGTGATCAACGTCGACCGGGAGTTCGACAGCCCGTTCGCAGCGCGCGCCACGGTACTCGGCGACAACTACGGCATGGGCGTTTCCGCGGGAACGTACATCTGCGAGCAGCTCGACGGCCAGACCGATGCCGTGGTCGCCGAGATCGCCGGCATCGACTCGCTGCCCCTGACACAGGACCGCAGCCAGGGCTTCGAGGACGCCCTGAGCGACTGCGGCCTCGACGTCGACAACAGGGTGGCTGCGGAGTTCACCGTCGAGTCGGGCGAGCGGGCTGCGGCCAACCTGCTGCAGGCGGCCCCCAAGATCGACGCGATCTGGAACCACGACGACGACCAAGGCGTCGGGGTCATGGCAGCGATCGAGAACTCCGGCCGTGACGAGTTCTTCGTCGTCGGCGGTGCCGGCTCGCGCAACGTCATGGAGGAGATCAAGTCCGGCGACTCGCTGATCGAGGCGACCGTCATCTACCCCTCGACCCAGGGTGCCGACGGGATCCGGCTCGCTCGCCTCGTGGCACAGGAGAAGGCCCTCGGCGACCTCGTCGAGGTCGAGGTGCCGCGGGAGATCAAGCTCTACGCCCCCGTCGTGACCGAGGAGAACGTCGACCAGTTCCTGCCGACGGCATTCCAGTCCTGACCCAGAACACGCGACGTTCGACCGCCGTACCGACGAACAGGCAAGGCAGGCAACATGACTGACGAACCTCGAGACACCACGGGCGCGACGCTGGGGGTGGGAATGGTCGGCTACGCCTTCATGGGCGCAGCGCACTCCCAGGCCTGGCGGTCAGCGCACCGGTTCTTCGACCTCCCGATGACGCCCCGGATGTCCGCCCTGTGCGGCCGGGACGCCGAGCGGCTCGCCGCGGCCGCGACCAAGCTCGGATGGGAGAGCACCGAGCAGGACTGGCGCACTCTGCTGGCCCGCGAGGACATCGACCTCGTCGACATCTGCACTCCCGGGGACACCCACGCCGAGATCGCGATCGCGGCGCTGGAGGCCGGCAAGCACGTGCTGTGCGAGAAGCCGCTGGCCAACACGGTGGAGGAGGCCGAGGCGATGGCGCAGGCCGCGGCACGCGCCTCGGCCCGGGGCGTCCGCTCGATGGTCGGGTTCACCTACCGTCGGGTCCCCGCGATCGGCCTGGCCCGCAGGCTCGTCCAGGAGGGACGGATCGGCGAGATCCGTCATGTCCGGGCCCAGTACCTCCAGGACTGGATCAGTGACCCGGAGGCGCCGTTGTCCTGGCGGCTCCAGAAGGACCGGGCCGGCTCGGGAGCGCTCGGTGACATCGGTGCGCACATCATCGACCTCACCCAGTACGTCACCGGGGACCGGATCGCCTCCGTTGCCGGGATGATGCAGACCTTCGTCACCGAGCGCCCCGTGCCCGCGGAGTCCGGCGCACTCGCCGGACGGGCCGGTGCCGGTCGGGGCGACGTCACCGTCGACGACGCCGTCGCCTTTCTCGCCCGCTTCGGCAAGGGCGCCTTCGCCACCTTCGAGGCGACCCGGATGGCGACGGGGCGCAAGAACGCGATCCGGATCGAGGTCAACGGGGAGAAGGGAAGCCTCGCCTTCGACTTCGAGGACATGAACCTGCTGCACTTCTACGACGCCACCGAGCCGGCAGAGACCGCGGGGTTCCGTCGGATCGTCGTGACGGAGCCCGAGCATCCCTACGTCGCCGCCTGGTGGCCACCGGGCCACCTGCTCGGCTACGAGCACGGCTTCGTGAACCAGGCGGCCGACCTGGTCACCGCGATCGCTCAGAACACCGACCCCGCGCCCTCCTTCGCCGACGGCCTGCAGGTGCAGCGGGTGCTGAAGGCGGTCGAGGACAGTGCCGACAAGCTGAGCTGGCAGGAGGTTCCGGCATGAGCGACCTGACCCCGACAGCCCAGGACCGCTTCTCGTTCGGGCTGTGGACCGTGGGGTGGCAGGGCGTCGACGTGTTCGGTGGCCCCGTCCGTCCCGCGCTGGACCCGGTCGAGGCGGTGCACAAGCTCGCCGAGCTGGGCGCGGCGGCCGTCACGTTCCACGACGACGACCTGGTGCCCGACGAAGCGGGCCGCGAGGAGACCCTCCAGCGGTTCGGCAAGGCGCTGGTGGAGACCGGCATGCACGTGGAGATGGCTACCACGAACCTCTTCGGCCACGCCGTGTTCAAGGAGGGCGCGCTCACCGCCAACGACCGCGATGTCCGGCGGTACGCGCTCACCAAGCTGCTGCGCAACGTCGACCTCGCCGCCGAGCTGGGTGCCAAGACGTACGTGCTGTGGGGTGGCCGCGAGGGTGCGGAGTCCGGAGCCGCCAAGGACGTCAGCGCGGCGCTCAACCGCTACCGCGAGGCCCTGAACCTGCTGTGCACCTATGTGCGCGAGCAGGGCTACGACATCCGCTTCGCCATCGAGCCCAAGCCCAACGAGCCGCGTGGCGACATCCTGCTGCCGACGATCGGCCACGCGCTCGCCTTCATCGCCGAGCTCGACGACCCCGACCGGGTCGGCCTGAACCCGGAGGTCGGCCACGAGGAGATGGCCGGTCTGAACTTCGCTCACGGCATCGCTCAGGCGCTGTGGCACGACAAGCTCTTCCACATCGACCTCAACGGACAGCACGGGCCTCGCTTCGACCAGGACCTGCGCTTCGGGGCGGGCAACCTGCGCGGAGCCTTCTGGACGGTCGACGTCCTCGAGGGCGCGGGCACCGTGCCCTCGTACGACGGTTACCTCCACTTCGACTACAAGCCGCCGCGTACCGAGGACCTCGACGGAGTCTGGGAGAGTGCACGGGCTTGCATGCGCAACTACCTGCTGCTGCGTGAGCGGGTACGGGCGTTCAGGCGCGACCCGGAGGTGGCGGAGGCCCTCACCGCCGCGCGCGTCGACCAGCTCGCCGTGCCCACGCTCGCCCCTGGCGAGACGCTGGCCGACCTTCGCGCCGACACCTACGACGTCGAAGCCATGGCCCTGCGCGGCATGGCCTTCGAGCGGCTCGACCAGCTCGCCATGGAACACCTCCTCGGAGCCCGCTGACACCTACGACGCAAGGAGAGAACCGATGGCACGACCGATCACGCTCTTCACCGGCCAGTGGGCCGACCTCCCCTTCGAGGAGGTGGCCAGGCTCGCCTCCGAGTGGGGGTACGACGGGCTCGAGGTCGCCTGCTGGGGCGACCACCTCGACGTCTGGCAGGCAGCCGAGGACGACGCCTACGTCCGCAGCAGGCGGGACGTCCTGGAGAAGCACAACCTGCAGCTGTTCGCGATCTCCAACCACCTCAAGGGCCAGGCCGTCTGCGACGACCCGATCGACGGCCGGCACCAGGCGATCCTTCCCGACCGCATCTGGGGAGACGGCGACCCGGAGGGCGTACGGCAGCGCGCCGCCGAGGAGATGAAGATGACCGCCCGGGCAGCGCAGCGGCTCGGCGTGGACGTCGTGGTCGGGTTCACCGGATCGTCGATCTGGAAGTACGTTGCGATGTTCCCGCCGGCCACCGAGGAGATGGTCGAAGCGGGCTACCGCGACTTCGCCGACCGGTGGAACCCCATCCTCGACGTGTTCGACGAGTGCGGTGTCCGCTTCGCCCACGAGGTGCACCCCTCGGAGATCGCCTACGACTACTGGACCACGGTGCGCACCCTCGAGGCCATCGGCCATCGCGAGGCGTTCGGCCTCAACTGGGACCCCAGCCACTTCGTCTGGCAGGACCTGGACCCGGTCGGCTTCCTCTGGGACTTCAAGGACCGGATCTACCACGTGGACTGCAAGGACGCGAAGGTACAGGTCGGCAACGGCCGCAACGGTCGGATGTCCTCCCACCTGCCCTGGGCGGACCCTCGCCGCGGGTGGGACTTCGTGTCCACGGGTCACGGCGACGTGCCCTGGGAGGCCTGCTTCCGCATGCTCAACACCATCGGTTACACCGGCCCCATCTCGATCGAGTGGGAGGACGCGGGCATGGACCGTCTTGTGGGCGCCCCGGAGGCGCTCGGTTTCGTGCGGCGACTCGCGTTCGACGCACCCAGCGCGGCTTTCGACGCCGCCTTCAGCACCAAGGACTGACCGACAACGCACCGGGAGATGGGGAGACCACGCCCACGAGCTCACAGCCGACCTCGGGAAGAGAGTAACTCCCTAAAGGCCGCGGACACGGAGAAGGGGAAGGCGAGTGCCTTCCCCTTCTGCGTGGTTCAGCTTTCTGCTTCACGGCCCTTCAGGCTCGTGATGCGATCGTGAAGGGGTGGTCATAGGCAACACCTCCAAGCCGATCCAGCTGGTTTTCGTTGTCTCGACGGTAACCCCGCGACCCGTCAAATAGGAAGACCTAGATGGGCGTTTTGTGCAGGGCCGCGGTCGAGGTCTAGCGCAGTGAGTAGGTCGCGATCGAGACGCCCACGTAGTGGGTGACGAAGGCGGCGATCGTCAGCGCGTGGAAGACCTCGTGGAAGCCGAACCAGGTGGGCGAGGGGTTGGGCCGTTTCAGGCCGTAGACGACTCCGCCGAAGGTGTAGAGGATGCCGCCGACCGCCATCAGCGTGAGCACGGCCGTGCCGGCGTTCGCGACGAAGTCGTCGAAGTAGAAGATCGCTGCCCATCCCAGGCCGATGTAGATCGCCGTGTAGAGCCATCGGGGCGCGCCGACCCAGAAGATCCGGAAAAGGATCCCCAGGGCCGCCCCGACCCAGACGACGGTCAGGAGGATGGTCCGGTCACGGCCGTGGAGGAGGAGCAGCGTGAAGGGTGTGTAGCTGCCGGCGATGAGCAGGAAGATGTTCGCGTGGTCGAACCGCTGGAGGAAGGCCCACACCTTGGGGGGCCAGTTTCCGCGGTGGTAGACCGCAGAGACCGTGAAGAGGACGAGCGCGGAGGCCGCGAAGATCGCCGAGCCGGTGCGGGTGGGGGCGTTGGGGGAGAGCGCGATCAGGACGACACCGGCGGCGAGTGTGAGCGGCGCGGTCGCGGCGTGCAGCCAGCCCCGCAGCTTCGGCTTGACCTCGACGAGCGCGTCGTGGACGTGCTCGCGGAGGTGGTC